>Ga0210387_10003211_pt1 | contig 12557 bp, 15 predicted proteins | sample IncBWC7OmetaG_FD_160108 | JGI IMG/M metagenome (GOLD analysis project Ga0210387, IMG submission 160108) | Forest soil microbial communities from Barre Woods Harvard Forest LTER site, Petersham, Massachusetts, United States - Inc-BW-C-7-O ... | reverse complement strand
TGACCTCCACACTAAGCAGTTTGCCAGCTTCAATCCCCGCCTCGTGCATCCCTTGGAGGATAAATGAAGATGACATCCCAAGGTTGCCACCTGTCTCGACACAAATCGCAGGGGCAAACTTCCGGGCAACGCCATGAGCACCGCCGAATCAAATATTCCCATCGAACTTTTGCTTCCGAGTGTGCGAAGCCGCTCTTCCATTTCCTTCATGAAGTCGCTACGCTGGACCTCAAGAACGGATTCGCAAAACGCCGACCATTCGGAATCATTCATCGAGTAGCCCAACCACCAAAGAGTTCGCTTGGCCCACATTTAATCTCCGAGTCCTAAGGGCCGAAGAGCAAGAATAGGCGAGTTTTTTCGTTCCTAACTGGCAGAACCGAACAGCGTTAGTCATCACGATCCTGCGTGCACTCCAGTCAAGAAAACAGAGTTTGATTAAACAGTTCTGAAAGGAACATGAATAGTTCGTCATTTTTAACTGATTCGACTCACCTCGGTACACCTTGTTCTGGATTGGCTTTGTCATTAGAAAGACAGCCTCGCTACCTATACCTCCTCTGTCGCCACCGCCGCACTCCTGCGCGGCGTCGCTCCAAAATGGCACGTAAGTTGATCGTGGTCCGGACGACACTTCTCAAGTTTCTGTTTTGGTTGAGACGATCTTCTTTGTCTCTGCGTCGCGTCAACTTCGTCATGTTTCGGAAGTTGGACTTTGCGACGTCGAACGCTTTGCAGAAAACATCGCCGGTGCACTTACAAATGACACTACTGTTGGAGATCTCCCAAGACGCAACTCTTGCGAATTCCCCTCACGAGCGTAAGGAAAAATGCGGTCCAAACGGCGAGCCGGCTCCCGATAGACCAGCGCCTCACGTCAGATCTCCGATTCTATAGCCGACGCCGCGCATATTTATTCGTCCATGACTTAAAAGGAGTGACCCTGTTCAATGCTGGACGGGAGTGCCCGGGGGGAAGGTGGCGACGCCGAGCGGCAAGGCTGCCCGCCCGAAAAAGTATAAATCGAAAAGCCCTCCTCTGGGACTGTCCTACTGAACCTCTTAAACATGGTCTTTCGAGATAACGAGAACCCATCGAGATTTATGAATATTTTGTCACCAACGGTGGCGGTGAATCGCCGGCTTAGTCCGCAAGCGAAGTCCGGCTCCCAGGCCGCGGTGTAGACGTTTCTCCACGCCCAGTCCCGAATACGCCGGTGCCGTTACCTTTCGGGTCGCCGAAGCCGGCCACACCCGAGAAATTCCCGCTGCCGAAGCCTTGCACGCCATCGTTGGGAGCGTTTGTTCCCGCATTGCCGACAACGCCGGGACTCACGCCTTGAGCGGTTCCGCCTCCGCCTTGGCCAAACATTCCTTTGCCACCATTACTTCCGCCAAGGCCTCGGACGCCTACGTTGTCGCCTGTCCCAAATACCCCGACGCCCGGTGGGAGCGACGGTGCGTCCCCCCTGAGCGCGAGTCCCACTACGCCTAAGCCGGTGTCGCAGGAGCCTACCACACCCATACCGGGCTCCGACGCATTGAAGCCTTCCTCTGCTGCGGCAACAGTAACAAGAGTGGCCGTACACGCCAATGCCGGCTTCGATAACGGTGCCATTATTTCCCACTAAGGCTGCGTTGCCCGGAGCGCGGACGTCGATGAGTGTTGTTCCAGTCAGTGTGTCCGAAAGTGGGTTGCTATCGTCAGGGGAATGTATGCGGTTATTTTATCCTAAGAGAACTTCGTCCGTGGTTTTTGTTCCACCGTCTCCATCGTGGTTTAACCAGTTTGGAAATTTAAAGGGGTTGTCGCTCATAAAGGGTCTCTTCTAATGCTTGTTGAATTGCTCCTTGTGTTAAGTTTTTGATTCGTGGTTGCCGATCTTCAACCCCCGTACTACGCGATTGTGCTTCCAAAACTGTTTTGAAGGGCTCGGAAAGTAGTTTCTTCCGGTAATCGTGCCGCCACCGATCACATCCCTCAGCCAGCGCGTACGACTTCTTGAAGGTTTGCATCGCGTTGGGCTCAGGACCCATTAATTTATGGATTTACAGAGCAGCTGAAGTGTATTCCGCTCTGAAGCGGAGGGTACCACCATGAGTGGAGTTTTTAAAATCTATGGCCAAAAAAGAGATCGCCACCGGTGTGGTACACAAAGTGCCAACGGATTTAAGAAAGACCCTTACTTCTGACCCGAAGGCGTTAACAGCGTGGAAGGATATTACGCCCCTCGCGCGCAATGAGTGGATATGTTGGATTGAGTCCGCAAAAAAACAGGAGACGAGGAATCGCCGGATCGAAAGAGCGCACAAGGAGCTTATAGACGGAAAGCGCCGGCCTTGTTGTTGGCCCGGCTGCCTTCATCGTTGAAATAAGTTGAAATAATCGGAATCCGAAGAATTAGGCTCGGGGCCTATTAATTTTTAGGATTCACGAACAAGAATTGAAGTGATTCACTGAAGGCGGAGGTGCCGACATGAGTGACTTGTTCATGCTGCCGCTGGTTGGCCTGGCCGTCCCAGTAGCAGCCGCTCTCGATTTCACACCCTCAGCTTCCAATACCGGGCGGATGCGTGATCGTTGCTGCCACCAAGACTGTCGACCCTTGCTCTCGACTTTACATCGGCTTGCCCTCGATCACCGCCGTTCCAGTCGGTGACTTTGTTAGGACCGTTTGGGTTAGCTTAAAGCCCGCGGATCGGTAGATCGCGCGATATTCGGCCTCGGTGCGCTCGCAACCGCCAGTGACAATAAGCATGTTCAAGTCAGAGAGCACCGGATAGAGGGTCCCCTCGGTCGGCTTCAACATGTTTTCTAGCAAGACCAACCTACCGTGCGGAGCGATGGCTTGCCGTATGACCTTTAGAATCGCAACCGACTTTTCGTCATCCCAATCATGGATTACGCGGGAAGGAAGGTAGACATCGGCTCCGGCAGGAACGGAGACAAAGAAATCGCCCGAAACTATCTCGCAGCGGTCAACCAATCCGGCGAGCGCGACGCTCCTTTGTCCGCCCTCGAAAGCGTGCGGCATGTCGAACAATATCCCAGACATGCCCGGATTCCTCTTCAGGATTTCGCAAATAATCTTTCCGTGGCCTCCGCCCACGTCAACGATCTTCGTAGCTTCAGAAAAGTCGTATGCTTCCAACACGCCGGTGAAATGAAGAGTCGAAAAGGCGGTCATCACGGCATTGAAGAGTTTGGTTCGCTCGGGATCAATCTGCATCCATTCGATCCAACTGGCGCCAGACAGCTTCCGAGGGGCGCTCTCACCCGTCTTAACGCATTCAAGGAAAAGTCGGGTGGTGCTTGCTCCGACCTCCCCGCCAAAGAACACTGCTGCCGCGTGCAAAGACCCCGCCACATCACGCTTAAGCAATTCGCCCATAGGTGCTAGCGCGAAGCGACCTGCCGAATCCTGTGAAAAAACACTGAACCTTGCCAGCGCCTGCATCACGCGCCGAAGAGACGTCGCGCTGACGCCAGTCGCCTCGGCCAGCTGGTTGATGGTTTTAGGGTTTCCTCTTCCGACCCAGCTGGATAGGCAAAGCTTCATATTTCGATGATCCGATTGATTCGATTGAGCCCATCGATCTTGTGCCGAATGGGAATCGGGCAATCTCCTCGGCAACATTGCCGGCAAGATTGGTTGCTCGCCGGCAACGATCACCCGGGCTTGCACTGGGTTGCAGCAGGTGCAAATCCTGTTATCGATCCGATGGCAGTTGTGCTCATGTGTTTAGTTTTTAATTTATCTTCTCTGTCTTTCTGCGAATGATCCTCCCCTTTGGGAGGGAATTGCTAGTCAAGCAGTTCGTCATCCATTTAAGTCAATAACTCGGCTACCTGGAGCTCGTTGTGATCTGATCAAGAGCTCCCCTACCTCGGCGTAGAACAATTGTGACACTATATTAAGCGCAAAAACCAGGGCAGAAAGAAACCGGCAAAGATTGGCGTTAAGCTCATCCCGACCGAGGCAAAAGCTCCAGCTGTGGAGTCGATCTCAAACGCGCGGGCCGTACCCACACCGTGGCTGGCACAGCCTAACGCCAAACCGACCGCCCGGCGATCACGTACGTTGGTGCAACTGCAGGACAACCGGACCAAGCACCGCTCCGGATAGAGCCGAGATCATAATGCCAATGGCTAAAAGTGGTTCAACTAATTGATCCTGTGGCGCTTTGCCTAAAGAGCCTTCCTTGATGACCCCTAAGGCGACTGGCGCGGTTACGGATTTGGGTACTAGGCTCTTTGCCTCTCGCCACCCCACGAACGGGCCAAGTAGTAGAACGCTAAAGGCTGAGAAGGCAATCCCCAAAACAACTATCAGCAATAAAATCTTCCAATTAGAGAGATCAATTCCCTCCGCTGCCAGATAGGCACTGCCATAGCAACAACTGCTGGTCCTAACAGCCAGATGAGCGAGGCGGTTTTTTCTCGGTAAGCGCTGTTATTCTGGTCGTTCCACTTGGAGTTTTGGACGCTGTCCTGGCTACTTTTCTGCGAGGCCTATCGAATGATGTCTTTTTTCAAGTGGGTCTTCTAACAACGATTGGACTTTCTGCAAAGAATGCAATCCTGATCGTTGAATTCGCGAAAGAAAACTTCGAGAAAGGAATGAATCTCGTCGAAGCCGCGAAACACGCAGCGGCCCAGCGTTTGCGTCCAATTCTAATGACTTCGTTCGCCTTTGTCATGGGTGTCATGCCGCTGGCCATCTCAAGCGGCCCCGGTTCGAGGCAGATCTCTAGCAGCCTGAAGACTGGGTTCGGGTTATTCAAAGCAGTCCCGCCTCTGGGCCAGCTCAATTTCTCTGGAGGGTCAGCAGTAGTAACGACAAATACGGCATTTGGGTCAATAAGTGGGTCCAAAAAGTACGTTCTTTCATAAGAAAGTATCCGAGTTTTCTTCATGCTAATTGAACAAAGAATTGCAGTGATTGGAGGTACCGGCGGTGGATTTGCTGTGGAGAGCAAAGGTACATTCGTCGGCTTGACGAGTAGGGCAAGCAGGAGACGCGTTTCTAAAATCGTCCCGTTGTGGATCTTAACCGCATACCTTCGATTTTGTTGCAAACGTTTTTGACGGTTGCTGAAGCCGGCCGAATCTCGGAAGCAGCTCGCCGGCTTCATCTCTCACAGCCGACCGTTACCGGCCACATCCGCAGGTTGGAAGCCAACCTGGAGACAACACTGTTCATACGCTCAGCCAAGGGAGTCTCTTTAACCGAGCGAGGTGCTTATCTTCGGGAAAGCGTTCAAGATGTCTTCGCCGAACTCGAGCAGATTCTGCAGGACCTGGATCGGACCCGAGAAGTGAATGGGACTCTGACTCTGGCGGCCAGCACAACTGTGGCGAGATATTTTGTGTCGAGGATTTTTATTCGCCTCCATCACTACCATCCGGCCACCGCCCTTCATCTGGTCGTTGCTAACACCGAAGAAGTGCTGGACCATCTTCGACAACAGCGCGTGGGGCTCGGGCTAGTTGAGGGCCACCAACGTAGCCCGGGTGTGCACCTGGAGCAGTTCATGCCTGATGAAATCGTTCCGGTTTGTGCCCCTCGAATTCCCGACCTAAAACTCCGCCGCGCGATTGAAAGATTGAAGTCTGTTCGCGACCTTGAGGCTCTGCCTCTGATCTGGCGCGAGTCTGGATCAGGTACGCGAGCGGTTGTGGAAAGTGTGTTGAAGGATGGCGGAGTGAATCCGAGGAAGTTGGATCAGCGTTTTGAATTAGGCAGCAACGAAGCGATCAAGTCACTTGTGATTGGCGGTCTTGGAGTGGGCTTCTTTTCCTGTTGGGACATTCAAAAGGAAATTGCTATGGGCCTTGTCCGACAGATTAATATTCCCGGTCTTCGAATTCAGCGGATGTTTTCTTGGGCCCTGCCCAGCGGCGAGCTGGGAGGACTCGCTGGTGAGTTCTATCAGTTCGCTAATTCGATCCGAAGCGAGTTATCCGCGGTGAGCGTTAGCCCATTAAAAGAGGCTGCCTAAGACCGAAACGGGGATCCTGGGTGAGAGATGGTAATTGTCCTCCGGCCATCTAGGCTTTCGCTTGTTTGTCACCGGTGCGAACCTGTTTTTGCAAAGCGCACGACTGGATTTGACCGCTCTCACGAGCGGCGGCTCAGCACAGGTCGAACTGGTCGAAATGTATTCCCCCGGCGGCATCCAGAAGCTCGTGCTGGCCGATATGCGATCAGAACATCCGATTAGGCCTTGAGGGTGCCTGAGACCATAGTTTTTTCCAGAAAGATTTTTATGAGATTAGTCAAATGTTCACTTGCCGGTCCTGCCTTGGCCGGCATTCTAGCGATGATGCCCGCGGCTGCATTTGCTCAAGGGGGGGCGGTCAGGGTGGGAGAGGTGGAGAACACGCTTTTGTCGGTGGTGGTCACGCATTTGGCGGATTCACCGGTCGTGGCTTTAGTCCGGGATTCAGCAGAACGCGTGGATTTTCTACTGGTCGATTTTCTGGTCGCGAAGATCACGGCCGCTTTGGTGACCGTGGTTTCCGTGACCATCGTGTCTTTTTTCAACAGTTTGCCTGGCCTGTTTATTGGTCTCCCTACTATCCTTACGATTACTCCTACTTGGATTACGGACCGGATAACGACTATCAATTTGGGGACAATTCAGCCCCGTCTGTGCAACCGGAGTCCTTCAGACCCGCCTGTCGACCATGGGCCGGTTGTCGTCAGCATCAACGCAGGCAACTCCCGGCCCATGGATTCAAGGGCCAATACTGAGTACATCAATAGCGGCTACAGTTCGAGCGACGCAGCAGGGCAACAAAGAATAGGCATGCAGGATCCGAACGAGAAATTGGACCGCGAGCCGATCCAAGGACCTTCGTTCCTCCGGCGGTCCGGCAACCGACTCAGACGGCTGCAAAAGGCGCTCAGACAAGGCCACAAACACAGGTCGGGGCCTTGGTAACCTTGTGCTGGTCAGCTGGCTTGAGGACGCTGGAAAAGATGTGATCTATGTCCAAAATACCGAGACGAACGACGTTCAGAAGATCACCTCTGAGCCGAACCCGGACAATTTTCGGATCGTAGAGTTGCACCCAAACGCAGATCCTAAGCTGTTTGAAGCGGTCATCTCGAACGGAGTCCAACAAGGACCGGTCAGGTTCCGTTTTTAAACTCCGACGAATTTCCGTGGCACCCCTGCGCTCCACCCAGGCCCGACTATCGTGAAGAAATCGCGGCGCCAATCGAACCCGCTTACACCGGCAGCCGCTGAACGTTCATTGGGCGTGACCACGTCCATGGGGTAAGATTGTCGCGACGGCACTTCCGACAGATTAACATTCCTAGTCTTCGAATTGAGCGGATGTTTTTTTGGGTCCTGCCGAGCGGCGACCTTGCCCAGCGGCGACCTTGGAGGACTCCCTGGTGAGTTCTATCGGTTTCGCCAATTCGATCCGAAGCGAGTTATCCGCGGTGAGCGTCCGCCCCTTGCAAGAGACTGCCCAAGAACCGAATGGGGATCATCGAGTAGGAGATGGCAATTGTCCTCCAGAACGATTCCGACCACCTATCGTGGCGGCCGATATGCGATCAGAACATCCGATTACCCCTCAAGGGTGCCTGAGACCATAGTCTTTAGAGGTTGTTTATGAGATTAATCAAAGGTTCACTTGCCGGTCTGGTCTTGACCGGCATTCTAGCGATAGTGCCCGCGGCTGCATTTGCTCATGGCGGTGGAGGCGGTCATGGTGGGGGAGGCGGCGGTCACGCTTCTATCGGGGATGGTCATGCATTTAGCGGATTCACAGGCCGTGGCTTCAGTCCGGGATTCAGCGGGATGCGGGTATTTTCCTCTGGTCGCGGAGATCATGGCCGTTTGCGGGATCGCGACTTTGGGCACCATGGGAATTTCCGAGATAACGACGAACGCCGTCATCGCCATTTCTTCGGCGATTTTGATTTCGTTGCGTTCGGATTTCCTTATTGGTGGTACCCTGACTACGGATACGTCGACTACGGATATTCCAACGAGGATGTGTACAATGATTCCGCACCGGCTTACGGTGATCAGTATTGGCAAGATCTGGCGATGAAAGTACAATGGGCGCTTTCCAGGCGGGGCTACTACCATGGCCCGATTGACGGAGTGATCGGCCCAGACGGCTTCCGCGCAATTCGCGCGTTCCAAGAGGCACAAGGGTTGCCCGCCACCGGACGGATTAACCCCAACGTCTTAAGAGCTTTGAAGCTACCTATTCCAAAAGTCGCCTTACGATCGAACTAAGGACGGCAGGCTTTCTTGAGGCCAACTGGAAGTCGGCGCTTTGCGCCTGCCTTGTTTTGCCCTGTTCGAAGTACAGTAATTCTTTACTCTCGCCCCGCAATGGTGGGAATAAAAGGCGGTTACCCAGTATATAGAGCAAGGTGAATTAGATTATTGAGCCAAGACTAATTTAGGTACGTCGACGGGGAAGATGAACTATACCTTCTAAAAGTCGTTCCATATGAAAAAGTTACGTTTTTTCCGTTGGCTTTTAATGGCGACTCTCGCTGCCTCTCTACCGATCACAGCGCAAGCCGCTGGCGGTCACATCATGGGAGGTGGGCCTCATTTATCGGGCGGACGCGGTCGTGATTTCGCATTTCACGATGGCCGCTTCCATAACCGCTTCATTGCACACGACCGTTTCTTTCGCCGTGACCGCTTCTTCGTTCACGACCGTTTCTTCCGAAACCACCACCGCTTCGTCTCCAAATTCGCGTTCGTCGGGTTTGGCTTCCCTGACTGGTTCCCAAACTGCTATGACTCGTATCCCGACGACTACTCAAACTATGACGGCGAACCGGGTTACGAGGACCCATATTTGGACGAGTCATCCGTGCCTACGCAATCGGAACTCGCCCGACGCGCCAACTACACCGCCTCGTTTGAGGGAATCAGTAGCTTCGGCAGTCCTCTCCCGGTCGGATCAAGCAACGCGACAGTAGTAGTTACCGCTCGACCAGCGCAGCAGGGCGAGATATGAACATCGTACGCGAGCCGAATTGAGTCAACCGGAGCAAAAGCCGATCCCGTTAAGCTCGTTACCCCAGCTCCGAACACACAGGGTGATGCTTTTGCCAACCTAATACTCGTCGGCTGGCTAAATGATGCTGGGAACTATGTGATCTTCGTTCAAAACACGGAGACCAAAAAACTGCAGAAGGTCACCTCAGAACCCAATAAAGACCACTTCCGGATCATAGAGATTCGCCCAAACGCAGATCCAAAGCTGGTCGAAGCGGTGATCTCTAACGGGACCGATCAGGGAACGGTAAAGGTCGCTAAACGCGATTAGAGAGAGAGCTGAAAAAATCTTTTTATTACTACGGCAGCTTGCCTCTTGCCGCCGCCTGTCGCTCCTGCCAGTCGTGTCGATCGGCTCAAGGTCGTCGCACGTGTCGCACTGTACTTAAATCGGTTCTGCCGCGACTTTGATGCAATTCCAAGTGTTTAAAAGCGACGATTTTCATGTCGGCGCGCGCATGTGGTGATCAGGCGCTGTCCAGGACGGCCCTCCCAGGGCACGACACGCCGATGATCTCGCTGGGGATCGCTTGGTCTGTCCTACGTACGGGGCGCAAACCTTGAAGAGACGTTCGGTGAAGATCATCGAGCATTGCGGCAACACCAGCGCCCGGGGTACCGCCTGAAGATCATCGGAATGCCTTGGATAGAGGCTCTTGCACAAGAGTGGTATCCAGCCCCTTGGCATACTGACCCATCACGGTGAGCCGCATCGTAATGTGGAACCAGTCCAGGTAATGCTCGGCCTCGGGATTCAAGTACAGCTGCACCTCACGGATGTCGGCGCCCCCGTCGGAAAAGAACATCACCCGTTGGTTCATCTGCATCCCTTGGCCCTTTAAAAGCTCGAAGAGACGGCGCTTGGGCTTTTCATCATATGTCTGGACGAACCTGAAGCAACAGCTTGGTCCATTCTCGGCCATTGATTTGCCGATTGCTGAACGCCTTGACGAGATAAAGTGGTCGAGTGTATACCAAGTCTAAAGCCTTCCTCCGCTTGCGGAGGCCGATTAAACAGCAGACAAAGAGACAAAGTGATCTCCAGAAAAGTCCGGTCCCCTTCTGCGTGAAGAGCCATAAGAATTGAAAAGGTATCATCACACCTGAATGCCACCGATGCCCAGTTTGTTCGATTTTGGCTCCGCAGCCGCGGGGGGGGTTGCTCCTAGGAAACTAAAGGCGTCACTGGCTCGGAAGGCGTGAGTTAGAAGCCGAGTTCTTTTGCTCGTTTGCTGAGATTGTGGGATACGCTAAAAAGGACTTCCTCTGCATCATGTTGGACGAAAAACGGATCAGCAAGAGGCTCAGTTACGTGCTTCGTCACCACCCGGAGGAGGTTGGGATTATATTAGACGCGCAGGGCTGGGTGACAATCGACGCCTTGCTGAACGGGCTCGCAGCGCACGGTACCGCGATCACGCGAACCGAGCTTGAAAAGGTAGTCGTTAACAACTCCAAGCAGCGGTTCTCGATCTCCGATGACGGCCTACGGATTCGTGCCAGCCAGGGCCACTCGGTGGTGGTCGAGCTCGGCTACGCTCCAACGACGCCGCCCGCTGTGCTCTACCACGGCACGGTCGAGCGCAACCTCGAATCGATTCATGCGGCAGGCCTTGAAAAAAGGGGTCGGCACCACGTCCACCTTTCCGCGACGCTCGAGGCCGCGCGCCAAGTCGGCGGACGTCACGGTCGCCCGGTAGTCCTTACCGTCGACGCTGCGCGTATGCACGCTGCCGGCTATGTTTTTTATTTCACTCCCAATGGAGTGTGGTTAGTCGACGCGATTCCGCCGTGTTACTTGCATCTTGCCCGATATCCTAGCTGAAGGGCTCTTGCGCCACACGCGCAGCTTTACAGCCTGCGAGTAACGAATTATCGAACCCCAGGATCATATAACCGCCATTGTTATTACGGAGTGCTATGGCGGTCTTTATAATCTTGGCTTGATGCTGGGGATTGCTCAGATCGAGCCATGATTTTTCACTATCATCAAACGCTTGCACCGCAGCTGCCGAACAGTTTCAGGGAGATGGAACCGCTTTTCTCAGCCGTCATCTGCGGCTGCCAGGCCGGCTTATTCCGAGAGGCGCTGCATGTGAAGTTTACCTTCCGCGAATTCAGCGGGGGAACGCCTACTTTGCGGCCAACGCTCTCGGTGCGAGAGGGCCATTGCTCTCGGTTTTAGTTCATTTCTTCGAACATGGGCGCTGGGGGGAAACCGTTGAGACTGACTGTCGAGGGCAGAGTCTCACTGCGGAAGATCAGCTCTTAATTCTCATGCAGGCGGGGCTATATCTAACGGCCACGCGAGGACCTGCGACAGCTGAGACGCTAATTTATTATGAGCGCGCGGAGTCATTGTGTCATTCCCTTGACCGCCCCTTCGGATAGGGGGATGAGCGGATGCTTCGCCGGTTCCCTTAGAGGCTCTTCTATCTTCCGATGCCATGTCTTCCCAGGGGAGCCCCAGCAGCCCCGAAAGCGACGCTCCGTCGGTATCTCCCACTGGTCAGGTCTGGGAGTTCTGCGCAAAGTGAAAAATCCAGGAGCTGGACGGCATTTTCGAACTTGAACAAGGGTTAAGAAAGAGAGCCGCCCTCACCCCGAGATGGGCCATAGATATCAGCGGTAATCTTGCAACCCCGACGGGAAGACTTCGGCCCGTCCATCAAGATCGAACCAGATCGACCTATCGAAATCATGGAAAAGCCAGAAAACACAGGCACAACGGAACGAATAGGCTTATCATGGGGCATGAGAGCCGATGACAACGCTTCAATGCCGAAGAAGAAAGTGACCAGCGAATTTCTTTCGGAACTCGCGAATGAAGATGCATCGTTCGATCCATTGTATTCTCCACAAAAAGAACGAACCGAAGAAGAAGCTGAGGGAAACCAAGGGCGAAACGAAAGTTGGCACACTTTCAAGACGCCCTAGAATTTGGCGAAGGAGTTCATCGACCAATTGTGATAAGGACCGAACTTGCTCTTATCGATATCAGTCCTGGAGGGGATAGAACCTTTGAGCGGATTAAAGGCTTCCTGAGCGTCCGTGCTCCCACAGACCTTTAACCAGGTGATAGCCTCTTGCCTGTGAGGCGCCCCTTTAGCCAGAGGACAAACTCCTTCCGAGTTGCGTCCACGGCGCCGCAGCGCCAGCCGGATTCCGGCAGGCCTTTAACGATGCCGTCACTACGTTTGTCGTTGATAAGAACGCAGACAGACTCGTTAAGGCGTTGGCACAGGCAGCTAAGGAAGCCGAAATGGCCAAATGAAAGTTTATCCGCCTCTCCAGAGGCAAATCGCCCCCAGCGTGGCTCGAACGTGCCCCGTGAAGTGTGCTCAAATGACAGTTGGATAGCCGATCACGATTTCGGATATCAGATTGGCTACGGGGGGTTACTCAGAACCTGTCTGAGAATGCATGGAGTATGGTTGTGGGATGAATGAGCTTCCCTATCCGAGCGATCTGACGGCGGCGCAGTGGGCGCTGATTGAGCCGCTGCTT
>Ga0210387_10003210_pt1 | contig 12559 bp, 11 predicted proteins | sample IncBWC7OmetaG_FD_160108 | JGI IMG/M metagenome (GOLD analysis project Ga0210387, IMG submission 160108) | Forest soil microbial communities from Barre Woods Harvard Forest LTER site, Petersham, Massachusetts, United States - Inc-BW-C-7-O ... | reverse complement strand
ATTCATGCCGGTGACCTCGGTGCCGCCCGAGGCAACCAGCATGAAGTTGTCCTCGGCGCCGTTGGCCTTGACGAACGACTCGACCTCGGCCACCAGCTCGAACTCGCTCATGCCGATTTGCGCGACCTCGACGAAATACTCATAGCCACGGTCCGCCAACCGTGCCGCCTGCCTGATCCAGGCGATCTCCTGCGGTGTCTTGATGCGACGCAGTTCTTCAATTTCCAGCGTGGCGGATACCGGCACCGAACCGCAGGCCTCGGCCACCTGCCGCACCAGACGTGCGGGCATGTGCTCCATGCCATTGATGGCGATCGATCGAACCGGCGACTGCCCCAGGAGCTGCTCGAGCCCGAGAGTCGGCTGCAGCGACAGCTCGATCCTGCCATTGACGGATGGCCCGAGATACTCGAGGTCCGAGGGGTCCGTGACCACCACATCCACTTGCCCACTGCGATGCAGACTGCCGAGGATCTGCGCTCCACAGAAATTCCGGTTCAGCAGGCAGCGAAAGTTCTCCTTGCGCCAGCCGTCCCCGTAGAACAGCAAACGCTCCCAGCCGCGCTCGTGCATCAGGTCCAGGTACTGCCGGTGGCGGGGTTCGTTGAGCATCATTCAATCACGCGTCATGCGCTAAGGTGAGACCGATTCCAGAAACCACTCGGTCGGCAATTCGCGCCCCAAGCCCAGTGCACGTGCCCGCTGGAGCACGGCGGCGCCGACCGCCGCGAACTGGATCCCGGAGCCCGTATTGTTGTTATACAAGGTGATCTGCTGCGGGGAACTGCGTCCCGGCACGGTGCCAGCCACCAGCTCCTGTACCTCGTGGATCGCATCCCAGGAAATGAGCCCCTTCTCGGCCGCCTCCCAGATGTCCGGCGACTTGTCCTGTTGCGCCACGTCCTTGGCATGCACGACATAGATGTCGGCACGACGGATCATTTCATCATCGATCTCGCGGCGCTTGTTGCTACCGTCCGAGCCGCCGATCGAGGCCACGTACACGCCCTTCTCGATCCAGTGGCCGTCGAAGACCGGGTCCCAGGCCGCGGTCGCGGCCTGGATGAAATCGCTGCCGTGCACCGCAGCGCGTGCCGAGTCGACCGGCTCAATCAGGCGCTCGAGCTTGCGGCTCATGCGCTCACAGAAATCACGGCAGTGCTGCTGGTTCGGGCTGAAGACTTTCACGCGCTGAAACGCAAACACACTGCACAGCGCCTCCACGTGCGCACCGGCCTGCCAACCACTGCCGAACAGGCCGAGCACCTGCGGGGTCCGCGGTGCCAGATACTTTGCGCCCACGGCGCTCATGGCCGCCACGCGCACCTTCTGGATCACACCGTCCGGCATGATCGCAACCGGTTCGAGCTTTTCAAGATCGAACAGCAGCACCAGGCCGCACCAGCGCTGACCGGTGGCGGCGGGCAGGATGCGGCGCCGCTTCACCCCTGCGGTATAGGACAACCCCGCCATGTCGGAGGTAATGCGCAGTGCCCATACCCCGCTCGCGATGCCACCCCCCTCCTGGGATTTGAACCGGTAGCGAAACCCCGGGTGCTCACGCGACTCGACGGGCATGTAGGTCTGACTGCGCGGCCGGTTGATGGCCTGCCCCCGCGCCAGTTCACCCAGTATCTGCTCCGTGGCCGAAATGGCGGTTTCATGCGTCAGCGCCTGTTCGACCTCTTCGTTGCTGAGCAGCAGGGTCATTGCGGCAGGTCCATGAAGGCCGCGCCCGACTGCAGCAGGGCGATGAGTCCGCCTGACTTCAGCATGTCCAGCAGAAAGTCGGGAGGCACCTTGCCGCGCAGCGATCCGCCGGTGGTGAGGTTCTCCACGGTGCCTGCTTCGATGTCCACCCGCAGCTGGTCCCCGTCATTGACGAGTGCGTGAATGCCCGGCGCCTCGAGCAAGGGCATGCCGATCTCATGGCCGTTGCGATAAAAGGTGCGGGCGAACAGTTCCGCCACGACCGCGCCGACCCCCGTGGCCTGAAGTGCCTTGGCAGCCAGCGCGCGCCCCGACGAGCAGCCAAAGTTGCGTCCCGCCACGAGAATGTCCCCGCGGGCTACCTGCTTTGGGAATTCGGGATTGAGACCCTCCAGGACGAAGGCAGCCATTTCCTTGGCCGTCTTGAACATAATGTGGGAGGGTGTAATGAGGTCCGTGGGAACGTTGTGGCCGAATTTCCAGCATCGTCCCTCAAAACTCAGGGTCTTCCTCACCTTGCCCCCTACCCGCGCAGCTTGGTGGCCGCGTCAGCCTTCATCAGCTCATTGTTCGCCTGCACGTCCTAAGTGTCTAATAGCGCCCTTGGCCCCACCCATAACAGCTGGCTATGCCTATGGAACTCAGTAGTCTGAAACGGTTCGTGGCCGCTGCGGAAGGCGGTAGCTTGGGCAAGGCAGCTGCAGCGCTCAGCATTTCACAGCCCGGGTTGAGCAAGAGCATCCACCAGCTCGAACTGGACTTCGGGGGGAAGCTCCTCGAGCGCAGCGCCAAGGGCGTGACGCTGACGGCGTTTGGCAAGACGGTGTACGTGCGTGCCAAAAGGATCCTGGCCGAATGGCGTCATCTGGACAATGAGCGCGTGGCCCTGTTCAACGGCCTGGTAGGACACATCACCGTTGGCATCGCCCGCGGCACCGGCTTTCTCGGGCGGGTGATTCCCGCGGTCAGCGCGCGACTGTCGAGCGAGCGCTATGCGGTGCATCTGACCGTAATGAGTGGAGTGGCCAGTGAGCTGACCCAGGCGCTGCGCCTCGGGGATCTAGATTTCGCGGTGGCGGTGCTGGATGGGGTCAAGACCGATCCGGACCTGGTGCAGGAAGTCTTGTTCTACGACCGTTGCGGACTGTTTGCCGACGCCCGTCATCCCCTGGCCGGTCGTGCCACCCGCAGCATCCGCGACCTCGCGGCGTACTGCTGGTTGTGTTCGAGCGATGCCGAACCGCTGCGCGAAGCCCTGGCCGCGCTGGCGCACAGCACGGGAGTCGCGCCGCGCAAGACGCTGATCGACAGCAACTCCGTCGTTTACCTGATCAGCACGCTGATTGGCAGCGACTTCATCGGCCTGTTGCCCATGGACGCCGTGGAAGATGCCATCGATGACGGGCGCCTCATTGAGCTGGTTCTAGACCCGGAGCAGCGCTCGCAAGTCACCGCGGCAGCCGTCGAGCGTCCGGTCGGCTTCCTGCGCAGAGCCGATTCCGCGCTGTCACCGGTTGCACAGGCTTTCCAGGACGAGATCCGCAGCCACTGTCTCAAACTCGGCTATCCACTCGCCTCGGTGAACACGCCGCGCGCAGCACCACCGGTATTGACGCAGATCGCCGACCGGTAGAGCGGCTCGGTGCGGCCGGCACCCGGGCGCTCTTCAAACATTTGCCCGCGATCCACAGCACTGTCGACGATTTGCGACAGCTGAGAATGTTGATGTTTTGCGACGTTTGCACTGCTGACGACAGCCTGCGTATGGTGAGCTGATGCCGTATTTCCACGGCAATTCATGGTTCACAAGTAGGTTGGGATGTTCAAGCACGGCCCGAAGTTGATCGCAGTGCGTGGGCTCATGCTCGCGGGGTTCCTGTTAGTACTCGCAGGCTGCGGCGGCAGCAGCAGCAGCAGCAGCGGCAGCGGCGGGAGTGGTGACCCTGCGACGCTTGCTCCTCCGAGCGGCAGTAGTGCCCCGCCATCAGTGCCGGCGGCGCCCTCGGGGCTCGCGGCCACGGCAGGCAGCGCCACGGTAGGCCTGCAGTGGACGGGAAGCAGCGGTGCGACGAGCTACCATGTGAAGCGCGCCACGACCAACGGTGGACCCTATACGCAGATCGCGGCGCCCACCTCAGCCACTTATACCGACACTTCGGTTACCAACGGTACGACCTACTACTACGTCGCCTCGGCGCTCGACTCGGCCGGCGAGAGTGTCAATTCCGCACAGGTCAGCGCGGCGCCGGTTGCGTCCGTTACGACTCCGGCGGTGCCCACCGGCCTCGCCGCGACCGCGGGGAACGCCTTGGTCAGTTTGAGCTGGTCGGCGAGCAGCGGTGCGACGAGCTACCATGTGAAGCGCGCCACGGCCAGTGGCGGCCCCTACACCCAGATCGCGGCGCCCGCCTCGGCCACTTATGCCGACACCGCACTTACCAACGGTACCGCCTATTACTACGTCATCTCGGCCGTCAATTCGGCAGGTGAGAGCGCGAACTCTGCGCCGGTGACGGCAACTCCGACCGGGACCGCCGCGGTCAATGGAGTCTCGGTCAGCGGCCTGCACGTTTCCGGCAATCAGATTCTCAATAGCCAGAATCAGCCCGTGCCCTTGCACGGGGTTGATAAATCGGGTGCCGAATACGAGTGCCTCGGAGGGTCGCTGGTTTTCGACGGTCCTGCGGATGCCAACTCGGTGACGGTATTACAGTCCTGGGCCATCAATATCGTGCGGCTGCCGGTCAACGAAGATTGCTGGCTGGGGATCAATGGCGTGGTCGTCGGCGGAACCGCCTATCAGAACGCGATTGTCGCGTACGTGAATCTACTGACCGCCGCCAACATCGCCACCATCATCGATCTGCAATGGAACGCTCCCGGCACCACTTTGGCGAATGCACAGGTGCCGATGCCGGACTCCGATCACGCGCCCGCCTTCTGGACCTCCGTTGCCAATACGTTCAAATCCAACAGTTCGGTGATCTTTGACCTGTTCAACGAGCCGTTCCCCGATAGCAATCAGGATACGGCGGCGGCCTGGGCTTGCTTGAAGAACGGTGGCACATGCCCCGGGGTCTCGTACTCGGCAGCCGGCATGCAGACACTGGTGAATGCCGTGCGCGCCACCGGCAGCACCAACATCGTCATGGTGGCCGGCGTTCAGTACGCAAACGTGCTGGACCAATGGCTGGCAAACAAGCCCATGGATCCGACTGGCAACCTGGTCGCCTCCTGGCACAGCTATGCCACGCAGCAATGCAACAGCCAGTCCTGCTGGGACAGCATGGTGAAGCCGGTGCTGCAGAGCGTCCCGTTGATCGCCGGGGAGATCGGTGAAAATGACTGCGCGGATACCTACGTCACCCCGCTCATGACTTACCTGGATGCCAAGGGCGGCAACTATCTGGGCTGGGCATGGGATACGTATGGTTGCTCCAGCTTTCCGTCACTCATATCGGACTACAACGGAACGCCGACTGCCTTTGGACTGGGTTTCCGCAATCACCTGCTCATCCTGGATGGCCAAACCCCGCCAACCGGTCCGTGATCACGCGCGCTCATGGAACTTTTCGCCCGGGACGAATGCATTTTCTATGTGAAGGAACTGATCTCTCAGGACCTGTGCCGGGCGTTCATCGAACTTTACGAGGATGATCCAGGCAAACACCCGGGCTATACGGCCAGTCCCGTCGGGGATAAGCAGTTGGAAGCAAACGTGAAGGTCAGTACGGACCTGGATGTCGAAACCGACGGCATTTGGACAGCGGCGTTCACCGGGCTGCACTCGGCCGTAACCACCGTCATCCTGAGCATCGCCGCGCAGTTTCCATCACTGCAGGTCGCGCCGCTGCGATGTACGGGTTACAAGATCCAGCACTACAAGAGGAACGAAGGGCATTTCAAGTGGCACTTTGATGCGCTCGGGCCTGGTGGCTGGGACCGGCAGCTGGCCGTGATCATTTATCTCAACTCCGTCGCGGAAGGCGGGGAGACCAGCTTCCATCGGCAGGGTCTGAAAATAAAACCTGTGGCCGGCGATGCATTGTTCTTCCCGACGTTCTGGACACATCTGCACTGCGGGGAGATTCCCCGGTCTGACGACAAATATGTCATTTCATCGTTCATCAGGTTCGCGATCCCGGGGACCGACAATCAAGCCGCGTAACTTCGGCTGTCACCGGTTCATGTGGAATCCCCGGCTGAGTTGTACTGGAACACTTGTTCCAGCGGTACGCCAAATACTTCGGCTATCCGGAACGCCGCTTCGAGCGATGGGGAGTACTTGCCGAGTTCAATCGCGTTGAGTGTCTGGCGCGTGACGCCGATGCGCTGTCCGAGCTGTTGTTGCGTCATCTCGCCGTTCTCGAAGCGCAATTGGCGGATACGGTTGCTGATCATCGTGCCGCCCAACTCAGACACCACGGCGGTAATAGATGATGCGGGCGCCGTACTTGACGATCTCGGCAATGACGAAGGCGAGCACGACAAAGTATCCGATCATCACCGCACTGGCGCCGAGATGAAGAGTTACGACCGCCAGGAAGGAGCCGATGACGTAACAGCGTGAAGCCAGGTACGTGGCCTTCAGGTTGATGAGTTGCTCGCGTTCGTCAATCGGGGTGCGCGCATCCTCCGGATAGCGCAGGCGCAGTACCAGAAACGCGGCAATTTCGATCACCACGAAAGCGACGATACAGGCCAGCAGCGCGTGAAAATCCCCGGGTCGCGGATGGGACAGACGGGGTGCATGAAGCACAAACAGGACGGACACCAGCAGGATTGCCGCCAACGTGACCCAGGCGCTCTTCTCGCGAAACGGCATGGTGCTTCTCATACCGAAGGGTTAGGTCGCAAGAATGTAAAGATATCTATACTCAAAGTCAAGTTTTCTATACATCATTTCGCCAGCCGGCGGCTTCCGCTCGTTCATGTACCCTATTTTTGGTTGACACTATTTTTGTAGTCACTATACTTTTCTCATGACCAGTTCCGACGCCGAACATCTCCACGCTTCGTTGCGGAGCCGAAAGAAACAACGCACGCGTCAGGAGATCGCCGATGCAGCACTGCTGCTATTCGCAACCCACGGCTTTGACGCCGTCACCATTGCCGAAATTGCACGCGCCGCCGAGGTTTCTGATCAGACCGTCTACAACTACTTCAAGACCAAGGAGTCCCTGGTCTTCGATGAAGACGAAGCCTTCGAGGCCCGCTTCGTTGCAATGGTGCGCGACCGGCCCGAAACACAGTCGCTTCTAGAGGCGGTGCGCGCGCAGGTGCACGCTTTCCTGGATGCATTGAGCCACAGGCCAACCGGAGCGCAGCGCCGCGGCAGCATGCCCTATCTGGTCGCAACCAGTGCGCCGCTGCGGCGGCATTGGCTGGCGGTGGCTGAACGACACGGTCGCGCCGTCGCTGACGCGTTAGTCGCGGATAGCAAAGGCGCACTTTCGCTGGCAGAGGCCAAGGTTCTCGCAACCTCATTGGTTGGCGTGTTCGCGGTAATCATCGATGAGATTGGCCAGACGATGACGAGCGACGGCGATGTCGTGGCCCGCATCAAAACCCTACGGCACGAGATCGACAGCGCACTTGAGCGGATGGCCCACGATTTCAATGTCTCAGGCGGGGGGCAAGCATGAGCACGCCGCGCAAGCTGCAAGTTATGATCATTGGCGCCGGCACCGGCGGTCTGTGCCTCGCGCATGGACTTCATGCTGCGGGCATCGAGGTCAGGGTATTCGAACGCGACCGTACGCCGGTTGATCGCCTTCAGGGTTATCGACTGACGATCAGCGCCACCGGCAATCGCGCACTGCGCTCCTGTCTTCCGGCGGCGAATTTTGCACGATTCGTCGCCGCGTCGGCCAAGCCCAATACCGCCGTGAACTTCATGGATCACCGCTTACATCGGCTGCTCAGCATTCCCATTCCCCCCGCCGATCCGGCCGCACCGGACAGCGTGCGGCCCGTGAGCCGTATCGCGCTTCGCCAGATCCTGCTGGACGGTCTTGCAGAGGTCGTGTCGTTCGATCAGGCCTTTGTCTGCTTCGAGGGCGCACCGGATGGCCGCATTACGGCCCATTTCGCCAACGGCTCGAAGGCCAGCGCAGACCTGCTGGTTGGAGCGGATGGCGCCGGATCGCACGTGCGCGGGCAGCTATTGCCGCAAGCGCAACGTCTTGACACGGGAATTGTCTGCGTTGCCGGGCGATTCGCACTGGATGCGGCGGCCAGGCGCGAGACACCGCCGAACGTCTTTGATGGTCCGACGCTGTTTATGGGACCGCCCGGACGCTTCATGTTCGCCAGCGCCGTCGAATACCCGCAGGGAACAGCCTCACCGTATGATCGCGACGAGTACGTGATGTGGGGCTTCTCGGCGCGCAGGGACCGCCTGGTCCTGCCGGGCCCGATTGAAAGCCTACCCCACGAGACCGCCAGGAATCTCGTGTTGACTCAAATGACCGATTGGCATGCGTCGCTGCGACGGCTGGTCGAACGTGCCGACGCATCGAGTATGAGTTCCTTTGCGGTCAAGTCCGCACAGGTCGTCGAACCATGGTTGACACGCAACGTCACCTTGCTGGGTGACTCGCTGCACAACATGACTCCGTATCGCGGCATGGGCGCCAACACGGCGCTGCGGGACGCCGCGGCTCTGCGACAGGCGCTGGTTGCCGTCAGCCGCGGTGGGCAGGAACTGCTTCCGGCCCTGGCCGCCTACGAGCGCGACATGATCGACTACGGCTTCGCGGCGGTGCGCAGCTCCCTCGCCAACATGAAGAGGCTGCACGCCGAATCAGCGCTTTCACGCGTCGCGACCAAGACCGTGTTCCGTATCGCCAACGTGTTGCCGCCCCTGCAACGTATCTTCGCCAGCGAGAGATGAATCACCCCATTCGCAGCACGGCTGAGATAGGTTTCGCCTATTGGAGCTGAATTGCCGGCTCAAACGAGCCAACACAATCTGTGAGCTGTGTCACGAGTCGCTGGTGGTTATGGTTCGACGTAGGTGTCGCGTCGCGGGCCTGGTCGCGGCTGGCCTTGTGCAGTGCGCTGCTGCTGCTGTGCGTAGCCCGCGGCGCCTCTGCGCAGCAATTCACCTTCCGCCAGTACGTCCAGCAGGATGGTCTGACCAATCTATCAGTGACCTGGCTGCTGCAGGATCGGGCAGGCTATGTGTGGATCGGCACCGAAAACGGATTGTTTCGCCATGAGAGCGCCGACTTCGAGCGCTTCGCAGAAGCCCAGGGCCTTGAGGACACCAACGTCCATAGCGCGGTCGAGGACCTCTCAGGCCGGCTGTGGGTAGGCACTTCGCACGATCTGTACCTGCGTGTCGGGCGCCAATTCCATCCGATCCGACCCGAGGGCCGCTCCCTCACCGTTGAGTCAGGATCACGCCTCGCCGCACCCGCACCGGACCGCCTGTTGGTGATCGACAAGGACGAACTGCTCGAACTGTCGGCCTCCCCGGGCGGGGAAGTGTGGCACAGCCGCCGCTATATTACGGACGAGCAGCTGCGTGCGCTGCCGGCGCTCGCCCATTTGAGTAGCCTGTTTGTGGATCATGACGGTCGCATCTGGCTCGGATGCGGCGCTGGAATCTGCAGCATCAACAACGGCAAGGTCGATGCCTGGAATGTGCAATCCGGCGTTCCGCCCGATGCCTGGCGCACATTTGTTACGGATGGTGAGGGCCGCGTGTGGGCGCGGGGACTGGCGCATGTGGTCGTGTTGCGCCCCGGTGCACACGCATTCGATAACCGTGATGCGCCGCATGGGAGGCTTACCGCCGGCATACTGAGCGTGCCCATGATTGTGGATCAGCAGGGCCACGTCCTGACGCGCAGCGATTTTGGGCTCGTCCGCTGGCAACATGACCACTGGGAGGAGCTCAACGCCGAGAATGGCATCACCACGCCCGAAATTACTGCTCTCTTGTCCAGCCGTGACGGTGCAGTGTGGCTGGGCATGTCGGGTCACGGCCTGTGGCGCTGGCTCGGATATGGCGCTTTTGAATCCTGGACCGTGCGCCAAGGCCAAAGCACCAACCCGGTCTGGGTTGTGCTTCGCGGGCCCGACCACGCGATTACCATGGGGAGCCGGGCCGGCTGCCTGCAAATCGCTGAGGCGACCCGTCAAGCGGTGTCCTGTCGCCTGGATGGACTGCCGGTGGGCGAGGTGCAGGTCATGGCCAAACGCGCTGACAACAGCCTCTGGCTTGGCCTGCCGACCGGTCAGCTGTTCACGGTGGCCAGTGGAACGCACCGCGCGGTGTTGATTGCGAACATCCCACAGACTCGCAAGCTGTTCGTCGATTCGACCGACCGGCTGTGGATCTGCAGCAATCACGGCATCAGCACAATTGCTGCCGGATCGACGCGCGTGGAATCCGCGGCGGCACCGGGTGGCCTGGGCGAAGTCACCGATGCCGCCGAGGATGCGGCGGGCAGCCTCTGGTTCGCCACGCAGGGCGGCCTATTACACTGGTCCCACCACGTCTGGTCCATGCTGAAAGTCGCGGATCCCACCGGCGCCGGCTTCGCAGCGGTCAGTGCGGGGCACGACGGATGGCTTTGGGCGGGCGGCGCCTCTCATGGACTGTTGCATCTGCATGTTCGCGGATCCCTTGCCGATCAATCACAGTGGATCGACGACCCCAATATCGCCAAGGCGGTGATTTATTTTACGCAGGTCGACTCGCGCGGCTGGCTGTGGGCTGGCACAGACGACGGTTTCGCCCTGTTCGACGGCAAGTCCTGGCGCAAGTTCGGTCAACCGGACGGACTGATCTGGAATGACACGGATCAGAATGCCGTGCTCGCCGACGCCGATGGATCGATTTGGATCGGCACCAGCGGTGGCTTGACGCACGTCATCCGGCCCGAGCGCCTGATTCAGACCACGCCGTTGCAGCTGCGCATCTCCGAGGCGACATTGGGCACGACACAACTCGATCCAAGCACCCCGTCACGCTTGAAGTGGAGTCCGTTCCCGGCACTGGATGTGCATCTGGAGGATCTGGACTTCGGCGACCCCAAGGCGACGCTTCTCAAGGTGCGGTTGCGGGGGCTCAGTGATGACTGGTTCGAGACGCATGACTTCCATGCGCACTACCCGGGACTGACGCCCGGGCGGTACGTCTTTGAAGCGATGGCGGTCGATGCCGACCATCAGCGCGCTTCGCCGCGGGTACAGCTGGCTTACCAGATTCTGTCGCCATGGTGGCAAACGGCGTGGTTCAGGTTACTGATCGGTGCGGTACTGGCTGCGCTGCTCGCAGCGGCGTGGAAGTGGAGCGTGTCCAGGCTCGAAGCTCGTCGCCGTGTTCTGGAGCGCGAGCTCAAGGAGCGTGAGGCCCTGCTGGAGCGTGCGACTCGCGATGCCTTGACGCGACTATGGAATCGGCAGGCAATCCTGGAGATCCTGGCGCGTGAGATCGCTACGGCCCGGCTGTCCGGCACGCCGCTGGCAGTTGCCCTCATTGACATCGATCATTTCAAGCGCATCAACGACACCATGGGTCATCTGACCGGCGACGCGGTGTTGCGCACCCTGGGTGCAAAATTACCCGCAGGTTTGAGGTCCGGTGACGCCCTCGGCCGCTATGGCGGCGAAGAATTGCTCCTGGTCCTGCCTCAGGCCGCACCGCTGTCGCCCTCCCCGCTCGTGGAACGATTGCGCCTGACCATTGGCGAAATCCCATTCTGCTACGAGGGATCTGAGTTCCGTGTCACCGCGAGCTTCGGTGTCGCGTGGCTGGCAGCCGCATCGGACAGTGCCGAGGATCTCATCGGCCGCGCCGATGAGGCGCTGTATGCGGCCAAGGGCTCGGGACGCAATCGCGTGGAATATGCCGCGCGCGCGGCCTAGCTCCGGCGCTGCCGTTCCGTGAAGGCCCACTGCGTGGGCTAACGCCTACGTCGCTTTCGCATGCTGGCCGGTTACGGCCATGCGATGGATCGAGGAGCATTCCCATCATCGGACGTTGGCCTCGAACCTTTTGGGCAGGCAGCAATGCATAGCACCACCACTATTATCCTCGTGGCCATCCTGGTCCTGGCGGCGACGGCGGCGGTCATGGTCGCAACCCTTCACCGCAAGCGGCAGTCGCTGCGATTAAGGAAGCAGTTCGGTCCGGAATATGATCGAGCAGTTGAGCGGCTCGGCGGCCAATCGAAGGCCGAAACCGAGCTTCGTCAGCGCGAGGCCCGGATGGCCAAACTGAACATCGAGCCGTTGACGGCGGAACAAGCTGCAAAATTCAGCCAGGCCTGGAAGCGCGTCCAGGGCGTTTTCGTCGATAATCCAAGCGGTGCAGTGGCGCAGGCGGAAAAGCTGGTTCAAGAGGTCATGACAGCACGGGGCTACCCGATGGGAGACTTCGAACGGCGCGCCGCAGATATTTCTGTCGATCATCCTACTGTCGTCGAAGCGTACCGCGCCGCACAAGTCATTGCAGCACGGGACACGCGCGGCGAAGCCGATACCGAGGAACTGCGCAAGGCGTTCGTGCACTACCGCACCCTCTTTTCGGACCTTCTTGAAATCCAAGCAATTCCAGTGGCCGATGGGCCTCGACATAGCGTGGCGGTGCACCCATGAACATCACGATGAACGGCGAGTCACGGCCAAAGACTCTGACCACTGCGGATCTGGCCGCATCGGCAAATAGCGATGCATTGCCAGAGCTTGCGGATACCAACGTCGGCGGGCCGAAGCGCCGCGAGGAGCTCGCACCCCTTTTCTCCGAGGCAGCGGCCGGGGACTTTCGCGCTCGTTGGAGCGTTGTTCAGCAGGGTTTTGTTGATGACCCCAAAAGCGCAGTCCGGCAGGGAGA
>Ga0210387_10003209_pt1 | contig 12559 bp, 14 predicted proteins | sample IncBWC7OmetaG_FD_160108 | JGI IMG/M metagenome (GOLD analysis project Ga0210387, IMG submission 160108) | Forest soil microbial communities from Barre Woods Harvard Forest LTER site, Petersham, Massachusetts, United States - Inc-BW-C-7-O ... | reverse complement strand
CATCACTCGCTGGCGCTCACCCATCGACAGCTGATCGGCGCGGTGGCTCAGCCGATCGCCGAGCCCAAGGCGTACGAGCAGCGGCTCGATGCGGTGTTCGGCGTCGCGCGTGTGTTCGAGCAGCCACAGCTTCATCGCCGCGTTCTGTACGACGTTGCCACCGGGCAGCAGATCCGATGCCTGATCCACGAACCCCAGCTCGCGCAGACGATAGTGCGAACGTTCCGCGTCGCTCAAGCCCGCGAGATCGCGCCCGCCAACGAGCACCGCGCCACTGTCGGGCTCGATCAGCGCGGCGATCAGCATCAACAGCGTCGTCTTGCCCGACCCGCTCGGACCGTAGAGCGCCACCAGTTCCCCGGCAGCGACCGAGAGCGACACTCCATCCACGGCCCGCACCGGTTCGGCGTCGCCCACGTGGTAGTGCTTGACGAGGTCACGCAGCTCCAGCATCGGGGTCTACGAGCTCCTCAGGCGGACACGCGTCGCCGACGCGGCCCCGGGAACTCGAGAACGTTCGTCTCAACCGCGGGCACGGCCGGTGAGAGGAGCAGCTCGCCCCCGCCGAGAGACCCCACGCGGTCAGCGTTCGGAGTCGGTCCCGAATCTCCCGCGCACACGAGCACTGCAACCTCGCGCTCGGTCGCGAGCGTCCCCAGCAGCTCGCTGACATCGGCATGCTCCTCGATTCCCAATGTCGCAGCAAGGTCGTCCACCAGCAGCAGCTTCGGATCGCGCGCGATCCCCTGCGCCAGGGAGACCAGCGCCCGCTCGGAGTCGGCCAGCTCACCCCAATGCTGACGCGCGCATTCGCTCGCGCCGACGTGCGCGAGCGCACTCCGGGCACGTGCGTAGGCCTCGCTGCGGCCGTACCGGTCCAGCAGCGGCAGCGCGATGCCCGTCAGCACGGGAACATCCAGGTGCGGCGCCGAGCGCTCCACCAACGCGATCTGTGAGCCCAGCAGTCGTGAACGTCGCCGGTCCGAGAGTCGCCAGACATCCTCTCCCGTGAACATCACGCCGCCTCGATCCGGGCGCTCGACGCCCGCGGCGACGCGCAGCAGCGACGTCTTGCCCTGAGAGCGCCCTGCCAGCACGCTCACGCATTCGCCGGCATGCAGGTCGAGCGAGACATCCGCCAGGACCCTCACGACGTGCCGCCGTCCACGGGGAAAGCTCAAGGAGATCCCCCGCAACGACAGGACGGGATCCATCACCGTGCGGGCGCCCGCCTCCGTTGCGGGCCGGCCTGGGACTGACGGCGAGCGTGCTCCCGCTCCAGGTACATACGCACGTTCTGCAACCACTTGATCCTCGCATCCCACCACGTCGCTTCGCCCGCCGAGACGATCAACTGCATGGTTCGCTCCCACTCGCTCGTGTCGCTCGTCCCGCGCTCGGCACGCACTTCCCGGTTGGCGTCACCCAGTTGCATCGTGCACGCCAGCTCTGCCTCGCGAACGATCTCGATCAGGCGCGGCAGCTCCGCGGACCCCCACAGCGCGATTTTCGCGTGAAGCTCCTCGCGAACCGGCGGAGTCTGCGTAGAGGCACGCAACCAGTGCTCGAAATGATCCACTCCCGAAGGCGTGGTCTCGTAGACCGTCTTCTTGCGCCCGTCCACCGCGTGCAATTCGGTCTGCCCCTCCACGTTCGCCGGACGGACTAGTTTGCGCTCCAGCAGTCGTTCCACGGCCCTGGATGACGCGCCGCGGCTGAATTGAGCCGAGCCCAGCCGTTCGGCGATGCGTTTGTCGAGGTGGTAGCAGGTATCCGGCTGCTCGATCAGGAGACCCAGCACGATCTCCCCGGCGGACATCTCGGATTGTTGGATGGTGCTCGCCATGTCAACTAATCGTAATGCCTATATCTGATGCTCGGATAAGAACTATTTGGATCAATGGAGAGAGCGTGGCCTCGATGAGCGTTCGCGTTCCTAACCGCCGGGAAACTCGACGACGTTCGGATACGTCTGGGCCGCAGGTGCCCGGGCATGCGAGGACGGCTCCAGCATCAGCGCGCCTCCCGCAAGCGTCGCCAGCCGGTCCGACCATCTGGTCGCTCGCGCGTCCGCCACGCCCATCAATACGCCGAGGCCGCGTTCGGCGGCCAGCGAATGCAGCAGCATCGCGATCTCTTCGGTGTCTCCCAGACCGAGCGTCGCCGTGAGATCGTCCACGAGCAGAATCCTCGGGTCGCGGGAAATCCCCTGGGCGATCACCACGCGGGCTCGCTCACCGTCGCTCAGATCGCCCCAGCGTCGCTGCGCGCACTCTTCCGCGCCCACCTCCCGCAAAGCTCGTTCGGCCAGCTCACGAGCGGTACGCCGGCGATGAACTCCTGTCAACGGAAGCGCTATCCCCTCCCCCACAGCTACGTCCACCTCGGGCGCCACCAGGCGAACGAGCGCGAACGGAACACTCAACGGTCGCAGACGACGGCCTCGCATCCTACGGCCACGAACACCTTGTGAGCGCCACATGTTCTCGCCCGCAAACGACACCGTGCCGCGGTCCGGGCGCTCCATCCCGGCCGCGATCCTCAGCAGCGAGGTCTTGCCCTGTGCACGCTGGGCGAGTACCGCCACGACCTCACCCGGATTGACCTCCAGCGACACGTCCATCAGCACCCGCACGACATGCCGGCGTCCGCGCGGATAGCTCAACCACACCCCACGCAACACCAACGACCCCTCCATTCGCCACACACTAACGAAGGGTTTGCCCTTGGGGAATCATTGTTTCTAGCCTCGAGAGTCTCGTCCCAAGCCGTGCGTACGATCCATTGCACGGTGGGTGTAGCGTCGAGGTGACGCAAGCAGCAGTCAACCGTGAATTCGGGGTAGCTCCTCGGATGGAGTTCGATTCTCCCGCCCACCGCCATATGCTGAGCCCGGCCGAGCAGAACGCGCTCTGATATGCGTTCGTAGGTAGCACCTACCATGTGTTATCGGCTGGGCTTGCTATTCTCGGAGTAGGTTGACAGCCGCTTGGAGGTAGCTCCTCCTACGCCGTACCCGGCCCGCTTCGGCGGGTCGTGTCGTTCATGACCATGGACCTCTCCGAGTACCAGCGCCGCTCCCGTCGAACCGCCGAGTACCCGCGCGAGGCCTGGCTCGCATATCCCGCGCTCGGGCTCTCCGGTGAGGCCGGCGAGGTCGCCGAGCACGCCAAGAAGGCCATCCGCGACGACGGCGGACAGGTCTCCGACGAGCGCCGCGCGGCCATGTCCAAGGAGCTCGGCGACGTGCTCTGGTACGTCGCCCAGATCGCCACCGAGCTCGGCCTCGATCTCGACGAGATCGCCCAGGCGAACCTCGACAAGCTGCTCTCGCGCCAGCAGCGGGGCGTCCTCTCCGGCGACGGCGACGACCGCTAAACACACAAGAATCTTGTTTCTACTGCGCTACCTGGAGGCCCGATGAGCAAGCGAGCCAAGGACGCAGGGAGCGTGGTGTGCTGTGCACACGAGTGACCGAGGACGCAGGATCGCGCCGCTCATCGGGCCTCCAGGGCGAACTTCGCGAAGCGCTCGGCGAACCGCGCCGGCACCAACGCCCGCACCCTGACCCCCTCCGGTGTGTCCTGGCGGGCGATCTCACCCGCCACCTCGTGCAGCTCCGCGAGGCTGCCGCCGTTCGCGTATGGCACCAGCAGCTCCACCGGGCGCAGCATGTGCGCCAGCTCACGCTCGATCCGCTCCCCCAGCTCTGGTAGGCCATAGCCGCTCTCGCCGCTCACCAGCACCGCCTCGGGATGGCTTAGGCGCAATTCCTCGCGCTCCTCCGCACTCAGCAGGTCGACCTTGTTGAAGACCAGCACCCGCACGCTCTCATCCGCTCCGATCTCCTCGAGCGTCTCCTGCACCGAGTGCCTCATCGCCTCCCGCTCCTGCACCGGTGCGCTCGCGTCGATCACGTGCGCCAGCAGCTCCGCGCGCCTGGTCTCCTCCAACGTCGCCCCGAACGCATCCACCAGCTGATGGGGAAGCTTGCGGATGAACCCCACCGTGTCGCTGCACAGGTACTTGCGGCCGCTCAGCTTCCACGTTCGCACCGTCGGGTCCAACGTGTTGAACAACCGGTCGCGCACGCTCACCTCCGCGCCCGTCAGCGCGTTCAGCAGCGTCGACTTGCCCGCGTTCGTGTACCCCACCAGCGCCACCGTCGGCAGTGCCGCGCGCTCACGCTCGGCGCGCATCACCGCACGCGTCCCCTTGACGTGCTCCAGGCGCCGGCGCAACGCCGCGATCCGATCGCGCGCGAGTCTGCGGTCGGTCTCGATCTGGCTCTCCCCCGGACCCCTCGTGCCGATCCCACCGCCGAGGCGCTCCAGGTGGCTCCACAGTCCCCGCATCCGCGCGAGGTTGTACTCCAGCTGTGCCAACTCGACCTGCAGCTTGCCCTCCGCGCTGGCCGCATGGTCGGCGAATATGTCCAGGATGATCGCCGTCCTGTCGATCACCGGCAATCCCAGCGCCTCTTCCAGGTTGCGCTCCTGACGCGGGCTCAGCTCGTCGTCGCAGGCGATCACGTTCGCGTCGCACTCCCGCGCCAGCTCCTTCGCCTCCCGCACCTTGCCCGAGCCGAGATAGGTGTTCGGGTGTGGCTCCTCACGTCGCTGCACCAGCTCACCGACGACCGCCACTCCCGCGGTCCGCAACAGCTCTCCCAGCTCATCCAGGCTCTCGCCTTCGGGCAGCGCAGCGACACACAGGGCTCGCTGACGTGCACGCTGGGTTTGTTCCACTACGCCTCAGTGTAGATCGCCCGAGCGGACGGACGTTCTCAATGCTCGCGCTATGCCAACAGCTGTCGTAAGCGGCTTGGACCGCAACCGATGCAAGGGCCGGCTATGGCTTACCCACCATCCCCTACCCCGCGAGCCCACCCAGCCTGTTCACCGCCTCCAGCAGTCGCTCGTCGGGTGTCGTCAGCGAGATCCTGAACCAGCCCTCCCCCGCCGGACCGTAGATCGCGCCCGGCGAGAGCACCACGGCGGCCTGCTCGAGCACGTGCTCGCAGTAGGACTCCGAGCTCGCATACCCCTCTGGCACCGGCGCCCACACGTAGATCGTGCTGCGCGGTGGCTTGACGTTCACGCCGATCCCCCGCAGGGCCTCGCACACCAGATCGCGACGGCGCACATACAGCTCGCTCATCGCCGCCACCTCCGCGTCCGCGTCCGGAGAGAGCGCCGCCACTGCCGCCAGCTGCACCGCGTCGAACATCCCCGAGTCGATGTTCGTCTTCAGCCGCCAATACGTCTCCAGCGCCTGCGCGTTTCCGACCACCGCCCCACAGCGCCACCCCGTCATGTTGTAGCCCTTGGACAGGGAGAACACCTCCACGCCCACGTCCTTGGCTCCGGGTGTCTGCAGGAACGACGGCGCGCGATATCCGTCGTAGGAGATCTCCGAGTAGGACTGGTCGTGCACCACCAGGATCTCGTACGCCCGCGCGAACTCCACCACGCGCTCGAAGAACCCCTCCGGCACGATCGCACCGGTCGGGTTGTTCGGGTAGTTCAGGAACATCAGCTTCGCCTTCCCGGCGATCTCATCCTCGATCGCGCCCAGATCCGGCACGAACCCCAGCTCCGGTGCCAGCGCCATCAGCACCGGCTCACCGCCCGCAAGCCACGGCCCGCCCGTATACACCGGGTATCCGGGGTCGGCCGCCAGCGCATAGTCGCCGGGGTCCAGGAAGGCAAGGCTCAGGTTGAAGATCGCCTCCTTCGCCCCCAGCGCGGGCACGATCTCGCTCTCGGGGTCCAGCTTGACGTCAAACCGGCGCTCGTAGAAGTCCCTCACAGCGCCCCTGAACTCCTCGCGACCACGGTTGCTCGGGTATTTGTGCGTCCCCGGCTCGCTCACAGCCTCCTGCATCGCCTCCACCACCAGCGCCGGCGTCGGCCGGTCCGGATCGCCGATCCCCAGGCTGATCACGTCCACGCCTTCGCCGCGCTTCTGCGCGATCTTCGCCTCCAACTGCGCAAACGCATACGGCGGGATCCGCTCCAGTCTCTTACTCGGTCTCATCCAGCTCCCTTGTGAAGTCCTCGCTCAGCGCGCCCGCGAACACCGGGCGCGCCCAGCCCGTCAAGTGCACCTGCAACCCCTCTCCGATCTCGACCTCCAGCTCGCCGCCGTCCAATTGCACCACAACCGGTGACGAGCCCACCGAGCCATCCCGCAGACTGTAGGCGACGGCCGCGCCCGTCGCGCCCGTGCCCGAGGACAGGGTCTCTCCCACCCCCCGCTCGAAGATACGCGCGCGAATCGCCGCATGCCCATCGTCCTCCGCGACCTCCGTGTACCACGACACGTTCGTGCGATACGGGAACAGCTCATGCCCTTCGATCGCCGGTCCGATCGCCCGTAGGTCAAGCGCTTCGAGCGCCGTCAGGCTCTCCATCCGGATCGCACACTGCGGGTTGCCGATCGAGACGTGCCGAAACGTCCACGCACGCCCATCGGTCACGAGCTGCCCGCTCCCGTCCTCCGGACCGCCCGGATAGTCCTTCGACGTCAGGCTCGCCCTGCCCATGTCCACCCGGCAAGTGTCGCGGCCGGTGATCGTCGGCCTGATCTCCCCCGCCACCGTCTCGATCGCGAACTCGTCCCGCTCGGTCCACCCTCGCCGGCGCAGATACAGGATCGCCTCGCGCGCCCCATTGCCCGACAGCTCCGCCTCTGAGCCGTCCGGGTTGAAGATGCGCAGGCTCGCAACGTGCTCGGTATTCGCCGGCGGTGAGAGCAGCAGCACGCCGTCGGCCCCCACCCCCAAGTGCACGTCACACAGCCGACGAACGCGCCCGGGTGTCAGCTCGAAGGGCAGCTCCTCCCGCTCGAGGATCAGGTAGTCGTTGCCCAATGCCTGCCACTTCTCGAATCTCACGCTCATCAGGCGCCGGAGTCTAGGATCTCGCGGGCGATCTCGTCCGGATCGCGCTCCGTGACGTCGATCACCCGCACCCCACCCAGCTTGCGCATCCACGACAGCTGGCGCTTGGCGTAGTTGCGCGTGCGTCGCTTCATCGCCTCCAGATCGCCCGCCAGCAGCTCCGCGAACCCCAGCGCCTTGCGTGCCGTCTCAGAAGCGCCCGCAGCGTCGGCGCGGCGCACCTCCTGCTCGGCGCCCGCTGCGAGCATCTCCTCCACGCGCGCCTCGATCCGCTCGTACAGCGCCGCCCGCTCCATCGTCAACCCGACCAGCGTCGTCGGGCGGCGCATCTCCTCGCTCCACAGCTGAGACTCACCGTTCGCCGCCGCCAACTGGCCCGCGTCGGCGAGCTCCAGGGCGCGCATCACCCGCTGACGATCGTTTGGGTTCAGCCCCCGCGCGACCTCCGGCGCGCGTTCGCTGAGGATCGCGTGCAACTCCGGGGCGCCTCCGCGCTCCAGCTCCGCCCGCCAGTGCTCGCGCGCGCCCGCTTGTGGTGGTGGCCTCATGTCCAGGTCCGTCAACGCGGCGCGCAGATACAGCCCCGTGCCGCCCACCACGATCGGACGCCTGTCCTGCGCGAGCAGCCCATCGATCTCCGCGTGCGCCAGCTTCGCATAGCGCCCGGCGCTGAAGGTCTCGCGCAACGACAGAAACGACACCAGCCGGTGCTCGAGCTCGGCGCGCTCGCTCGCGCTCGCCACCCCCGTCAGCGTCTCCATGCCCGCGTACACCTGCAGCGCGTCCGCGGACACCGCAACCGGATCTTCCCCGCGCGCACGCAACCGCCGCGCCAGCGCCAGCGCGAGCGCCGTCTTGCCGACGCCGGTGGGTCCGAACAGCGCGATGACTTGCATTGACGTAGGCTCTCAGCTCATGCAGATCTCCGGTTCCACGATCCTGCTCACCGGCGCCACCGGCGGCCTCGGGCAGGCGATCGCCCGCGCCCTGCACGCCCGCGGCGGCACGCTGATCCTGACCGGACGGCGCCTCGACGTGCTCGAGCCCCTGGCGGCCGAGCTGGACGGGTCACGCGCGCTCGCCATCGACCTGAGCCTGCCCTCCGAGATCGATCGTCTTCTCGCCGAGTCAGGCGACATCGACATCCTCGTCGCCAACGCCGCGCTGCCCGCCGCCGGAACGCTCGACAGCTTCACCATGGACGAGATCGATCGCGCCCTGAACGTCAATCTGCGGGCGCCCATCGCCCTCGCTCACGCACTCGTGCCGGAGATGACCGCGCACGGTAGGGGGCATCTGCTGTTCATGTCCTCGCTCTCCGGCAAGTCGGCCACGCCCGGCACCGGCATCTACAACGCCACCAAGTTCGGTCTGCGCGGCTTCGCCTCCGCCCTGCGTGCCGATCTGCACGGCAGCGGCGTCGGCGTCTCCGCCGTCTTCCCCGGCTTCATCCGCGATGCCGGCATGTTCGCCGAGGCCGAAGTCAAGCTCCCCACCGGCGTCGGCACCTCCAGCCCCGAGGACGTCGCCCGTGCTGTCGTCAGCGCCATCGAGCGCAACCGCGCCGAGGTCGACGTCGCGCCGCTGACCATGCGCGCCGGAGCCACCTTCGCCGGAGTCGCCCCCGAGCTCGCCTCGAAAGTCGCCCGCCGCCTCGGCTCCGAGAGCATCGCCAAGGACATGGAGCACGGTCAGCGCTCCAAGCGCTAACCGTAGTCCTGGCCGCTCAGCGGCCTTACGAACCTCCTACGCACCCCTGCCCCAAGCCTTACCCGCGCCTACGGGTTCGCTTAGCGCCCGGGTGGACGATGGCTCGCACACAAGCAGTCCTCTCGTCCCCCACCCAGGAGGTTTGACCAATGCACATCTCGAGAATGCTCGGCGCCACGATGGTCGCCGGTGCGCTGGCCACCGGAGGGGCCGCCGCCGGCATCGCCGGCGCCGCGGCCGCGCCCAGTGGCAGCACCGGCGCGACCGGCTCCACCGGCACCACGTCCACGCCGAGCACGACCGCCCCGGCAACGCCGCCGTCCAAGGGGAAAGGCCAGTCCGGGTCTTCTCAGTCCAAATCGGGCTCGAGCGGCAAACGGCCGTGCCCGAACATGGGCTCCTCCGGGTCCAGCTCGGGCTCCGGAAGCACCGGTCCGTCCGGTGCGCCCAACGCCGGCGCCGGCGGTCCGCCAGGACCACCGCCGAGCGCTAGCTACCAGTAGTAGCTCAACCCGTCGCCCTCGCCAGCAGACGTTCTGACCCCGAGAGCGTCTGACTGGTGGCGGCGGCGATCTCCACGTGCGTCAGCTCGCCCGGCTGCGCCAGACCCGCGAAGTTCACGACCTTGTTGTGCCGGGTCCTGCCGCGCAGCCGATCGGGATCGGTGCGCGAGGTCCCTTCGACCAGCACCTCGAGCGTCCGCCCCACGAAGCGCTGGGCGCGCTCGTGCGCATTGCGCTTGACCGCCTCCACAAGCCTTCCCATTCGCTCGACCTTCACCGGGTGGGGAACGATCCCCTCCGTCATCGCCCCGGCCTCGGTGCCGCGGCGCGGAGAGAACACGAACGTGAACGCGCCGTCATAGCCGACTTTCTCGACCACATCCAGCGTCTGCGCGAAATCCTCCTCGCTCTCGCTCGGGAAGCCCACGATGATGTCCGTGCTCAACGCCGCATCGGGCACGTGCTCGCGGATCAGCGCCACACGATCCAGGTAGCGCTCGCGATCGTACGTACGGCGCATCGCCTTCAGGATCCGGCTCGAGCCCGACTGCAGCGGCAGATGGATGTGCTCGCACACGCTCTCGAGCTCCGCGTGCGCACGGATCACGTCCTCGCGCATGTCCTTCGGGTGCGGGCTCGTATAGCGGATCCGCTCGATCCCCTCGATCGCGTCAATCTCCTCCAGCAACCGCGCGAACGTCGCGCGCTCCGGTCTCAGGTCGCGCCCGTAGGAGTTCACGTTCTGTCCCAGCAGCGTCACCTCGCGCACACCCTCGCCCGCCATCGTCCGCGCCTCGACCAGCAGCTCATCGAACGGCCGTGAGACCTCCCGCCCTCGCGTCGAGGGCACGATGCAGTACGAGCACGCGCAGTTGCATCCCACGCTGATCTGCACCCAGCCCTGAAACGCTCGCGCGCGGTGCGCCGGCAGATGACCCGTGAAGCCCTCGAACTCGAAGTACCCCTGCGCCGTCAGCGAGTCGCTCGTCAGGAACTCCGCGAGCTTGTGCACCTGCCCAGGGCCGAACGCCACGTCCACGAACGGAAACCGCTCGAACACCTCCTCCTTCACCGACTGCGCCCAGCACCCCCCCACGCCCACCACCCGGTCGGGCCGTTCGCTCTTGAGGCGTTTGGCCTCGCCGAGATGCGCGATGAAGCGGCTGTCGGCCGTCTCGCGGATCGAGCACGTGTTGAACAGGATCAGATCCGCCTCTCCGCGTTCGGGCGCCTCGGCGTAACCGAGCGACTCGAGCATCCCCTTCATCCGCTCGGAGTCGTGCTCGTTCATCTGACAACCGAAGGTCGTTAGGTGATATCGCTTCATGGAAACAGCCTACCGGCGCCGAGCGTTACTCTTGTCAGCGTGGATCGACGACAGGGACCCAAGTGGCTCGGCTTGCCGGCCATGATCGGCGTTCTGGCCTTCTTCGCGGCGCTGTCAGCTGTGCCCGGCCCGGGAGGGCTGCTCATCGCCGCGCTCGTCGTGCTGCTGATCTTCTTGATCATCGGCGCAGCGATGACCTTCGCCAACAAACGGCCGTAAGGGACTAAAGCCCTCCTCGTATCACGCGGCGGCCACCGCGGGCGGGTCCTCCACGATTGCCACCGGCGGGACCTCTTTGTCTCTGTCGATCGGGGTCACGTGCTCGCGGCCGATGCCGAGCGCCGCATAGATCTTCTGCTCGATCTCCTTCGCCACCGCCGGATTGGCGTCGAGATGGGCCTTCGCCGCGGCGCGGCCCTGACCGAGACGGTCCTCGCCGTAGGAGAAGAACGATCCGGACTTGGACAGGATGTTGTGCTCGATCCCCAGATCGAGCAGGCATCCCGAGGTCGAGATGCCTTTGCCGAACTCGATGTCGAACTCGGCCTGCCTGAACGGCGCGGCGCACTTGTTCTTGACGACCTTCACGCGCACGCGGTTGCCCACGGCCTCGGTCCCGTCCTTGAGCGTCTCTATCCGCCTGATGTCCAGGCGCTGTGAGGCGTAGAACTTCAGCGCCCGCCCGCCGGGCTGGGTCTCGGGCGAGCCGAACATGACGCCGACCTTTTCGCGGATCTGGTTGGTGAGGATGCACAGCGTCTGCGTACGGTTGAGGTTGCCCGCGAGCTTGCGCATCGCCTTGGACATCATCCGCGCCTGCTCACCCACGCTCGTGTCGTCCATCTGGCCCTCCAGCTCCTTGCGCGGCGTGAGCGCGGCGACCGAGTCGATCGCGACCACGTCGACAGCGCCGGAGCGCACGAGCATGTCGGCGATCTCGAGGCCCTGCTCGCCGTAGTCGGGCTGGGAGACGAGCAGCTCGTCGATGTCCACGCCGATCTCCTGCGCGTACAGCGGGTCCATCGCGTGCTCGGCGTCGATGAACGCGCACACTCCGCCGAGCTTCTGTGCCTCCGCGAGCACGTGGTAGATCAGCGTCGTCTTGCCCGAGGACTCCGGGCCGAAGACCTCGACGATGCGCCCCTTGGGCACCCCGCCGACGCCGAGCGCCAGGTCGAGCGACAGCGCACCCGTGGGGATCACGTCAACGCGCACCTGCGCGCCCTCGTCGCCCATGCGCATGACCGTGCCCTTGCCGAACTCGCGCTCGATCTGGGTCAGCGCGCCCTTCAGGGCTGCGTCGCGTGCCTTTGCGGCCTTCTCCTCTTCGTTCACGGGCATGGTCGGGCTCCTCCGGTCGAGATGGACTGGAGAAGCTACGGATCGCTTCGGACGGAACGTCTGTTCGTATGCCCGTCGCCGCTCGGCCCGGGTCAGGAGGGCACGAGCGTGTGTGTCGCCAGCGCCTCGTACGACGCGCCCGCGGGCGACAGCCACGAGCGGTACAGGACGATCGACGCGGGTGTGAAGGAGAGCGCGGGCGTCGCGGGCAGCACGCCTGCGCTCGCCGATCCGCGCGGACCCTCCCGCATGCGCGCAAGCGTCACGTGCGCACGGAACCGCCTGCGCTCCCGCCGATATCCGCACGCCTTTGCGAGCGCTTGCACCAGTGCCTCGTGCAGCGCCGCCAGCCCGCCTGCAGGGTCGTCGCGCACCTCGACCGCGAGCGCGCGTGGACGGCGCGGCGGCAGCCACAGCGGTGCGCCGATCGACAGCTCGCCCACCGCGCTCGCGCACTTCTGCAGCGCTCCGTCGATCGCCGCGAGCTCGATCGCCGGTCGGTCGCCGAGAAAGCACAGCGTGACATGCAGCAGCTCAGGATCGAGCACGCGCGGGGACGTGGTCTTCGCACCCGAGGCTCTCAACCCCCGCAGCGCGCTCCTCGTCCACGCGCTCAGCTCCTCGCGGACCCGCGCGGGTGGGTCCACGGCCACGAACAGGCGGGCGGTCTGGGCATGGGTCATTCCACGCATGCAACGGATTGTCCCGTGCGCGTGCCTCCGTCGGGGAGCAAGAGAGAGAAGAACGGCCGAGGACTCAGCCGTCGGCCTCGCC
>Ga0210387_10003204_pt1 | contig 12570 bp, 11 predicted proteins | sample IncBWC7OmetaG_FD_160108 | JGI IMG/M metagenome (GOLD analysis project Ga0210387, IMG submission 160108) | Forest soil microbial communities from Barre Woods Harvard Forest LTER site, Petersham, Massachusetts, United States - Inc-BW-C-7-O ... | reverse complement strand
CGGCGCGTCCGCAGGCCGCTCTACCAAAGCCGTGAGCCCCTCGTTGGCGGATGGATAACGGCCGACATCCATATAAAACAGATCTAGCGCGCTGCCGAAGCTTTCGATCTGAATTTTTGCTGCCTTGACCTTGGCCTCTCCAAGATAACTGAGCACGCGAGGACCGACCAAACCCATCACCAGGCCGATGATCGCGATGACGACAAGCATCTCGACCAAAGTAAACCCACTCTCACCATGTGCAGGGTTCGCTCCATATCTCGCGGGATGCCTACTGCCGCGAACAGAGCACCACAACGACCGAGATTGTTGTTTAGCCGCGTCAATCTTCGACAAAGCAGTAGCTAACAGGTCGAAAGATGCCCTGGTGATTACACGCTGCAACATTTCTTTCTCCCCATCTCTTCACGATCTTCTTGATCGATAGACATATCGCCGTCGTTGTCCAAACCGCTACCGAACCGACGTCACCCTGAGCACTTCTGATACCGTCGTGACTCCGGCCCGGCATTTCACGATCGCATCGTCGATCATGGTGGTCATACCCGCCTGAATAGCGGCCCTGTCAATTGCCAATGAATCAGTATTGGCGCTTACGAAGGGCCGGACCTCGTCAGTCATTTCAAGCAATTCGAAGACGCCCGCGCGCCCGCGATAGCCAATTCCGCTGCAGCGCTCGCAGCCGGCCGCTTGGTACACAGTCTCACCGGCTGCAAAACCCAGAACGCGAAAACGCGGATCGGCCACAAGATCGCTTCCGGAGAGCCTATGCATGCGTTTGCAGCCATCGCACAACACCCGAACCAACCGTTGCGCAATAACAGCTCGCAATGTCGATTGCAGAAGAAAGCCCTCAACGCCTAAATCAAGCAGACGCGGCACAGCGGCAGCGGCGGTTTCGGTGTGAAGCGTTGTCAACACGAGGTGCCCCGTCAGCGCCGCATGCACGGCGATATTTGCCGTCTCCGCGTCCCGGATTTCGCCGACCATGATAACGTCGGGATCCTGTCGGACGAAAGCACGCATGGCTGTGGCGAAGGTCAAACCGATTGACGGCTTGACCTGCGACTGGTTGATGCCAGGAATCTCGTATTCGACCGGATCTTCAATCGTTAGAATCTTCCGCGTTGGCTCGTTCAAAATCCCCAGCATCGTCGCAAGGGTTGTCGTCTTGCCGCTTCCGGTCGGCCCGGTGATGATGATCAAGCCATGCGGCAAAGCTAAAAGCCTACGCAATGACGATTGATCTCGCTCGCCCAGACCGACCTTGCTCAGCTCCAGCAAGCCACGATCTCGCGGCAGTAGGCGGATCACCGCGCTTTCGCCGTGCTGCGTCGGCATGGTAGCGACACGAATATCGATCTCGGATCGTCCTATCCGCGCCCGCGCCCCGCCGTCTTGCGGCAGTCGACGTTCGGCAATGTTGAGGCTGGCAAGAATCTTGATACGCGAGATGACGGCCTGCGGCGGCGCATTAGCCGGCGCGGGCACTGCACGGAGCATCCCGTCGACCCGCATCCGCACCGCCAGTCCGGTCCGAAAAGGCTCAATGTGGATATCGCTCGCCCGCAATTCCAAGGCGCGCTCAAGCAAATCGTTGACCGCCCTTACAACTGGCGCACCGCTCGCTAGATCACGAAGGCTATCGATATCGTCGTCGCGAGACCGATGCTTCGGTTCATCGACATCCACAGTCTCGGGGCTACGCTCTTCGAGCTGTCTCTCCAGAACCATCGAAATGTCGTCGAACGACGCAACGACAACTTCGACTGTGTCGCCGCACACAATCTCGACAGCGCGGATCGCCGCGGCATCCGTCGGATCCGACACCGCCAAACCAAAACGACCCTGATCCAGGCGGAACGGAAACACAGACGACTCGCGTAAGAACCGCGCGGAGAAGTGCTCGGCGGCACTGGTCGCGTTCATCAAATCCTGAAGATTCAAACGCCGCAGACGCCAGTAGCGAGCCGCTTCGTCGGCGAACTTGCCGGCAGGAAGGTCAGACTTCTCCCACAACATTCGCAACGGACTTCCAGAGCCACCTTCAATGCAACCTTGAAGCTGCACCCTCGCTTTAGCCGCGTCCGACAACTGATCGAGCAGATGCTGACGGAAATGCTCGACCGAGCGCAACGGCGCTGAGGGAGCCGCGGTCTCACCCGTCGCGGACGTTTGACGCCCTCCTGTCGACTTCGACTTATCAACTAACACGACTGCCCCCGTTTAAATAACCAGCCATCGAATAAACAATAACGCCGCTAAACGACCTCAGCTCACCATCCGATTTCTCGAAGGAGATTATATTCTTGCGTGGCAGCCAGAATTGTGCCCGCAAAACCGGTACGGCGGAAAGCCTGCCGCGCATATTTGCTCGCACAAAATCCCTAGCCACAACCTTTCACCTCGCTCTGTGACACTGCCTTGCATCGTTAGGTGCAGCGAAGAAATCCTTTATGACAATTATTCGACCGTCCTTGTTCTAAACTGTGAAATCACGAAGACTGCACTGGGTAGGCCGCTAACTCGAGCACCGCGATCGCACGGCTGTTTGGTTTTCGTCGTCAGAGACCGAGTCTCGTCGCATTCTGCTTCTAGCCCGACACGTCCGCGGCAACGCTTGCTTTAAAGAGCGTCGCTTAAACGCCATTCCCGGGCTTCAACGAACTAAAGCGAGCACTGTTAGATTGGGACCGGACGCCGCGGCGATCATCCGCTGGGCAGGTTGCTTGCGTAGAACGCGAACCACAAGGCGGGACACAGAAAGGTGCCCAAAGGTATCTTCATCGTTCTTTCAATTCGCCTACCACGCAGATGTCCCCACAAAATCGCCACCAGCGCTCCGCCCGTTGCTAACCCAAAACACAGCGGCATCATCTCAAAGGGCAGCCACGCGCCGACGGCTGCCGCGAGCTTCACATCACCCAAGCCAAGGCCCTCGCGATGCCTGACGCTGCCGTAGATCCAGCGCAGAAGCGCCAGCAGGCCAGCCGCGCAAGCGGCACGCAGAACCGCATCCGAAGTTGCCGACCACGGATTCAGTTCACTCAGGAACCACGCTGAACTAACGCCGCAGATGGTTGCGCCCCAGGTAACGACATTCGGCAACAGATAGGTTCGGGCATCTACATCCGCACCCGCCAACATCAGAACGCCGAGTACAATCGAGGCAACGGCCACCGGACCGGGCAATGATATCACCGAGACAAGCCCAACCGCGGCGAACCCGCCAATCAGGATCGCCAGATTCGGTTGGAGGTTTTCGGCCGAATCAACCTGTACTTTCGTATCAACACTGGTCACTGATTTCAACTTCGCGGTGGAGCAGATGGACCTGCCACGGACGGCACTCCGGTCCCATTGATGATCGAGCTACCGCCGCGCATCGATTGCAGCTTGTCCCTGAACTCCTCGGTTACAGCGCTAGCGTCCTGGCCGTTCCGGATTACTTGTGTCTTGATGAAAATGATAATTTCCGAACGCGTTTTGGTGCTGGACGTGTTACCGAACACGTCACCAAGAACCTTGATTTCGCGAAGACCGGGTATTCCGGTACGAGTTTCCTGATTGTTTTCGCTGATCAGACCTGCGAGCAGCACGGTCTGTCCGCTTTGCACTGAAACGCTCGAGTGCACGCGGCGCTGGGAAATCGTCGGAGTCAGTGTCTGTTGATCGGGGTTGACTACGTTAGAGATTTCCTGGTCGATCTCAAGCTGGATCGAACCATTAGCATGTATGTGCGGCAGTACCTTCAGGATGACGCCGGTATTACGCATTTCAATCGTGTTGACGGTCGGCGTAGCCGAACTGGTAAGGAGCGTCGCCGAGCTCGTCGAGACGGGAATTTCGTCTCCGACTTGAAGTAGAGCCGGCTGATTGTCGAGTGCGACCAGCGATGGCGACGACAGCACCTTAACGTCGGTCACAGTCTGTAGTGCATTCAGGATGGCGCGCGGATTCCCGGCCGATCCCAAAAGCAAATTCAAACCTGGCCCCACGCTCTGCAAGAGTGTGGACTGGGCTGTCACCGCCGCGGCCGTAATAGCCGACGACTGGTTCGCAGCGTTGGGGCCGAGAACACCACCCGCTGCGTTCTGGCCGTTCAGAAAAAACTGAACGCCGTACTGCAAAGAGTTGGTCAACGTGACTTCGGCCACGGTCGCGTCAATCGCCACTTGCAGTTTTGCACGGTCAAGATCGCGTATCGCGCGCTCGACCACTCGAGATTCGGCCTCGGTAGAATAGACTACAATCGCGTTGTTGGCGTTGTCGGCGGTAATCCGCACGTTCTGAAATGCGCCACGCACAGCGTTGCCACCGGACAGCAGCGAAGCGCTTTCCGGCCCATCCCCCTCGGTTCCTTTCCGATCCGAGAAGGTGTCAAAAGCAGCGGCTATCGGTTTACCGCCCAGACTGCCGCTGCTGCTGGGTGCCGTCGTTGAGCCTCCATTGCCTGCCCCCTTGTCAAGGGAGTCCAGGCGTGACTCCGCGCTGCTGACGCCCGGCGCGAGCTGTTTTCCGGGTGTGTCGCCACTCGAGCCAGATCGCAGGAAAATGTCATTCAGGATTTTGGCGACCTGCGTCGCATTTCCATTCTTCAGACGATAGCTGCGCAACGTTGTGCCGGTCGAATCGAAGCGATCAAGGCGACGCACCCATTCCGTCGTCTGGGCTAGCAATTTCGGCGTCTTGGTGACGACCATGACCGCATTCATGCGCGAGATTGGCTGGAAGCGGATTACGCCCTGTCCCACGCCACCGTCACGGGTCTCGAATATCCGCTCAAGTTCTCCGATCATCGTCTCGGGAGATGTGGATTTGAGCGGATAGACTCCGACCGATTGATTGCGCAGCCATTCGACGTCGAACGTCGCAACCATATCGAGAGCAGCCTGGCGCTCGGCCGTCGTCCCCTGAATCAGCAGCAGATTGCGAGACGGCACAACGCGAATCGAGCCCGGCCGAGCCAAAAAGCTTTCCGCAGTCTTCGCTACCGTCTCCGCGGACGTATACCGCAACGGGACTAGCGATACGCCGAAACCCGGTTCGCCGGCCCCCTCCACCGAGCCACCAGCACTTGCTTCGGGAAGCGGTACAATCTTCATTAGATTGCCGGTACGCACAATCGCGGCATTCGACATCCGCAAGACGCTTTCAAACGCCGGCAGCACGTCCTTGCGGGGTATCGGGCCCGCTGAAGCCAGCGTGACATTACCCTGCACGCGCGGATCGACCGTAAAATTGAGTTGAAGAATATCCCCGAGCAGAAATTTGGCGACGGTCTGCACATCAGCGCCGTCGAAATTAATCTCCACGCCGTCATTATTGACGGACGGCGCCTGCTGAAGATTGCCCCCTTTGACAAAGGCAGCCGGCTGAATCGAAGCGGTTGCTGTCCCCGCGCCCTGGTCGCCCGGTTCAAGTGACGCTGTCCGCGCGCTCTGATCGCGCGGCGAAGCAGGGGCGACGTCGGCTCCCGGGAACAGAAGAGGCTTTGCAGATTGGCCGCTCTCCTGGGATTGCCCCTCACTGGTGGGGAAGCGCGGGCTGAAATCCGCACGTCGTACGGAATTGAAAGCATCGTGCGATGTAGAGGAGTCCCCAACGAGACTCGCGGTCGGTCCCGCGCAGCCGATCAACGGCCCCAACATCAACACCACGGCGCAAGCCGATAATATGTTAAGGGAATTTATCCCCCGTGCATAAGCCACAATGTGCTCCCGCACCGCAGTGCCTGTACTCAAGACCACGGTGATTTTGCGGAATTAAACCGACTGCCAATGAACCCGGTGGCAAAATGATACCGACATGGCCGCCGTTTTTCGCTAGCTATGCGCTACTGAACGTTAACCATAAAACATAAACTGAACGTTAACCATGATATTTGTACGGCAACAGTAGTGCAACAAGTGGCGATCCAAAGGCAATTGTGGTTATCCATCAGATAATTCACCGGCTCTCGCGTTATTCCGATTTTCCGTATTGATGCTTGCTGCTGACGGTCTTAGTTGTCATCGCATTTGCGGTACGGACCCCACGCCGGGCCGCCACCAGAATCACTGGTCGACATCGCGACTGAAGAGAGTGAACGTGGCGGACCGACCGTTGAGCGACAACACAAGTCTGCGTCCCTCGATCTGAGTTACTCTCCATCCGTCGATTTCATCGCCAATTTGAGCGCGCACAACCCTCTTCTCGGGTCCAATCAGAACGACGACGTGCGCGCTCTGCCCGTCCATCACGACCCCGGAGAGAACTAGACTTGGTGGCGGAGGTGAAGGCGTTTGTGGTTCTGGATTGCGAACCATCGGAGAAGTTGGCGCGCCGCGGCGACTCGGAGAAAACAGCGGCCGATCCACAATTGCCGATAACCGTTCCATCTTCTGCGCTGCGAGCGGATTGGAAAGTGTGACCCGGCTTGAGTCTTGCGGCTGCGCCAGTGCATTCGCGCCGAGCGCCGCGGTCGTCCATAACAGCAGAAGGGCAAGCGCCAGGCGAAGATGCGTCATGGGGCAGCTCTCCGCCAAAAAGAACGCAGGCTCATTGTGGCTCGCAAGAGCGGATCTTCGCCACGGCCTGCCGTCGTGCTGGCCGGCTGCAACGTTAGCGCGTCGACAAATACGTAAGGCGTCCCGCTTTCGAGCTGATAGAGGATTGCACGCAGCGCTTTCGTGTTCATTTCCAGAGTGGCCTGAATCCTGATCGTGTCGGGGGCCTCATCGCGTTTAGCCATTTCGCCGCCCGATGAAATCAGTCCGGCATGTTGAAGCTCTGCAAGTTGCGTCAGATAGGCTTGCAGTTTGGCGCTAGCGATACCCGCGGTCGGCGCGTCTAGAAAAGCCGTCGGCGGTGCCGCGACCTTCGGCCGACCAGCGTCCGCCCGCGTTCTGGTCTCGAGGCGCGATAGCAATTCACGATGCTCGGCAAGCTCCCAACTGGCATCAGAACGCATCTGAAGCGAAAATCCTACCGCGAACACGCACGCCAGCAGCAACGAGGCCAACGCCGCTACAGACAAAGCTTGGTCGCGGTCCAATCTCAGCACCTTTTACTCCTTTTCGAGCTTGCCGCGAGGTTCGACGTGCGCTTCGATTGAAAATCTAAAAGACTTGCCGTCCGACCCGCGGGTCGTGGGCGCAGAAAAATGCACGCCCGTCAGGTGCCCCGACTGTTCAAGCGGTGTCAGCAATCCCGGGGCATCGTCGGCTAAGCCGATCATGTGCAGCGTTGCGTTTTCCAGGCGAATTTCGGTTAGATAAGCGGAATCAGGCAGGGCGCGCGACAACGCCTCAAGGAGGATCACGCTAGAACCGGAGGTCTCTTTGAGGAACCACGCGCGTTCTGCCGGCGAACCGAATGACGCAGCAGACAACGTCCGGCCGCCTTGAACTTGTCGCTGCAATGTCTTGACGCGTGTCGCGATGCCTTCACTCTCGTCTCGAATAACACCGGACGATACAAATGCCCACAGGCTCAAACACATACTCGCCGCAACCGTGGCACCAATGACGATACCAATCAGGCGGCTTACTTTTTCCAAGCGGTCGCCCGAGGTGTCCGTCGATCGCGACCACAAAATCACGGATTCCACCGTTTTGTCTGCTGGGTCGGCAACCGAATTTGCCACAATGCGATCGACTTGAACATCGAGCGCGGCCAAATGATTTCGAAATGCGTCAATATTAGTCCGCGAAGCCATTAGGATCCGCACCTCAACTGCCGAGGCGTCTTCCCCGCCGGATCCGCTGCTGAAACCGTACACGACGTTGTTCGGTGGCCATGGCGACAGCCGCTCGATTTGATTCTGGATGACACCCGACAAAAATTTCCGCGCCCCCGCCGGAACGCTGATGTCTCGCCTTACGATCTTGTCGGGAGGAAATTCTGCAATGACGAAGCTATTATTATCACGGGCTGCGCCCAGCAGATCAACCGGTGCTCTTTGCTCGGGTCGATCGTGCACACGGGTTATGTCTTGGGCGGATGAAGCCTCCCTTACAACCAGCTGCTGATTTTCAAATGCGACGGTCAAAGCATTTTTTTCACGACGGTACGCCTGCCAAGCCATAAACAGCATGGCCAGAGTCTCGATCCATCGTTTCAAAATCGGGGGCATCCGCATGACGCTACCCGTGCGCCATCGGACGGCCCCATATGGAAGCTTTGGCATATGGTATCGCCGTCCAAATCAGCACGCGGTACGGTTGGCTGTCTTGAGGCAGCACGACAATCACCGCGTGGGCTGTGGTCGTGTAACCGCTCACTAATTCTGCCGTCAGATCCACCGAGGCGACTCGCTGCGGCTTGACTGCAAAATATTGCTGCGCCGGTCCAAGGTGGAGGCGCACCAATCGATCGGCGTCCGAGGGAGAGTTGCGTCGAGCGTTGATGAACGCGGCAGCCCGTTGGGCATCGACACCGGGCAGCGCCGCGATAACAGCTAGTGGCGCAGTCAACGGATTGACGGTTTGATTACCGAACACAGTGGCTAACGGCGCGATCGCCTCGATCCATTGCGGCTCCATTTCCGGAATAGAGTGAAGTTGCCCAAGGTCGGCGAAGGGCTGATTGGTGATAGACAATTGAGGAGCTTGATTGGATGGACGGCTCCCGATGTCGGAACTGGCCGCTTTGCTGCGTCGTTCGACGATGCGCTGGGCAACAATGCCGGCCGCCGCGACCGGAACGCCAACGTAACGGAACATTGAAGTGAGAACCTCAACTGGCGCCTTACCAATATCGATTCGGCCCCCCTCGTCATTGAGACGTACACGCACGGTGCCAGTATCGAGAGTAGCCGTCGTCTCGAGCTCCGTGAGTGGTGAATCGCTGGGGGTCTGCATAGTGCCGGCGGCCATCTCAAGTCCGCCGGTCAAAAGCGCCTCTGCCTGCACCTGATCGCGCTCAACCGCCATCACCCCTGCAAAGCCGCGGAAGGTGACCGATGCGGCCATCGCCAAGGCCGACAGCAGAGCTATCGACCACAGTACGGTCATCAAAACTATTCCGCGTCGTGAATCGCTATGCGTCATTGCGCCGGCCTTTCGGACTTGGAAGGGCCGATCGACGCCGTCAGCGGCTCGGAAAGACAAGCAGGCTTCGCATCGTTTTGCGCGCAGGCTGGCGGGGCATCGGCGCGAACAACAAAAGTGGCTTCGCCGAGCAAATCGGCGCCAGTTTCGCGGTCACGCAAGATCAACCGCACGTAGCGCGGCAACGCCGATTCTCCGGTCCAACTGGAAGACCACACCGACGCGCCCGCCGGCGAGGGGCGCCCGAATGCGAACGAAATGTCCAGCCTTCCCTCGATCAGAACCACCGGATCTTTAAGCGTGACATCCTCGAAGCGGGCACTCCCTCCTGGCCAGTTTGCGCGGCGTCTGACTAGCCTGCGCAAATCGCCATCTCGCTCGATCGTCAGACTGACGAGCTCGTCGTCGCTGGAGCTTGATGCAACGCCCCCCGCCCCCACAAAGACAACGCTTGCTGGCCGACCAGCGCCCTCCTGCTCGGCGGCAAACGCGATAGCAGAGCCATTCGCTGTTCTTCGCGACACAAAGCGAGCTGAACTGAAATCGCCGGCCAGACGTCCAACAGCGAGAACGAGACGCTCGGCTTCGGTTGTCCTACGCGTTCCGCGATCGAAATAAATAGCAACATTTCGAACGAGCGCCGCGCTGGCGACGATGATCAGCGAGGCAATTGCGAGCGCGGCCAGCACCTCCACCAGGGTAAACCCGTCGCGTCCAGAGCGCGCCGCTCGGCCCTCCTTCGTCATCTCATGGTTTCCTCAACCGTATTGTTTCGGCCATGATGACCTGGCCCGGCGCCCAGGTCACGCTTGCGACCACGCGCACTGCCGACCAATTCGATTGGTTCTGCGCACGGATCACGGCTGCGGGTGCAGTGTCGATACGCCAATGCAATCCGCTCGTTTCGCCTTCGTGCGAAGCGAGCGCCGCACTGGAACGATCAAATGGAGCGTTGAGCAGGGAGCGCAGGAGAACCTGGGCCGCGACGCGGCCTTCGGCATTTGCCATGATGCGGCGTGCCTGCGACAAATGTGGTCCGACCGCACTTGCGAAAATCAACAGCAGTGCAAGAGCAACCAGAGCTTCAAGCAGCGTAAATCCCGCCTGGCCATCGCTTCGGTCACTACGGCCCGATTGCGACGCCACCGGTGTACCAGTTGACACGGATCTCATATTCCGCCTCTTCACGCGCGAGTTTCAATACCGCTCCTGTCGACGCGCCGTCCGGATGGAAGCGGACGACGGCCTGACGTCCCGACCAGAGCGCATCGATCCCGAGAATGTCGAGAGTGATGTCGCGCGGCAGCGCGACGATGTCGCCGCCGTCACCAACCAGGATACGCCGTTTGCCGTCGAGAGACACCTCCCGATCGCGACCGGTGAGAATCGCACCGAGGCGTTCGCGCCGGAGCAGCGAGGCGGTTTGCAGCGTCACGGCCTTTAAACCAGCTCGACCGGTGCCAGGCATTTTCGTTACCACAAGCGCGGCGACCAGGGCGATAATAAACATCACCGCCACGACCTCAATGAGTGTGAAGCCGGCTCGGCGATCGGCGTTCCAGCTTCGCGACGCTGGCGGTATGGCGCGAACCACCCTGACCAGTTGGATCATTGCGCCAGATCTGTCATGCTTAGCAGAGCGCTCATGATCGACACGATCAAGGTACCAATGACCACGCTGACCACAATGATCGTGACCGGCCCGATCGCCCCCATCAAGCGATCGAGACCCAATCCGAGCTTGTGCTCGTAGAACCGCGAAGCGTGACGCACGATGGCAGCAACATCGCCCACTTCATCGCCGACTTTGAGCATTCGCACTGCAAGCGGCGGAAGCAGGTTGGTATCCGCCAAGGCGTCGGCAAATCGCCGGCCGTTCCGTACCTGCTCGTGTACGCGATCGAGCGCAGCGACATAACGAGGTTCGGTGACGATATCGCGGAGAATTTTGAGCGCCGTTGGAAGCGGGACACCATTTTCGAGCAGTAAGCCAAGCGTTCCCACGATCCGTGCGGTCCGGCGATCGCTCGCAAGCTCCGAAATTCCAGGAAGCAGCGTGATTGCGCCGATGATGCGCGCACGCCATTCGCGTTTGCGCAACGTCAGCCAAGCACCCACAACCAAAAAAATGCAGAACCCCAGAAACAGGTCTCCATTTTGACGCAGCCAGGACGAGCACGCGACCACGAAAGCCGCACCGGAGTTGAGGCGCCCACCAAGATCAGCAAATACGGGCTCAAACTGCGGCACGACATAAATTAGGAAAAACAGCAAAATGACGATGGCCGAGCCGACCAAAAACAGCGGGTATCGGATCGCAGAATTTATTCGATCGGTCAGGAGCTCCCTGCGTGAGCGGTCTTCGACGATCGCACGCAGCACCGCATCTAATTTTCCCGATGCTTCGCCAGCCCGTACCATCGCGACATAGGCGGGTTCGATGACGGCGGAATAATGTTCCAGGGCTTCCGCGAAACTGTCACCCGCGGAGATCGACGCACGCAAACCTTGGGCAAATCCCGACAAGCCTTTGCTTGCGGTGTCGCTGAGCGTCTGCAGCGCCGCTTCGAGCGTCAATCCGGCGCCGAGAAGCAGCGCGAGCTGATGCAGAAGAATGGAAAGGTCTCGCGATCGGGGCCCCTTTCCTCTGGGCTTGCGGCCCCGAGCGAGAATTCCCGTGGTAGCAAGTTCGGCATCGATGGTCAGGTGACCCAAATACTCGATACGCCGCACCACTTCTTCGCGCGAGGGCGCATCCACTTCACCAACGACGATCTCGCCCGCAGGGGTGATAGCGCGATAGCGAAATTGCGGCATTGGGTGTGCCCCTAGAACTTACGATCTCGCAAGCAACAGACCTGCCTGAAAATGCCACCGCCCGCCAACGCACGTCTGGCGATTTCAGCTCATGCTTCGCATGGGCAACGCCAACTCAACTGCTTCTCAGCGCCCTTGTAAGCACATTGTGCACCAAGAACGGGTTCGGACCAAGTTCGAGAGTGCACGGCACGGCATGGCAAAAATCGGGCCGACGCACGGCAATCCGACGGCGGTCCGTATGATCTCCATGCGCCGGGGAGTACCAAAACGCTCGCGCTTGGGGCGTTGCAATCGACTGTCGGCAGCGTGGTCCTGCACAGGCTGAAAGCACGTCCGCAGCCGAGGAATTATTCTTAAAGCAATACTCGAACTGTAGATGCATCAGCGAGCCTTAATCGAAACGCCCGCCACGGCGGTATAATATTACTAAGATTAAATCCCGCCTTCGGCTGGGGCGGTTTACGGAACGGAGCTTGCCTCCAGTCGGTTAAGGCAAGCCGCCCTTGCCAAGTCTCTATATTTGTTAGAGTGGTTAGACGGGAACCAGTAATAAATGGGTGGGCTAATATGAGGTCGGGGCGTTTTTGCGCGTTAGTGGTAATAGCACCACTTCTCGTTGGCTCGATGACTTCCGCAAGGGCCCAGGATGAGAAAAATGCAAGCGCAGGGCCCTCTTACCCTAGCGGGATGGAAATTGCTTTTGAATGGCATTATTCAT
>Ga0210387_10003198_pt1 | contig 12590 bp, 5 predicted proteins | sample IncBWC7OmetaG_FD_160108 | JGI IMG/M metagenome (GOLD analysis project Ga0210387, IMG submission 160108) | Forest soil microbial communities from Barre Woods Harvard Forest LTER site, Petersham, Massachusetts, United States - Inc-BW-C-7-O ... | reverse complement strand
TCGGCTGCTGGGCGAGCACGCCCAAAAGCATTGGCCCCTTGCGCGCCGGCGCGCTTTGCGCTCACTATCTTCGGTCGAGACTCGCGATGTCCGATCTCCTTCGCCCCGGCCAGATCTTCGCGGGACGCTATCGCATCGACCGCTTCCTGGCCAAGGGCGGATTCGGGGCGGTGTATGTCGCCGAGCAAATCGAGACCGAGCTGAGCGTCGCACTGAAGGTGCTCTGGCCTCATGTTCTCTATTCGCAGGACACGGTCGAGAAATTCAAGCTCGAAGCGCGCATTGCCGGTCGCGTGGGCAGCGAGCACATCGTGCGCGTGCTCGACGCAGGCTTCGACGAAGCCGCACAAATGCCCTTTCTGGCCATGGAGCTGTTGGTCGGCGACAACCTGGAGAGCCTGGTTGGCTCCAGCGGCCCGCTCTCGCCGAACGAGGTCGTGACGTATTTTCGTCAGATCGCTTCAGCGCTCGACAAGGCACATGGCTACGTGGACAAAGACGGCTCGGCGCGGCCGATCGTCCACCGCGATCTCAAGCCGGAGAATCTGTTTCTCTTCCGGCGCGAGGCCGGCGATCCGATCATCAAGATCCTAGATTTCGGAATCGCCAAAGTCCTGAGTGACTCGACGAAGATGAGCCAGGACGTGAAGGGCACGCCGCTGTACATGGCCTTCGAGCAAGCTGCGTCGGGGCGCATCACGGGCCAGACCGACATTTGGCCACTCGGTCTGATCGCGTTTTTCCTGCTCACGGGGCGCTGCTACTGGAGAAGCGCGAATGCAGCAGAAGCCTCACTGACGCAGCTTTTCGGCGAGGTGCTGTCCTTGCCCATCGAGCCGCCCACGCGTCGAGCCGCGGAGCTCGGAGCCAATGGGGCAATCCCCCCCGCCTTCGACGCGTGGTTCGACCGCTGCGTGAATCGCGACGCGACTCGGCGCTTCAGCACGGCGGGTGAATGCGCCGCGACGTTGGCGAACGTGCTCTTGGGGGTTCCCATGCCACAAGCAACGGGCAGCGCCTCGGGGCCTCGTCAGAGCCCGTTTGCGTCGGCTAGCTCGCCGGTCGTCGCTGTAGCCACGTCCGCTCCCGGCATCGGCAACACCGACCAGTCCCTGTCACTCGCGCAGACGAAATCCGCGCCCAGCGGAGCTCGCCGGTTTTCGCTGGGGTTGCTGGCGTCATTGGTCGTCGTGAGCGCCGCGGCGGGCGTCACTTTGTTCGCGGTTCGCAGAGCGCCTTCGGACGCCAAGAGCGCTGCGTCCGCGTCCGGCTCGTCCGCTCCCACGCCCGCGGAAGCGCGGTCGTCAATTCCCCTCGCGCCAGGCTCAGTGATCGGCAGCGCGCCAACTAGCGCACAGCCGTCCGCGTCCGCGTCCGCGAGCGCGTCTGCCAATGGCGCGACCTCACTCCCTCCAGCGAGCAGCGCTGGGCCGAAGCCGCAGAAGGACGTGACGGTGAAGCAGAGCAAGCCACCCGCGGCGCTCAAAGGCCCGACGCCGCCGCCCCCGGTCGTAGAACGAGGTCCCGCACCGCCGCCGTTGGTGCCGCGGTGAGCGTGCGCCGTGTCGTTCGGATCGCGTTGCTTTCGATCTGCGTCCTAGGCACGCCTTCCGTCGTCCACGCCGATCAGGCGTCCGAAGCAGAGCTCCAGTTCGAGCTCGGAACGGAGCTGTACAAGCAAGGCCACTACGCGGAAGCCATCGAGCGGTTCATCGCGTCGGACCGATTGGTGCCGAACGCCAATGTAGTGCTCAACATTGCCAAGACATTTGCATTCATCAAGCGCCCGCTCGACGCTTACAACTGGTACGAGACATACCTCGGCTTCAACTTGTCGAGCGAGCAACGCCGCACCGGCGAAGCAGAGCGTGACGCGCTCACCCACGAGGTCTCGGTGGTCGAAGTCAGCACTGAACCGACCGGGGCGGACCTATTCATCGATCGCGCCGACCTTGGAGCCGTCTGCAAGAGCCCATGTCGAGTAGCGGTCGAGGCGGGCGATCGGCGCGTGCTTGCTCGCCGCGACGGCTACCGCGAGGCGACCAGCCCGGTCATCGCCGTTCGTGGCCAAAAGGAGAGCGCGGCGCTCGTTCTAGTGCCGATTCTGGGGCACTTGTCCGTAACGAGCCGCCCGCCTGGCGCGCTCGTGCATGCAGAGAGCGGGCAAGACCTCGGTGTCACTCCATTGGAGCTCGATCTCCCAGTCGGACCGCTGCGCGTCGTCGTGTCGCTGGCGGGCTTTGGCAATGAAACGCGCAGCGTGGACATCAATGACGGCACCCGGTCGGTCTTGGACGTCAATCTCGAGCGGTCCCGAGCCACGAGTGCGGTGCTCAGCGTCAAAGGCAACACCGCTCACGCGGCCGTCTTGCTCGACGGTCAGTCCGTTGGGTTTGCACCACTCACCGTACCGAATGCGCCTCCAGGACCACACACTCTAAAGATCGAAGCGCCCAACCGCGAACCGTGGGCGTCGCCCGTACTCCTCGAGTTCGGTGCGGCGACGCGCGTCGATTATGACCTGATCGATCCGAGAACTCGTCATTGGCCAGGCTGGCGCTGGGTCGGCTATGGCGTCGGCGCGGCGCTACTCGCCGCTGGAGGGGTGACGGGCGCGATCGCCGTCGGTGAGAAGCAGAGCTTCGACACCGAGCCGACGAGCGCCAAGAAAGCCATGGTGGAAACCAAAAACCACGTGGCTGACGCGCTGTTCGCCGCCGGAATCGTGGCAGTTGGGGTCACCTTGACCTGGGACCTGCTGACTGGACCCGCGCCCGCTTCATCAGGCAAGGTGACGGTGGCTCGGTGAGCTCGCTAAAACAGCGCGCCCGACACTTGGCCTCTCGCGTTGGGTGCACAGTTGGCCTCGGCCTTTTTGCGAGTGCCTGCTCATGGGTCAACGCGATCAACGTCTGCGAGCATGTCGGCCCCGCACAATCACGCGTCAACGAGCGCGGCGACGGCAACGAGTACATCAATCATCCGCGCGCTGCCAGCGACTTGGGCAATGGCCGCGTGCTCGTTGCGTTCAACGCGCAGTCGCTGGATCTGGACGCGAATGGTGCGCCGACGACCAGTGACGTGCGACTCACGCTGCTCGACGCCGCCACTGGCACGCCGATCACTCTTTGCGACGGCATGTCGCTCGACGAAACGCTGGAGGATTCAGGGGGCTATGCAGCGGTAGCCTCCGTCGCGCCCGCGCCGCTCACCATCGGCGGCAATGCAGCAGCCGCCCTGGTCGCCTGGACCGATCTCCACACACAACGCATCATGATGCGCTTCGTGGACGTCGGCGGCTGCCCGATGGAGCAGGAATTTGCCGCGCGTGAGTTTTCGACGGTGGCGGGCCAGACCGTGGCAGACTTCGCGGCTTCGGTGACTTGGTCTCCGGTCAACAATGCCGTCCTGCTCACCTGGACGGATCAGCGAGACATATTCGAGGCCTGGATCAGCGCCGCAGAACCACCGCAAGTGCTCACGCTCGCAAGCGGTCAAACAGCGGTGCAGTCGATCCCAGTGTCCGCGGTGGCAAGCGACGGTCGCACTCTGGTCGCTTGGTCCGAGGACGGGCGTGGCGTGCAAGGCGAGCTGCTCGACGCGCAGGGCAACGCGACCGGCACGCCATTCGATCTCGGTTTTGCGGCGAAGGGCTCGATGGCACACGTCGCCGTCATCGCGGGCCCGGACCGCTTCGCGGTGACAGCGGACGGCTCGGACACTCCGACATCGACGACCTTCACGTATGTCCGTGAGTTTTCCTTGAGCGGTGTTCCACTCGGCGCAACGCGCCGCGTGGACGACTCGGATGCCAACAACGAGGAATTTCCGGTCGTCGCCTATCTTCCGGACCAAACGCTGATGGCGAGTTGGAAAGGGCCGAACAGCACCGCGACCTCCGCGCGTCTGTTCAAGGTGGACGGGACTCCCCGGTTCAATACCGTGAGCTGCGACGAGCAACAATTTCGACTCGACGCGGCGCACCCGATCTTGCCCGGCATGGAGTCCGCGCTCTTGGTTGGGGGCAGCGTGTGGGTGTTCTACAGCGGGCAGCCCCCGAGTGACCCGCGCGGCAGCGGCGTCGGGTTGTGGCGCCTGCCGTTCGACAAACTCTACACGGGTACCCAGTAGCCGAGTGGCCCGGCCCGTTACGTCGATTGCGGAAAGCAGGCGTTGAGGCCCGGGACATCCAGGCTCATCGTGCACGCGTAGCCAGTGCGGCACATGGTCGACGAAGTACACGCGGTCAGGCAAGACCCAAGGTCTCCGGCCTCGGCCAACGCGCACACGGAGCCGGTTGGGCAGCCTTGTTCAGTGAGCGAGCATGAGGTCGTGCAATAGCCGCCTGGAAATAGCGCCGACGGCGAAACGCAGTGCGCAGATTTGCAATCAGTATCGACGTTGCAAGCGGCTCCGATGTCGCCAATGCCCTGATCCGGCTGGGTCGAGCAAACGCCGAAGTAGCGATCGCATTTCCCGACGACCGGGCAGTCCGCGTCACTTTGACAGAGCCCCAAGCAGTCACTCGCGGGGCCCCCAATGGGCTGACAGACACTGCCGCGCCGGCAGTCCGTGGTTTGCGTGCAGCTTTGTACGCAGGTTTTCGTGCCGGGATCGCCCTCGGTGAACTCCACGCAGTCGAAGCCCGTGGGGCAGGCCGTGAATTGGCAGCTGCTGAGGCAGAACCCTCCTGGGTAGCCCGTGGTCAGCTCGTCTGCGCAGCTCTCACCTGCGTCGCAGTCCGCCGTGCATCCGCAACCCTTGCCGACGGTCGGGCTGGGTTGCGCACCCAGGCACTGCGCGACACCCGCATCAGAAGTATTGCTGCCGCCTCCAGCACCGCCAATGGTCCCAGCGCCGCCCCCGGCACCCGCGCTGCCCGCAGCGCCGCCGCCGCGCGTACAGACGTTGGACACGCAGTCTAGCCCGACGCCGCACGCGCCGGACGCGGTGCAAGGACAGGACTCCGCGCCAGGCGGACAGGCCTGCATGCCCGCGTCGCTGCTCGAAATGCTGCTCGAGGAGCACGCCAACACGACGAACCCAGCGGCCAAGCCGAGAGCGAGCGTCGCTATCGGGCGCCGCCGCTGGGCGGATTTCACGCGTGCTGACCTGGTCGAAACCATCACCCGACTCCTTTTCACGGTGCAGCAGCCCGTGAGCGCGTTGCCCCCGAAACGGGCACCCACCACTTAGTTCAGCACACTACTTCGGTAGCGCGCAATAGTCAGACAGTCACCAGCGACCAGTCACGCCGACCAACACTAAAGAGCAGACGCCAGCGCCGCGCGCCCGCGACGATCCGAAACACACGCTGCCCCAGATGGCTCGGCGCGTGCCTTCGCGTCGCCTCAATTACGCGCTGAAATCGTACGCGCTGAAATCGCGTTATTTCGGGTCTCCAGCAGGCGACGCAGGAGAGCCAGATCCACGGGTTTCACGACGTGCTCGTCGAAGCCAGCCTGCAAGGCCAGCTCGCGATCGGCGCGTTGACCATAGCCCGTCAGCGCGATCAGGTAGATGCTCGGGTGCTTACCGCTAGCGCGAACGCGGCGCGCGAGCTCGAGCCCATCGATCTCCGGCAGACCAATATCGACGATGGCGGCGAGCGGTTGAAACTCGTCGATCAGCCCGAGGCCCGCCACGCCGTTGTCCGAAGACCTGCAGTCGAACCCAGCGTGCGTCAAAAGGGCGCACAACACTTCACGGCTGTCCGCATTGTCCTCGATGACCACGACGCGCGAGCCGGGTAAGAGCGCAATACCCGAGGCGCGCGGCTCCGCATCCCGCTGCGGTGGCAGACTGGTCAGCGGCAAGCGCACCACGAACTCGGAGCCCTTGCCTTCACCGTCACTGATAGCCGTTACGGTTCCGCCGTGCTTCGTCACGAGCCCGCGCACGAGCGTGAGCCCGACGCCCAAGCCGCCTTCCGCGCGGTCCAGCGTGCGCCGGGATTGCACGAACAACTCAAAAGCACTCTCCAGCATTTCTTTGGGGATGCCCACGCCGTCATCGCGCACGCTGATTGCGGCGTGGCCGTCCTCACGCTTGGCTCGCAGCACGACGTGCCCGCCGCGCGGTGTGTACTTGGCCGCGTTGCTCAGCAAGTTGACGTTGATCTGCTGCAGGCGCGCCGGATCCCCCTCGATGAACAGCGGTTCTGGGCCGATTTCCGCCGAAAAACTCAGACCGCGCGAGGCCATCAGACTGCGCATTGCATCGACCGCGTCCTTCACGACCGAGCGCAGATCCAAGACCACCTTGCGTAGCTCGATCTTGTCTTGCGTGACGCGACTCGCTTCCAATAGATCATCGAGTAAGCGCGCCATCTGCTGGGCTTGCCGATCGACGATCTGTAGCACCTTGCCTTGCGCGTCGGTCGCGGCCGGGCTCTCCTTGAGCAACGCGGCAGCCGAAACGATGGCACCGAGCGGGTTTCTGAGCTCGTGCGAGAGCATCGCCAAAAACTCGTCGCGACGCCGCACGGCATCTTGAGTCTTTTCCTCCGCGCGTTTCTGCTCGGTCACGCTTCGGAAAATGCCGATGATGCCGACGATGCGCGACGCGTTATCCGTGAGCGGTAGCCGCGAGACGAGGTCCCACTCCACCGCGCCATCGCCGACCTCGCGTTTTTCGAGCTCGTAGTGCTGCGCGACGCCGGTGCGCAGCACGACCTCGTCCTGCTGGTGCACGGCCAAGGCGGCTTCATGGCTGGGCAGCTCGAAGCCCGTCTTGCCGACGGCCTCACGTGGGTCGCTCAGGCCGAGCCGCGCCGCCATGGGCGGGTTCGTGCGAATGAAGCGGCCACGCGCGTCCTTGAAGTAGATCGCATCGGGGACGCTGAGCAGCAGGCTATTTAGCAAATAGCGCTCGTGAAAGAGCGCATCTTCCGCGGCCTTCAGACCGCTCACGTCGATCAACGTGATCACGACGCCGTCGATCGCGCCCTTGGCGCGGTACGGCAAGATGCGCAGAAAAAACGAGCGATTGTGGCGATCGCGCAGCTCGCGTTCCACGCGCTCACCCGTCGCGAGCACGCGCTTCAGATCCTCGTTCAGCTCCGGATGGTCGACTGCATAGGTGAAGGTCTCGATCGGCCGGCCCACGTCTCCTGCGAGCAGACTGAAGTTCTCTGCAATTTGCGGCGTGAATTTGCGGATCTTCAAGTCGCGGTCCAAGAAGATCGTGCCGATGTCGGTGCTCGACAGCAGATTGTCCATGTCGTTGGCGAGCTCGGTCAGATCCGCAATCTTGCGTTGGTACTCGGCGTTCACCGAATAGAGCTCTTCATTGACACTCTGCAGCTCCTCGTTCGTGCTCTGCAGCTCTTCATTGGAGGCAAGCAACTCTTCATTGGCAGCCTGCAATTCCTCATTGCTGGTCTCGAGCTCTTCTGTCGCCGCCTGAAGGTTCTCCTTCGTGCGGCTGAGCTCTGCCTCGAGCGCGCCCAATTGTTCACGCGGCACTTGGCGCAGATCGATCTCGGTCTCAGGCGGGGCGGGCACGGGCGAGGCCGCGTCGAGCGACTCGAACGAGATCAGCACGTGCGCGGTCGGCCCTTTCTTGTTCTGGACTCGGCGGACCGTCACCTTGTACAGCTCGTCCTCGATGCGCACGCCCTTGAACACGATAGACGTCGGCTCTTTGATCGCGCGCTGCAGCCCACCAATCAAGACCATGCGCAGCTCGGACTCCACCATTTCGAACGCGTCGAGGCCCTGCCGACCGTCCCGCAGCTTCAAAAACCGCGTCGCGCCGCCAAAGGAATGTACGAGCTCACCGCGATCATCGACCAACAAGCTCGGCGGCATCAGCTCGTCCAACAGCGTGTCGTAGGTTCCGAGCAGCTGAGTGACCGAGTAGCGTGCCGGTTGACGATTGCCGAGCGCCTCCGCTGCAGCCGCGCTCAAACGCAGCGTGCTCGTCTTCGGTGCGTGTGGGGGCTTGCGGTCGACCGGCACCCGAGAGTCGCTATATTTTCGGTAAATCCGCCACTGTTTGTGGATGGTCTCGAAATCGTGATCCAAGTGACCGAGGCTCTCGCTCGGACCGAGGAACATCATGCCGCCGCGGTTCAACGCGAAGTGAAAGCGGCTGAGCACCTTCTCTTGTGCGGCAGGCTGCAGGTATATGAGCATGTTCCGACAGCTCACTAGATCTACCCGAGTGAACGGCGCGTCTTTGACCACGTTGTGGTGCGCGAACACGACCGCTTGTCGAATGTCCGGCACGACCTGATAGCTCCTACCTCGCGGCAAGAAATAGCGCTTCAGGCGTTCCGCTGAGACGTTGACTACGGCTTCTTCGTCGTACAGCGCGCGCGTCGCGTGCTCGAGGGAGCCCTGGTGCACGTCCGTTGCGAAGATCTTGAACGGCCGCTGACTCTCGGCGGTCAGCTCGTGCAGCAAAATGGCGAGCGAATACACTTCTTCGCCGGTCGCGCAGCCCGCGACCCAAACGCGAAACGGCGTGTCCCGCGAGCCCGTCTTCAGGAGCTCCGGGAGCACCTCCTTCTCCATCACGTCGAAGGCCTCCTCGTTGCGGAAGAAGCGCGTCACACCGATCAGAAGATCGCGATACAACGTGTCGAGCTCTTTGTGCTCGCTCTGCAACTTCCGCACGTATTCGTCGATGTCGTCGACGCGCGCGAGCTGCAAACGGCGCTCGATACGGCGCGTGATCGTGCTCGGCTTGTAGTGCGTGAAATCGATGCCGAACTCCGCTTCGAGCATGCGGTACACGGCGTTCATGCCCTGGTCGGCGTCGCTGGTTTTGAGCGACGGAACCCCCGCTCGGCTCACGTGCTCGAGCAATGCCCCGGGCATGTCTTGAGGAGGCAACACGTAGTCCGCCACGCCGGCTTCCCGCGCTGTTTTCGGCATGCCGTCGAACTGCGCGCTGCCGACGTCTTGCACGACCACCAGGCCGCCTGCCTCGTGAACCGCGCGAATGCCGCGCGAGCCGTCGCTGCCGCCACCAGACAACACGACGGCGATCGCGCGCGAGCCGCAGTCGTGAGCGAGTGAGCGAAAAAACACGTCGATCGGCAGGGTCAGCTCTTGATCGCGATCTCGCTCGCTCAAGAGCAAGCGCCCGGCGGAGATGATCATCTCTTTCTTCGGCGGAATCAGATAGATATGGTCGGGCTCGACGACCATCGCGTCCTCGACCAAGCTGATGGGGAGCGGCGTGCGGCGCGCCAAGATCTCGTCCATCAGACTCTTGAAGTCCGGCGACAGGTGCTGAACCACCACGAAGGCCATCCCAGTCTGCCTCGGGACGTTGTCGAAGAAATGCTCGAGCGCTTCGAGGCCACCCGCTGACGCGCCGATACCGACGACATACGGCAACGAAGGGTCCAGTGGAGCGCCCGAACCGTGGACATCCTCGCTAACCTGAGTGGCGGCAGGCGACATTGCGCGTGGGGACTTAGCACCAAGCGTGCCACGGTTTGGTCCAGCTCGAGCGCGCCCAAGACCAGATTGCCGCTGCCTTCTGCGCGACAAAGCGCCCCAGCGCGGTGAGGCAGCGCACACGAGCTGTGTCAGGAACGCACGCGCCAAACGTTGCGTTGCGTGGACGCCAAAACTTCCGAACTGGCCGACCAACCAAAAACTCGGAAAACCGCGCCCAAACCCGCAAAGCTGTCGGCCTCGAGCTACGCGACCAAGACCTTCTTCCGTGACAGCGGAGAGACTCGCTCATCGGGCGTGAGAATGCCGCGGTAGTTGAGCGGATCGGCCGCTGAGGCGTGTAACGGCTCGCTCGGGCCGCGGCGGCGCACGGAGCGCAGCAGCGACACGGCTTCGGGCAACGCATACTGCTCGCCGTCGAAGCCGGCGACGAAGCGGCCGCCGCGAACCTCACCACGCGCTTCCAGCGTGCGCAGCACGCGCACTAGATCGCGCCACGGAATCGGCTGTTTTTCCCGCGCCAATGTCTTGCGGAACACGACGCCGGTGCGGAGCAGCAGTTGTCGCGCGACGAGCTCCGGCGCGGGAGCCGAGAGCCCTTCGCGGCGCAGCACGCTCCAGCGGCCGGCCATTTTTGGCGCTGAGCTTCGGCGCGATGCGTTGAGCAGCAGTGAGCGCAGCCCACCGAACGAGTCGCAGCTGACGAGGCCGCGTGCCACGAGCTCGCCGAGCCCTTCTTCCAATTCCTCACGCACGAGTCCGGAGCTGCGACCGAGCTCTTGCGCAAACATCGCGCCGCGCGCGTGCAGCAGTTTGTGCAGCTCTCCCGCGCCGTAGCCCAGCACGCTCGCGTCCGGCGCGTCCGACAGCGCAAGCCAATCCTCCGCAGTGTCGCGCAAGACGAGACACACGGGCGTCGAACGGATCGGCGTCGCCGCGCTGCCCCAGAAGCGACCCCAGGTCACCTCGCCGGAGAGCGTGAGCTCGTCCAGCCACTCCTTCTTGTAACGGCGCACGCGCGCCGGAAGCACGCTCGCCTCCCAAGCGCTCGCCGGCACTTCGAAAGCCGCGAGCTGTCGAATCACCTCAGCGACACCGCGCGGCCCCTCCAGCTGACGCTCCGGGTCGACATGCTGCCAAGAGGCCAAAAAACGCAGGAAATCAGCCGCGGTCACCGGCTCGATCTCTTTTCTCAAACCCTCCAACGTGTAGCGATGAATGCGCGCCAAGAGCCGGCGACTACACCAGCCTGCTCGCCCTTCGAAGCGCCCACGCAACACGAAGCCCTCGATCTCCAGCTCGAGTAACGCCGGGTCGTCACTCACGATTGGACCGAGCGCGTCGAGCCGGCCGCGCAGGATGTCCTTCGGGGCTCGCGACGCCTCGAACGCAAAGTAACGATCCCCCTCGCGCACGACGCGGCCCGCACGTTCGAGCTCACGGAGCCACTCCAGCCAGGGCTCCCCTTCTTCAACGGTCACGAAGCCCATCCAAAGCAGCGCCTCGTGGACCTCCTCAGCCGACACGGGCGCGGGCCACGCTTCTTCGCGCACCCGTCGAATCGCCTCGGGGCTCAGGGCCCCGAGCTCATCCGCGCTCTTGACGTCCAAGGAACGCCGCGTGAGCACGGCCTGAGTGCGGCGCTCCTCGAGCGGCGCGTCGTCCAAAAACGAATACGGCTGAGCCGCCAAAATGCCGTGCGCAAACCGCGAGGGCTCCGGCGTATCGACCGCGCGCCGTTCGATGCTGCCAGCGCGTAAACCGCGCAAAACGGCCAGAAAACCGTCCACATCCAGCGCCTCGTTCAAACAATCGTGGATCGTTTGGCGGACCAGCGGGTGCTCCATTGGCACTTCGATATCGCCAGGCGGTAGCGTTTCACCGCACGCTACGGCCGCGGGAAAGCTCGCCGCGAGCAAGTCATCCGCACGCATGCGCACGAGCGGCGGCGGGGTGCGCTTCCCGCCGCGCATGCGTTCGACGAGCAGCGCGCGCGACACGTTCCAGCGCCAGCGCGTCTTGAACATCGGCGCAGGTAAAAGCGCTTGTATCAGCAGCTCGCGCGCGGTCTCCGGGTTCAAGTAGTCGAACACTTCATCGAGCGGAAAGCTATGTTGAGGACCGAGCGAGAGCACGATCGCTTCCTCATTGGCGGCTGCTTGCAGCTCGAAGCCAAAGCCACGACAGAAGCGTTTGCGCAGTGCCAGCCCCCAAGCGCGGTTGATCCGGCCACCAAAGGGCGCGTGCAGCACGAGCTGCATGCCCCCGCTCTCATCGAAGAAGCGCTCGATGATCACGCGCTGCTGCGTGGGCACCGCGCCCAGCGCGCCGTAACCCGCCAGCACGTACTCCGAAAGCTGCCGCGCGGCGGCTTCACCGATGTCGCTTTGGATGAGCTCCGGCTGAGCCAGCGCAAGCTCACGAACGGCCGAAATTTCTGCCGAAAGCTCGCTCGTACGAGCCGGGGCTTCACCGAGCCAAAACGGGATCGTGGGCGGCGAGCCCTTGGCATCCGCGACGCGCACCACGCCGCCACTCACCTTCAGAATCCGCCAAGACGCGGTGCCCAATTGAAAGATGTCCCCGCCGTTCGACTCGATCGCAAAATCCTCATTCAGCGTGCCGACCAGCGTGCCTTCCGGCTCGAGCACGACTTGGTAGTCCGCGTTGTCCGGAATTGCGCCACCCGAGGTGATAGCCGTCAAGCGCGCGCGCCGCGTCGCGCGCAGCTTGTGCCCGACCGCGTCGCGGTGGATGAGCGCCCAGCGCCCTTCACTGTGCACCTGCACCACCTCGTCGAACTCAGTGCGCGAAAGCTCACGATACGGCCACGCGCGGCGCAGCGTCTGGAAGAGCTGTTCTTCGTCCCAAGTCTCCGGCACGCAGGCCGCGACTAGTTGTTGCGCCAAAATGTCGAGCGGGCGCCCCGGTTGCGGCGTGCGGTCGAGCACGCCCGCACGAATGCTGCGCACGAGCGCAGTAGCTTCCACGAGCTCATCCAAAGTGAGCGGGAAAACCCGGCCTTTGGGCGTGCGCCGCACGCCGTGCCCGGCGCGCCCGACGCGTTGCAAGAGCGTGGCGATCGAGCGCGACGCGCCGAGTTGGATCACCAAATCGACGTCACCGATGTCGATGCCGAGCTCGAGCGACGCGGTCGCGACCAGAACCTTGAGCTCG
>Ga0210387_10003197_pt1 | contig 12596 bp, 20 predicted proteins | sample IncBWC7OmetaG_FD_160108 | JGI IMG/M metagenome (GOLD analysis project Ga0210387, IMG submission 160108) | Forest soil microbial communities from Barre Woods Harvard Forest LTER site, Petersham, Massachusetts, United States - Inc-BW-C-7-O ... | reverse complement strand
TCTCTCCCAAGCGTGTCAAGCACCGCAAGCAGCACCGTGGGCGCCGGGGTGGCGTCTCGCGCGGGCAGGTCAAGGTGCAGTTCGGCGAGTACGGCCTGAAGGCGCTCGAGGAGGGTTGGCTCACCAACCGCCAGATCGAGGCGGCCCGCATCGCGATGACTCGCAAGATCAAGCGCGGCGGCAAGGTATGGATCAACGTGTTTCCGGACAAGCCCGTCACCAAGAAGCCGGCCGAGACGCGCATGGGCTCCGGCAAGGGATCGCCCGAAGGCTGGGTCGCCGTGGTCAAGCCCGGGCGCGTGATGTTCGAGCTGGCAGGCGTGCCCGAGCCGCTCGCGCGTGACGCGATCCGCCTCGCCGCGCACAAGCTTCCGGTCAAATCCAAGTTCGTGCTGCGCGAGGACTGAGGACGACGCGATGAACGCCAAGCAGATGAGAGATCTGGACAGAGCCGAACTCGACAAGCAGATCGCGACCATGCGCAAAGACCTGTTTGGTCTGCGCTTCGCCAACGCGACCGGGGAACTCGACGATACCGCCGGCATTCCACGCGCCAGGCGCGACCTCGCGCGTGCTCTCACCGTCGAGCGCGAGCGCGAGCGCGCGGCGGAGCGTACGCAGGGCAACTGATCACAGACAGGATGAGCTGAACATGGCCGACGAACCAGAGAACGAGACAACCGAGACTCCCGTCACCGATGCGCCCGAGCAGGCTCCGGAGGCCGCGACGAGCGCGCCCGAGCCGGCAGACGCCTCCGCGGGGACCGGGGATTCCGCACCGGCGGAGCCGGCCGAGCGGCTGCCGCCCAAGGAGCGCCGCCGCAAGGCGCGCTCGACGCACACCGGCGAGGCTCGTCCCACGCGCTCACCCGAGGAGCGCCATGCCGAACGCGTGGCCGAGCGCAAGACCAAGGCCACCCGCCGCCGCACTCGCCGTCTGCAGGAACGCGCAAAGCGAACGGCCGCCCGCGCCGGCGGTGCCGTCAGCGCCAGTCAGCCGCTCGCGCCCGTGCATGCCCAGACCGAGGGTGTGCGCAAGGTGCGCCAGGGTGTGGTGGTCTCCGACAAAGCCGACAAGACGATCACCGTTCGCATCGACACCGCCCGCAGGCATCGCCGCTACGAGAAGATCGTGCGCAGCTCGAGCACGCTGCACGCTCACGACGAGAACAACGATGCGCACGAGGGCGACACCGTCCGCGTGATCGAGAGCCGTCCACTGTCGCGCACCAAGCGCTGGCGGCTCGTGGACGTCTTGGAGCGAGCACGATGATCCAAAACGAGACAAGGCTGCGAGTGGCGGACAACACGGGCGCGCGCGAGATTCTGTGCATCCGCGTCAAGGGTGGCTCCCGGCGCCGGTACGCGTTCGTCGGCGACGTGATCACCGCGACCGTCAAGCAGGCCAACCCGCAAGGTGCCGTCAAAAAGGGCGAGGTCGTGACGGCCGTGGTGGTGCGCACGAAAAAGCCGATCGGGCGCGACGACGGCACTTACATCGCCTTCGACGAGAACGCCGCGGTGATCATCGACGACCAGAACAACCCACGCGGCACGCGCGTATTCGGCCCGGTCGCACGCGAACTGCGCGAGCGCAACTTCATGAAGATCGTCTCGCTCGCGCCGGAGGTGCTGTGATGGCCGCCAACCGCAGATCGCCCGGTGCACCGAAGCGACGCAATCTGAAGATCCGCTCGGGCGATCAGGTCCGCGTCGTCTCGGGCAAGGATCGCGGCAAGACCGGTCGCGTGCTGCGCACCGAGCCGGCCAACGAGCGCGTCTACGTGGAGGGACTGAACATGATCAAGCGCCACACCCGTCCACGGGAATCCTCGGGCGGAGCGGGCGGCCAGAACACCGCCGCACAGCTCGGCGGCGTGATCGAGCGCGAGGGCCCCATACACATCTCCAACGTCGTGCTGCTCGACCCCAAAGGCCAGCCGACCCGCGTGCGGATCGACCGCAGCAGCGGCAAGCGCTCGCGCGTGGCCGTACGCTCGGGCGCGGTCATCGACTAGACCAACGAACACCGAGAAACAACCAGATCATGAACGCCACAGCCCCCCCAGCCCGATTGAAGACTCGCTACCTGGACGAGATCCGTCCGGCGCTGATCCAGCGCTTCGGCTACTCCTCGCCGATGCAGGCGCCCAAACTCGAGAAGGTCGTGCTCAACATGGGCGTCGGCATGGCCAAGCAGGACTCCAAAGCGCTGAAGGCCGCGCAGGACCAGCTGGCCACGATCGCCGGCCAGCGCCCGAGCGTGCGCCGTGCCCGCAAGTCGATCGCGGCGTTCAAACTGCGCGAGGGCATGCCCGTGGGCATCGCCGTGACGCTGCGGGCCGAGCGCGGCTACGAGTTCCTCGATCGCCTCGTCTCGGTCGCGATCCCCAGGATCCGCGACTTCCGCGGCCTGAACCCGCGCTCCTTCGACGGCCGCGGCAATTACTCGCTCGGGGTCAAGGAGCAGATCATCTTCCCCGAGATCGACTACGACTCGATCGATCAGATCCGCGGCCTGGATATCACGATCACCACCACCGCGGCAAGCGACCCCGAGGCCTTCGCTCTGCTCGAGGCGTTCGGCATGCCCTTCGCCCGTCAAGGCCGACCCGCCGGCTTCGACGAGGAGCAAGACTCAAACACAGCGGACACCGCCGACACAAAGGACGCCGACTGATGGCCAAGGTCTCTCTGCGCGTCAAGCAGACGCGCCCGCCCAAATTCAAAACGCGCGCCTATACTCGCTGCAACCGCTGCGGGCGCCCGCGCTCTGTCTATCGCAAGTTCGGGATCTGCCGCATCTGCCTGCGCGAGCTAGCCCACAATGGCCAGATCCCGGGGATGACCAAGTCCTCCTGGTAGTCGCCGAGAATACAGAACTCAACCCAGCACACATCCAGCCATGTCCATGACCGATCCGATAGCCGACTTCCTCACGCGGGTGCGCAACGCGATCCACGCCGCCCATGAGACGGTCGAGATCCCCGCCTCCACGCTCAAGTCCGAGCTCGCGCGAATCCTCACCGAGCAGGGCTACATCGAGTCGTGGTCCGTCGGCGCCGCGCCCGACGGCGGCCCGGGCAAGTCGATCCAGATCACGCTCAAGTACACCGACGATCGCCGCTCGGCGATCTCGGGACTGCGGCGCGTGTCCCGCCCCGGCCGGCGCACGTACGTCGACGCCAAGCACATCCCGAAGGTGCTCGGCGGCATGGGCACATCCATCGTCTCCACCTCTCACGGCGTGATGACCGGCCACGACGCGCGCGCGGCCGGTATCGGCGGCGAGGTCCTGGCGCAGGTCTGGTGAAGGAGCGGATCCAACGATGTCCCGCATAGGCAGACAACCCATCGCCGTGCCAGCCGGCGTGACCGTCGCGATCGAGCCCGAGACCGTGCGCGTCAACGGCCCGAAAGGCGAGCTGTCCGAGCGCATCTCTCGCGACATCGAGGTGGTGCAGGACGGCGAGGTGTTGCGCGTCTCGCGCCCCACCGATCGCGGCGAGCACCGCGCGCTTCACGGCCTCACGCGCTCGCTGCTGGCGAACATGGTCCAGGGCGTAACCGACGGCTATGAGAAGCGACTGGAGATCCAGGGCGTCGGCTATCGCGCGCAGCTGAAGGGCAAGAACCTCGAGCTCGCCGTCGGCTACTCCCACCCCGTGCCGATCCCCGCGCCCGCCGGGATCGAATTCGAGGTGCCACAGCCGACGCGCATCGTGGTCAAGGGCATCTCCAAGCAGCTCGTCGGCGAGACCGCCGCGATCATCCGCAAGCAGCGCCCGCCCGAGCCCTACAAGGGCAAGGGCATCCGCTACGAGGGCGAGCATGTGCAAAGAAAGGTCGGCAAGCGCGCATGAGCCCGCATAGCTGCGCTGGATCGGCGTCCTCAGTCGCTCGCGTACGTAGTACGCCACGCTCCCTGCGTCCTTGCCCAGCTTGCTCTGCGAGCTCATGTGGGGCGTGCTGGAATCAAAAGGAGCCGTTGGCATGACCGTCATCACCAAGGAGCGCCGCCGGCTCAAACGCCGCCGCCGCGTGCGCGCGAAGATCTCCGGCACCGCCACGCGTCCGCGGATCTCGGTGTTCCGCTCCAATCGCGGGATCTCCGCGCAGGTCATCGACGACGTCTCCGCGCGCACGCTCGCGGCCGTCTCCTGGTTCGAGCCCGAGCTGCGCTCGCTCGGCAAATCCGAGGCCGCCACGCGCGCCGGCCAGCTGCTGGCCGAGCGGGCGAAGGCCGCCGGTGTGTCAGAGGCAGTGTTCGATCGCGGCGGCTATCGCTACCACGGTCACGTCCGCACGTTCGCCGAATCGATCCGCGAGTCCGGCCTGACGGTCTGACGCCGGCCTCCATCCCGCTACCCTCTCCCGTCTTCCACCTATGACTCCAATCACATCCGATCGCTCAGTCAGCCCGTCCGGCCTGGATCTCCAGGAGCGGGTCGTCGAGATCAACCGCGTCGCCAAGGTCGTCAAGGGCGGCCGTCGCTTCTCGTTCACCGCGCTGGTCGTCGTCGGCGACGAGCGCGAAACGGTCGGCGTGGGCTACGGCAAGGCCAACGAGGTGCCCCTCGCGATCCAGAAGGGCGTCGAGCGTGCCAAGAAGGATCTCTTCCGAGTGCCCCGCCACGGCAGCACGATCACCCATCAGACGACCGGCATCTTCGGCGCCGGGCGCGTCCTCTTGAAGCCGGCCTCTCCCGGTACCGGCGTGATCGCCGGTGGCGGCGTGCGCGCGGTGCTCGAGCTCGCCGGCATCCACGACATCCTCTCCAAGAGCCTCGGCACGCAGAACCCGATCAACCTCGTCAAGGCCACGATCGAAGGTCTGCGCGGGCTGCGCACACCCGAGGAGGTCGCCCGCCTGCGGGGACTCTCGATCGACCAGGTCCTTGGTCTGGGCGGCGGACCCACCGATGGCGCCCCCGACGGTGGTGCCGCCGACGGTGGTGCCGCCGCGGCCGTCGCCGCCCCCGACGCGTCGGACGCGTCCTCCGATACGACCGCCGCCGCCCCGACCCCGGTCGAGGAGCCCGCGGGGGCCGAGACGGAGACATCGGCGGACGCATCGACCGAGCCCGAGGTCGAGGAGGCGTCCGCCTGATGGCCACCGCCACCTCCGACACGCTCACCGTCACTCAGCGCCGTTCGCGCAACGGCTCGGACCGTCGCCAGCTGGACACGTTGCGCTCGCTCGGTCTGCGCCGCATCGGACACACCGTGCAGGTCCATGACTGCCCGCAGACACGCGGCATGCTGCACGCCGTGCGCCATCTCGTCGAGGTCCAGGAGCAGGGCGCATGAGCCCCGAGAAGCACGAGCGCGACGACCAGACCGTCGGCGAGCGGATCGGACTGCACAACCTCAGCCCCGCTCCCGGCTCTCGCCGCCCGCGCAAGCGCATAGGTCGCGGTGAAGGCTCGGGCACGGGCAAGACCTCCGGACGCGGCCAGAAGGGCGCGGGCGCACGATCGGGCGCGAAACGACGCGCGCGCTTCGAGGGCGGCCAGATGCCGATCCACATGCGCATGCGAAAGCTCCGCGGTCCGCACATGAAGAAGTCGATGCCCTTCGAGCCCTTCCGCACGCACACCCAGCCCGTCAACATCGGCGACCTCGCAACCCGCTTTCAGGCCGGCGCCGAGGTGACGGTCGAGTCGCTGAAGGCCGCCGGGCTGGGAACCCGCAAGGACATCCCGATCAAGATCCTCGCCCGCGGTGAGCTCGGCCACGCGCTCACCGTCCACGCCCACGCCTTCAGCGCCACCGCCCGTGAGCGCATCGAGGCCGCGGGCGGAACCTGCCTCGTAGTCGAGGCCTGACCTCCTACCGCGAGACCGATCGCGGTGCCGACAGCTGCGGTGACCGGCGCCAACAGCCTCGATCGGTGAACCGGGCCATGGGTCTCCCCTCAATCGCATTCCGCCACATCGCCTGCCGGTGCGGGCTAGACTTCCCGGAGCCGCGCATCCCGGCGACCTGACCACCATGCTCTCCACGATCCTAAACGCGTTCCAAGTAGCGGACATCCGCAAGAAGCTCGGCTTCACCGCGGCGATGCTGTTGATCTATCGCATCGGCTCGCACGTCCCCGTGCCGGGCGTCAACCTCACGGCCGTCAACAACATCCAGAAGCAGTTCGGCGGCTCGGGGATCCTCAGCTACCTGAACCTGTTCTCCGGCGGGGGCCTCTCGCGGATCGCGCTGTTCGCCCTGGGCATCATGCCCTACATCACCGCCTCGATCATCCTGCAGCTGCTGCAGGTGGTCGTCCCCTCGCTGGAAAAGCTCTCCAAGGAAGGCGAGGTCGGGCAGGCGCGGATCACCCAGTACACCCGCTACCTGACCGTCGGGCTCGCCTTCGCCCAATCGATCGGCTACGTCTTCCTGTTCCACTCCCTGCAGGCCAAAGCCGGCGAATCGGTCGTCACCCACTTCGACGCTCCGCACGTCTTCCTGATCGTCGTCTGCCTGACCACCGGCTGTGTGCTCCTGATGTGGATCGGCGAGCTGATCACCCAGCGCGGCATCGGCAACGGCATCTCGCTGCTGATCTTCGCCTCGATCGTCTCGCGTCTGCCCTCGGGCATCCAGCAATGGTGGACCACCCAGGATCAGGTCTTCAAGGTGATGATGCCCTTCCTCGTGCTCGCCGTAGTCGCCGGCATCGTGTTCGTGCAGGAGGGCCAGCGGCGCATCCCCGTGCAATACGCCAAGCGCGTGATCGGCCGGCGCATGTCCGAGGGCGGGCAGACCTACCTGCCGCTGCGCGTGAACATGGCCGGCGTGATCCCCGTGATCTTCGCCGCCAGCCTGATGGCCTTCCCGCCCACCGTCGGCCAGCTCGTGAAAACCCACTGGGGCACGCAGATCTCAGACTTCTTCACGCCCAACGGCTGGCACTACATCGTCGGGCAATCGCTGCTGATCCTGCTGTTCACCTACTTCTACACCGCCGTCACCTTCAACCCGGTCGACCAGGCCGACAACCTCAAGAAGTACGGAGGCTTCATCCCCGGCGTGCGCCCGGGACGTCCCACGGCCGAATTCCTCGACCGCATCCTCGCGCGCCTGACCTTCCCCGGCGCGCTGTTCCTCGCCGCCGTCGCCGCGCTGCCCGCGATCCTGTTCGCGCGCACCCACCAGCAGTTCCAGTTCGGCGGAACCTCGATCCTGATCGTGATCGGCGTCGCGCTCGAAACGATGAAGCAGCTCGAGGCCCAGCTCATGATGCGCTCCTACGAGGGGTTCCTCAAGTGATCTCTTTGTCTGAGGGGGTGGCCGGGAGGGGGGCCTGTCCCCCTCCCGTTCCAGAGATGAAGCAGCTCGAGGCTCAGCCGATGATGCGCAGCTACGAGGGCTTCCTGAAGTAGTCTCGGGCTTGTGGCGTCCGAGCTCAACCTGATCCTGCTCGGTCCGCCGGGCGCCGGCAAGGGCACGCAGGCCGAGCGCCTGCGCGAAGACTTCGGCCTGCCCCACATCTCCACCGGAGACATGCTCCGCGCGCAGGTCGCCGCCGGATCCGAGCTCGGGGTCAAGGCCAAGCGCTACATGGACTCAGGCGAGCTCGTCCCCGACGAGGTGATCATCGACATGATCGTCCAGCGGGTCTCCGACGCCGACGCCGGGGATGGCTTCCTGCTCGACGGCTTCCCACGCAACGAGGCCCAGGCCGATGCGCTCGCGCAGGCGCTCGGCGGTCTGGATCGCCGGCTCACGGCGGTGCTCGCGATCGAGGTTCCCGACGAGGAGCTCATCCGTCGCCTGAGCGGCAGGCGCGTTTGCGTCAAGAACCCCGCCCACATCTACCACGTCGAGCTCGACCCACCCAAGCACGAGGGCATCTGCGATCAGGACGGCTCGCGCCTGATCCAGCGCGAGGACGACCGCGAGGAGACGATCCGTCGGCGTCTGCAGGTCTATCACCGCCAGACCGAGCCCCTGATCGGCTACTACGAAGGCACCGGGCAGCTGCGCAGCTTCGACGGCCGCCGCAGCCCCGACGAGGTCCACGATCGCATTCGCGCCACCCTCGCGACGCTGCGCCTGGAGGAGAAGCTGTAGCGACAGACAGCTAAGCTCGTTGAGTGATCATCACCAAGTCCCCCGAGGAGATCGAGCGCATGGCGCGCGCCGGCGAGGTGCTCGTCGCGACCCTCGATCTGCTGGAGGGCCACATCCGTCCAGGTGTCAGCACCGCCGAGCTCGACGCGATCGCCGAGCGCTACATCCGCTCCCGCGGCGCCACGCCCGCGTTCAAGGGCTACCGCGGGTTCCCCGGCTCGATCTGCGCCTCGCCGAACTCGATGGTCGTGCACGGCATCCCCGGCTCCTACGCGCTCGCGCCCGGCGACGTCATCTCGATCGACGTCGGCGTCACGCTCGACGGCTGGGTCGCCGACGCCGCCCGCACGTTCCCCGTCGGGGAGATCGACCCGGTGGCCCAGAACCTGCTCGCGGCCACCCGCGAGTCCTTGCACGCCGGCGTCGAGCAATGTCGCGCCGGCAATCGCATGGGCGATCTCTCGAGCACCATCCAACGCGTCGCCGAGGACGCCGGGCTGTCGGTGGTCCGCTCGCTGGTCGGGCATGGCATCGGACGCGACATGCACGAGGATCCCCAGGTCCCCAACTACGGCCGCCCCGGCCGCGGCCCGTTGCTGCAGGAGGGCATGGTCCTTGCCGTCGAGCCGATGATGACCGCCGGGCGCGCCGGGGTGCGCGTGGCGGGCGACGGCTGGGCGATCTTCTCCCAGGACGGCTCCCCCGCGGCGCACTTCGAGTTCACGATCGCGATCACGCCCCAGGGCCCGCGCATCCTCACCCCGTGGCACCTGCCGCCCGAGGAGCGCCCCGCGGTCGCCGAGCCCCAGGCCGCGGCCAGCGCCGGTTGAGGCCACGGCGCGGCGCGGGGGGCTTCGCTCCGCTTCGCCGAGTTGCTACCATCCGGAGTCCTGCTCGAACGCGAGACGTCCATGCGCGCGAGGGCACGTTATCCACGACCTGGTAGCGGCGGCCACAACGGCCGCCAGAGCCCGGTCGCCGGGACCAGCCGAAAGGGATCATGAAGGTCAGACCGTCGGTCAAGCCGATGTGCGAGAAGTGCAAGATCATCCGCCGTCACGGAGCGGTGCTGGTCATTTGCCAAAACAAGCGCCACAAGCAGCGCCAGGGCTAGGCGGCCTCACGTGGCGAGAATCGCGGGCGTCAACCTGCCCCTGAACAAGCGCTCGGAGATCGGGCTGACCTACATCTACGGGATCGGTCGCTCGACCTCGAACAAGGTGCTCGCCGAGGTCGGCGTCAGCCCCGACACCTACGTGCGCGACCTGACCGAGGACGAGGTCGCCAAACTGCGCGACGCGATCGACGCTTCGCTGACCGTCGAGGGCGATCTGCGCCGGGAGCGCTCGCAGGACATCAAGCGCCTGCAGGAGATCGCCTGCTACCGGGGATTGCGCCATCGTCGCGGCCTACCCGTGCGCGGGCAGAAGACCAAGACCAACGCCCGCACGCGCAAGGGTCCAAAGCGCATGCAGGTCGCGGGCAAGAAGAAAGCCGGTAAGAAGTAATGGCCCCCCCGAAACGCGCCCGCGGCAAACGCAAGCCCAAGAAGAACATCCCGATCGGCCAGGCTCACATCAAGACGTCGTTCAACAACACGATCGTCTCGTTGACCGACACCACCGGCAACGTGATCGCCTGGGAGTCCGCCGGCGGCGCCGGGTTCAAGGGCTCGCGCAAGTCCACGCCCTTCGCCGCGCAGGTGACCGCCGACGCGGCCGCGCGCAAGGGCCTCGAGCAGGGCCTGCAGAAGGTCGAGGTCTACGTCAAGGGCCCGGGCTCGGGCCGCGAGACCGCGATCCGCTCCCTGCAGGCCGCGGGCCTCGAGGTGACCGGCGTCAAGGACGTCACGCCGCAGGCGCACAACGGGTGTCGCCCTCGCAAGCGGCGGAGAGTCTGAGATGGCCAGAGACACCGGAGCCCAGTGCAAGCAGTGCCGTCGCGAGGGGCAGAAGCTGTTCCTCAAGGGCGAGCGCTGCCTGACGGACAAGTGTGGCGTGGAGCGTCGTGCCTACCCGCCGGGCGAGCACGGTCGCGGGCGGATGAAACAGAGCGAGTACCGCCTGCAGCTGCGCGAGAAGCAGAAGGCTCGCCGCTACTACGGTGTGCTCGAGCGCCAGTTCCACGGCTACTACGAGAAGGCCTCCCGGCAGCCGGGGATCACGGGCGAGAACCTGCTCGTGCTGTTGGAGTGCCGCCTGGACAACGTGCTCGTGCGGCTCGGGTTCGGCGCCTCCCGTAGGCAAGCCCGCCAGCTGATCCGTCACGGCCATTGGACGGTCAACGGCCGACGGGTGAACATCCCCAGCTATCAGGTGCGCGCCGGTGACGTGATCGCGATCAAGGCGGGCACGACCGCTACGCAGGTGGTCAGGGATGCGACCGAGTTGACAGGACAGATACCCGCGTGGCTGCAGGCCGATCACGAGTCGCTCACGGCCAAGGTGCTACGCAAGCCGGAGCGGCGCGAGGTGGCCGCGCCGGTGCAGGAGCAGCTCATCGTCGAGCTGTACTCGAAGTAGCAGGTTTGCCCATGCCGTCATCACCTCGCCCGCGGGCGAAGGAGGCGGCGCTCCGGAGCCGGTGTTCGCGAGGGCGCCGGTGCGAGACCAATACGACGTTAGGACGCTGATGCTCGACTTCCAAATCCCCCGGATCACATCCGAGTCCGTGGAGCAGAACCGCGGCACGTTCACCATCGAGCCGCTCGACCGCGGTTTCGGCTACACGTTCGGAAACTCGCTGCGGCGCGTGCTGCTCTCATCGCTCGCCGGCGCCGCCGTCACGAGCGTGCGCATCGAGGGAGTCGCGCACGAGTTCTCGACGATCCCGGGCGTCAAGGAAGACGTGACCGACATCGTGCTCAACCTCAAGGGGATCGTCTGCCGCATGCACTCCGATGCGAGCGAGGTCGAGGCACCGCTGGTCGTGACCGGACCTGGAGACATCACCGCCAAGGACATCGACCTGCCGGCGGGCGTGGAGATCCTCAACCCCGACGTGCACGTCGCGACGCTCGAGAAGAAGACCAAGCTCGAGCTGTACATGACGATCGGTCGTGGCCGCGGATACAGGCCCGCCGAGGAGAACAAGTCTCCCGACCAGCCCATCGGCGTGATCCCGATCGACTCGATCTTCTCGCCCGTGCGCCGCGTGGCCTACGCCGTCGAGCAGGCACGTGTCGGGCAGAAGACCGATTTCGACAAGCTCACGCTCGACATCGAGACCGACGGCTCGATCGACCCCCAGGCCGCCCTGCGCGAGGCCGCCGAGCTTTTGATCTCACAACTCGCGATCTTCACCGACGCCGACCGCATCCAGGAGCTGCGCGCCGCGCCCGGCGGTCAGCTCGACGGACACGGGCTCGCGGTTCCCGGCGCCGCAGGCGCGCCCGCGGGCGCCTTGCAGGGGGAGGAGTGGGGCATCCTGATCGAGGAGCTCGAGCTGGGTGTGCGCTCATACAACTGCCTCAAGCGCGCCGGCATCCAGACCGTCGGCGACCTGATCTCCAAGTCCGAGGCCGAGCTCAACGCGATCCCGAACTTCGGCAAAAAGTCGATCGACGAGGTCATCGAGACCTTGCACGCACGGGGCCTGAATCTCCGCCAGGACTGACCAGGGCGGCGATGGCCGGCGCGCTGCGGCGTCCTTGCCGATCGGGAGATCAGATGCGATCTCCGATCGGCCAGCACGCCTACCAAGTACGCCACGCTCCCTGCGTCCTGGCATCGCTTGGCCCTCGCCACCCTGGACCCCCTAAACTTGATCCGCTCATGAGACACCAGAAGACCAAACACAAGCTCAGCCGCACGAGCGCCCATCGCAAGGCGCTGCTGATGAACCTCTCGAAGGAGATCATCGAGCACGAGCGCATCGAAACGACCTCCGCCAAGGCCCGCGCGGTCAAACCGGAGGTCGAGCGGCTGATCACGCTCGCCAAGCGCAGCGACCTGCACGCGCGCCGGCAGGCGCTCTCGCGCCTCGCGCAGGACAAGTTCGCGGTGCACAAGCTCTTCGAGGACCTCGCCCCCCGCTACGCCGACCGCCCCGGCGGGTACACGCGCATCCTCAAGCTCGGTCCGCGCCGCTCGGACGCGACCGAGATGGTGTTCATCGAGCTGGTCTAGCGGCCCGCTGGCCGGCGCCAGGCGGCGTCCTCAATCGCTCACGTGCAGAGCACGCTACGCTCACTGCGTCCTTGCCTGGCTTGACCATCGAGCCGCTAGACGGGCTAGTAGATGAAGACCAAGCTGACGCTCGAGTACGACGGCACCGACTTCATCGGCTGGGCGCGCCAGCCGGGACTGCGGACCGTGCAGGAGGTGCTCGAGCGGGCGCTGCGCACGGTCCTTGGTGAGACCAACGCCACGACCGGCGAGCCACTGACGCTGACGGTCGCCGGGCGCACCGATCGCGGGGTGCACGCCTGGAGGCAGATCGCCGGCTACCCGCACGAGGCGGTCGATCCGCGGCGATTGAACTCGCTGCTGCCCGAGGACGTCGCGGTCCTCGCCGCCGAACCGGCA
>Ga0210387_10003196_pt1 | contig 12597 bp, 7 predicted proteins | sample IncBWC7OmetaG_FD_160108 | JGI IMG/M metagenome (GOLD analysis project Ga0210387, IMG submission 160108) | Forest soil microbial communities from Barre Woods Harvard Forest LTER site, Petersham, Massachusetts, United States - Inc-BW-C-7-O ... | reverse complement strand
TGGTAAATAACTACGACCCGAGGAAGAGCGTGTGGGTGCCTCAGATTGGAGACTTTCTCCCCAACGAGGCAGCGCGGACGAACTTTATCAGGCAGATCGATACATTTCTTGCGGCCAACCCCACCTATCGCGGTATCTCTCTCGACTTTGAAGAGATTCCGACCAACGCGCAACCCGGCCTCAGGGCCTTGATCGCCGCGCTCTACGACGACTTCCACCCCCGCAATCTGCGCCTCTATGTGAACACGCCCGTGGGTGACGACGACTGGGACCTCAAGTTCATTGCCGACCACTCCGACGGCCTCCTCCTGATGAACTATGACGAACACCAGAGCGGCGGCGACCCGGGGCCGATCGCATCGCAGGACTGGTTTCTCGACAATCTGAAGCAGGTCCTGAAGACGGTGCCCAAGGAGAAGGTGATCTGCTCGCTGGGCAGCTACGGCTATGACTGGATCACGTCGCTGCCGCCCGAACCCACAGGCAAGCGTGCTGCGAAGACAAAGGCCCTTCCTGAAAAGGTGCTGTCGTCGCACGATCTTTCGACCCAGGACGCATGGCAGGCGGCCGCGGACTCCGACTCGCAAATTGACCTGGATGACGACTCACTCAACGTGCACTTTGCCTACGACGATGTCGACGCGCACGTCCGTCACCAGGTCTGGTTTCTTGACGCGGTCACGATCCAGAACCAGATGCGGGCCGCGCGAACCTTGGGCATCCAGACCTACGCTCTCTGGCGTCTGGGTAGCGAAGACAATTCGATGTGGAAGATCTGGGACCATCCGTTAACAGCGGACCCAGTGAAAGAGTTGGCGCAGGTCGAGCCCGGATACGACGTCGACACCGAGGGCGAGGGAGACATCCTGCGCGTCACCCGCAAGCCGCAGAACGGTAAGCGAGTCGTCACCATGGACGATGACGACTCGGTCCCGGTCGACTATCGCATGATCACACAGGAGTCGATGGACTCCTACCCGCTTTCCTACACAGTCGAGCAGTATGGCTACCATCCGAAGAAGGTGGCGTTAAGCTTCGACGACGGCCCCGACCCGGAGTGGACGCCCAAGATTCTCGACATCCTGAAGAAGTACAACGTCAAGGGCACGTTCTTCATGATCGGCGAGGTGGCCGAAGACAACATAGGAGTGATGCGGCAGGTCTATCGCGAAGGCCATGAGATCGGCAACCACACCTGGACCCATCCGGACATCAGCGAAATTTCAAACAGGCAGGTGGACCTCGAGCTGAACCTGACCGAGCGGTTGTTCGCGTCCGAGCTTGGAGTACAGCCACTCTACTTCCGGCCGCCGTATTCCATCGACCAGGAGCCCGACACCAACGACCAGGCCGCTCCAGTGGCTCGAATCCAGACCCTTGGCTACACCATCATCGGCAATAAGATCGACACCAACGACTGGGACGAGCACCCGCGCAAATCTCCCAAGGAAATCACCGACAGTGTCTTTCAGCAGATCGCAGACATGGAGGCGAAGCCGTGGAATAGAGGCTCCGTCATTCTTCTGCACGACGGAGGGGGCGACCGCAGCGCAACGATTGCAGCGCTTCCGGTGTTGATCGAGGCGCTTCGCGCGCGCGGTTACGAGATAGTCCCCGTGTCGGAGTTAGTAGGCAAGACCCGCGCCGAGGTGATGCCGCCGCTGACCTCTCGCCAGCGCTGGCAGGCACGCGCCGACTCGATCACCTTCTTCTTCTACAGCTTCTTCCACTACTTTGTGGTGGGTGTGTTCTTCGTCGGCGATGTATTGATGAGCGGACGGCTGATCATTATCGGCGTCTTCGCCATCATCGACCGCTTCCGCACACGGAAGAATTACGCAGCGCCGGACTATCAACCGCGGGTCGCCGTACTGGTTCCCGCATACAACGAAGAAAAGGTGATCGTCCGGACAATTCGCTCCGTGATGATGTCGAACTACAAGAACATACGCATCATCGTGATCGACGACGGGTCAACGGACAGGACCTATGATGTCGCGCGCGAGGCCTACCCCGCCGACATCGCCTCTGGCCGGCTGACCGTGCTCACCAAACCAAACGGAGGCAAGGCGGACGCGCTGAACTTCGCGCTCGAACGAATCGACGAGGAGATCTACGTCGGGATCGACGCCGACGGCGTAATCGCCCACGATGCGATCACCAACCTCGTGCCGCACTTCGCCAATCCAAAGATCGGCGCGGTCGCGGGCAACGCCAAGGTGGGCAACCGGGTGAACCTATGGACCCGCTGGCAGGCCCTCGAATACATCACCAGCCAGAACTTCGAGCGCCGTGCACTAGATCTCTTCGACGTAGTCATGGTTGTACCAGGGGCGATCGGCGCGTGGCGGACGGCCCCGGTGCAGACCGGCGGAGGCTACCACTCGAACACGGTTGCCGAGGATGCCGACCTGACGATGAACCTCCTGGAGCAGGGCTATAGCGTCATCTACGAGGACCAGGCGCTCGCGTTTACCGAGGCGCCCGTCAACGCAGATGGCCTGGTCCGGCAACGCTTCCGCTGGTCCTTCGGTATCCTGCAGGCCATCTACAAGCACAAGGGCGCCATCAGCAAACACCGCGCCATGGGGTTGTTTGCGCTGCCCAATATCCTCGTCTTCCAGATCCTCTTGCCGCTGGTCTCGCCGCTGATCGACGTGATGTTCGTCGCCGGCGTGGTCCACTACTTCATCGACAAACACTTTCACCCCGAGACGGCATCGGCGGACAGCTTCTACAAGCTCCTTACCTTCTTCGTTGCCTTCCTCGTAATCGACTTTGCCGCCTCCGCCCTGGCCTTTGCACTCGAACGCAAACATCCAGCGAGCAAAGGCGACGGCTGGCTTCTCTTCCACATCTGGATCCAACGGTTTACCTATCGCCAACTCTTTTCGGTCGTGCTGTTCAAGACGGTCAAGCGTGCCATCGACGGCAAGCCGTTCAGCTGGGACAAGCTGGAGCGCACCGCCACGATGTCGAAGGCGACCGAAAAGCTGACGGAAGTCGAATAGCCGTCCGCTCGGCGCAATCGAATAGCCTCTGCGGCGCATCAAATCAACAGCAAACAGTGATCTATCGGTCTTATCAATCTCAAAGGCGACGAGCGACCTCGACTCGCGCTAGAATCGACGCGTTATGGCTACCGTAAATCTAACCCACTCCGTTCCGGCCTTCGCGCCGAAGACCCCTTTTGTCAACGAGCCGTTCGTCGACTTCACCAAGCCTGAAAATAAGCGCCGAATGCAGGCCGCTCTTGCAGAAGTCCAGGACAAACTCGGCCGAGAATACGACATCGTCATCGGCGGCAAACGGCTGAAGACCTCTGGCAAGATCTTCTCCATGAACCCGGCCCGTCCGGCGGAGGTGATCGGCGTCCACCAGCGCGCCGGCGTCGAGCACGTCGAACCGGCGATGCAGGCCGCGCAAGCCGCATTTACGAGCTGGAGCAAGGTGCCCGTAACAGAGCGTGCAAACCTTCTGTTCGCCGCCGCAGCGCTGATTCGCGAGCGCAGCTTCGAGTTCTGCGCCTGGCTGACCTTCGAGGTCGGCAAGAACTGGGCCGAGGCCGACGCCGACGTGGGCGAGACCATCGACTTCCTGGAGTTCTACGGCCGCGAAGCGCTTCGCCTTAGCCAAGCCAAGACACCCATTCAACTCCCGGGCGAGCGCAACCAACTGCTCTACATTCCGCTTGGCGTGGGTGCCGTAATTCCGCCGTGGAACTTCCCGTTCGCCATCATGGCCGGAATGACAGCGGCCTCGATCGTCTGCGGAAACACCGTCATTCTGAAGCCGTCAGTAGACGCACCGACCATTGCCGCAAAGTTCATGGAGCTACTCGAAGAGGTCGGCTTGCCGGACGGTGTCGTGAACCTCTGCCCAGGCGAGGGCCCGGAGTTCGGCAGCGCGGTCGTCGCGCATCCGAAGACCCGTTTCATCGCGTTCACTGGTTCCAAGGCCGTTGGTCTGGAGATCCACGAGCGGGCGGCCAAGGCGCAGCCCGGCCAGATCTTCATCAAGCGCACGATCCTCGAGATGGGCGGCAAAGACTCGATCATCGTCGAACCCGACTGCGACCTCGACGCAGCTCTGGACGGAGTTGTGGCCAGCGCATTTGGCTTCAACGGACAGAAGTGCTCGGCGTGTTCTCGGGCGATCGTCTCGGCCGACATCTACGACGTATTCTGCGACCGGCTCCAGGAGCGCGTCGCCAAGCTCGAGACGGGCGACCCAGCGGAGAACATCTACACCGGCCCGGTGATTAGCGAGAGGTCCTACCGTAAAGTGCTCGACTACATCGAAATCGGCAAGAAAGAGGGCACCGTGCTAAACGGTGGCCACGCGATCGAAACCCCGGAGGGCGGCTACTATATCGCGCCAACCGTAATCGCAGACGTCGCCCCCACGGCACGCATCGCGATGGAAGAGATCTTCGGGCCGGTACTGGCGGTGATCAAGTCGCATAGCTTCGACGATGCGCTGGCCATTGCGAACAACACAGAATACGGCCTGACGGGAGCAATCTACACCAGCTCTCGCGAAAAGCTGAATCGTGCGCGCGACGAGTTCTACGTCGGCAACCTCTACTTCAACCGCAAGTGCACCGGCGCCATGGTAGGGGCCCATCCCTTTGGCGGCTTCAACATGAGCGGGACCGACTCCAAAGCCGGCGGCCCGGACTATCTGCTCCTGTTCACCCAAGCGAAGAGCGTCGCGGAGAAGATCGGCCACCCGGGCCCCGAAGCCGATAAGCAATCCGACCAGATGGGCATGTAGAAGAAAGGCGTATCAGTGATCAGAGAGATAAAGGGATGAACGTTGCCTAAGTCTTCTTTTGTCCGCCTTTATCATTTTGATCACCGTTACGCCTTTGTCTTCGGCTAAGCGGTCTTCATCTGGATCAGATGCCCCGCCTTCGCCGCGGCCTCCGCCAAGGCCTGGTGGTGGATCGTAAACAGGGCCAGCTCGAGCCGGTCCGAGACCCCCGTCTTGTCATAGATACTTCGCAGGTAATTCTTGATCACCTGCTCCTTGGTGCCGAGTTGCATCGCTATGTCCTTGTTCTTGCACCCCTGGACGATCAACGCCACGATCTGCATCTCCTTGGGCGTCAGCCGGTCGCGGACCCGCATGCCGACGCTGTCTGCCGCCAACATAGTCGTGACGTTGGAACGCTGCACAAAGCGTTGTCCCTGGGCCACGCGGCGCACGCAGTCCACTAACACGGTTCCGGGAACACTTCGGCAGAGAACTCCATCGAAGAGCAGAACCATCTCCTCCGCGACCTGCTCGGTATTCTCGGCCACAAGAATAATGCGGCTTCCAGCCGACCGTGTGCGGGCCAAAAGGTCCAGGGGATCCAGACGCAGACTGGACGAAACCAGCACCACCGAACCGCGCAGCGCGTCGATGGCGGCAAACAGCTTCGCCGCGTCCTCGCACTGGGCCGCGATGCGCATATCGTCCTCCAGCGCCAGGACCCGTGCCGCACCTGCTCGAAAGATCGCCTGATTGTCAGCAAGAATAATTCGATTCATCGGTATCTTTGTCTCCTGCCGGGACATATCGGCCCGCAATCCCCTTATCGGTGAATTGTGGCGGAGAACCTGCAATGTCTACAATTCGGACAAATCCGCCCCACGGGGTTGGCGGACGCAACTTATTCATAAAGCACGATATCTTTCTGAACCCCGAAGGCCTCGTCCACAATCGAATGATACGTGGGGTGGATCGTAATGTCGTCACGAAGTATAAAGAGACCGCTAAGCAAGTATAAAAAGGTATATGCCTAAGCCTATTTTGCTCGCCATCGACGACGACACCAGCGTACTTGAGGCCGTGGTCCAGGACCTGCGCCGGCACTACGGTCAGGACTACCGCATCGTCCGCGCCGCCTCCGGCGGGGCTGCGCTGGACATCTGCCGCCAACTCCATGAGCGCAACGACACCGTCGCTCTCTTTCTCTCCGACCAGCGCATGCCCGGAATGACCGGGGTCGACTTCCTGCAACAGGCCCTCACCATCTACCCCAACGCCAAGCGCGTCCTGCTGACCGCCTACGCCGATACCGAAGCGGCCATCCGCGCCATCAACTCCGCCAAGATCCACTACTACCTCAACAAGCCCTGGGACCCGCCCGAAGAGAAGCTTTACCCCGTACTCGACGATCTGCTCGAAACATGGAAGCAGGGCTACAGACCTCCGTATGAAGGCATTCGCGTCGTCGGCACACGCTGGTCGTCGGCAGACCACAACGTTCGTGACTTCCTCTCCCGGAACCGCATCCCCTACCAGTGGCTCAACCCTGAACAACACCCCGAAGCCGTTGACCTGCTGAAAGAGCGTGGCCTTGACGACTCGAAACTCCCCGTCGTCATCTTCGGCGACGGCACAGCTTTGGTTCAGCCGACCTCCAGCGATCTTGCCACCAAGCTTGGCATGCCCCGCCAGGCCCAGCAGAAGTTTTATGACATCGTCATCGTCGGGGCCGGTCCTGCTGGCCTCGCTGCAGGCGTCTACGCAGCCTCGGAAGGCCTCAGCACCCTCATCGTCGAGGGCGAAGCTATAGGCGGCCAGGCCGGTTCCAGTTCCAAGATCGAAAACTACCTCGGCTTCCCCCAGGGTCTCAGTGGGGCCGATCTTGCCGATCGCGCCTACATTCAGGCAAATCGCCTCGGTGCCGAATTCCTCGCCCAGCAGGTCACTTGCATCCGCCGCGACAAACAATACCAGATCGTCCAGTTGTCCGACCGACAAGAGATCACCTGTCATGTCTGCCTCATCGCTACCGGCGTTGCCTACCGCAAGGTCGACATCCCCGGCGCCGACGAGTTCACTGGCTCCGGAGTCTACTACGGCGCTGCGCTCGCCGAGGCCAAATCCTGCGCAGACGAGATCGTCTACATCGTTGGCGGAGCAAACTCCGCCGGCCAGGCTGCGATGTACTTCTCCCGCTACGCTGGCCAGGTCCACATGCTCGTACGCGCCGACTCCCTCACCAAGAGCATGTCCAAGTACCTCATCGATCAGATCAAAGCGACACCCAACATCACCGTCGAAACCTGCACCGAGATCGTCTCCATGTCGGGCAACGGCCACCTCGAATGCCTCACCCTGAAGACCCCGCGCGGAGAAGAGGCCCGTCCTGTTACCTCCGTGTTTATCTTTATCGGGGCCGCTCCCAAGACTGACTGGCTTCCCAAGGAGATCGCCCTCGACAACAAGGGCTTCATCCTCGCCGGCCCGGACCTGAAGGCGCAGTCTCCCAAGTCATGGACGATGGACCGTGACCCCTACCTGCTGGAGACCAGCGTGCCTGGCATCTTTGTCGCCGGCGACGTTCGATACAACTCCGTAAAACGATGCGCCTCCGCCGTAGGAGAAGGCTCTATCGCAATTCAGTTTGTGCACCAATATTTAGCTACGCTGTGAAAGGCAACTAAACCCATAACCCGATGAGCGAACAATCTCAGATCGTCCAGAATAACGTCGTGGAAAAGATAACCGACGAACTGCTTAAGCAGATTCGCAAGGTCCCCATCCTCTCGTCGCTAAAAGACGATGAGCTGCATTGCCTGGAGGGCGTGCATGAAGTCCGCATCGAGCCGGGCGAAATCATCATGCGGCAGGGTGAGATCGCACATTTTTTCTGGATCCTCCTCAACGGAGAGCTGCGCATCAACCAGCTGCAGCCCGACGGAAGAGTTATTAATTTAGCGACTCTTGAAAGTGGAAACGCCTTCGGCGAACTGCCGATGATGACCAGTGTTCCCACCGTTGGAAGCGTGGAAGCGACCGCACCAAGCCATCTGCTGAGGCTCGACGAAGACCAGTTCTGGGAACTGATGACCAGCTGCCCTCAGGTGCGCAAGGCCATCCTCAGCAATATGGCATACCGGTTCCAGAAGATGCAGAGCGTCACAATGCAGCAGGAGAAGATGGCTTCGCTCGGCACACTTGCTGCGGGCCTTATGCACGAACTGAACAACCCTGGCGCAGCGGCCCGGCGCGCCGCACAGCAACTGCGAGAGAACCTGATGCGAATGCACGAACTTTCTCTCAAGTTCAAAGAGGTTGAGCTCACGAAGGAACAGAGACACTGCATGTTCGATCTGCAGAAGCAGGCGCTCGCCTTGAAGAAGCCGCTCATGATGAACTCACTGGACCAAAGCGACGCCGAAGAGGCCCTGGCCGGGTGGATGGAGTCGGCCAACATCGAAAACGCCTGGAAGATGGCGCCCACCCTCGCGTCAGTCGGTATGGACGCCAAAGAGTTGGAGTGTGCCCGCCACGAATTCGATGGGCCGATGCTGTCGGACGCGCTCAGTTGGCTGGAGGCAATGGTCTCGAGCATGCAACTGGTCAGCACCATCGAAGAGAGCATCGGCCGGGTCACGGACCTGGTGCGTGCCGTCAAATCCTACGCATATGAGGGCAAGGGGCAGAAGCAATCGATCGACATCAACGACAGCATTCACGCGACCATGGTGATCCTGGCGCATAAGCTGCGTGAAAAAGAGATCGTCGTGGAAAAGAACTTTGCCCCCGACCTTCCGCCGTTGCACAGCGAGTGCTCCGGCCTGAACCAGATCTGGACCAACCTGCTCGATAATGCGATCGACGCCGTTCCGCAACATGGCCAAATCAGCATACGCACATGGGCAGAGAAGAAGGCCGGCAAACCTGGGGACCCGCACGCAGACCTCTGCATCAGCGTGAGCGATAACGGAGTCGGCATTCCGCTCGAGAGCCAGCCGCAGATCTTCGATCCCTTCTACACCACCAAGCCAGTGGGTGTCGGCACAGGCCTGGGATTAGGCATCGTCCAGCGCATCGTCGATCAGTATGGCGGCGTCATTCGATTCAGCTCTGAACCCGGCAATACCGAGTTTGTTGTCCGCATCCCCAGCGATCGCGAACAAAATATCGCAAGCTCGTAGCGCCCCTCCGCAACGACAACATTTTTCTTCGGGCAGCGTTTATCTATTCGAACGCGCGATCAATCATGGTCGCGCATGAAACGAATAGTGAGGACGCTATGGAACTCTCTCGGATTGCACTTCTTCCTGTCACGTTGGCCTTTCTTTTCACGGCCGGCTGCGCTGCGCATCCCAACTACTATGTTCCCGCGCCGCAGGCCCCGCCTTACAACAGCGTTCCGCCACTGATCGCACGTGCCGATCACGAGGGCTTCCGTGCCGGCTCCGAAGATGGCGCTCGCGACGCCTACAACGGCTTCGGTCACCATCCGGAGCGCGATCGCAAGTATCACGAAGCTCCCGGCTACGACCCCGCCCTTGGACCCTTCGGGCCGTATCGCGATGCCTTCCGCAGCGCTTACGTCCGCGGTTACGACCAAGGCTTCTACCGTCGCTAACCGCGAGTGCCTACGGTCTCACGGCATCGTATGATGGATGTCAGGAGACCGCCGTGCCCCTCACGCCTTTTCACATCGCCTTCCCGGTTGACGACCTCGACGCCGCTCGCTCCTTCTACGGGACCACCCTGGGCTGTGCCGAGGGGCGCAGTTCAGCGCAATGGATCGACTTCGATCTCTTCGGCCACCAGATCGTCGCGCACCTCAAGCCCTCCTCCACCAACGGCAACGTCCACCACAACCCCGTCGACGGCCACGATGTTCCCATCCCCCACTTCGGCGTTGTGCTTCCCATGGAGGCCTGGGAGTCACTGGCCGAGCGTCTCCGTCGTGCAGGTGTCTCCTTCGTCATCGAGCCCTCTATCCGTTTCAAGGGCGAGGTCGGCGAACAGGCTACCATGTTCTTTCTTGACCCCGCAGGCAACGCCCTCGAATTCAAAGCGTTCGCCGATATCGGCCAGCTCTTCGCAAAGTAACTGGGTCGGCTGCAAAACCTTCATCTCCACCACCCGGACGCCTCAGCGTCCTCCCGGCGGCAGAATCTTCAGGCAAGACATAGCCGCCATGCAAGACAAACGCTTTACTATATCGTTTTAGTTGATTTAGACTCTCTGCGACCCGAAGACCCAATTCTTACGGGCGCGACGGTCCGCGGAGTTTGTCGCACCACCGCATAGATTTTTGAGGGAGTATTGATGCATCTTTCCAAGCTGGTCCGAACCGCCGCCACCTCGTCGGTCCTCGCTGTCATCTGCGTAGCTTCCCTCGATAACATCGCCGCGCACGCTCAGGCCAATCCGGACACAGCGAAATTGCCTTGGAGCAACCGGGCCCTCTCGCCAGACGAGCGCGCTGACATGGTGCTCGGCCAGATGACCCTCGACGAAAAGATCCAGATGGTCCACGGGGCCGGATGGGGCGTTCTCCGCGCCGGCGCTCCCATTCCGGCCCGCTCCAACTTCGGCGCAGGCTTCATGGCTGGCATCGACCGCCTCGGCGTCCCCGACATCAATCTCGCCGACTCCGCCGTCGGCGCCCGCATGGCCGCCTACCAGGGACGTTACGCGACCCTGCTGCCTTCGACGCTCGGCGCGGCCTCGTCCTGGGACCCGGACTCCGCCTTCCTCTACGGGTCCGTGATCGGCCGCGAACTGCGTGCGCTTGGATTCAACATGACCATCGGCGGTGGTGTGAACATCACGCGCGAACCACGTAATGGCCGCAACTTTGAATACGCCGGCGAAGATCCTATCCTGGCCGGCACCATGACAGGCCAATTGGAAAAAGGCGTCCTGTCACAACACGTAATGAGCGACATCAAACACTACGCCTTCAACGATCAGGAGACTGGGCGCACCAAGGTCAACGTCCTGCTCGACCATAAAGCCATGCGCGAGTCCGACCTGCTCGCCTTCGAAATCGCCATCGGCATCGCCAACCCGTCCGGCGTCATGTGCTCCTACAATCTCGTCGAAGGCAGCTACGCCTGCGAGAACGACTACCTGCTCAACCAGGTCCTGAAGAAGGACTTCAAGTTCAAGGGCTGGGTCCTCTCCGACTGGAGTGCGACCCACAGCACCGTCAAGTCTGCACTCAATGGCCTCGACCAGGAGATGCCTGGCGACGACAACTACTTCAACGCACCGCTCAAGAAAGCAGTCGAGGACGGCAAGGTCCCCATGGCGCGACTTGACGACATGGTCCGCCGTATCCTCCGCAGCATGTTCGCGGCCGGTGTCGTCGATGACCCACCAGTACGCACCGTGGTCGATCCCTTCCGCGGACGCGACGACGCGCAGCACATCGCCGAAGAGAGCATCGTCCTGCTGAAAAACTCCAGCGGCGTCCTCCCGCTGAAGGCATCTGCTTCGAACTCCATCGCCCTGATCGGATCTCACGCCGACGTCGGTGTCCTCTCCGGCGGCGGCTCCGCGCAGGTCGACGCCCCCGGCGGCGACGCTGCAAATCCGCACCCCGGCGGCGCCAAATGGGGCGATGTCGTCTACTTCCCTTCTTCGCCGCAGAAGAACATCCAGGCCAAATCGCCTCGGGCCTCCGTCAAATATATCGACGGCACCGACACCGCCGCAGCCGCGAATCTCGCGAAGTCCTCGACCGTTGCCATCGTCTTCGTCAACCAGCCCATGCGCGAAGATGTAGACGCCGCAAGCCTCTCTCTGCCAAACAATCAGGACGCACTCGTCGAAGCCGTGGCCGCGGCCAACCCCAATACCATCGTCGTGCTCGAAACCGGCGGCCCAGTCAGCATGCCATGGATCGAACACGTCAAAGGTGTCATCGAGATGTGGTACCCAGGCATCGGTGGCGCTCAAGCACTCGCAAACATTCTCTTCGGCGAGGTCAACCCCTCCGGCAAACTCCCCGTCACCTTCGCTCAAGACGACGCACAACTGCCACACCCAGTAGTCCCAGGCCTCGAGGGGGTCCCAGCCAGCGCACCCAACCGCGAGCACAAGGTCAATCCCTTCGATCTCAAGTACACCGAGGGAGCCAAGGTCGGTTACAAATGGTTTGAGGCCACAAACAAGCAGCCGCTCTTCCCCTTCGGCTTCGGCTTGTCCTACACCACCTACGCCTACTCCGGCCTCACCGTCGACGACGCGCAGCGCACAGTCCACTTCACCGTTCGCAATACCGGCCAGCGCGAGGGGACCGAGATCGCCGAGGTCTACGTCGCGCTGCCGTCTGCAGCGAAAGAGAACTATCAGCGCCTCTCGGCATGGCAACGGGTGAAGCTGGCTCCAGGCGAATCCAAAGACGTAACGCTTACGCTGCACCCGCTCTCTCTCACCGTCTTCAACACAGAGACGAACGGCTGGCAGCTGCTGCCCGGTGACTACACCGTGATGGCCGGACCGTCCTCCAGCGTCACGCCATTGAAGGCGACCCTGCACGTACATCCATAACGCTCGCCTCCTAGTCCAACGCTTAGGACGTTAGACTGCCGTGCGAAAATAGCGACAAGAAACCCGGTTCGGCAGAGAGGACCCCTCGCGCTTTCCCACACTCAGACGCGGCCGCAGCAAACCCTATGCCCCCCCGACTCATCATCAACGCAGACGACTTCGGCCTTACCCCAGGCATTAACCGCGCCATCGCCGAGCTGCACCAGGCCGGCGCCCTCACCTCCACCACGCTCATGGCTACCGGCCCTGCCTTCGACGACGCCGTCGTAATGGCCCGCGCCAACCCGACCCTCG
>Ga0210387_10003194_pt1 | contig 12602 bp, 7 predicted proteins | sample IncBWC7OmetaG_FD_160108 | JGI IMG/M metagenome (GOLD analysis project Ga0210387, IMG submission 160108) | Forest soil microbial communities from Barre Woods Harvard Forest LTER site, Petersham, Massachusetts, United States - Inc-BW-C-7-O ... | reverse complement strand
AAACTTCACGTCGATGAGATAGTTGTCGGAGTAAGCGAAGAATGCCGGCCCCTTGTGAGCTCCAGTCCACTGCGCCGCGGGATCGGATGGCGAAACGAACTTCGGCACAACGTCGCTGGCGGCGCCCCACGCCGTATCATCGAGGGTCGCCAGATACTCCTTCACCGCGCGACTTGACCTCGCCGGATCACGATCCCTGCGCCAATCCTGACCTGAGATCGAGCGCTGCTTGTTGGCGTCAGCCGCAATCAGGCTCGCGTCGACTGCAAAGCCTTCGCCACCAACCAGACCGGCCGCAATGCAAGCTTCGACGACACGCTCGAACACGCGGCGAAAAACCTCTCCTTCACGGAAGCGCTCGTTGCGGGCACGCGAAAACACCGAATGATCCGGGATAGCGTCCTCGATGCCGAGTTTGCAGAACCAGCGATAGGCAAGGTTCACCTGCACCTCACGGCAGAGCAGCCGTTCCGAACGGATCGCAAAAACATATCCCACGACCAGCATCCGGATCATCAGTTCCGGATCGATCGACGGGCGTCCCATCGACGAATATTGAGGTGCAAGTTCGCTGCGAAGCCAAGACAGATCGAGCGCAGTGTCGATCTTCCGCACCAGATGATCTTCGGGAACCGCGTCGCTCAGATGAAACTCGTAGAACAGTTGACCTTGGTCACTCTTCAGACGGCCCATCATGGATCGACCTCGTTGCGATTCGCGTCAACAAAACGGAATCACGCTTCGAGGCCTCGCTCAACCGACTTTTGCAACAAAATCTGCCACTTCCCGACATTCGGTTCTCTATTCCTTAGTAGACCTCAATTTTTCGCCGTGGGCCGCGCTCAAAGCTATGCCCTTCGCACTTAGCGCAAGTTGAGATCGCCATCGTCCGCACCCCTATGCTCTCAGCTCGGTTGAAGCATCCATAACCGACAAGTGCAAAAGTCGAAAGGGGCTGGTCGCAAAAGGCCTGCGGCGTTCCAAAGTTGGAGAGGACAGATTCCGCTTGGATTGATTGTGTGCCTTAGTTCTACAATGGAGTCATTCGCGACCCGGGCAAGCAGCAGCAAGTCCGTCCGGCCAAGTCCATTATTCCGCCGAAAGCAGAAGTCCCACGTCCTGGCTCCCTAGATCCTCCGACCCGCCCGCTCCCAATAGGGATCGCGCAGGCGACGCTTGAAGATCTTGCCGGAATCTTCGCGCGGCAGGTTTTGCGCGATTTCGACGTGTTTCGGCACCTTGTAGTCTGCCAGCGACGCCTTCAGCCGTTTGCGGATGTCGGCGACATCGAGCATTGCGCCTGCCTGCGGTTCCACCACTGCCATCAACGCCTCGCCGAATTCCGCATCGGGAATGCCGAACACGGCGCAATCGTGCACGCCGGGAACCGCGAGGAGCGCCGCCTCGATCTCGGCCGGATAGATATTGACGCCGCCGGAAATCACCATGTCGCGCTTGCGGTCGCAGAGGAAGACATAGCCGTCGGGGTCGATATAGCCGACGTCGCCCGACGTAATGAAACCGTCGCGCTCGATCTCGGCGCGCTTGTCCGGCTTGTTGTGGTAGGTGAAATCCGGGCTCGCCGCGATCCGCGAGTAGATTTCGCCGATCTCGCCCTGAGGCAGTACCTCGCCGTGATCGCCGAGAAAACGCAGCTCCACGCCATCGAGGATTTTGCCGACCGTGCCGGGCCGCTTCAATGAATCGGCGGCGGTCGCGTAAGTCAGCGCACTGGCTTCGGTCGAACCGTAATATTCCGAGATCACCGGTCCCCACCAATCGAGCATGGCCCGCTTGACGTCGGCCGGACAAGGTGCCGCGGCATGGACCACATGGCGCAGCGAGGATGTGTCGTATTTCGCCCGGACGGATGGTGGCAGCTTCATCAGTCGCACGAACATGGTCGGCACCATGAAGAGCGTGTCGATCTTCTCGGCCTCAACCAGCCGCAGGAATTCTTCGGCATCGAACCGTGGCATCAGCACCAGTGCGCCGCCGAGACGGCCGGCGCGAAGTCCGAATGAATTTGGCGCCGAATGGTAGAGCGGGCCGGGCAATAGTGCTCTGACGCCGGGCTTGAGGCCGTAGATCAACGCACGCAGACGCTCCGCCGTGATGACCTGTTCGGGTGTCGGCGCGGATCGGCGCACGCCCTTGGGATTGCCCGTCGTGCCTGAGGTGTAGATCATGTTCTGCGGCTGCGGCACCTGCGGGCCGTCATAAGGCGCTTGATCGCCGAGCCAGGCGTCGAAATCGATGGCGAAATCGGGCTTTACCAGGAGATCGCGATCGACCGCGTACGTCTTGAGGATTTCCGGCGGCGTCGGGACGCTGAGCACCGTGATATCAGGCGGGATCGAACCGTGGAGCTGGTGCAGCAGGTCGGGATGGCCGACCAGCACCGACGTGCCGGAGTCGCGCAGGATGTAATTGATCTCCTCCGGCTTGAAATGCCAGTTCACCGGCACACCATAGGCGCCGAGCCGCATCGCCGCATAGGCGGTCTCGATGAAGGCGATATCGTTGCGCATCAGGATGCAGACGCTATCGCCCTGCTTCACGCCAAGCCGATGCAAGCCGCCGGCGATGCGCGCGGCGCGGCCAGCGATCTCGGCGTGATCGCGACGGCGGTCGCCGGAGGTGATGCCGAGATAGAGGGACGTTTCCATGTTTTTTCTTTTCGTTATTGCTGGTCCCTCATGGTGAGGAGGCGCGAAGCGCCGTCTCGAACCGTGAGGCCGTGCCCCGTCCCTCGTGACGCCGCTTCGCGGTTCCTCGGGATGAGGTCGCCACTACCCCGCCTCCACAAACCTCGGCGCCCGCTTGTCGATATTGGCGCTGACTGACTCCAGTTGGTTCAGGCTGCCGATCAGCTTCTGCTGCTCGACGGATTCAGCGAGCAGCGCCGGTCCCGGATCAACCGAGAGCTTGTTCAGCAACCGTTTCGCCGCGCGGATCGCATCTGGGCTCTTGCCCGCGATGTCGCACGCCAGTTCGAGCGCCGCCGCGCGCGGGTCATCGCACACCCGCGTCGCCAGCCCATAAGACAGCGCTTCCTGTGCCGAGAAAATCCGGCCCGTGTAGGTCAGCTCGCGCAAGATATCGTCGCGCACCAGACTCGCGAGGATCGGCGTACCCGCCATGTCGGGCACCAACCCCCATTTGATCTCCATGATCGACATCCGCGCGTCCGGCGCGAGGAAGCGCATATCGGCGCCGAGGGCGAGCTGGAAGCCGCCGCCAAAGGCCACGCCCTGGATCGCGGCGATGACCGGCACCGGCAATTGCCGCCAGCCCCACACCGCCTGCTGTGGAAAATTGGCGAGCCCATGCGTGCGCTTGGTCAGGTCGCGGCTTTCACCGCCTGGTATACCATTGCCCCCGCTGTCCTTCATGGCCGCGAAACGGCCCATGTCGAGACCGGCGCAGAACGCCCGCCCCTCACCCGACAACACTACGGCTCGTAGGCCCTTTTCCTTCGCGAGGCGATCGGTTGCGCCGACCAGCGCCTCGAACATCGCGGCATCCAGCGCATTCATCTTGTCGGCCCTGACCAGCCGGACGTCGGCAACGCCATCGGTGATCGTGATCGAGACGCGTTGCTCCATTTAGAACTCTCCCAAAAGCCTTATTCTTTGTTCCGCTTTACAGAACGGCGTTGGCCCGATTTAGTCAATCGACCAATTAACAGCATCGCCGGGGTGGAAACGATGTTCAAGGACCAACTTCTCGCCGGACGCCGCATCCTCGTGACGGGAGGCGGCACCGGGCTCGGCAAATCCATGGCCGCGCGCTTTCTCGAGCTCGGCGCCGAGGTGCATATCTGCGGACGGCGCAAGATCGTGTGCGACGAGACCGCGACCGAATTGATGGACCAGTATGGCGGACGCGTGGTGAGCCACGGCATCGACATCCGCAACGCGATGGCCGTCGACGAGATGATCGAACAGATCTGGACCGGCGGTCCCCTCACCGATCTCATCAACAACGCCGCCGGCAATTTCATCTCGCGCACGGAAGAGCTTTCCTCGCGCGGCTTCGATGCCGTGGCCAACATCGTGATGCACGGCACCTTCTATGTCACGCATGCGGTCGGCCGCCGCTGGATCGCCAACAGGCTGCGCGGCAATGTGGTGTCGATCACGGTCACCTGGGTGCGCAACGGCTCGCCTTACGTGGTGCCGTCGGCGATGAGCAAGTCCGCCGTGCACGCCATGACCATGTCGCTGGCGACCGAATGGGGCCATTATGGCATCCGGTTGAACACGATCGCGCCGGGCGAAATCCCGACGGAAGGCATGAGCAAGCGCATCAAGCCGGGTGACGAGGCCGGCGCCCGCACCAAGGCGATGAATCCGATGGGCCGCGTCGGCTCCATGGAGGAGTTGCAGAATCTGGCTGTGTTCCTGATTTCCGGCGGCTGCGACTGGATCAATGGCGAGACCATCGCGATGGACGGCGCCCAGGCGCTCGCGATGGGCGGCAATTTCTACCAGCTTCGCGACTGGAGCGATGACGACTGGAACCAGGCGCGCGAGTCGATCAAGGCGCAGAACGAAAAAGACCGCGCTTCGCGAGGGTGAAAATTGGCAGCGGAGGCCTACGCGACTTCCTGCAATTTCCGCGAATCACCGTGTCCGCCAAACAGCCGCCCCATCAGGCCGGCCTGCTCGGCCGGTCTCGCATGCGGCACGAACGGATCGGTGTAGCAGACCGCGCCGACCTCCCTTGCGATACGCGCAATCTCGTTGGTCATGGCCGGTGCGCCCGACGTGTAGACCATGTCGTCCGGCGAGAGCATCGGCAGGTAATCGAGTGGCCGGCCGATTCGGATCGCAGATGTGACATTTTGCGGCTCGGACACAACGGGGATGATGGTGACATTGGGAAACAGCGCGAGCCGGCATAGCGCCCGGTGCATGTAGAACGACTGCAGCTTCCTCGCCGCGACCACGAACATGAGCTCGCGACGTGGCTCTTCGGTGATGGCGGCCGCCGCAATCGACCACATCGGCGCAAAGCCGGTGCCGCTCGCGACCAGCACGATGCGGCCGTGATGATTGGGGCGGAAATGCGCGCTGCCGAGCGGTCCGGTGACGCGGACGCGATGGCCGGCGCGGATGTCGTCGCCGAGCGCCGACGACACCGCGCCGTCGGGAAAGCGGCGGATGTGAAATTGCAGGACATGCCGGTCGGGCGCGCCTTCGAGCGGATAGCTCGGGCTATAGTAGCGCTCCGGAAAACCGCGAAACTGCAGCTTGCAATACTGGCCCGGCAGATAGTTCAGCGGCCGCGGCAGCTCGATATTGACGCCGATCACGTCGGACGCGAGCCGCGTCAGCTCCGCCACGCGCGCCGGCAACGATACCGTGTCCGGGAGGGTTTCGGTCTCTAATGTCAGATCAGACACGACCCGCGCCTGGCAGGCGTAGATCATGTCGCTGCCCTCCTCCGTGCCACCGAACACCTTGCCGTCGACCAGACGCACGCGACAGGAACCGCACACGCCGCTGCGGCAATCGTGCGGTAGCTCGACGCCGTTGAGCAGCGCGCTGTCGAGCAGCAGATCGCCGCAATTGGCGTGGAACGCCCCCGTGTCGAGCGTCACCTTGCAAATCTTCCGCATCATTCCACCTCGAGACGTATGGGACGGACGTGCCGCGTATGCCTGATCTGACTGTGATCGAAGGCCGCGACCCGCATGAAGACGCCCGATCGCAGCGGCACGTCATATTGACTTTTCGTATCGAGGCGCCGCGCCACCTCGAGGGCCCAATGTCCGGACGCCCAGCGCGCCGCGCAGCGCACATCGGCGCGGTCGCCAGAGAAATCACCCGAGACGATCACGCCGGGAAGAACCGTGCCGACCGGGATGAGCCGATCCACTTCCGGCGTGTACGGCACGGTCTCGGCTTCCGTCATGAACCATCGCGCGCCGTCGCCCTCGCCGACGTCGGGATCGAGCGACAATTGCCCCATTCGGGCAACCGTCGCCGCGAGATCCTGGGGAAGCCGCCGCGGCCTGACGATCGGATTGCCATCGCCACCATCCGCCGGCCGCTCGAAATTGTTCGAGTAGTTGGCCGTGCCGGGGTCCGGTGCGAACCCGCCGCGATAGGGCACGACATTGGCGACCTGCATCGGGCTCGGCTTCTCGGGCGGGCCGAAATGATCATCGTCCATCCAGCCGGTGGCGCCGCTGGTCGCCTTCCACTGCCACACGTCGACAAAGGCGCCGCTCGTGAAATGCAGGCCGCGCCCGGTCATGGTCGAAGGCGCGCCGGGAATGGGCTGCGGGCTCGCATGAAAGGTACGATCGCCAGCGAGATCGAGGTCGGATGTCGTGAGCAGCACGGCAAATTTGTCTTCGTTGAAGGCCTGCTCATCGCCGTGCTCGTAACCGTCATGCAGCAAATGCCAGCCGTCGATCTGCTTGATCAGCGGCAATTGCTTCAGCGAGCGGCTCGGGTCCTGCCAGGTGAACAGGAAATAGGCCCAGGTGCCGTCATGCGCCGCGCGAATCTCCACACGCGTTTCGCCCAGGCCGTCAAAATTTCCACCCTGATTGGTCATCAGCGAAAACGGCTTGATGTTGCGCCAGACCGGATCGGACGTATCGCCGTCGATGACAGGGGCATCCACGTCCGAGATACGGTGGACTTGCAGGCTGTTCACATCGAACCAGTCCGTCGCAACGACGGCAGAGGCACCGGTGATCGCGACCGCCGCCGCCACCGCGAAAGCATTCGCCTGCAGCGTGACGTTTCGGCGCTTCGGCATCTCGCGCGGCGGCTTGCGCGCCGGAGGCCGCGGTTGGCGGTCGTGGGCGACCGGCTGCTGCGGCTGCAACGGCGCCCGCTGCGCCTCCTGAGTATCCGCCGCCGAGGCAGCATTCTTCTCGGCCAGCAGGGTCAGCAGCTCCACTGCATCGAGCCGCAGCGGCGGTGGCGGCAGCCGCTCCGGCCGGAATATCCGCAATAGCTGCGCCAAGCCGCCGATCCGCAAGTGGATCAGGACGTGAAATAGCGCAAAGACCGGCACCACCCAGGCCGCATACCAATGCATGGTCACGGCGTCGTAGCCCGCGAACAGACCGAAATAAAGCAAACCGCCGGTTGCGATCAGCGTCCCCATCGCGGCGAAGAAAATCCAGATCAGGATGACGCTCAGCGTGCCGAGCCGAACCTGTTTCGGGCCGATGAGGCCGCGCAGCCGGACGTTGTCCAGTTGCACGCGACGGTCGAGCCCCGACCTCGTCAGATAGATCGCATATGCAATTGATACCGCCACCAGCACGATCGCGGCATCGATATGCGAGGTCCACACGCCGTCACGCGGCAACAGAAAATCGATCGCGTTGAGCCAGGCGCGGTCAGGCGCCTCGGTCGCAATTCGCAGTCCCGTGATGAATGCCACGCTGACCGCGGCTACCAGCAGCCAATGCAGGATGATGGTCCCATAGTCTGTCTTGCGCGGCTTCACTTGCGCCTCCCCTCTCCGGAAAAATCGCAAGTATTTCGACAGGCACGCAGGCTCGCACTGAACGCAACTGCGTTCAGCCAGGCCATTGCTTGCAAAGAACTCCTACTCTTACCCAAACTACCGTTCCCCAAATAACAGCCCGCCGCAGCCGGCGGACGGAAGCCATCTCCTTTTGATGCGGAAAACGCCGCGACAATGCTTCAACCGGCATCGCCCCGCCGATTGAACATCCGCAGACCTTCGCGTGATGGATCTATTGCCCGACCGAGAGATTGCGCCGGTGGCTTAAGTCGTTAGCGAGGCTTTTCATTTTCGTCCCCTGGTGCTCTCAGAGATTGTATCCGCGCTGTCGACTGAACGGTGCAGAGGTTCATTTAGCTTCATGGCGTCAATCCGCCGACGCCTCGTTCAATCCGCACCGAAGCAAGGTGATAGCTGGACGATTTGATGGCACAGGATTTATTCCGGCGCTGCTCAGGAAAATTCCCATTGTTGCCGGAAAATGGTCTGTATCGGCCTCCAGTTTGCACAACAGCCAGCGCACACAACTCACCGGAGTACAGTACGGGATGAGTATTGCTGAAGGCCGCCCGCAAACATCATCGCCGTTTGCATCGCTCAATCCCTTCGCCGTGACGGTCGCGGATGACCCCGTCTCGCGTGGGCTGCATGAAAGTGCACGCAAGATGATCGGCATCGCGCTGTTCAGCGGCGTGATCAATCTTCTGATGCTCTCCGGCTCTCTCTACATGCTGCAGGTCTACGACCGCGTCATTCCGAGCCGCAACATCGCAACGCTGGCCGGCCTGTCGCTGATGGTGCTGTTTGCCTATCTGATGCAGGGCTATTTCGACGCGTTGCGCGCGCGCATGCTGTGCCGGGTCGCGACGCTGTTCGACGTCAGCCTGCAGGATTCGATCCACACGGCGCTCATCACCCTGCCGCTTCGCGGCGCAAGGCCGATGCTGATGCAGCAGCCGCTGCGCGATCTCGACCAGATACGCGCTTTCATGTCGAGCATGGGGCCGACCGCGTTCCTAGACATGCCCTGGATACCGATCTTCCTGATCGGGCTGTTTCTGTTTCATCCCGCGATCGGCGCGACCGCCCTGCTCGGCACCGTCGGTATCATCGCCATGACCTTGCTCACCGATCGCCTGTCACGCGGCGCCGCGAAGTCCGCGATGGACTCCAGCGCACAGCGGCAGGTGCTCGCCGACACCACCCAGCGCAACGCCGAGGTCATCCGCGCGCTCGGCATGGTCGATCGCTTCGGCACGCTCTGGGCCCGGGTCAATGAGCGTTACTTGCGCGAAAACATCCGCGCCACCGACGTCTCTGCCAATCTCGGCTCTGGCGCAAAAGTGCTGCGCTACGTGCTGCAGTCGGGGATGCTCGGCATCGGCGCCTATCTCGTGGTTTCCGACAAGGCGTCCGGCGGCATCATGATCGCATCCTCGATCATGATGGGACGTGCGCTCGCGCCGGTCGAGGTCGCGCTCAGCAGCTGGAAGCAACTCGTCGCCGCGCGCCAGGGCATCACGCGCCTGCGCGAGATCTGCCAGACGACGGCAAAGCCGCCTGCCCCGCCCGTGATGCTGCCCCGCCCCTATCGCGAGCTCTCGGTGCAGGAGCTTTCGGTTGCCGCACCCGGCACGGACCGGCCGATCGTGCAGAATGTTTCCTTCACGTTGAAGGCCGGCATGGGCCTTGCCCTACTGGGAGCCAGCGCCTCCGGCAAGACTTCTCTCTCCAAAGCCCTGGTTGGCATCTGGCCCGCGCAGCACGGCGTCATACGTCTCGATAGCGCAGCAATCGATCAGTGGTGCAACGAGGATCTCGGCCGCCATATCGGATATCTGCCGCAGGATGTCGCGCTGTTCGACGGCACCGTGGCGGAGAACATCTGCCGCTTCGACGCTGCAGCGACATCAGACACGATCCTCAAAGCAGCGCAGATTGCCGGCGTTCACGACACGATCCTGCGGCTGCCGGACGGCTATTCGACACGGATCGGCCAGGGCGGCATGTCGCTCTCGGCAGGCCAGCGCCAGCGCGTTGGCCTGGCACGCGCCGTGTACGGCGATCCCTTCCTGGTGGTGCTGGACGAGCCGAATGCCAATCTCGACGCGGAGGGCGAAAATGCGCTCGGCCGCGCGATCGCGATCCTGCGACAACACAAGAGTATCGTCATTGTCATCTCGCATCGGCCGAACGCGCTGGCCGCGCTCGACATGGCGCTGGTGCTGTATGAGGGCAAGGCGATCGCGTTCGGCTCGAGCCAGGAAGTGTTCGCGCGCGTCAGCGGAGCGGCCCCTGCTGCAGTACCGGCGACGCCGCAAGCTGCGGTGACAGGCCAAAAACCAGCGCGGCGTGCCGTGCCTGCGGAGCGGGTTTGACCATGAGACCGATCGATCATCTTGAAGAGCACGAAGCGCCGCGCTGGAACGACGATCCCGCCGACGGTGAATTCGGTCCGCAGGGCGCGGCACTGATCCTGGAGCTGCAACGGCTTCGTCGTGCCTTCGACGAAGAAAACCGGAGCGCACGAAAGTCCGCTGAAGCCGGGCGACGTGGCTCACAACAGCGGCGCCGCGCCAGCCCGCCAAGGCGTCCGCGCAAGGGTCGGGTGGCCAAGGCGATCGATGTCTGCCTTCAGCAGATCGGACTGAAGGCACCCGACCATGCGGAGCCGCCGCGCGAGCCGCCCCTCCGCGAAACTACGCCTCCCCCACCCCGTCGTCCGAGTCCGACGCTGGCGCCCCGCGATCCCCTCACGATGGATCTCGCCAAACTGGCGCCCGAGATTAGCAGACCGTTCAGGCTCGATCCCTCGATGGGCCTTGAAAATGTCGAGCCGGCCTTGCCGCTTGCGCCGAAGTCCGAGACGCGCGTCGGAAAGCTCGTCACCACATGCCGTACTGGCTTGAATTTCGTCATCCATAACGGCGAGCCTGCGCCTCCACCTGCCGACGGCAGCCTTTCCGTCAGGACAAGCTGGTCGTTCGAGCGCGAATTGCGCACCGGGCTTCGCATTCTTCTTATTGCAGGCGTCCTGGGCGGCGGCTGGTTCTTTTTCGTGCCGCTTGCAGGCGCTGTCGTCGTGCCCGGCAATCTCGTCGTTCAATCCAATGTGAAGACGATCCAGCATCCGACCGGCGGCGTCGTGGCGGAGATCAAGGTCAAGAATGGCGATCGCGTCTTAGGCGGCGACCTCCTGGTGCGGCTCGATGCGACGCAGGCGCACGCGAGCCTCGAGATGGTGAACAAGCAGCTCATCGAAGTCAGGGCAAAGATGGCGCGGCTCACTGCGGAACGCGACGACCTTCCGCAACTTACGATTCCACCGGAGCTCGCCTCACGCACGAATGATGAAACGGTGAACAACTTGCTTGCCTCCGAACAATCCCTGTTCAAGGCCCGCTCCAGCGCGCGCAAGAGCCAAAAGGACCTGCTGCAGGGCCGCGCTGCTCAGCTCAATGAGGAAATCTCTGGTCTGCAAGTGCAGGTCGATTCCAGGGCCAAACAATTGGAGCTGATCCAGGGCGAACTGGCCGGCGTACAGGACCTTTATGACAAGCGCCTGGTGCCGCTGACGCGGCTGACGTCCCTGCAGCGCGAAGCTGCGCGGCTCGACGGTGAACGCGGGCAATTGTTGTCCTCGATCGCCGAGACGAAGTCGAAGGTCGGCGAAGCGGAACTTCAGATCGTTCGCATCGATCAGGATTTCCGCACTGACGTCGTCAAGGACCTCGGCGAAGCCCAGGGCAAGGAGGCCGAGCTCGTCGAGCGCGGTGTTGCCGCCCGCGATCTGCTCGACCGCATCGAGATTCGCGCGCCAACGTCGGGCGTCATTCACCAATTGGCGGCGCATACGGTCGGCGGTGTCATCCGTGCCGGCGACTCCATCATGGAAATCGTCCCGGACACCGAAGATTTGCAGGTCGAAGCGCGGCTGCAGCCGCAGGATATCGACCACGTGCGCTCCGGCCAGACCGCTTTCGTGCGCTTCTCGGCCTTCAACGTGCGCACGACACCGCAACTCACGGGAATCGTGTCCTATGTTTCGGCCGACACCAGCCACGATCAGCAGACCAATGCGCCGTTTTTCAGCGTTCGCGTCACCCTGCCCGACGACGAGCGGCGACGCCTTGCGGACCTGCAGCTCGTGCCGGGCATGCCAGCGGAAGTGTTCATGCAAACGGGCAGCCGCACGATGGTGAGCTACATCTTCAAGCCGATCGCCGAGCAAATGCGGCGCGCCTTTGTCGAACAGTGAACAGCTCTCGCCAGAACCGAGAGTTGCCGCATTCATATAATGGCCGAGCCAAAGTGCAGACACACTTGCGACACCCTCGGATGAGATGAGCCTGTGGTACGCGCGCGGTACGTTCTTCAGTTGGAGGAAAGTCTATGGCTGTAACAACCGTACGCGACGATGCGCTCGTCACCACGTCGGATCTCGCGCAAGCGGGTGCCGTGTACAACGATGCGACCCGTCTGCTTGACGGCGGATTGTGGGACACCCCCGCCGACAGCAATAATCAGATTGCCTATCTCGGCATGTATACGACCGACATCCATTCTGTGCTGAATGACGTCACGTCGATGCTCGCCAATCCCGGCGGCGTGACCGTCGGCGGCGCTGCGCTCAACCTGGCGACCGCTGATACGGCTGTGCTCAGCCAGGTGCAGGGCCAATTGCAGACGCTTCTGACACTGGCCAACGGTTCGGTCGGTAACAGTGCCACTGCTGCGACGGATCAGGAACTGATTCACACCACGCAGACCTCGATCCTCAACGAGATCAATGGCGACGCCACGCTCGCCAACGCGCTCGCCGCCACCGGCGCGACTTACATGGGCGGTACGGGTGCCACCAATGTCGGCTTCCAGGCATTGCCGACCGGTGCGGATGACGCCGCATCGCTCGCGGCGGCCTCGGGCGCCAACGCCACGCTGGCGCAGATCGGCAACGTGTTCAATGCAGCGACTGATCTTGCGGTTGGCGGTCTCAACACCACCAATCTCGGCCAGTTCAACACCGACATGCAGGCCATCGCGACGGGCCTGACCAATCTCATCAACAATCCGACTGCGCTCGCCGCGATCGAAAAAGG
>Ga0210387_10003192_pt1 | contig 12607 bp, 9 predicted proteins | sample IncBWC7OmetaG_FD_160108 | JGI IMG/M metagenome (GOLD analysis project Ga0210387, IMG submission 160108) | Forest soil microbial communities from Barre Woods Harvard Forest LTER site, Petersham, Massachusetts, United States - Inc-BW-C-7-O ... | reverse complement strand
CCCCTTCTCCTGGTTAAAACAGATGGTCTCCGCGACATCAACGCCGAATCCACCCCTACAACCTCCACTCCCAAGACTAGGTACTCAGGTATCGCTTGTTTGGAGGCAGATCTGCGGATATCAATTCTATGCCTTGAGGCCGTGCACTATATATTTCAAGGGTTCCCCCAAATAATCGCAAGGACATTGTTAGAGACACGTTAATACTTCTCGATCTCGTCATTCCATCTTGGCGTTAACCGTTTAACACAGTGGTTATAAGCTTAAGAAGGAAGTTGACGCTGATCAAAAACAGATTGTACCGACAATCTGAAAGCAATGACGTCAATAAAGAGCAGGGTGAGATCCGCTCATCCCAGATACTGTATTAGACTGGTGACCTATCTGTCCATTAGAAATGCCTGTTACATGTCTGATGACAGAATGGTTACGAGTCTAGCACTGGCGTTCAAGAGCTGCGTCAGTTGGCCTGGGTGTTTATTAAGGCTGAAATCCCTGGCTATCAAATGGCGGATCTGGGACAATGACCTGTTTCCCGGGAACGGGGCATCTGGGTCGACCATCGCCAGAACGAATGTCTGGTTCTGGAGGGAGGGGTCGTTCGATGTTATTCTATTGCCTCCATCAACGGACAACTCAGGCTATGGCACTCGCGCTCTTTCATCAAACGGACGCCAGTTGTCACGTTAAATGGCTGCTTCGTGGCTGGGTCTGTATATACGACGTAGGATGCAAGTATGTCGGGTAGGATTTGAGCTTCAGAGAACGCTCGGGTATAGTTGGCAAGTGTTGGGTCTGGCTGGGGCAGCGCGAGGGTTCTCTGTAGCCTGAGCACCACCGCAACTAAAAGAACAGAGAAGAGCATCTTGGAAGGCCAGTAAGTGCAGAACACGAGTGGTTAAGGACTGAAAGGTGGTGAATAATGGTGATGCCAATGAGGGAGTAAATGAAGGTGGATTGAGCAATTATCACATGATTCGTGTCCGGCTCGGAGGCAGATCCTTCGATGAGTCCTGCGGCCAGTGAGGATTGTAAAATTGAGAGTTGCGATGCACCTTCCAAAGACGATATTTGGATGAACCTTGAAGAGCGGGCTGTGGAAAGTGACCTCATGATTGCCTCATGAATAATAGCCAACAACAGGAATTTGCAATCACTCGAAAGGGTCGTACTAAGTTTTTGCGAGCATCACAATGACGATGGACTCATTCATGTCAGTACTGGTATGCCGCAAGCAAACAGGACTGCAAACGCGGAAGTCAGTGGCATATAATCAAATTTTGCATTGTAAGGTGTAATGGCATGTCATATGCTAGCTATCCATTTGGCACGTCAGGTGTGCCCGCCCACGGGCACACGATAAAAGCGACCAATCTCGATCCTTCGGGATGGATTGGATGGAGGAAGGTATCTAGAACAATAAATTCAGTGTGAGCTCAAGAATAACACAGATCACTCACCCCGGAGAGATTGCCATGGACAAAGTTTTCGGAATAGAGGTTAGAGACACGGTCGATGACGGGTTCCGGGAACTGAATATATATTAAATACAAATGGGATATTGAATAATAATCACAGACGCACCCATTTCATTCGATGTTTGGTTTGGATTTCGCAGCGTGGTTTTGGTGGCGAGAGCTGATACATCAACCACACGAGTGGCGACCCCAAGCCACTGTTGCTCTCTCTCATTCACATCGAAAACGTACGTTCTTTATGATCTTTGGATGAAGTCACTACAATGCGTGTGCGTCGCATTCCATACATCGTTAAGGGTTCGAGCTTCAACATCCTTGCGGACAGCCACATTCACGGCAAAATTTTTATCTCTGCGCCCGTTTGATTTCGACAATATCTCCACCACACCAGCAGAGCTTGCGCGGGTGTTTCCTAGGGACGTGAATTCCGTAATCGAAGGCGGAAACAGCACCGCAATTGACAATGTTTGTTATGCAGAAACATGGGGGAGGTTGTGATGTGTGTTGTTTTGAACCGGGGGGTGGAGTCGAGAGTGAACCACGAAAATTCAAATATCATCCGCCAATTCTGCAAATACGAGCGTATTCGTCTTGGAACTACAAAGTTGGAAGTTCAACGCATATAGCTTCCAAGGACCCGACGGTACAGCTTTCAACGCCGGCAATCTCCACTCCAACTGGACCTGTGAGCAGCGTGGGGTGGTTCCAAAATCCGATCATCATTATATGGTATGAAGAAGTTGCAAGCGAGAATATACACCTGCGTGGCATCCTGTGAGTCGTGCCCTCTACATTTCAGACATATTCCACTCACTTACCAACAGCTAGATCGAGGAACAATCAGGGGAATTGCAATATGCCTCGAGCCTCACACGCCGGGAGCTGGATCCGAATAAAGTCAACTCTGCGGCTATAGATGAGAAGTGTTCGCATATGCGCAAAGTGTGTTCCCTCAAGAATATTTGACAGGGTCGTCCAAAATGTTTCATCAAAGCGAGTCGCATCCCATAAGTGCAATATGACATCCGTAATTGAGGATGTAACTTGAGATAACAGAACCAGTATGAACTGAGGAGTTTGGTCACTCCTGAACACAGAGAGTTCAATGGAACGTAACTTCCTGTGGCGGGATAGATTAACCGTGCGAAGGATGGCGCCTGAGTCCAATATTAGTATTTGAAGATAATGAGGTAGAAGAAACACACCTATAGTCTTGCCTCGACCCAGCCACCGTATCCGAAGGCTGACGCTTGTCAACGACTGTTCTGATGCCCGCATGATATCTCCAACGTGAGGGATGTCTCCGATTTTGAGCCCCTGCAAACGAAGTGTGCTTAAAGCGGATACAGATTTCAAAGCGGCCAAAATGGTTTTGGTGGTGGAATTGGAGATCTCAAGGGCATCGAGGTTTGGCAAAAGATATGCAGTGGCTTCAGAGGGCGGAGACATATTGCGATCCCACACTGTTACACCTTTAAACCGTACTCTGCGCAGCCTAGGGAATGAGCGAAGTATCCCGATAAATGCATCAGCGAAGATAATCCTATTGCAGGAAAACTCTGAAAGCCCGCACAAGGACAGAAGATCCACTTGTGCTTTTGGGTATATATTAGACCAGACCATCCCAACGAGATAGAGCGAGTCGAGGGAGAAAGAGGTGCATGCATCAGAAATTGCCTCCATCAATTCATCCCTGGTACCTCTCCCCTCCGGATCCCCCTCCACTCTCTTCAAGTTGGTCCAGTTAATCTCCAAGTGACGAACAAAAGGTAAAAAAGTGCAATTTCCGGACCGGAGAAGTGCAGATAACCCGCGCGCATTGTTGTAATATATGTTTATCTTCTGGAAGTGGTGATACCGACAAGTTCTGAGCCATGCTCTGCATACTAAACTGCATGTCAGAAGATTTCTGCCCAAAGCGCGATAAGTACTAGTAGTAGTAGCAGCCGATTGATCCAGGAAAAGGTTGAAAATGACCATGTCGTAGATTTCCGACGGAAAGATTGATGAGCCAGACGCCATGGCAGTACGACAACGTATCGATGCAAAAAAAAATTCGTTGAAAAATCAGTGTGTCACGCTTTGTCACAATCGTCAATCGAGATGGATTGTCACAGGGGACAAATTTCATCTATCGTCATAGAGGGAATGGTTACGAATCTACTCCGAAGCTATTTCAAGTCTTTTGCCAACACCACACCATGAACGCAGTTTTCCCTGCTTTTGAACCTGTACCAGAGCTGCTTTAAGCACACTTCCGAGTCGTTTGCCTCGCTTTCGGGATATCATTCCACTCACTTATCGACAGCTAGATTGAGGAACAATCAGGGGAATTGCAATATGCCTCGAGCATAATACGCCGGGAGCTGGGTCCGAATAAAGTCGACTCCGCGGCCATAGATGAGCAGTTTTCGCATATGCGCGAAGTGTGTTTGTTCAAGAATATTTGATAGGGTCGTCCAAAATGTTTCATCAAAGCGAGTCGCATCCCATAAGTGCAATATGACATCCGTAATTGAGGATGCAACTTGAGATAACAGAACCAGTATGAACCGAGGAGCTTGGTCACTCTGATGCACAGAGAGTTCAATGTAACGTAACTTCGTGTGGCGGGATAGATTAACCGTGCGAAGGATGGGGCCTGAGTCCAATATTAGTATTTGAAGATAATGAGGTAGAAGAAACACACCTATAGTCTCGTCGTGAAACGGCATCCGAAGGCCGATGGTCATCAACGACTGTTCTGATGCCTGCATGATATCTCCGACGTGAGGGATGTCTTCGACATTGATCCCCTGCAAACGAAGTGTGCTTAAAGCGGATACAGATTTCAAAGCGGGTAAAATGGTTTCGGTGGTGGAATGGGAGATCTCAAGGGCATCGAGGTTTGGCAAAAGATGTGCAGTGGCTTCAGAGGGCGGAGACATATTGCGATCCCACACTGTCACAGAATTAAACCGTACTCTGCGCAGCCTAGGGAATGAGCGAAGTATCCCGATAAATGCATCGGGGGATTCAAAGATCATCGTATTGCAGGAGAACTCTGAAAGCCCGCACAAGGACAGAAGATCCACTTGTGCTTGTGGGGACCAGACCATCCCAGCGAGATCGAGGGAGTCGAGGGAGAAAGAGGTGCATGTATCAGAAACTGCCTCCTCCATCACTTCATCCCAGGTACTTCTCCCCGGATGCCCCTCCATTCTCCTGGACCAGTTAATCTCCAAGTGACGAACAAAAGGTGAAAAAGTGCAATTTCTCGGCCGGAGAAGTGCAAATAACCCACGCGCATTGCTGTAATATATTTTTATCTTCCGGAAGTGGTGATACCGACAAGTTCTGAGCTATGCCTTGCATACTAAACTGCATGTCAGAAGATTTCTGCGCAAAGCGCGACAAGTACTACTAGAAGTAGTAGCGTATAGATCCAGGAAAAGGTTGAAAATGACCATGTCGTAGATTTCCGACGGAAAGATTGATGAGCCAGACGCCATGGCAGTACGACAACGTATCGATGCAAAGAAATTCTAAAAATCAGTGTGTCACGTTTTGTCTATTTTGTCACAATCGTCAATCGAGGAGCAGATTGTCCACAAATTTCTTCCTATCGTCGTAGAGGGGATGGTTACGAATCTACTCTGAAGCTACTGCCTATCTTCTGCCAATACCACATCATGAACGCAGCTTTTGAATCTGTACCAGAGCTGTTTTAAATAAACACACTTCCAAGTCGTTTGCCAGCGTTTGCCTCGCTTTTGGGATATCATCCGAGACAGAACTTGAACAGTCGTTGATGACCAGCCTTTGGATAGAGTCGCTGGCCCAAGGCGAGATTGCCCACGAAGATAAAGGGAATTCGGGGAGAGAGGTACATGCACGAGAACTGCCTCCATCACTATTATCATCCTCCAGTTGATCTCCAAGTTAGGACCAGAGAAGTGCCAATAAACCGTATGTCTATCCTCGATACGAGGTGTCCGGCGCCATAGTAGTATACAAAGTATTGTACAAATATCAAACAAATTGAGAAAGTGATGGCATATTGTATCATAAAAATCTGCATTGTAAGCGATAATGGCGTCATATTTGGCACGTAAGGAGTGCCCGTCCTAGATGGCACCACGATAAAAGTGTCCAGTCTCGATCCTCCGGGATGGGTTGGACGTTGAGGATCCTGACCTCCAACAAAGGGTGGATGAAGGGATATACTTCGCTGGCCTCTGTCCTCTGAGTCTGAAATCGAGTCAACCAAACAATCCAACGTTAATGTGAGTTCAAAGGTGACATAGATTACTCACCTCGCGTGGGTGGTCATGCGAAGGTACGAATGACAACTCGGGTGATCCTTGCATGAATTACATTAAATGACCTTGGATTATAGGAGCAGAAGATGTCGGCGTACCCTTACAAATCTCACCAAGGTGGGTCCTCATGGGCAGGGCTATGGAGGTACGAATGACAACCCGGGTGATCCTTGCATGAATTTCATTAGATGACCTTGGATTATAGCAGCAGAAGATGTCGACGTACCAGTACATCTAAGACCCCTGAAACTATGCAACTAATATCATGTGGGGTAAGGGGTCCCAGAAACGATACTGCACAGGAAGCGTGAGCTAATAATAGTTGACATGAATAAGAGGTAGCCCGGGCCAATGGGATCCGATGCCATACCGGCAGAAGACGGAAGAGTTCGACTGATATACAGAGTGCGAGCGTTTATTCTTCGGACTGGGCTGATGGTACTGGGGTGGGGAGAAAAGAAAGAGAGTGAGGGGGAACCTGAACATGGGAGATCATTGTTTGAGAGATTAAGTAGAAAGCTACAGCGGTGCAGGGTCAAGAGCAGTGGAGATCAGAGCATAGCAATTGGACGCCAAAAAAGTGCAAAAGGAAAGACTCGTAACCGTCTGTCATCGGAAACAAGGGAAACGGTCGATTGTCTATAGACAAAGCTTGCCTTTCTAATAGACAGATAGGTCAGCTGTCTAGGCGAAACCCTAGACTCGCTATCTAGACTCGCTATACCCTGTTCCGAGTCGAGAAGAAGGCAGACTCGGAGAGGCCGCCACTGGCAAGCCTCAGGCTTAGCGATGTCCGAAAGCGGATGGTTGTTGACAAAGCGGCTTCCATCAGTGTGCCAATCAACTTGCGATGCCTCACGTCCGAGTCGAAGCCCCTGGTAGTACGCTCAATAATGTTGGTCAAAATCTGCTCAACACCACTGTGATTCATGTTGAGCACCTTGAGATAAAGATTTGCGGGACTCATGGTGAGCAGTGAAAGTCTGATTGTGTCGACTACTCCGAGTCAGTACGACTTGAAATACTTGTGAACAGACAAAGAGCGAGACTACAACCCGTTAAGGAGCGTGCTTCTGCTCCGTCCGGCTGTTTACCCGGAACACGACTCGATATACTCCAGCTTATCGCGAATTGGGTACTAGTGCAGAATCCTTCGCATGAGGGCTGCAACGTATTCTGGCTGTATGGTCCAGCAGGTTCAGGGAAGAGCACTCTTGCCACTACAGTTGCCAACAGATACTGCGCCGGGCCAGAGCAGCTCGGCGCGTTCCTGTTCCTTGATCGAACTTCCGCAGAGAGGAGGGATCCGACAATCGTGGTCAGAACATTGGCTTATCAGTTGGGGCGGTCTGATAGTCGAGTGGGGGCCGCGATATTAAAAGCGATCGAAGAGAATCCCGATATCACTGGTTCACCGCTTCGTTACCAGTTCTTGAAGCTCCTCATCGAGCCTTTGAATGCTTTGGACGGTTCCGAAAGGCCTGTTGTCCTTGTCCTTGATGCGTTGGACGAATGCGATAATTCGGAAGAACGCAAGCAACTCTTTGAAGTATTGGCCAACGACACCGCCAAACTACCCTCGATTGTCCGATTTTTTATTACGGGACGCACAGAGTACGACATCGTGACTGCGTTCGAGCAGCATAGTCACATCCTTTCTCATCCTTTGGTCGTTTCCTCCTCTTCCAGCCATGAGGATATCTTATTGTATCTGCGGGATCAAATGGCGAAAATTCGCTCGGAGAAGAAGTTTCTTTCCCTTGGGACAGATTGGCCTGGAAACCATCGAATTCATCAACTCGCCGATCGAGCATCGGGTCTTTTTATTTGGGCAGCAACAGCCGTTCGATTTATTTGGGGCTACAATCCGGAGAAACGCCTAGAAATACTATTGCATGCCAAGACAGTGGACTCGGAGGTCGAGTTAAAGCTCGATGTGCTGTACAAAACTGCTCTCGAGTCCATCGGGACATGGGACGATACCGATTTCGTTGCGGAGTTTCGGAAGGTTCTGGGCATCATCCTCGCCGCCAAGAATCCTTTATCACCTGCTGCTATTGATCGTCTTTCACATACGTCCCAGGATATTATCCCATCCATACACACAATCTCGCTGTTGGGCTGTGTGCTCACACAAAGTCCGACAGTTCATGTTTTGCATCCTTCTTTTGCAAACTTTCTCCTGGATCCACGCCGGTGTGGACGTGATATCTGGTTTATTGATCTAGCTATTCACAACTGCCATCTCGCTTTGCGATGCCTGCATGTTCTGGATCAGACATTACAATATAATTTCCGTGGGCTGTCCTTGTCTTCGACAGGTTGGAATGATGGTCTGACCGAGGAAATCTCATACGCCTGCAATTTTTGGGTGAAGCACGTCTGTGCGGTGAAGGAGGAGGTTGCCTCACTTACGGAACCCTTGGACATTTTCATGTTTCAGCATTTGCTGCATTGGATAGAGGCGATGAGCATCCTTAGGCGTTCCAGAGAGACAATCAAATCATTGAAATCCCTATTTATCTGGGCCACAGTTCGTATTAATTCTTTGTATCTCGCAGTTCTCGAATTCAACTTTGGATCAACAGAATCAGCTGCCAGATCGAAAACACCTCCACGAGCTCATATACGATGGTTGCCGATTCACACAGATTTTTGCAGACTTGATCGAACAGCATCCATTACTGATTTATACAAGTGCTTTACCATTCACTCCCATTACCAGTGTTCTATATAGAACATTCCACGACAAAAGTCGTCTTCCGTGGATTGCATGTGGATATCAAAACTCCTGGTCTCCCCTCTTTCAGGACACACAAAAGCTGTTTATTCAGTCGCAATGTCACCAAACAGCGCTCATATCATATCTGGTTCGGCCGATTGCACCATTGGCGTGTGGGATGCACAGTCTGGTGCTCAAATTTTACCCCGGCTGAAGGGACACGAGGACCGTGTGTGCTCAGTGGCGTATTCTCCAGATGGGAAGTATATTGCATCTGGATCCGAAGATGCCACTATTCGCCTTTGGAATACGACATTGGGTACAGAAGTTGCATTGTTTGGAGGACACAGAGATCGCATTACGTCTGTCTGTTTTTCTCCAGATGGGAAGCGACTTGCATCTGGATCATGGGATCGAACAATCCGGTTTTGGGACATAACATTGTGTGTGGAAGGTATTGGGCATAATGGTTGGGTGAATGCCATGACATCAATGGAGATACTAGTCGGGCATGAAGACTGGGTGAATGCCATAGCGTTCTCCCCTCAAGGAATGATATTGGCGTCAGGGTCTGCGGATAAAACTATTCGGGTTTGGAATGCGACCTCCGGAGCTCTTCTTTTTCCGCCACTGTGCGGACACAAGGGCCCAATCCAGTCCATCGCTTTCTCGTCAGATGGAAAGTGGATCGTGTCCGGTTCAACTGATAAAACAGTGTTTGTTTGGGATGCGAGGTCAGGCACAAAATTCCTTGGACCGATCATAGCCCATTCTCGCAGCCATTCGATTCGATCAGTGACTTTCTTTCCCGATGGAAAGCGGATTGTCTCTGGCGCAGACCATGGTGCCATCCGCGTGTGGGATGCTGAATCGGGTGCAGAGAGTTGTTCGCCACTGCGAGGTCATGAACAGTCTGTCAAATCGGTGATTGTGTCTCCCGATGGCCAGTGTATTATCTCCGGCTCAGAAGACACAAGTATTCGCATATGGAATGCAGATTATAGTGCTGAGACCGTCACGATAGGACATGCTGTTGCAGTTACAACGCTCGCATTGTCTCATGATGGAACACGTCTCGCATCTAGTTCGAGGGATAAGCGGATACGCATGTGGGATACAAATTCGGGCGTCGAAGTCCTACATCCACTGGAAGGCCATGAAGACATAATTCTATCAATATCATTCTCCCCCGATGGAATGAAAATAGTATCTGGGTCTGATGTAAATGAAGGGGCCATCCACATATGGGATGCAACATCAGGTGGGCTGGCACTTCGACCCTTACGAGGGCAGAATATTGGTGGTAGCCTGTCGGTCACATTCTCTCCCGATGGGCATAGGATAGTATCTGGTTCGACCAATAAAACCATCCACGTATGGGATGTGAACTCGGGTATGGAAAATCTCTTACCACTACGTGGACACACAGATGCAGTTACATGTGTCGCGTTCTCGCCCAATGGAACATACATTGTCTCTGGTTCTAAAGACTGCACCATTCGCATTTGGGACTCGATGTCGGGCGCGCCAATGTGTCCTCCCCTGAATGGACACGAGCGCTTCATTCGGTCTGTCGCTTTTTCTCCGGATGGATCGCAGATAATATCCAACTCGGCGCATAACATTATCCACAAGTGGAGCTCATCGGCTGATGCACTAGGTGTCTATTTTTCTAAAGTTGATTGCATTACCCATCGTACCAGCAATGTCCTTGATTCATTCGCAGTGGCTTTGGACGGGTGGATCGTGGATGTTACATCTCAAACCAGGGTTTCGAAACTTCCCCAATGATTTCAAGCCTCTCGGTAACGGCATCTGCTGCATCCAATACGTCTCTTGCGATCGCGACGGATCGAGGATCAGTTATAATCATGCATTTCCAACCGGATGACCCGCTAGCATTAGACGAACGCGGACTATTGACAGACACCTGGAAACTGTAGGCTGGCCGTTGGACGGGGAGGGGCGAGTAGCCATGCTACTCATGCTTGGCATGATGGCGGGGCATCGCTCGTGCTGTGCGTATGGATTATATGCAATTACTTCCTCGATTCCCGATTCTTTTGCGACGTGAACCAAAGTATCTGTTTGCGTCCGGAGAGTTTTCGCAACGATATCACGTTCAAACTGGCCTGGACTTCCGGACAAAGGTTAATTCTATTTAGAAACCCGTCCTATCCAGGTAAGATTCAATTTGGCCTCCAAGCACAGGTAGATCACATGATCAAACCGTGACAATGTACCAAAAACCCAAAGGATATTTTTGTAGGCATTTGAGGAAATCTGTTCCAGCAAAAGTTTTCATATGATATATACCAACAATTTGCTGGAACAGAATTTTTATTTTTGGTGTAATAAGTGAGGAGATAGCTTTTTCATGATTCTGATTGACCCTAACCCTAAATTTTACATGCTGATGTGACAACCTTTTTTTATGAGGTCACCAAAAAGTAACATCTCGTGATCTACCTGTGATGAGACCAATCTTACCTCTCTAATAAGATTAGATTACAACCTTGCCCCTGAGGCAGAACATTGCACGCGACATAATAAATAGAATTAAAGGAATCGGAATCAATAGTAACTCAGTAAATACGAGGATCCGATCTAACACACGGATGGGAGTTGCGGTAGGATTCAAAGGGGAGGTGCTGGCAGCTGACTCGGGGGTTCGTATACGTACGCGTTATATATAATACACTATCATTTGAAGAACTCAAGATTGGGACCACCAAATTTCATTACACGAAATTCCTAGATAGACTCAACGATCAAGAGATTATATTCAAGTTTACTCGTGACAAGAGTGACCATCCTATGGGTCCACTAGGGGAAGGGCACTGAAAACCTCACAGCTCGCTGAATCACAGAACTAACGAACGATGACACTATCACTGTTCATTTTGTTTACTTGAAATGCACAGTACATTGTTTAGGAGGAAGATCTGCGGATACCAAGTCTACTTTGAGGCGTGACAAGATCTGCCCTATATGTTTCAAGGGCTCCCCCGGACATTGCAAGGACAATATTAGAGACGTCGACACGTCGATGCTTCTCGATCTCGCCATTCCATCTTGAGTTACAAATGTCTATAAAGGAGCCGTTACTTATAGTTGACCCATTTAATACCGTGGTCATAAGAAGGAAGTTAACATCAGTCGAAAACAGATTGTACCAGCAATCAGAAAGCGACGAAGTAAATAAAGAGCAGAGTGAGATCCGTAGCTCGATTCATCTCAGAACTGAATCAGGAAACTTGCAATCGTCAATCCCAAGACTCCCGTCCTACCACCCCAAACAGCTTGCCTTTCCATTGCTAGTACTACTAGCAGCAGCTGGAGGAGCCGTGCCGTTCGCCTTAGTTCCACCAGCGGGTCCCATCAAAAAGAAGGTACCAGCAATCGGGTTCCTGAGTTGAGCAGATGTCGCGAACGTGGTGAGGTTAAAGTTGGTAATGGGGCTCGAGGCATTGGCCAGTGCACTCGCGGTATCGGCAAAGTGGTCAGGCTGGACGTATACGAGAATCACATATCTAGACAAGGGAAAGAGAAGATTAGATTGACAATAAAAATGGGATGGGAAGGTGGTGTTTATGTACCGACCTATGGGGAGCAGATCCGGCAGGGGGCGATGGGCCGACGTATTCCGAGATTGCAGCGCTGGCGTTTAAGAGCTGCGTCGGTTGGCCTGGGCTTTTATTGAAACTGAAATCCCCCGCTATCAAATGGCGGATCTGGGAGAGCGACCTGTTTCCCGGGAACGGGGCATCTGGGTCGACCATCGCCAGAACGAATGTCTGGTTCTGGAGGGAGGGTTCCTTCGACGTTAACAAAAACTTTGGCACATGGGGTGTTTCTAGAGGGAAGGTGTTCGATGTTATTCCATTTTATTCCATTTCCTCTAACCACGGACAACTATGGCACTCACGCTCTGTCATCAAACGGACGCCAGGTGGCACGTGAAGTGGCTGCTTAGTAGCTGGGTCCGTATACACGACGTCTAGGAGAGCCGTCGGATTGAAAGATTCAAGCACATCGGGTACGATTTGAGCTTTAGAGAACGCTCGGGTGTATTTGGCAAGCATTGGGTTCTGCTGGGGCAGCGC
>Ga0210387_10003191_pt1 | contig 12607 bp, 6 predicted proteins | sample IncBWC7OmetaG_FD_160108 | JGI IMG/M metagenome (GOLD analysis project Ga0210387, IMG submission 160108) | Forest soil microbial communities from Barre Woods Harvard Forest LTER site, Petersham, Massachusetts, United States - Inc-BW-C-7-O ... | reverse complement strand
TGGCCGGGCTGGTTCCATTGGTGGGAATGATTTTGGTTTTGCTGCTGGTTCGCAACAATGAAGCCACAAAGCGCGGCCTGGCCCGACCGATTTGAAAAGAAATTCTGCCGCCGCACGGATCGAAGCCGCCGGCCCTCGTCATTCGCTTGCGGTGCGAGCGGTCCCGAAGGCCTTTTGCACCAAGGTGTAGCGAGCAGCTCCCATGAGGCCGCAGTCATCGTTGAGAATAATCTTCACGGGCATGTCTTTGAGCAGCGTCTCCATCCGCCCTTTGTTCAGGAATGACTGCATGAACACAGGATCTTTCATCCTGCCAACGTTTCTGGCCGCGATACTGCCCCCGATGAAAATGCCGCCGGTAGTCATAAAATTCAAGGCACAGTTTCCAGTCTCAGCTCCGAATACACTAACGAAAATCGAGAGCGTCTGATCGCAGATTGCGGCTTTGCCCTCCAACGCGACTTGCGCGATCAACGCCGGTACGTCTTTCACTCCTTTGACCTGTTCTCGCAACCACTCCGGTTCGTCTGCTTTCCGTGTATCGCGAAGAAACTCGTAAATGTTCTTGATACCCGGTCCAGAAAGGATTCGCTCACAACTGACGCGGCCGTATTTCTTCTGGAGGTAGGCCAGCAATTCCATCTGAATATCGCTTCTGGGAGCAAAGTCGGCGTGCCCGCCTTCACAGGCAAAAGGATGATGCCGGAAACCGTCCCAATAAAGTCCTGCCACGCCGAGGCCCGTTCGCGCGGAAATCACGGCGCGATTGCCCTCGGCGTCTTCTAATCCTTCACTCAGCGTGGTGAAATCTTTAGATTCGAGTGCGTCGATTCCATAAGCGTAGGCTTCCAGATCGTTGAGCAGTCCGACGGAATTTAGTTTGAGCTGTTTCGCGAGGTCGCGACGATCGATGACCCACGGGAGATTAGAAATCTTGCTTCGACCTGAGCGCACTGGTCCGGCCACCCCGAAGCATGCGCTATGAACGGGAATGCCTTCGGATCGTGTGAATTGCGCCAGAATTTCCGACAAGCCGCCATGTTCCTGGCTCATGTAAGTTTTTTCGACCACGCATTGCAGTCGATTGCCTTCGGTTTCGAACGCGGCGAGTCGAGTACGAGTCGCACCGATGTCACCCGCAAGAATCATGGCTCAATTGTCCTCCATCGCCGGTCATCGAGTTCCATCAATTGATCGGCCTCGCCAGGGCCCCAGCTGCCGGAAGCGTAATTCGGGAATTTGCGGGGGGGCAACGCCCTCCACACGTCCAGTACGGGATCCACCACGGTCCATCCGGCTTCGACCATATCCGCACGCTGGAATAGAGTGGCGTCGCCCATCATGCAGTCATAGAGCAGAACCTCGTAGCCCGTGTAGGCGTCGGCTCCGAAGTACTTGGAATATTCAAATCTCATATCCACCGAACCGACTCGCAGCAGCGGTCCTGGAATCTTGGCGCCAAAGCTGAGTGAAATTCCTTCCACCGGTTGGATCTGAATGACGAGCGTGTTCGTGTGTACCTTGTGGAGGGGAGCATTGCGGAACAACTCGAAAGGCATACGCTTAAACTGGATGGCAATTTCAGTGTGACGCTTGGCCAGACGTTTTCCGGTCCGCAAATAGAAAGGCACACCCGCCCATCGCCAATTGTCGATGCTAAGCTTGAGTGCCACGAACGTTTCGGTGCGCGATTCCGGAGCCACTCCAGGTTCTGAGCGGTAACGTGGAACTTTTTCCTCACCAAGCATTCCTTCGCCATACTGCCCGCGAACGCTTCGCTGCAACACATCTTCCGAGTTCAGAGGTTGCAGCGAATGCAAGACTTTGGCTTGTTCATTTCGTACCGCATCCGCATGAAACGACACCGGAGATTCCATTGCGGTCAGGCTGAGCAACTGCATCACGTGGTTGGGCACCATATCGCGCAAGGTTCCTGCATTATCGAAGTAAGCGCCCCGTCGCTCCACTCCAACCGTTTCCGCATTCGTGATCTGCACATGGTCGATGTAGCGCCGATTCCAGATCGGCTCGAAGATGGCATTGTCGAAACGGAAGACCATGATGTTTTGCACGGTCTCCTTGCCCAGGTAGTGATCGATGCGGTAAATCTGGTTTTCCTGCAGCACGCTCTTGATGTCGCGGTTCAACGCCTTCGCGGAATCCAGATCCTGTCCGAAAGGCTTCTCGATCACCACTCGGCGCCAGCGAGCATCCTCTTGCTTCAACAGGCTAGCCTTGCCTAAGTGCTGAACAATCGGCGCGAAGAACTTCGGCGCGGTCGCCAGGTAGAACAGATAATTACCCTGCGTGTGGCGCGCGACGTCGATTCCGGCAAGTCGTTCCCGAAGTTTCGCGAAGGTGTCCGAGTCGCCAAAATCACCACGCTCATAGAAGAGACGCTCGTGCAGCCATGCAAGATGATCAGCGTTACCATTGCCCGTGGGCAGGAATTCACTGACCTGATGGCGAAATGCTTCCTCACTCAATTCATCTACTGACACGCCCATCACAGCGAAGTCGTCGGGCAGCAACTTCGCATTGACCAGATTAAACAGAGCTGGAACTAACTTCCGTTTGCTTAGATCACCAGCAGCCCCGAAAAGCACAAAGATGCAAGGGTTCGCGACTTTGCCCGCGAACTCGATTTCCGGTTCCTGGTTGGTTGGGCGGGTCGTCGCCATAATCGATGCTCAGCGTGCGTTCTCCCCGGAATAGTGGAGAGTCCAGCATTTTAGGCGAACTGGGCCTGATTTCCCACCCTGGGTCGGTTTATCGAGCGAGGTGCATGGCAACGATGGCTTGTTCTGGCCACCCGGACTCTTACTTGGGTTATGATCATGCGCGCGCGAACCTCTGTCCGATTCTACCTGCGATTCGGGGCGGGGTTTATGAGCCCAAAGACTTTTCCACGAGACCATCGGGCGGCGGAGCGTTAATGTCTTCAGATAAATCGACTCGCAGAGAGTTTCTGCTTACGACTTCCTCGGCGGCTTTGGGGGCGGCAGTACCGTTAACCGGCGCCCTACCGGCATCAGCCCTATCGAACACTTCTGCTTTGCCGGAGTCGGAAGGGTCTGGTTTCTCTCCGGAAGAACTTTTCCGAAGTGGCCCGCAGCGAACTTTCAGCGGCGACAGGGCCACTCAAGTCGCGATGCCATTGGGAGGGATCGGGGCTGGTTGCATCTGTCTGAACGGCTATGGCGGCTTGCAGGATTTCTCCATCTGGAATCGTCCAGCAACCAGCGCGTTGCCGGAGGGCTTCGCACCTTCCAAGGCTGCTTTTGCCGTTCTTCATATTAAGGGAGCCTCTCCCATCACCAAACTTGTGGAGGGACCGTTCCCGGTTCTGAAGATTTATGACCAGGGACTGCAGGGAGAGGGATACCGCCGCGGAGGGTTCGAAGGGTTCCCGCGCTTTGAAAAATGCGTTTTCCAAGGGGAGTATCCGTTCGGAGAGGCCAAGATCAGCGACTCGTCCGTTCCCTTGCAGGTGACGCTGACCGCCTGGAATCCTTTTATTCCGCTGGATGACAAGAACTCGGGGATCCCCTGCGCCATCCTGGAGTACACGCTTCATAACGCTTCATCGCGGATCGTTGAATACGAGTTCTCCTTTCATCTTTCTCATTTGGCGCCGGGATGCGGCGAGGATGAATCGAAAAGCCGCAATAGCGTAATCCCGGAGCGGGGCGTGTTCCTAGACAATCTGGAGAAGCCAAATGCGGAGGGCTATGGTAGCGCGTGCCTGATCGCTATTGGCAATAAGCCACGGATCAAAGGGATGTGGCTGCGCAGTCCGGGATGGGAATTTGATTCGCTGTCGGCACTGTGGCGCGAGGTCTCGACAGGAACATTCACGGCCAATCCCGGATCGAACGAGATCGATACCGGCGGCAGGAATGGTGGATCCGTTCTTCTCGCGGGCACTCTCGCGCCGGGAGTGTCCCGAACCTACCCCGTCGTGATTGCTTGGCACTTTCCCAATTGTTATTTGCAAGTTGGCGGCGCTGCTTCCGCAAGGGTGCCTGAAGCCGAAGGCGTGGCTGGGTGCCGCTCCGCTCCGGAAGGATCAACTCCGTCGTGGCGACCATTCTACGCTGCCATCTGGAACGACGCCCGCGATGTGGCTCTTTACGTCGACGAAAATTACGCCTCCTTGCGAGCGCGCACGATCGCGTTCAAGGAAGCGTTGTTCGCCTCTACCTTGCCACCCTATGTGCTGGATGCGATCTCCGCCAATCTGGCAATCCTCAAGTCTCCTACCGTGTTGCGCCTGGAAAATGGCGACCTGTGGGGGTGGGAGGGATGTTTTCCTGACGCTGGTTGCTGTCACGGTTCGTGCACGCATGTCTGGAATTATGCGCAGGCTTTTCCTCACCTTTATCCCAAGTTGGAGCGGACGCTGCGCGAACTTGAACTGAGCCGTTCGATGGATGAAAAGGGTCACGTCACCTTCCGCTCGGCGCTTCCTGAAGGCCCGGTCGATCACGGTTTCCACGCAGCCTCCGATGGGCAGCTGGGCGGAATCATGAAAGTGTTTCGCGACTGGCAGATTTCCGGAGATCTAGATTGGCTGCAGAAAATGTATCCGCTGGCCAAGCGCAGCCTGGACTACTGTATTCGCACCTGGGATCCGGACCACCGCGGAGCTCTGTTTGAGCCTCACCATAACACTTACGACATTGAATTCTGGGGGCCAGACGGCATGTGCACTAGCATCTATCTAGGTGCGCTCTCGGCGTTCAGTGAGATGGCGCGGGCGGTCGACCAACCGGAGGACGCAAAATTCTATGAAGAACTCGCCCAACGCTCTGCTCACTTTATGGATGGGCAACTCTTCAACGGAGAGTACTACCAGCAGAAGGTGCAGTACCTGGGCCTGCGAGACACATCACTCGCCACCTTGGTGGCGCGCGTCGATGATCACAGCAGCGAAATGCAGAAACTGCTGAAGCGCGAAGGTCCGAAATATCAGTTCGGAGAGGGCTGCATTTCTGACGGAGTCCTCGGCGCGTGGATGGCTCGCATCTACGGAATCGAAACTCCGCTCGCGCGCGAAAATGTCCGAACCACTCTGCAGGCTATCTTCAAGAATAATTTCAAGATCGACCTTAGCCAGCATGCGAATGCGCAACGTCCCGGCTATGCCATGGGACACGAACCTGGCCTGCTTCTGTGTTCCTGGCCTCGTGGCGGAAAACCCACGCTACCCTTTGTTTATTCGGATGAAGTGTGGACCGGGATTGAATACCAGGTCGCCTCTCACCTCATCGCCGAAGGCTTTGTGAACGAAGGACTGAGCATTGTAAAAGCCATGCGCAGCCGCTATGACGGCAGGGTTCGCAATCCGTGGAATGAATATGAATGCGGTAATTATTATGCGCGGGCCATGGCCAGCTATGCGTTGCTCGGTGCGCTCGCGGGCTTTCGTTACTCCGCGGTGCACAGAACCCTCTGGTTCGGTCCGCAATTGCATTCTCTTCCGTTCAAGACATTTTTTTCGACAGCGTCCGGCTTCGGCACGATTGTGCTCGACCGCGGATCCCTCTGTATTCAAATGATTGAAGGTGAGCTGGCCCTAGAAAAGTTGGTGCTCACCGATCCGAAACAGATCAGGACTTTGGATTGGAAGATCACCGTTCTCGAGGGTTCTGCCGCGATCAAAAACATCTGAATCGTTTCTACTCACGTGGGAAAGGAACTTCCCTCGGCGTTTTCTTCGGAACGTACTTTGTGTGGCAACCTTATTCCTTCAGAAAATGAAAGCTCCCAGACACGATTTAACTTTTGCCAAATCAATGGTTCGAGGGCGATGCTCACGGAATTGCCTCACCTGGACCCGGACCGGCGCCAGCGCAGCACCGATATCAGAATGAATGGGCAACCGGGCATCCCTGATCGGTCCCCTCCTCCACTTCAAACGTCTCTGGCAAGTGCTGTCATGGGACGCTGCTCAGTGATTTCCTCCGAAGACAAAAGGCCACCCCGGAGGGGACCAACTGGATTCGGCAATCTTCTCAAATGCGTACCGTTGTCTTTTCCTTGAGCCGTGCTGAGCCGTGCCGCGGTGTTCGATCGCCCGCGGGTTTCGTGGTAGCATGCACCAAGTTGCTTTTCCTTTCGCGAGCGGATGGGGCGTAGCCTCTTGGGGACTGCTGGCATGGCTGGACACCCTACCAAAATTGGTAAATACGAAGTTGCCGGAGTGATTGGCCGGGGCGGTATGGGGGTCGTGTACAAAGCTGTCGACCCGCAGATCGGCCGCTTTGTTGCGATCAAGATGATTACCGCCGGATTTTCCGGCGATCAGGATCTCCTGAAGCGTTTTTACCGCGAGGCGCGTTCCACCGGCAGCCTGCAAAACCCCAATATTGTCACCGTTTTCGATCTGGGCGAACAGGACGGCAATCCGTACCTGGTCATGGAATATCTGGAAGGGACCAGCCTGGAATCGATCCTCTCCACGCACCGACCGTTGAGCCTGATAGCAAAACTAAGAATCATTCTCGACGTCTGCCACGGTCTGAGCTACGCGCACCAACGGGGCATCATTCATCGCGACATCAAACCCGCCAATATCATGGTGGCGAACGACGGCGCGGTGAAGATTGTCGATTTCGGAATTGCGCACATTGGCGACAAAGGCATGACGCGCACCGGGCAGGTGGTGGGCAGCCTCAGCTTTATGTCTCCGGAACAACTCGAGGGCAAGACCATCGACGCCCGGACCGATCTGTTTTCGACTGGAGTGCTTCTTTATGAACTGATTACCAACATTCTGCCTTTTGAGGGAGAGAGTACCGCTGCCACCCTCATGAAGATTATTCACGAACCCCCGCCGCCCCTGAAGAACTTTGTCGACAACTGTCCGCCGGAACTCGAAACCATCATCATGCGCGCCTTGGCGAAAAATCGGGACGAACGCTATACGTCGGCCGACGACTTCGCCCTTGATGTGGGCCAGCTGCTGGAACAGGTGAAGCAGGAAGCGGTGGTCGAACATTTGCAACAAGCCAAGGAACTTTTTGCCCAGGGAGAACTCTTAAAGGCAAAGGAGCAGCTGGTTCAGTTGCTCAAGCTCGACCTCCAAAATACCAAAGCGTCCCATCTTCTGCGTGAAGTACAGCAACGCCTCAAGGGCGCGGAAGTAATGGGAAGAGTGCAGAAGCTGCGTCAGGAAGCGGAAGAAGCTTACGCGCAGCAACGTTTTGACGCCGCGCTCAGCAACCTGGATCTTGCCCTCAAGATCGATAAAGACAATCCTACGTTGTTACAACTCCGGGAAGTGGTGGCACAAGCGCACCTTCGCGCAGTCAAGCTGCACCAGGCACTCAAGGCTGCCGAGCTGGCGCATCATCAAGGACAACTCGCCACGGCAAAGCAGGCAGTGGAGGAGGCGCTCAGCCTGGCTCCCGATGATACCCGCGCCCAAGCTCTGAGTCGGGCTATAGGCGGAGACTGGGAGGCCTATTCAAGGCAAGTGCAGGTGGATAACCTTCTGCACGAAGCGCAAAAACAAATGCATTTGCGGAGATTTACCGCGGCAGTTGAAATTCTGCAGCAGGCAGCGGTCCTCGATCCCGAGGCGCCGCAAATCCGCGCATTGTTGGATTCTCTGGTCGAGAAGCGTGAACTGGCGCACCGCCCTACGGAAGTGGCAGGAGTCGTGCGCGAGATCGAAGAGGCGCTGAATCGGGGTGACTACTTCGCAGCCGGCGAGATCGCAAACGCTGCCTTACAGCGTTTTCCAGGCGATCGCGGTCTTCTCGACTTGCTGGCTGCTGCCAACGAACAACGAGAGATAGCGGCAAGGCAGCAGTTCGTTGAAGATCAGTTGGTGGCAGCACGCGGGCTGCAAGCTGAGGGACGTATTCCCGAACTGGTTACGCTGTTGGAAGCCGCCGTAGCCAGGGTCGGAGACGAAGCGCGTCTGCGATCTCTGCTATTGTGGGTCCGCGAGAACCTGGAACGCAGTCCGGGAACGAGTTCCTGGCAAAAAGGCGCGGCGAGAGAGGAGCCGGTCTCGACCGCTGAACACGATTCGGCGACACAACTGTTCGCCGGGCCACGATCAGCCACTCCGCGCCGAACCGGTCCTCGAGCCGCGGAAATATTCAACGCACCTGGGCGCACCACCGGTAGGGATGCGGAACCCGCGCCTTCTCCGCTCGACGTAGCTCCGGCGAGGACAGATGCGAAAACCGCGAGCCGTATGCTGATCTTCGTCGGAGTTGGCGCACTTGCGGTGGTGGCGATACTCACGGTGGCATGGTTCGTCACGCGCCAACCAGCAAAGACGGCGAGTCCTGCCTTGATCCCGGTCGAGATCCTGACGACCCCTCAGGGAGCGACGGTCCGCGTCAAAGGCGGCAATCAGCAATGCGTCACCCCCGGATGTCGCTTGAATCTGGTGCCAGGAACCTACGAGGTCGAGGCGCAACTTTCCGGATACGAAAACGCCAGCCAGACCGTGACTGTAAATTCGGCGGGATCGAATTCCGTCGAGATATCGCTGAATCAATTGCCCACCCCTCCGAAAGAGGAAATTCCGCAGACGACAAATGCTGTGACGACGGCGCCTGTGGGCTCGCGACCGGCAACCCCGCAGATCAACCGAGCCGCCCCTCGAGCGGCTCCTCCGGCTTTGCCCGCGGAGCAAGCCTGGCAAAGAGCAAGAAATTCCCAGAGTATCGATGAGGTTAATGAATTTCTCCGGACTTATCCGATGGGGACGTTTCGCTCCCAGGCCGAAGACAAACTCGAAGATCTTTACTGGGCAAAGGATAATAGTGCCGACAATGCGGCAGATCTGCGCGACTACCTGCGGCGTTACCCCGCAGGGAAGTATGTGCAGGTGGCCAATTCACGACTTGCACGATCGGATTGGATGGCAATTGCAAACACGAAAGACCCATCTCAATTGGGAAATTATCTAAAGCTGTATCCCTCCGGCGAATACCACGAAAAGGCTTACAGCAAACTCGATGATCTGCTGTTCGAGCGCACGGGGCGAGGAGACGATGCGGGGAGTCTTCGTTCCTATCTGCAGACATTTCCGAACGGCAAGAATGCCGATCACGTCCGCCGGGAACTGGATCTACTCACGGCACCGAAGGAAACGGCGAATGCGAACCAGCCCAATCGGTCGAGTGAGTCAGCGCGGACCAACAATGCTCCGACCAGCACATCACCAGCTCCGTCGACGACCGCTCCGGCTGGTACAACCACGACGTCCATGCCAACGATCGATGATAAAACTGCAATTCTCGGCGTATTGGCGGCCTATGTCCGGTTCTACGAGAGTGAAGATTTACAAGGACTGCACACAATTTGGCCAACTATGACGACGCCGCAAAGTCAGGGCGTCGGCGAGTTCTTTAAGAACGCAAGCTCCGTGAAACTGACTTGCATTCCAGCCAGCCCGAAGATCGGCGGTAACGAGGCCACACTGGAAATCAGGCAGGAGCTTACTTACGTTATGAACGGGGCGTTCACGAAGCCCAGCCGGTCAAAAGTAAATTTAAAGCTAAAGAAAACATCCCAAGGAACCTGGTTCATAGATTCAATTCATTAAATCCCGAGGAGAACGACCGGATGCTTAAGACTTCACTCCGCCTTTTCTTGCTGGCGTCGGTATTGCCGGCGGCGTCTGTGGCTCAAGTACACAGCCCTTGTCCGACGTCGCTGTCCACGACGAACAACCCGCCCAAAATAGCGCGGACGGCTGACTTGATCTGCATTGTCCCTCAGATCTATGGTCCCGCGGGTTTGGTCGGCCAGAACTTTGATGGCCCCCTGGTGTCGACCACGGGTCACTCCGTCCACTTCCAGGCTGCAGCAGTAAACAATTTCGGCCCGATCAACTCTGAGATCGGCGTACAACTCAGTCAGTTGCCACTTGCCTCGCCCGCTTCCGGATTCGTTTTTTCGTTCAATCCTTCATTGGGAGTGGTCGCGCGCTCCACGGAGAGCTTCGGCCCCATACTCACCGACCGAGCCGATACCATTGGGAAGCAGAAGTTGTTCCTCGGAGCCAGCTACCAGTTTTTCAACTTCGACAGTGCCGACGGTGTGAATTTGAGGAACTTTGGAGTTGTTCTAAACCATGAACCCGAGCCCACGGTTTGCGCGACCAGCCCGGCGACACCGGGTTGCAGCACTACAGGAGCTCCGACCTACACGCATGATGTAGTTGCGACACAAAATAGTGTCGACCTTAAGGTGCACCAAATTACGATCGTAGCTACCTACGGTGTAACCGATCGACTCGATCTCTCCATTGCTGTTCCGTTCCTGGAAGTGCGAATGGGAATGTATTCGAGTGCGACCCTGTTTAATTTCGAACCCCCGCCAGTGAATCACGCTTTTTTCCCCGTACCTCCTTCGAGGAACGAAACCTACATCTCACCGACGAACGCGACCTTCTTCAATGGAAATTCCTCCCTGGGAATTGGAGATCTGGTGTTGCGCGGCAAATTCCTCGCCTGGAAAGGAGAGCAGTCCTCTTTAGCCGTCGGGATGGACGCCCATCTTCCCACTGGCGACGCTAACAAGTTCCTCGGCGCCGGCACTTGGGGCATTCGGCCGTTTGCAACTTACACTCGCTCGGGCAGGATCTCGCCACATGCAACCATCGGAGTGCAGACCAACGGGGATTCCGTGCTCGCTGGAGACATCACCACCCAACCTGCGACGACCGGGCATCTGCCCGATATTATTACTTATTCTGCCGGCATTGATGCCGGGATTGTGCGCAGGCTGAGCCTTTCTGTGGATTTCCTCGGCCAGTCTTTGCTGGATGCAGCGAAGATCGCACCCACTACGTATAAAGATTTCGTGGGAGATGCGCATCCCAACATTACGACGTCGAAGGGAACTGTGAATCAGGAAAGCATTGCCGGCGGATTCAAAGCGAATCTCGTAGGAGAGTTACTTTTCACCGCTAATGTTTTGTATCAGTTCAACCACGCCGGATTGCATTCGAAACCCATACCCTTGGCCGGCCTCTCCTACACTTTCTAGCGCGGTTTGTGAAGAACGCGCTTGTTTCTCGGAACCTAAAAGTATGGCCGCTGGGACCACCCCAGCGGCCGCGCGTTTTTTCCTGGTTTCTTTTCTCAGGGAACGCTTATGTACACAACCGCGGTGGCAGGGTTACCGTTTTGCGTTGCATTGGTGGTTGCAGTGAGGGTCAGCATGCAATTTAGGGTTGTTGGTGCGTCACAAAACATCCCATCACCGACTGCAGCCTGGAAGGTCGCACTGGTAAGGCTAATACTCGTCAGTGTGCTTATATCGTGCTCTCCATCGTTGTGTTGTGCTGATCCGGCGCAATCCCGAAAAATGCCGGTCTCATCATCACTGAAACAGGCCAAAACCCACTGCACACCCAAATTCTGAGTGTCACCCACCAGTTGAGCATTAAAGATTTGTGTCCCTCCCAGCGCGACGTGCAGAGGTGATGACAGCGTGCCAGTGGGAGAGATGCTGACACCGAGTTGCGCAATAACCGTGACAGTCGCTGTGCCTGTGACGGTGTTGTCGACTTGAGAAGTGGCCGTGACCGTCACGGCGGCGGGATTGGGGACAGAGGCGGGCGCCGTGTACAGCCCGCTGCTATTGACCGCGCCGCACTGCGCTGCGGTGCACCCTGTGCCCGAAACGCTCCAGTTTACAGCTGAGTTTGACAGTCCATTGATAGAGGCGGTAAATGGCTGTTGATTTCCCACGACTACCATGGCCTGTGGCGGGTCGACGGTGAGCACCGGCGTCAAGCTGATGGTTACGGTGGCAGAGTCCGACTTGGTTGGATCCGCTACCGAAATCGCGGTCACGATGATCTGAGGTTGAGTCGGGATACTGCCGGGAGCAGTATACAAGCCGCTTCCGTCGATTGTCCCCACTGTACTATTTCCCCCTGGGACGCCATTCACTTGCCACGTCACAACGGTATTCGTGGTGTTCACCACGGTTACGGAGAATTGCTGAGTGTGATTCGTTTCCACCGACGTGTTGTGCGGATTGATCGTCACCGCGACCACGGGTGTAACCGCAACTGACGCTGATGCGGCAATGCTGGTATCGGCATCTGCCACCGCGGTAACTGTGAAAGCTGTCTGGCTCTGCACCGAGGGCGCGGTATATAGACCTGTGGAAGTAATGGTGCCGGTCGCTGAACTGCCGCCCTGGACCTGATTTACGTACCAAGTCACGTTCGTGTCCGCGGCATTCTGAACGGTTGCGCTAAATGCCGTGGTGCCTCCTGCCGGTAGCGTGGCAGAAGTTGGAGAGATCGTGGCCGTGATCGCGGGCTGCAGAATAACATTCTTTGGAGTGCCGCCGGCACAAGCAACCATCGCACCGACCAGAACGATAAGAAGACCCAAGCGCACGCAACTTAGGGAAGACACTGCTATCTCCTGGGCGGTCCGAGTGTATACCCCACAAGAAGAACTACCACGGCGGCCCCAATCGTGGTGAGCATTTTAGCAATCATGACCCGCTTGTCAAGGATTACGGGATTGGTCGGATTGGTCATCAAGGATGTCATTCAACCATCGATTTTGTCAGCGCTATCAGCCAATCGCTGATTGCCCACGGGTAGAAC
>Ga0210387_10003190_pt1 | contig 12608 bp, 4 predicted proteins | sample IncBWC7OmetaG_FD_160108 | JGI IMG/M metagenome (GOLD analysis project Ga0210387, IMG submission 160108) | Forest soil microbial communities from Barre Woods Harvard Forest LTER site, Petersham, Massachusetts, United States - Inc-BW-C-7-O ... | reverse complement strand
TGTCGAGCGCTCCTCTGGTTGTGGGGGCGGTGGATCGATTCTTCTTGGGTGGAGAGGAGAGTCAGGCGGCGCGCCGAGCACGGCTCAGTAGGCCCGAAGCTGTGATGGAGCGCAAAGCGTCCCGCTCGGCCTTCGAGAATCTCTCGCCGGGAAGGGCGGCGAGCGAGACGAAGCGCGCTTTCCCGAGCCTGATCGATCATCCCGGCGGTGGGCCACCCCGGCTGCCGGCGGGACAGCGAATCATCGACTACACGACTGACGATTCTGCTCAGGTGTCACTTCCGGATGGCAAGGTGGGGATCGTCGAATCCCTGGCGCCGATCGCGGCCAAGGTGTCACACGGTCGTAATCTGCCGCTGAATCTCGCCTTGCGAGAGGTCGGCGGCCATTTTCAGCCGACGCTTTCGGACGTCGGCGTCGAGGTGCCAAAGGCTCTCGCCGACGGCGTGTCGCTGCCGGCGACCGGCGTTTCGGTGACGCCCGTGAACCGGCAGGGCTCGCCGCTGGCGACCTCGGAAGGGGTGCTCGACGGTTCGTCGGTGGTGTGGGGCGATCAGGGCGACGCGAGCGGCGTGCGGGATATGGAGACCGTGGCGAAGGCGTCGCCGGAGGGGTTTGATCTCTCGAGCGTGCTGTTCTCCGAGCGTAGTCCAGGCACGCTCTATTTCCGCGTTCGTATGTCCGCCGGCGCCAGCCTGCGCAGCGAACATGACGGATCCGTGTCGGTCGTCGGCCACCACGGGGCGACGCTTGCCGTCGTTAGGCCCGTGAGCGCGCACGATGCCGAAGACACGACGGTGCCCGTGTCGGTCGGCACGCGCGGGAACGTACTCGTGGTAAAAGTCGATTTGTCGGGAAACTATCTGTACCCCATCGTGGTCGACCCGGAAGTCAATGATTCACAGCTCGTGGCGGTTGGCGCCAAGCAGTCGAACTGGAAATTCGAAACCAGCAACGCGGGGGCGTTTGCCGGTAGCACGGGCAGTGAACGACTCGAAACGCGAGGCGTCGGGGCATACGGCCCAGGGCAGGTGGGTTATTGGTTTTATCGGACCCAGGGCGTCTCGAAAATCTATGAGCTCAGCGCGGAAACAGAAGGTAACAACAAAGGAAGCAAAATCGAAAGCTTCCTGGAACTCGAGGCGCACGGGTCCGGTAGCCAGGAAAGCAAGGAGATGCTCTCTAACGAATATGAAAGCCCCGAATATTCGCGTAGACCGGCAGCTCCCATCTGCCCAAAGAACTCGAAAGGGGAACAGGAATGTCTTCCCACCGCGGGCGGAGCGGGAAATGCCGCCCGTTTCCAGCAGTCGGCGACGGGTTCGGGCAGCAGCTTCTCGGACACTCTCTATCAGGGCATAGTCTCGATCTCTGAGCCCACGGGTACTCATTCGACGACGAGCTACAACACCAGCGCCTCGGAACTGACGGTCGAAACCGAAAACGAAAAAGGGGAAAAACTAAAAAATAAACGCCCGAACGTACTATACGGCCCAGGTAGTTGGCTGTCCAAATACGGTGGGGCGTTTGAAACTATCGCCAAAGACACCGGCATCGGCGTGGCCGTGACGAAGCTGGAATTCGAAAGCACCGCCGGGAAATGGGAACAGGTCGCCGAACACAACTATCTCGAAAAAGAAGGCAAGTGCTCGGGCGTGCAGTGCTATGAACAACACGAAGAAACCTGGACGCTTCCAAAACTACCCGACGGCGAAGACAAGATTCGCTATACGGCGAAAGAGGCGATGCCCGGTACGGAATCGTTGTCAACCGAAGGCAAGGCGACCGTCAAAGTTGACACGACGTCACCTCACAATGTCGAACTCGATGGGTTGCCGTACGGCAATGAACTCAGCGAAAGGCCGTATGAATTGACGGCTGAAGCGACCGACGGCGAAGGTACAACCCTCGCCAGCTCGGGTGTCAAGTCGATTGCGCTGTACGTCGATGGTAAATCGGTCGAAGACAACGAAATCAAGAAAAAAGAAACCAAAGAAGCCGGCAAAAAGGAAGGCGAATGCCACGTCGCAGCAGGCGCATGTCTGGCCAGCGCAAAGTGGAAGATCAACGGTGCCGAACTCGGCGCCGGCCACCACTCGATCCAGATCGTGGCCTTCGACGGCGCCGGCAACGAAAGCAGGCTGCCGGGGGGCGGCACGCAGATCTCGATCCGCCACTCCACGCCGGTGGCGCTCGGGCCCGGATCGGTAGACCTCCAGTCCGGCGACTTCGCGCTCGGCGCCTCCGACGTCTCGATGGGATCAGGGTTGACCGTGGGGCGCAACTACAGCTCACGGGATCTCACGGCCGGCGATGAAGGGCCGCTGGGCCCGCAGTGGATCCTGAGCATGGGCAACACGGAGTCACTCACCGAACTCGTCGATGGCAGCATGCTTATGACAGCTGCGAATGGCAGCCAGACGATCTTTGCGAAGGTTGCCGGGGTCAAATGTGAATCCAAAACACCCTTTGAATCGCCGACCGGTGACTCCAATCTCAAGCTCTGGTGTGAAGAAAACAAAACGACGAAAACGAGAGAAGCTTACTATCTCGAAAATGCGACCGCTGGCACCAAGGTCAAGTTCACATTGCCGTCTGGCGGTACGAAAGCGTGGATGCCAACTGTGCAAGAAGGAACGGTGCCGACCGGCACGGTCACATATAAGTACACGTCGGCCGAAGGGCTCAGCGAATACGCACTGGCTGCGGAAAGCCGACCGCAGGGGATCACGAGCGGCGCGGATGGCAACGTCTGGTTTGAGGACGGGCTATACCCTACTGACAAGATAGGTAAGATCACGCCGTCGGGGTCGATGACCGAATACTCCTTGCCCGGAGGTCAGACGGAAGCGATTACGGCGGGGCCGGATGGCAATCTGTGGTACCTCCGTGAAGATAAAATTGGAAAGATAACACCGTCGGGAGGCATCACCGAATATCAAGCCCCGGCGGGATTCGGAGGCTACGGTATCGCTGCTGGTCCAGATGGTAATGTCTGGTTCACCAGCTATTTCAGTAATGCGATTGGGAAGATCACGCCCTCTGGCACGATAACGACGTACTCACTGCCCGCAAAAAGTAATCCCTACCACATCACGGCTGGTCCGGACGGCAATCTCTGGTTTACCGACTATGGCAGCGGAAGGATCGGAAAGATCACCCCGTCCGGTGAAATCACGGAATACCCGTTGCCGGTCAAAGGAGAAGCCGCATATGAAATCGTCGCCGGTTCGGACGGCGATCTGTGGATAACAACCCGGTGGGGAGACACAATCGAGAAGATGACGACTTCCGGAACCGTCACGCAATACTCGCTTCCGGTTGGCAGCCAACCGTACGGGATAACCGCGGGTCCGGACAAGAACCTCTGGTTCACGGATTACGGCAGTGGAAAGATCGGGAAGATCACCACGTCCGGCGTTGTAACCGAATACCCTCTGCCTTCCGGCAGCAAACCGTATGGGATCGCCTCGGGCCCTGACGGAAAACTGTGGTTCACTGACTATGGCACCAGCAACGTCGGCACGATCACCACGTCCGGGACGATCACCGAGCCGACCGAAGAGATGGCGCCCGTGCCCACGGGTGTTTCGTGCGCCCCCGAATTCAAACCTGGCTGTCGCGCCTTGAAATTTGAATACGGTGTGACAACGACGGCGACAGGTGAAAAATCTACCGAATGGGGTCTGTTCAAGGGAAGGCTCGCAAGGGTATGGTTCGAGGCATATAATCCTTCGAGTAAAATGCTGCAGAACAGGGTGGTGGCGGAATATGCCTATGACAAGATGGGACGTTTGCGCGCCGAGTGGGATCCAAGGATCAGCCCCGGCTTGAAGACGAGTTACGGCTACGACCAAGAAGGTCACGTCACGGCGTTGACTGCGCCTGGGCAGGAGTCGTGGGCGTTTATGTATGGTTCGAGCGCTGGCGATTTGGGTACCGGACGGTTGTTGAAGATGGTGCACGCCCCCGCGTCGACGGAATTGTGGAAAGGTGAACCGGTGGTGAACATCGAAGCGCCGAAAATTACTGGGGTTGCTACGGAAGGCGTGCGGTTGGCTGTGTCGACGGGCAAATGGTCGGGTGGCCCGATTGCGTATGGCTACCAATGGAGTAGATGTACTGTGGTTGGCGGGTGTAGCGCGATTTTGGGCGCGACAAACCCGAACTACACGGTGCAGGCGGCTGATGTCGGGTACACGCTTGTCGCGACGGTAGAGGCTACGAACGGAGGCGGGTCGGTGGCCGCGAGCGCCAGCGTGGGCGCGAAATCTCTGGCGTCCCAGACGGCGAATTATTCTCTGCCGACGGGTAGCGGGCCGTCTGGCATCACGCCCGGTCCCCAGGGGTCCTTGTGGTTCACTGATTTCACGAGCAGCAAGGTCGGTAAGTTTGTGTCCGGCGGGATCCAAGAATTTGCGTTGCCTTCCGGAAGCGGCCCCGAAGGCATCACGGAGGGTCCGGATGGGAATCTGTGGTTCGTCGACTACAGTACGAGCAAGATCGGGAAGATCACGACCTCGGGCGTGGTCACAGAATATGCGTTGCCTTCCGGAAGCGGTCCAAAGGACATCGTGGCGGGTCCGGATGGGAATCTGTGGTTCGTCGAGTATTCGAGGGCGAAAATCGGCAAGATCACCACATCTGGTGTGATCACGGAATATCAGGTGCCGGGTGGTCCCTCAGAGACCAGCATCGCCGTTGGGCCAGACGGCAACCTGTGGTTCACAGAGTTTGACACGCGCAAGATCGGGAAGATCACGACCTCGGGCGCGATCACCGAATACCCCGTGGTGGGGAACAACTACCCGACGGGGATAACGGCTGGACCGGACGGCAATCTCTGGTTTGTCGAGCGTACGGGAGAAAAAGTCGGCAAGATCACGACTTCGGGCGCGGTCACCCTGTACCCGGTGCACGCGTTCAGGCTCGAAAATATCGCCTCGGCCGCTGGGTCTCTCTGGGCTACCGGGCCGTACAGCGTGCTTTATCGGATTGCTACAACCGGTGCGGTTACCGGCGAATACTCCTTCTCCAGCGGCGCCGTGCCTCAGCAGATGACGACGGGCCAGCTCGGGGAAATCTATTTTACCGAGGCTGGCGACGCGCTTGGTAAGTTCTCGCCGGGCGTATTTGCTGAAGGTGAAGCAAAGTCGCCCGAACCTGGCACATCGCTAAATTATGGTGTTCCGGTGTCTGGTGGTGGAGCGCCCTTCAATATGAGTGCAAGCGAAGTCGGTAAATGGGGTGAGTCCGACGATCCGGTGGAAGCCACTGCGATCACCGCACCCGATGAACGCCAGGGTTGGCCGGCGTCGAGCTATAAACGAGCGACGGTTTATTATTTGGACGGGCAAGGCAGGCTGGTGAATGTCGCTAGTCCCAGCACATCGTCGTACGGCGCCGTGTCGACGACGGAATACAACGAATTCAACGATGTGGTGCGCGCGTTGTCGCCGGATGCAAGGCAGACGGCGCTGGAAGCTGGAGCGAGCTCTGTCACCGTCTCGAAACTGCTGGATACGCAGAACACGTACAATGGCGAAGGCGCCAAAGAAGGCGAAGTGGAAGAACCGGGTACGAGGCTCATCGAAAGCTTTGGTCCCGAGCACGAGATCAAGTACACCCCGAACGGGTTCTCCGGACGCAAAGAATCGCTGGCGCGCCTGCACACCAAGTATTACTATGACGAAGGCGCTCCGGGCAGCGAAAAGTACGACCTCGTTACGGAAAAGGCACAGCTGGCCGAGCTGTTCAACAGCGAAGGCAAATCCGAAGAAGAAGTCGAAGTGCGCAAGTCCAAAACCTCGTACTCAGGCCAGAGCAACCTCGGTTGGGAACTGCGTGCGCCCACGTCTGTGACCGAAGCATCGGAGTCTGAAGGCGCGAAAATCACGCACACGACGGTGTACTACGCCAAGTCCGACAAAGTCGCGCCAGGGGAGGTCAAGGAAACCAGAGGGCCCGCCGGCGCGGGCGGGGAATCGGCTCATGACATGCGAACCATCTACTACGGTGCCGAAGCGAACACGGAAGGCTACTCGGCCTGCGGTAACCATCCGGAGTGGGCGGGATTGACGTGCGAGACGCTCCCGGCGAAACAGCCGGAAGGCACGGTCGCGCCGAAGTTGCCGGTGACGGTGGTCACATACAACATGTGGGACGAGCCGTTGGTGGCCACGGAAACCTTTGGTTCGACGGCTCGCACAAAGACCGATACATATGACGAAGCGGGACGGTTGTCTGGCAGCGAAACGACCTCCACGGCCGACGCCGCGCTGCCGAAGGTCACCAATGAATACAACTCGACCACCGGGCTGCTGGAAAAGCAGAGCACGACGGTCGAAGGCAAAACAAAGACGATCACGAGTAAGTACAACACGCTGGGCCAGCGGGTCGAATACACCGACGCGGACGGTAACACAGCGAAATACAAGTACGCCGGTCCCGAAAACGACGGGCTGCTGGAAGAAGTGACCGACGGCAGCGACACCGGCACTGGCAAGCAGACGTACTCGTACAACGCTACGACGAAGCAGATGGAAAAACTCACAGACTCCGCTGCTGGCACGTTCACGGCGTCCTATGACGCCGAAGGGAAGCTCACAAGCGAGGTCTATCCAAACGGAATGTGTGCGAACACGGCCTACAATGCTGCGGGCGAAGCGACTCAGATCGAATACCTCAAGACGACGAACTGCACCGAACACGAATCGGGCGTGTGGTACAACGAAACGCGTACCCCTTCTGTGCGCGGCGAAACGTTCAGTCGTACGAGCACCCTGGCTAACGAGAACTACTTCTATGACACTGTGGGGCGTCTCGTCGAATCGCAGGAAACCCCGACGGGAGAAGGCTGTACAACGAGGCTCTACGCCTACGACGAAGAATCCAATCGCACCAGCCAGACGACGCGTGCTCCCGGCAGCAAAGGCGAATGCGCGAGCGAAGGCGGGACGGTGCTGAAACACACCTACGACCAAGCCAACCGACTGACAGACGCGGGGATCGCCTACGACAACTTTGGCAACGTCACGAACCTACCTGCGACGGACGGCGAAGGTCACGAACTCACGAGTGCGTTCTACGTCGATGGCGCTGTCGCGACACAGTCTCAGAACGGTGTGAGCAACAGCTACTACCTCGATCCTGAAGGGCGAGTCAGGGAAACGACCTCCGGGACGAGCACCACAACCAATCACTACGATGGTCCCGGTGAAGCTGTCGCTTGGACCAGCGAAAGCTCGGGCAAATCGACGCGCGACGTTCCGGGCATAGACGGCACACTGGCGGCCACGCAGGAAAACGGCGAAACCCCGGTCCTCCAACTCCATGACCTCCAGGGCGACGTCGTTGCCACGATCGCTGACAAAACCGGGGAAGCGAAACTGCTCTCGACCTACAACAGCACCGAATTCGGCCTTCCCAACGGAGGCAAAGCGCCTCCAAAGTACGCATGGCTTGGCGCCGGCGATGTCGCGAGTTCTCTCTCTTCCGGTGTCATCACTTACGGGGCTACCTCCTATGTTCCACAGACTGGGAGGGCGTTGCAGAGTGAAGAGGTCGAACCTCCCGGCTTGCCGGGGGGTTCCGGCGGCGGGGCGGCGTACGTGATGCAGGAGGAACCATGGGTCATGCAGGGAGCCCTTCGCGCGGGCGCGGAAGCCCCAGGACTCGAAGCGGCGCGCGAACAGGCTGCGTACGAAGCTGCGCTCAGGGCGTCCATAGCGGCGGGCGGCGATGATCCAACGAGATACTTCAGTCAAAGCGAAGCCCTCAAGATCGGTGAAAAGCTCAACTCTCTCCATGGGTGGAGCGAAATTTGGGGCTCGGTATTCACCCTTCTCGCCCTTACCGATCCGGTAGGAGCAGCGATTGGGGCCACGGTGTCGGTTGTTTCGCTTGGTGTCATGGAAGAATGGCTCCATAACACCGGCGGCAAGTTGGAACAGTGCGGCAAGAACCGCGAAGGCTGGGTGACAACGTGCGAGTTGAGATTCGACTCACTGCTGGGAAGCGCTATCGATCCGTATAGCACCTCGGAAGTGGAAAAGTGTGGGACCTACGTCTGGTATAAGCATTTCTTGACACACGAGGCCTGGGAGTGCCGGCGTCTGAACGAAAACCCCGGACCGGTATGAGATCCCAAATGGCGGGATCGCCGATACGGATGCGAGCGCGGGCTAGCTCATCGTCGCTTCGACTATGTCTGCGCGATCCTATAGCGAGCGACCGTCATCGGCAGTATCGCCGAGCGCGGTAAGCGCCGCAACGCCCATCGCTTCGGCCGCGGCGAGCAGTGTGCGATCGTCGATGCGCGTGCGCGCGCCGGCGGCGTCGAAGGTGTCGGAGATCGTTAGCAGGCAGCCGACGGGCACGTCGGTGCGGGCGCCGATGGCGAAGAGGGTGGCGGTCTCCATCTCGATCGCGAGCGCGGCGGGTGCGGTCTCGGGTAGGGGAGGGTCGTCGTAGAAGAGATCGACGCTGAGGACGGCGCCGCGATGGGAGCCGGCGGGAGCGGACTGCGCGAGGGCGTCGGCGAGCGCGGGATCGGCGGCCGATCGGAGATCGACGGGATTTTCGATTGGCCGGCGCGAAGCGAGCGGATCTCCGCTCGCCGAGGGGCGCCCGCCGGAGGTGAGTGCGCGCGAGGTCCCGTCGGCGCAGATGGCCTCGTGCGCGATCACGAGCTCGCCGAGCTCCAGGCCGGGCTGGAGCGCGCCGCAGGTCCCGACGCGCACTGCGCGGCGCGCGCCGAGGGCGATGAGCTCGGTGAGGACGATCGCGGCGGAGGGGCCGCCCATGCCGGTGGACTGGATCGTGAGGGGCTCGCCGTCCAGGCGCGCGGGCCCGGTGTAGCCCCAGAGCCCACGATGGTGGTTGAACATGAGCGGGGCGTCGATCAAGACCTGCGCGAGCGCGAGCGCGCGCCCGGGATCGCCGGGCAGGAGCACGCGCTCGGCGAGCTCGGCGGTGGGGCGCAGATGGATCGCCGCGGGGGCGGACGGATCGGCGGGATCGGCCGGGAGAGCGGGCTCGGGCTGCGACACGAGCCGCGACTTTAGACTCCAGGGCGATGGCCACGTCCTCCGATACGCCTCCCGAGGAGGCTCCCGGCGAGCAGAGCGCTCCCGTGGCGACGCTGACGCTGGAGCAGGTCGCGGCGCGGGCGGGCGTGAGCGCGGGGACGGTCAGGCGCTGGGTGAAGGAGGGGCTGGTGCCCCGGTACGAGGGGCGGTGGACGCCGGCGGCGGCTTCGCACGTGCGGATCGTGGCGCGGCTGCGCGAGCGCGGGCACACGGTGCAGAAGATCAGGGAGGCGAGTCAGAGCGGGAAGCTGGCGTTCGGGTACATCGACGAACTGCTGCCGAGCTCGGAGGCGCGCTACACGCTGAGGGAGGCCGCGAAGGAGATCGGCATCGAGCCCGAGCTGATCGAGCGGCTGACCGCGGCGATGGGGCAGAACGCGCTCACGACGGAGGAGTTCTCCGGGGATGACCTGGAGGTGCTGCGCTACGGCGCGGAGGTGCTGAACGCGGGCCTGCCGCTGCCGGCGCTGCTGCAGCTCGCGCGCGTGTACGGGCAGGCGATGGCGCAGGTGGCGGACGCGGAGGTGCGGCTGTTCCACCTGTATCTGCACGAGCCGCTGATGCGCGAGGGGGTGCCGGGGGCGGAGATCGCGCAGGCGATGGAGGGGATGACGCGCGAGATGCTGCCGTTCGCGGTGCCGTTCATCAACTACCTGCACGGGCGCCTCTTGGGCTACTTCGTCGAGCAGGATGTGATCGGCCACATCGAGTCGGACCTGCACGACGAGGAGACCGCGGAGGAAGGACGGATGCGCGTGGCGATCGCCTTCGCGGACCTCGCGGGCTACACGAAACTCACCGAGGAAGCGGGCGAGGCGCGAGCGGTGGACGCGGTGGAGCGCTTCGTGGAGACGGTCGAGCACACGTTGCCGATCGACGCGCGCGTGATCAAGACGTTGGGCGACGAGGTGATGGTCGTGGGCGCCGACGCCGGCGCGCTGACGCGCTGGGCGGTGGATCTGCATGGGGATCTGCCGGAGGGCTCGCCACCGCCGCGGATCGGCATCCACAGCGGGGCGGCGCTGTATCGCGACGGCGACTACTACGGCCGCGAGGTCAACCGTGCGGCGCGGGTGGTCGCGCGGGCGGCGGGCGGGGAGGTCCTGGTGACGCATCCGGTCGTGGACGCCGCCGGTCGTCAGGATGGGTTGGAGTTCGAGCTGATCGGCGAGGTGGTGTTGAAGGGGTTCAACCATCCGACCGAGCTGTTCCTGGCCCGCGCGCGAGGGGAGTAGCGGGCGCGATGTTGGCCGCTGCGGGTTGTCTTTGGGTGGGTGAGCCGGGAGCCGGTCTCACGAACACAGTCTGCCGGCGCCGCTCTCCCGTGCCGGCGACGCGAAGGAGGCGCTTTGGAACGGCTTTCAAAAAGATCGGCACGCCCTGTGCGTCCCTGGACACTGCGCTGGATCACCACGTGACGGCTTGCACGTGCAACCAGCATGCGCTGCGCCGTCCCGTGTCGCCCAGCTTGGTCCATGAACGCACATGCCGCACCGCCTATTTTGAAAGACGTTCAGGGCCGTGACACCGGAGGAGCTGCACGAGCGGGTGCGGACGGAGGGTCTGCTGGGAGAGGGCGGGCAGGTCGTGGCGATGATCTCCGGCGGACGCGACTCGGTGTGCCTGCTGGACGTGGCGGTGGCGGTGCGCGGTGCGGAGAGCGTGCGGGCGCTGCACGTCAACTACGGGCTGCGTGGCAGGGCCTCCTACGAGGACGAGCGCTATTGCGTGGAGCTCTGCTCCCGGCTGGGGGTGTGGCTGGAGCTGGTGCGCGTGGGCGAGGACGAACGCGGCTCGGGCAACATGCAGGCGTGGGCGCGCGAGCGCCGCTACGAGGTCGCCGGGCGGCTGGCGGCCGAACTGGACGCGCCGGTGGCGACGGGGCACACGGCCAGCGATCAGGTCGAGACGATCCTGTATCGGCTGGCGGCCTCGCCGGGCAGGCGCGCGCTGCTGGGGATGTCCGCGCGCGAGGGCTGGCTCGTGCGGCCGCTACTGGGCGTTACGCGGGAGCAGACGGCGGAGTACTGCCGGGCGCGGGGCCTTCAGTGGCGTGAAGACACGAGCAACGACGACGTTCGCTACGCGCGCGTGCGTGTGCGCAAGCTGCTCGTGCCGGCCCTGCGCGGGGTGCACCCGGCGGCGCAGGAGAACGTGCGGCGCACGGCACGGCTGCTGCGCGAGGAGACCGAACTGCTGGACGGGCTGGTCGCGGAGGAGCTGAGGGGGAGCAACGGCATCGCGATCGATCGCTTGGCGCAGCTACACCCGGCGCTGGCGCGGCTGATCGTCGTGCGTCTGGCCGAGGAGGTCGCGGGCGCGCTGGTGCCCCAGGCCGGCGAGCGCGTGGGAGAGATCCTGGCGCTGGGCCGGCGCGGAGGCACGGCGGAGCTGCACGTCGGCGGCAACGTCGGCGCGCGGATCGTCGCGGGAGAGCTGAGCATGGTCAGGCTCGCGGCCGGCGAGCCGGCGGTGCCGGGAGGGTCGTCATCGCTGGAGCCAGGGGACTGGGGCTCGGGGGCGCAGAGCGTCGACGACGGCGACTGACCCGCGGCGTACACTCCCGCGGGTGAGCGTCCCGACCACGGCGAGCGTGTCCTCATCCGCGCCGGCGGGCGAGACGCCGGCAGGCGAAATCGGCGAGGTGCTGGTCAGCGAGCAGGAGCTGCAGGCGCGCGTGCGTGACCTGGGGGCGGAGATCTCGCGCGACTACGCCGGTCGGGGCCTGTTGCTCGTGGGCGTGCTGAAGGGCGCGGTGTTCTTCCTGAGCGACCTGATGCGCTTCATCGAGATCCCGGTGGAGGTCGACTTCATGGCCGTCGCCTCATACGGCTCGGCGACTGACTCCTCGGGCGTGGTGCGGATACTGAAGGATCTCGACGCGGCGATCGAGGATCGCGACGTGCTGATCGTCGAGGACATCGTCGACTCGGGGTTGACGCTGCAGTACCTGCTGCGCAACCTTGGATCGCGCAACCCGCGCACGCTCGAGGTGTGCGCGCTGCTGACCAAGCCGGCGCGGCGCAAGGTCGAGCTGCAGGCGAAGTACGTGGGCTTTGAGATCGAGGACAAGTTCGTCGTCGGGTACGGCCTGGACTACGCCGAGCGCCACCGCAACCTTCCCTTCGTGGCGGCGTTGCAGAGGTAGGGGTCCGCGCTCCGAACCCCAGGCACCGGCCGGAATGACAGACGTCGCGTGGTACGCTAGGGAACTGGCGGCCATGATGACAACCGGCGCCGGAGACCACGTGATATCGCCATGAGCCGTTCATTCAAGAGCGCCGCGTTCCCAATCCTCATCGTGTTGGTGCTGGCGTTCCTGGCCGTGAAACTGGTCAGCCCGAGCTCGAACAACCAGCGTTCGCACAGCTACCAGACGCTGGTCGCCAAAGAGATCCCGCAGGGGGAAGTCAAATCGGTCGAGTTCAAGAACAAGGGCAAGGCCCTCCAGGTCCAGCTGAACACGAAGGGCAACAAGGAAAAGTACGAAATCGGCTTCGTCGAACAGGCCGCGCCGCA
>Ga0210387_10003189_pt1 | contig 12608 bp, 12 predicted proteins | sample IncBWC7OmetaG_FD_160108 | JGI IMG/M metagenome (GOLD analysis project Ga0210387, IMG submission 160108) | Forest soil microbial communities from Barre Woods Harvard Forest LTER site, Petersham, Massachusetts, United States - Inc-BW-C-7-O ... | reverse complement strand
CGCTGCGGCGGCGGTTGCTGTCCTTGCTGCGGCGGCTGACTCTGCGGCGGCTGCCCGTTCTTCGGAGAGTCCTTCGGCGAGTTCGGCGGTTGGCCCTGACCTCCGCCCTTGTCCGGCGGCGGGTTCTGATTCTGTTGCTGTTTGAGCGCGTCGATTTTGCGCTTCACAAGATCGCGGTTGTACTTGCTGTCGGCATCATCGGCGCGTAGCTGCAGCGCCGTATCGTAGGCTTTGACGGCTTCAGTCCATGTCTTGATGGTTTCCTGCGGGGCGGACTGCTCGGTTTTCTGTCCATTGCGATACAGGGTGTTGCCGAGATTGTAGTAAGCGTCCTGTTGGTCGGCCAAGCGCTTCAGGTCGCTCGACGGACCACGCGTGATGGATTGTTGAAAGGCCTGTGCCGCCTGCGGATACTGTCCCGCCTTGTACATGCCGGTGCCGGCATTGTATGCGTCCAGCGCGCTGCTCGCCGCCTGTGCGTGGGATGATCGAATGGGAACAATCATCAGCAAAGCGAGACTGGACAGCGTTGCCGCAACGGGCGCTGCCGACGGCTGAAGCTTGCGACGTCTGCGGTTACCCATGAGAAGACTTGTCAGCAACATCGCCAAGGACGCGGCGAGCGGCCATTGATAACGCTGGGTATAAATTTTCTGCTGCCGAAAAGCGAGGTCGTGTTTGGCCACGGATCCTAAGGCCGACTTGAAAATCGTATCCAGCCCTTCCCCCTGCGTGCCCAGGGGCGCATAAAAACCGCCCGTCGCGCCGGCTATGGCCTTGAGGGCGGTTTCGTCGAGCTTCGATTTGACGAACGCGCCGCTATCGTCCTTGACAAAGCCCCCTCCCTGCTCCGGCGGCACGGGAATGAGGTCGCCCGAGGCGGTTCCGACACCCACGGTATAGATCTTAAGACCGTCGGATTTTTCCGCGGATCGCGCCGCATCCAGTGCATCGCCTTCGAGGTCCTCACCGTCGGTTATCAGTATCAAGATTTTATCGCTGCTCGGCCGGCGATGCAGCGCAGCCTGCGCCTCATGAATGGCGCTCGATATGTTGGTACCGCCGCGCGGAATGGTGTTGGTGTCGATGGCGCTCAAGGACTCTTGGAACGCGCCGTAATCCAATGTCAGCGGGCACACCAAAAAAGCGCTGCCCGCAAATGCAACGATGCCGACGGCATCGCCATCCATCTGTTTGACGAAATCATCGATGGCGAGCTTGGCTCGCGCCAAACGGCTTGGCTTGACGTCGGGCGTCGACATACTGCGCGAAGTATCAATCGCGAAAATGACCTCGTTGCCTCGGCGGCTGATTTGTTCCCAGCGGTAACCCAGCAGCGGACCTGCCAGCGCGACGCACAGACACAGCAGTGCGCCCAAGATAAGTCCGCGCTGTGCGCGGCGCCGGGGCACGGATATCGAGCGTGTCAGTTGCTCGCGCAAATGCGCGGATATGAATCTCGCCAGTGCCGCCTGCTGGCGGGCATCTGCGAAGCGCCACAGCCAGACCAGCGCAATGCCGGCCAGCAGGCCCGCAATCAGCCAGCCAGGCTTGCTGAAACTCACGGCAGCCTCCTCAATCTAGTCTGCTGCAGCGCCAACCCTAAAGCCAGAATGCCGAGTGCCGGAATGAGCGCCCAAGGATACAACTCCTCGACGTGCTCGAACTTCTGCACCGTTTGCGCAGTTTTCTCCAGCACATTGATCTGCTCATAGATTTTCTCCAGCGAGTCGGTGTCCGTGGCCCGATAGAACCTGCCGCCCGTCAGATTGGCCACGGCCTGCAAAGTCTTCTCATCCACGTCCACTTGGGCCATGACCATGTGCATATTGCCGAGTTCATCCTTGACTGGAATCGGCGCCTTGCCGCGCACACCCACGCCGATGGTATATATCCTTACGCCCAGCGCCTTGGCCGCCTCGGCCGCGGCCAGCGGCGAAATTTTGCCGGTGTTGTTGACTCCATCCGTCAGCAAGATAACCACCTTCGATTTTGCGGGCGTCGGCCGTAAGCGGTTCACCGCGGCGGCGATCGCCGAACCGATTGCAGTGCCGTCGTCCGTCGCGCCGATGTTGACCCGCTCGAGATTCTGCTGCAGCCAGTCATGATCCAATGTGATGGGACTCACCAAATATGGGGCGCCCGCGAAGGCAATAAGACCGATACGGTCGCTGGGCCGCTCTTCGATGAACTTCGCGACGACGGACTTGACCACCTGGATACGATTCACGCGCCGGTTGTCCACCAAGAAGTCCAATGCCTGCATCGAGCCGGACACATCAAGCCCCAGGACGATATCGATACCGTTGGCGGAAACCTCGACGCGGCTCTGATCGCGCTGCGGGCGGGCCAGGCCGACAATCATCAATGCAGCCGCGAGCATCAACATGAGCCAAACAGGAATTCCTACGCGGCTGCGGCTGCGGCGCGCGACCTCCCGCGCCAAGCCCACGTCCGAGTATTCGATTGCCGCGACGGGGCCGCGCCGGCCGCGCCACAGCATGACGAGCGGCAACAAGGCCAGAAGCCAAAACCACTCAGGCTGTAGAAAGCGAGTCATGCGCCACCTTGTCCCCCGCCAGGTCCGGCTCGGCTGTTTCCCGCACAAAGGTGCGCGCACTTTGCCGCAGCGACTCCATGCTCTGCGAGGCCACCGAGATATTCGCGAACTTGACGATGTCGCATTGCTGCAGAAAATCGGCGAGCAGAAGGCGGTGCTGCACCAACGCCGCACTTGCCGATCCAAGAAGATCCTGAAGAAACTCCTCAGTGGTTCGCTGAGTGGCGGTCACCTCGAATCTTTGCTCGATATAGGTCCGCACGATGTCGGAGACCGCAATTCCGAACTCGTCCGCCCTTGCCGGAATCATCAATGGGCGAATCTCTTCGAGCCGCTGCAGCGCCACCTCGAAGGGCTGCAAAGTACGGATCGTGTGCCGCCTGCGCCGCCAACGCCAAACACCCCAAACAGCCAGCGCCAGCAACGCGGCGGCCGACAACACAGCCGGTAACAGCCATTCGGGATGAACGTACTTCGGCCCGCGTATGTCGCGAATGTCCTCTTGCGGTTGATTCGCAGGTGCAGCATTCGCGGGCATGGACGGCTGGGCCTGGCCGCCGGGCACGCTCGGCGCCGGTGCGCTATGGCCGGTCGTCACGGTACCGGCGGCCAGGCATACCGCGAACACGGCGACCGCCAATGCGTCGCCAACCGCGGAAATACGTCGAGTCATACGCGTCTGCGCTCGCGAGTCTTGAAGAACCTTTGCAGGGCGGCAATGTAAGGCGTATCGGTTTGCAGCTGCAGCGTATCTACGCCTTCTGAGCGAAAATCGCTGAGCAGCCGCCTGCCCCTCTCGATAGACAGCTCTTTGAAGCGTTTGCGCACCGCCGCGCTCGCGGAATCGAGTTCGATGATCTCGCCGCTCTCGGCATCCTCGAGGGCCAGTATGCCGACATTCGGAAGCTCTCTTTCGCGCGGATCCTCAATGTGGACGGCAATGAGATCGTGACGGCGATTTGTCTGACGCATCGCGCGGCGCAATGCCGCGCGGGCGGCGACCGGCTCGGCAGGAGATTCGAAGTCCGAGATCAAAAAGACGATCGCACGCCGGTGCAAGACATGGTTGACGACGTCGAGAGCCTTGACGGTGTCGGTGCCGCGCCCCGCGGCTTCGTGATAGAGAATGTCACGGACCACGCGCAGTACGTGGCGCCGGCCTTTTTTGGGCGGCAGATATCGCTCGACCCGATCCGTGAACAGCAGCAGTCCGACCTTGTCGCTGTTGCGAATGGCGGAAAACGCCAGCACGCTGGCGACTTCCGCGGCAAGATCGCGTTTGCTCAATTGACCTGAACCGAAATTGCCGGACGCGCTGATGTCGACCAGCAAGAAAATGGTGAGCTCGCGCTCCTCGGTAAATTTCTTGACGAATGTGCGGCCGGCGCGCGCAGTGACATTCCAATCGATGGTCCGCACTTCATCGCCGGGGCTGTATTCGCGCACTTCATCGAAGTCCATTCCCCGGCCTTTGAATACCGAGTGGTAGGAGCCGGCCAGGCTGTCGTTGACCATGCGGCGCGTGCGGATTTCCAATTGCCTCATGCCGCTCATGATGGCCTTCTTCGAAGTCGCGCGATCCTCGGCCATGTTTATGGTACGGGAAGAGTGTTGAGGATTTTGTCGATCACGTTTTCGGGCGAAACATTCTCGGCCTCGGCCTCATAGGTCAAGGACACGCGATGACGAAGCACATCCATCGCGATCGTTTTCACATCCTGTGGAACGACGAAGTGGCGGCCATTCAGGAATGCCATCGCGCGGGCAGCCAGCGTCAACGCGATGGTGGCGCGCGGCGACGCACCGTTTTGCACGTAGCCATTCAAGTTCAAGGAGGCTGCGATGGGTGGACGCGTCGCAAGTACCAGATCCACGATGTAGTTGCGAATTTTGTCGTCGACGTAGAGCGTGTTGACGATATGCCGGGCATCCACGATCTGCTGGGCGCTCACCATGTGCCGCGGCACTACCATGGGTTCTGTAGTCGCCATCGCGTCCAAGATGGCGCGCTCCTCGACGCGATTGGGATAACTGACGATCACTTTCATCATGAAGCGGTCGATTTGCGCTTCCGGAAGCGGATAGGTTCCTTCCTGCTCCAACGGATTCTGCGTCGCCAGCACTAAAAAGGGATTGGGCAACGGATAGGTTTCATCGCCGATCGTGACCTGACGTTCCTGCATTGCCTCGAGCAGCGCGCTCTGCACCTTCGCGGGCGCTCGATTGATCTCGTCCGCGAGAATGAGATTGCTGAAGATCGGCCCTTGTTTCGTCCTGAACGCGCCATCCTGTGGGTTGTAAATCATGGTTCCGACGATATCCGCCGGCAGCATGTCGGGGGTGAACTGCAGCCGTTTGAAGCGTACGTCCACGCAACTGGCCAGAGTCTTCAGCGCCAAAGTCTTGGCCAACCCGGGTACGCCTTCCAGCAACACGTGCCCATTGGTGAGAAGAGCGATCAACAGCCTGTCGAGAAGGTGCTTCTGGCCCACGATGACGCGGGCCATTTCTTGCTGCAGCGGCTGGATCCAATAGGAATTGGCGGTAACAGCCTCCCGGGCGGCCTGCATGACGGCCGGCGATGCCACCGGCAAGGGCCGTGCTTCGACGGCGGCAGCGAGGGAGGGCTGATACTTCAAATTGAGGTTCTGCTCGCTCAACGGCGGCGCACCTTTCTGATTCATCGATATGTGTCCTTTTTTTGACAAAATCCCGCAAAAGCCCGTCGCTTCTAACAACGATCGACTATGGCGAAGTGGTTGTTGGCGCGTCCCGAACGGGCCAGTGAGGCTTGGAACTCGGTATGGGGCCTCAGGTTCCCCTTGCAACGCAGCTCACCCGCAATTATCAACACCCGGACAGCTGTTGTACATAATTGGCTCAATCCCGCGGAATCGAATAGGTTCCCACCGCACCCACCGCCAGCGACCGGCCGAGCTTGATGAGCCTGCAAACAGCCACGATGGACCTGTCACGCGACGGCTTGCGCAGAAAGTTGATGTTGAGGCTCGTGGTGACCGTCAACGGCACAATGCCGATTTCGCCGAGAATAGCCCGTACAGCGCAATATCGGCGACAGTCATGAGCACCGGTCCGGACACGGTTCCACCGGGGCGCAACTGCGCGCTGCCGATGGGGTGCTTGACGGTGGCTGATCCGTTGCCTACCGACTCGAGGATCCATGTTCGGTCGGGGAATTCACGCGCCAAGAAGTCAATAATTTCGGCTTTCGTTGACAATGGGCAACTCCTTCGCGAAATCCGCCGGTACCCTAGCAGAGCCTAAGACGCGCTGTACAATGGCGGTCGGTCGGGATTTTAGGAGCTCACATGAGCGCAGTCACGCAGCCGGTTGGTTCGAAGCCGGCTCCCATTGAGCAAGAGCGGGCGGTGCGCGAGCGCCTGGATGCGTTGGCGAGCGGCGCCTGCAGTCAAGCGGAATTCCTGCTCTCGATGCAGGAACGATTTCGAACCGATCCCGAAGCCAATTGGGAAGTATTGTCGCAGCTGGATCAATACTTTCGCCGCGGCAGGATCAAACCCGAAGTATTCCAGTCGCTCAAGATCGCGTTGGCCGGATCCGCAGTGCGGGCTCGCGATCAGCCGCCCCCGGCCGTCACGACACCCTCGAAACCTTCCGGCAAAGCCGCCGCGGACAAGAGTCCTCCGCCGGCTGAAGCGGCGCGGCAGATCAAACCCGGCGAGACCTTGCGGGGTCGTTATCGAATCGAACGCGTCTTGGGTCAAGGCGGAATGGGCACGGTATTCGAGGCCATCGATGAATACCGGCTGGACGAGCCGCCGATCGGCCAGCGCATCGCACTCAAGGTGCTGCACACCGCGGTGACCGTGCGCACGGAGCTGTTGTACGAACTGCGCCGCGAATTCCAACGGCTGCAGCAGCTCTCGCACCCGAATATCGTGCGCGTGCACGAATTCGACCGCGACGGCGCAACGGCCTTTTTCACCATGGAATTACTCGATGGCCTATCGCTGAGTCAAGTGCTGGACTCGAGGAACCAAGTCGCGCTGAAGCGCACGCACGCGCTGGCAGTCATTCGCGAGGTCGGCGCAGCCGTCGCCCACGCACATTCGCGCGGCGTCGTGCACGGAGACATCAACCCGCAGAATATTTTTGTCACGACACAGAGCGGCGTGAGGTTGTTCGATTTCGGAGCATCTCACACAGTGCCCGGCGCGTCGGATCAGTCCGGCAGTGCACCGGCACAACCGTTCGCCACCCCCGGTTATGCAAGCTGCGAAGTCCTCGAAGGCGAACAACCTGAGGCTCAAGACGATATATTCGCCCTGGCCTGCGTGGCTTACTTGCTGCTGTCCGGCGAACCCCCCTTCTCCGTACTGAACGCGCTCGATGCTCGCGCCGCCGGAGTGAATCTGCGCCGGCCTGCTGAGCTCGGCAACGACCAGTGGGCGGCATTGCGCGAGGGCCTTCAGTGGGACCGGGAGCATCGTCCCGCCGATGTGGCTTCGTGGGTGCAACGCCTAAGTTCGCCCGAATCCGCGCAAGAGCCTTCGGGGTCGTGGAATAAAGCGGCGACGGCGGCCTCGGTTGCAGTCGCACTTGCCGCCTTGTTGGGCGGCAGCTATTGGGCAGCCAACTACTATGGTTGGCTGCCAAGCTCAGCCGGCATCGTTGCGGCACCCACCTCCACACCGCCGGATCGCAGCGTGGCTGCCCCGCCGACGCAAGACGCGGCCCCTGTCCCGCCCAAAGCAACTCGAGTCGAAACCAACCGTGAAGTCGCAGCGGCAGCGGCGCCGCCCCCTGCGCCGATCTTCGCGCCTGTCGCCGCGCCGCCCGCCACGCCGCCCGTTGCGTCGGCCACCGCGCCGGTCACTGCCCCGGTCGCCGGTCCGGCTAACGCAGCGTCGACGCCATCTTCCGGCGCGCCGGCCCGAATCGAAATGGCCGCCAATACGCTCGACGTGCAATCGTCGGAATCCACAGCCGAGGTTCTCGTCCGGCGCAAAGGCAACATGCACGGCGAAGTGAGCTTTACCTGGTGGACGGAATCGGGCACCGCCAAACCCGGCACGGATTTCGTCGCCGTCGTTCCCCGGGTGGAGAGCATTGAAAGCGGCCGCGCAAGCGTCCCACTCAGCATACATTTGACCAATACACGGCGCACGCAAGAAAGGAGCTTCTACGTGGTCATCGACCAGCGAGCCGAGGGCGGCGCCGTCTTGAGCGGGCGATCGCTCACCATGGTAACGTTGCCGCCGACTACCTAGATGGACTTTTCCGTTACGTAAAGCGACGCAAATGTCTCGCGCAGCACTTTTTTCTGCACCTTGCCCATGGCATTTCGCGGCAACTCATCGATGAGAACGATGCGTTTGGGAATTTTGTAGCGTGCCAGACGCGCCCTGATCGAAGCGATGATTTGCTCTTCGCAGAGCTCCGCCCCGGGTTTCGCAACGACCACCGCGGTGACGCCCTCGCCGAAATCCGGATGCGGCACGCCGAACACGGCGCTTTCCAAAACACCCTCCAGCGCATCCAATTCGCATTCCACTTCCTTGGGATATACGTTGTAGCCGCCGCTGATTACGAGATCCTTTGCGCGCCCGACGATGTGCACATAGCCGTCGGCATCGATGCGTCCCACGTCGCCGGTCTTAAACCAGCCATCCGGCGTGAATTCGTCCTGCGTTTTCGCCGGATCTCGCCAGTAGCCGGCGAATACGTTGGGGCCTCTCGTCTCGAGCGTGCCGATGACATTCGGCTGCAGCTCGATGGCGCCGCTTTCTGAATTCCTCACGCGGATTTGCGTGCCCTGCAGCGCGGTCCCCACAGACCCGGGCAAGCGCACGCCGTCGTACGGATTCGAGGTATTCATCAGCGTTTCGGTCATCCCATAGCGTTCGAGAATCACGTGGCCCGTTCTTCTAAAGAATTCTCGATGAGTCTCCGCGAGCAAGGGAGCCGATCCTGAAACGAACAAGCGTATCGTCGCCGTGCTTTCTCGATCCAATCCAGATTGCTGCAGCAGCCGGGTGTAATGCGTCGGGACGCCCATATACACGGTCGCTTCGCGCAGATGCTGCAACGTCGAGGCGGCGTCGAACTTGCTCAGCAGCAACAGACTCGAACCCGAGGCCAGCACCGTATTGATCGCCGCGAACAGTCCGTGAATATGAAACAGCGGCAAGGTGTGCAATAAAATGTCGCGGCTCGTAAATTGCCAGGCGTGCGCGAGCACCGCCGCATTGGACGCCAAATTCGCCCGCGTCAACATGGCGCCTTTGGATCTGCCCGTGGTGCCGGAGGTGTAGACGATGGCCGCGAGTGCGTCGCGGGCGGCAGGCGCCGGCGAAAACTGCGCAGCGCTCGCGCGGGCAAGTTCGAGCAGCGATCCCTCCCCATCGGCGCCGAGCGTCGCGGTGTGTTGTATTCCCGCGGCGGTGGCGAGCGGTTCGAGCCATGCGCGATCCTGCGGTCGGCCGACCACGACTCGCGGCTGCGAGTCGTGCAAAAAGTAATTCACTTCATTGGGTGTGTTGGCGACGTTGATGGGCACGAACACCGCGCCCATGCGCAGGCAGGCCGCATACAACATCACCGCCTCGGCCGATTTTTCAACTTGAACCGCGACTCGGTCTCCGGGAGAAGTGCCGAGCCCCGCCAGCGCCGCGGCGATACGACCGGACTCCTCGTACAGTGCGGCATAGGTGAAGCCGCGGCCGTCGCTCATCTTCAGAAACAGTTGATTAGGAAGGCGGCGCGCGGTCTCTTCAATCCAGCCGCCGGGGTCGATTGCAAATGGCATGGCGTCGCATCATGCCCGAGGTTATTGGCCATCGCCACCCGCGTGCTTCAATTCCCCGTAAATCGAAGTGAACAGGTCCTGCGCCAGTCCGGCATCGGTCGCGGTGCCGATGGCTTCATGGTGAGAAATGACTTCATGGGATTCGAGCAACGATAAAGTGCCGAGCAGTTCGCCGATGCTCAGCGCCGTCGAAAGGCTCTCTTCGGGTAACTTCGCCAGTGCGCCGAGGAGCCGGGAAGAGGTCTCCCAGTCGCGGGCAATCCGTAGCGAAAATTGCGGCCCGAGCGCCGAGGTGAGCGACACGCAGAGCGTCGGGTCCGGCACGAGCTTAGGAAGGCTCGAATAGACGTCGAGGGTGGCACCATAGGCCACCAGCGGCCCCAATGCGCTCAATAACACAGCGAGTTGCGCTTCAAAGCGATCGCGCGGACTGGTCATGCGCGCGTACAGCTCGGCGGCGCGTGCTGCGCGTTCGGTTCGCTCCCACAGCAGGCGCGGAAAGCGCGGAAAATTTGTGCGCGTCGCGCGGAAAATCGGCTGCAGCATGGCGGTTGCCACCAAACCCCGCAGTGCTTCCGCGCCCAATACCACGATGGCGCGCTGGATGGTCTCGCTGGGCGCAGGAGTAATCCGGTATAGGCTCGAATTCGAAAGGCGCAGCACATCGGCGGCCAGTACCGGATCGTGTGCGACGATGCGCGAAAGTTTCTCGGTTGCCGCACGCGGGTCCTCCAGGGCGCGCAGCAGCTGCGGCATCAATGTCGGACGCCGCGGAAAGTACTTCGGGTCCAGCGTCTCGGCATGCACCATGGCATGCACGGCCTGGCGAATCCGCTCGTGTGCGGGCGCTGGGCCTTGTGCCTGCGGCGGCGCTGCAAATGCCAGTTTCCACAGCCGCTCGGTCGTCAGGCTGATTGCCGACTCCATACGCGCCGCGTCGAAGCAGGCAGCCGGCGCGGGCGCGCCGCCCGGTGCGGCGTGACGCACCGGCGATGGATTCCCGGCATTCGCAATATGTGGTTGGCGGCGCCGGCGTTGCGCGGCCCAGAGTCCCAAAGTGCCGAGGAAGGCCGAGATCAAGATGACTGCGACGACCATCCTCTCAACAGTCGGCCGCGGGCGCGATTTCTTTAATAGTGAGGGGGGCGTTCTTGCTCGGGAGTGCGGATCGACTCCTCCGGGGCACCGCCTTGCAGCTTTTCTTTGACAGCCTTCATTTGGCCCTCGAGGGCCTGAATCTCGCGATGCTGGCGAAACACCACATCGCTCAGCTCATTAACGGCCCGCTCGAGATGGGCTATCTTGGATTGCACTTCTACCAATGCCTCGTCAATTCCGTGCGGCATAGAAAAGATAGTCGGCTGTGTAGGAAGCTCGCAGTTCTTGTCCCACCTGAGCCTGGCTGCATCCGCCGGAAGGCGCAGCGCCCCCCACGGTGTGCAGCCGCTGCACGGAGTTCACATGCTCGAATTTACCCTTGCCGGAGTTCGCCTTCGCGCTGAGCAGCAACCACGCGATTGAGCCCGGCTGAGGGCTGTTCACGCTGGCGACGACTTCGCCGACCACCTTGCTGCCGTCATTGGCCTCCCACGTGGGACCGGCATAATGTTTGCCCGCCTTGCTGCCGCCCGAGGTGAACAAGTCGGCCTCGGGTTGTACGAAAGTCCATGCGAAATGAGTGGGATCATTCTTGACGGCCCTGCACGCATACACCTGCACGCCCTTGGCGTGCAGTTCCTTAACCAGCACCTCGCCCGCCGGCTCTTGCAAAGACGCCGGAATATCCGACGGCGGTGTCGAGGCGCATCCGGCCAAGGCAATGCAGAACATGCAGGCAGGAAACTTTGCCATAACAACTCCCGAAATAATTGCAGCTGCGGTATTGTGCCGTGATTATGCTACCAAAGCCCCCACGGCGTGTGCTCGCCATCGATGTCGGCGGAAGCCACGTCAAGACTCGGGTTTCCGGCCGCCGCGAGATGCGACAGTTCGAGTCAGGTCCGACCCTGACGCCGCGCCAAATGGTTACGGGCGTGCTGAAGCTAAACGGCGATCTGAAATACGACGCGGTTTCAATCGGCTACCCAGGCGTGGTCGTCCACGGTAAGGTCATGACGGAACCCTTTAATCTGGGCCGCGGCTGGGTCGGCTTCGACTTTCGCAAAGCATTTGGCCGGCCCACGCAGGTGATGAACGACGCCGCCATGCAGGCCGTGGGCAGCTACGAAGGCGGCCGAATGCTGTTTCTCGGCTTAGGGACGGGACTGGGCTCTGCGCTCGTCGTGGACGGCACCGTCGCTCCCATGGAACTGGCTCATTTACCGTACAAGAATGGACGCACCTATGAGGACTACGTGGGTGATCGCGGGCGGCGCCGGCTGGGTGCCAACAAGTGGCGGCATGTGGTAGCTGAAGTGGTAGCGGCGTTGAGCAAGGCGCTGGAAGCGGATTACGTGGTGCTCGGCGGCGGCAATGCGCGGAAATTGAAGAAGCTGCCGAAAAACGCGCGGCTGGGCAACAATGATTTCGCATTTCTCGGCGGCTTCCGAATTTGGCGACGTGCGGCGCGGCGCGCGTCCTCTACCGCCCGTATCTAAATCATCCGGCTACCGAACCTTGGCCGCGGCGCGCGATGTAGGCGACGATCAGTCCAAAAAAAATCATCGCCAAAAGATTCTCGATCACGGAGGACAGCGTCATGTGTCCGGACTTCGCCCTGGACAAGGGCACCACCACAAAATTCATGACCACGAACACGACGGCGCCATAAGCGATGCCGGCCGCCGGCCAGCGGCGCAACAGTACCGGCATTTTTAGCGCCGCGGTCACGAATATCGCGGCGATGAGGATGGACATCGCCCACTGCAGAATCATCCCCAGGCAATACACCCAATTCTCATGCGGCACGGGTGAACCCAATAGTCCGCTCACGATGAAGCGCAGCACCGGGCGCGGCTCGACGCGGTTGATGGCGCAGGCTGCGCCAAGATCCACGGTCCCCGCGGCCAAACCCGCAACGATTGAAGTCTTTAGAATCGACGCCATGGGATTTCGCAAGCTATTTGGCGCGGCGCAGTTCGAAGCCCACGCGCGGAAAATGCACGACCACCTTGCCGGCGCGGGGATCTTCGCGAGCAATGGCAATTCGGTCTCTGGTGGCTTCGTATAGCGCACCCTCGATGGGATCGATGCCGGTGTCGGTCGCCGCCACAATCACTTTTTCTCCGAGCGCGACCCCGTGAGTATCCAGGGCGGCGT
>Ga0210387_10003188_pt1 | contig 12608 bp, 11 predicted proteins | sample IncBWC7OmetaG_FD_160108 | JGI IMG/M metagenome (GOLD analysis project Ga0210387, IMG submission 160108) | Forest soil microbial communities from Barre Woods Harvard Forest LTER site, Petersham, Massachusetts, United States - Inc-BW-C-7-O ... | reverse complement strand
ATGTTCAAAGCCGTATGTCTACGATGCCCCCTGTTCTCTCGGTGACTGAATAAGTGCTGCTTGTCAAATGTAGCGGGACCTTTGAATGGTGACGCTTACGGATTTGGCGCTTGCATCCCGGGACCAGGCAACTCGTCCTCGACATGCACCGTCCAGTGTACCAAAGAGTACGTCGCGGATGCTTCCTTCTTATCTGTCTCACTGTTCAACGTCCCCCAGCGCGGAGCTCAATGCCAAGGGAGAGTGCCTCCCGATCAATATCGCACCCGGAATTCCGCAAACAATATCATACCTCTCCGAATGTGCGGACGAAGAGGACACTGACACTCCGTACCTCGTGGCAAAGCCCGTAGGTTTAACTGGCTCATGAGTCCTGCATTGGCCATTGATCTAGGCAATATTTCCATCAGGAGGGCGGATGTGTCTGCGATAGGAAAAGGCCTACTCCCGTTGGCGAATATTGCGATGGTCCGCCAAACTCAATTGTGTTCTGCGTTTCGGACCAGAAGAATATTGCGGCTGGAAGATGCGATGTAAGTTCCCGTCTTGCGCACTCCTGTCTATAATATGTTTATATACTTTTGAAGTTCACCTGCACGGACCCCAAGTTCGTTGTCTATCGTTTATCGCGTTATTCTAGTTTCACTATTTGATCGCTTTTTCCCAGGACGAAGAAGGACGGCAAAAAGTGCGTCGCCAGCTCGACTACGCCACCTGACCCCGGCCCTACCAATGGCGTCGAGGCGGAAGCTTGCGAATCTCATGTCCCGTTCATGTTTGCCTACAAAGACAACACCTGCGCTTGCTTTGAGTCCATTGAGGACGGTGATCCAGGAACGCTGTGCCGTCAGTTTTTTTCCCCCCGATCTTCTATCATCTGAGGTGAATTCAATCCGTACGTTGGCATAGCCAATCCCATCGGTGGAAATGGCAAGGGCTCTTGCCGCAACATTGGTGCTGCAGCATCAGAATGCTTTATCAAATGTGACAAGAAGTACGACTCCATCTTTCGCTTAAAGTCTGATTATCGCTGACTACATTTGCCATTAGCCACAAACTGGACGACAACAAATGTCACTGTGTTCCGGAAAAGGTCGACGTGACTGTTCTCTCCAAGGCTTGCGCTCGTAATCCACCCGGGCGGTTCCTGACTGCTGTCCCTGGTGAAGGTTGTGTCTGCAAGGCTACGCAAACGCCGCAGTGGTGCCAAGGTATACATGTGTGGACCACCCTCCGTTATCAGCTCTAAACGTGTTTTTTATTTTACGTTGATGTAGCCCCCACGGGCGGTGGGAAAGCTTCTTGCTTCCAAAATGCAGATCTCACTGTCGTGGAATGTAAGGCTGCCGATTGTCCATCGGGGTATACGTCTTGTCCTATCAGTCGAAGCTTCTACTTAACCACGTCTTCCTTCTTCAATGCAGCACCAAACCCAAGGCCAATTCTTGCGTCGTCGATTGTCCTGCAGGGTAGGTAAATTTCTTCGAGTTATCATACATGTCTGATCGCATTTTTCCACCATAGAACCATACTTCAAGGAACCACTTGCGTTCCCGAGAAAATAGTGAAGCTGTCCTCGGAATGTCCTGCCGGAACCTCACTCAACGCGGCAGAGGGAGGGTGTGTCTGTCAAACTCAATCGGACAGATTGTCCTGCTGTGCGCACTCGGTTTGGTTGCTGTTTCCGAATCTCTCGATACTGATCGACAAATCATCACCCAGGGCCTCCCATCAACAAGAAAGGTAAGGGAAGGTGTACTTCGAAGGGCGATGGTTCCGAGGCGGTGTGCGATATTGTGTGTGATGCGCCGTGAGTGCCGACTTCATCGACGTGTCGACTGTGAGACTGACCATCGCTTTGGGTAGTCTCCAGCCTAATGCTGCCCAATCCAATTGTGTCTGACCTTCGACGTGGTATGAAGATGCCAGACTGTCATAAAGGGTGGTACTACAAGGGGAATATCTTTGCTGTACATGGATAACCAAACAAGAATCAATCGCAGTCGCCTTGTTGTTTGTGACGCCCCTTTTGTTTGGCAAAACCGGCAGATCCAAATAACAAACATTGGAGATGGCAGACGGACTTGTAGGCGTTGACAATTTTGCTAAGTAGATATGTGTTTGAAACGCAGTAGAGTGTGAAATGAGTAAAGGTATATGGAACGGGTGGAAATGAAGGAAATGGGTAAAGGGCGCCGTGTACGAACCGGTACCTCCAATTGGCGTGAGGACAAGTTGTAGCTGTTCCTTGATGGCAGTCTGGTTGAATTCGCGCAAGAACCCAGGTCTCTGCAGGTTTCCTCAGTAAACACATGGGGCAGGGTATAGATATATTATAATTATAATGGTATCCCTGTCACAACTCTTATTTGCACATGCAATCTAATTATCCAACGGCTCGGCTGTCCCAGCTCCTCCCGGCTCCCCTGAGTTTCACAGGTGCCAGAACACCGAGTCGCGCTAAGCATTCATTAGTATTCACTGACCACTAACCCGGGGGTAGGAGTGGCCCCTGAAGCCGAGGTGCTTAGACTCCAGTAAACAAATATTTAAATTTGATTTAGGTGACCATCAATGACGACTCGACATTCAACTTGGACCCGAACTGCCATGTCCCGTCCTCCGCATGACCCCATGACCTCTCTCAAACCCTGGCTCATTCCATCCTCTTCTTCATCATCCTTGTGTCCACTCAAATCGCCCCTACCCCGCCCTAATCCCACCCCCCAACCGAACCTAACACCACCACCATGATCCCGCAAGAATACCATCTCGGCCCCATTGTCTCCTGGCCCTTCCTCGGCTCCAACCATGGCGAACTCATTTACCGCACTGAGGCCCTGGCCCACCACCCCTTCCTACTTCACCGCCTACTGCGTGCAAAATAGACGGCGTAATCCGTGAATCCGAGAGGCGGTGTGTGCCGCACCGCATTCACCTCGATCCCGACCAGATCCGCATGTCGCAGAACCACCATCTGAAGGCGGTGCCTGGGGACCAGAGTGACGATAATGATGAGTGGTGTTTGGAGGAGAGCGAGGAGGAGTGGGGCCCTGGGGATGTGATGTATAGGGATTATAGGAGGATGCAGAGGAGTCCGTTTTTGGTGGCACATGTTTTGAGGGGTGGGAGTTTGCGAGGGGGGAGATGGGGCAATGGACTGCACCAAAGTAGCGGTGACTTATCGGCCCGCACCATAGTAGTAAAACCGAGACGTTTTGGTGACGTTAACATACATATGCCAGTGGAAGAATTCGAGGCATGAATTCATCTGGTGAGGATTGTGTACCTCTGTAGTACCTTCCGTTTTGACCAAGTTTTGACGTATGTAACGAATGCATGGTCTCAGAACAATCAGGTTGTCTTTGATCGTCGTGACGCGCTGACGCCACCTTGAAAGTTGACGCCAACAGGGCGACTCAATTACTCGTTCGTCGTTCGTCGTTCGTCCGAGTCAATTGGGCGTAGAGTGGGTGAGATCAAGGCACGGCATTCGGGATCATGAACATTATTTGTGTCGGAACTCGGAAAATTGACCGACTGTGAACTTGATCAACGGCGAACGAGCAATTGAGTCGCCCTAACCCCAAGGGGTATGCGGGACAAAAATCAGGGTCGAAAATTTCAAATAACCATTCCCCCTTTCCGGCTGTTCCCGGACATCCATAAAAGGCGATTTTCGTGCTGCAACATACCAAAGATACTATTCGCTTTCCTCCCAGCTGCATCCCCAGAGGAAAATAACATCCTATATTTGTCTGGAAAGAGTATTTCCTTGTTGGAAATTTCGTGGAGACATTCCAAATAGGGTAATACAATCAAATACCTTGCAGAATTGTCATAAAAGTGGACTAAACATAGTAGAATGAAACAAAGCAGGCATGAAAACCTTTTACCAGGTGTAAAAGCGACCCAAAATTGCCCAAAAATGTCTAAAATACCTTGCCCCCACATTTTTTAAAGGTCAGAAATTCTTGTAAGCCTTCGTTGACCGCCCTCAGGTTCCAACTCTGTCTCGGGTTCTTCCGGTGTGTACCCCTTAATTTTTTAAGCTTTAACGTTTGATCCCCAACCCATTTGGCCGAAGTAGTGTCGATCTTGAAACGCTTTCTCACATTAGACAAAAAAGGCGAGCCACGTCAGTTGGACAAGATTGAAATCACGACTCTGCGGATTTGCTGACCACCCACATTGCACCCGACCCACTAGACCGGTTTCTATCAGACAAGCAAGCTTGTCGTGTCTATCGACAAGCTTGCCTTTCTAATAGACAGACGACTCGAAGGTCACCAGTCTACCCCATCCACTGAATCATAAACCAACCTAACAACCGTTTAGATCAAGCCACCAAACTCACTAGGAAGTGTTCGATTTTAGACTGTTTTTCTGCCTTGCATATATCAATTGTCACGAAGTGATTTTGGATCTTGTGTGTATTCTCCTTACATTCTACCCAGATGGGTATGTGTGATTGTATAACTGAGTCCTGATGAGCTACGCATCCACCTCGTTAATTGTACTCATACATGTCCATGTCTTTCAAGAGCACTTACTAAGATGAGTTTCAATTCGAACGAGGTACCGAATCATTGCAAGTTTCGATCATCGTCACCATGGAAATTCCAAACTCGCATCCACCTCTTTATTGTACTCATACACGTCCATGTCCTTTCAAGAGCATTCAATTCGAACGAGGTACCGAATCATTGAAAGTCTCGATCTTCGTCACCATGGAAATTCCAAACTCAAGATCAGGGGGACTCTTCATAGCGCCTTCACCCAAGGAAGTGGAGCGTGGTGGGGGTTCATAGGCGCTGCCGGTCGGGTTCTAGATGGAAATTCAAAGGGTCACAATCAGCAACAACGGAGAATCCTAGGAACGATATCAAAACCAACTTTAGGAGAATGAGGTAGGTTGGTCTACACGCAGGTGAGGGTCATATCATTGATTAACAACAAAACAATATGCGTACCAGCCTCGATACCGATACGCCAGATTCTTTCTGATATCCAAAGAGCACATTATGTCCGCCCTGGCCCGCATGATTTTTCCATCCGCCGCGCGCATTGAAGGTCGACAACAACGAATTAGTGTACAGCTTGGACAGAGGAAAGTCGGGGATGAAATTCCTGTGGAGAATGAAAGCAGAAGTTAGAGGAAGCAAATCGCAAGGCGCGAAATCTCACAATGTTGTGTGCTAGAAGCCCGAATAATGAGTCGCAATCGGCCGAGGAACAGTGGTAAAGCTCTCACAGGAAGTAGGCGCCAGAGTATGATGTCTGTGATTGCAGCGATAGTTGTTATTGCACCGGTCTGGATGGACACTGAAAGGTGGGATATGATCAAATGAAGCAAAGAACCAGGTGAATGCTGAACCCACATCGCATGATTTTGTTGATGATGTCATCGGAGCCAGCTACACCCGTTTTACGGTTATACTACATCAAAACTAAAAATCCTGTCACAATACTATATTGGTCTGACCACTTACCAAAGACCACACGAGACTGCCAGTGATGAAAACGTCGGCAACAGCGGAGCCGACCAACCAGGTAATGATCGTCCACTCAAATTCTTGGAATCTGGCAAATTCAGGAGCGACACTGACTGCGACTGTGGTTGCAACACCGCCAACTGATGTTAAATTGTTTTATGAGATCAGCCGCTGAAAAACACAGGGAGGCTTACCAAAGGAACAAATTGCGAAGAAAGATATCAGTGCGGTAAGGAGTGTGGATTGACTGATGATCTTGATCCGCCAAGCAATGAATATCTGCACCGGGGTAGATATAGCCACCTGAAAAAATGGTTTAGGGACTAGTGCACACCGCAATTCGGATGAACTTACGGTGACAACGCCATCTAGCACACGAGCATGAACGATCAACTTATATTCCCATTATTTGATTTGAGACTCACCGGCTTTAAGCACTGAATAACCATAACGTATCCAGTAATGGACTTCAAGGAAAGTGCGACAGGGGACTTACTCATTGGAGCAATAGTGAGTGCACGAGTAGTGGCTGAGGAGGCCGATTCTATCAGCAATCAAGTGAAATGGAATCGTATAATACGAAAGGCACACCGTAACGAGTTATAAGGGGCTCATAAATCAGCATGATGTCGAAACAGGTGTTCAGGGTCTCGACAATGAACAGGTACAGCACCTGGGAGAAGGTCACAAATGCGAATATTCCAATCAGAGCGGAATGACATACGAAGTATCTGATCCATGAAGCTTCTCTGGTTGTGAATGCAGGATATGAGTACGATGATGGTGCGAACAGAGAACCGGACGTGCCTCTTGAACGACTGATAGTAAATGAACATCTATATATTTGAACGGACGTGAGGGAAATGATATGATAGAAAAAAAGTATACGAACCTGCACGAGAAGAACCTGTATGTTCTCGTCAGGGCGCATCCAGGTTGAGTCAAAGAGAAGTGGCGCACTCCGTACAGAATTGTGTTCAGAAACACACCAATGAGCAGGGGTCCGAAACTGCATGTGGCACGTCAAGAAATCAATTTCAGGGATGTAAGAGAGGGAGAGAAAAACAAACAATAGTTCGATGCCAGCCATTTTGCGGAGAGATGGAAGCCATAGGTTACATCGCCTGGAGCTACTATATATCTGTATAACTGTCTTCCTTTCGGGGTTGATATCAAGGGTCCTCGCATGACATAACTAGGAAATCTGTAGGATTGAATCCCATGTCCTTATCATGATACAATGTCCTTATCAACTCTAATTCAGACCGAGGTGAAGATCAAAATTCGACCGGTGCGATCGCGAGTACCTGACTTTTCATGTGTGACATTCGACGAACCAATATGCGCGCGCTCACTGGCTAACCAAACTTGAACACATCAGCGAAACCAAGTCCCATGGATCTGTGCAGAAACAGCCTGAAACTCATCGACTCCGACTTACAGTCCCGGACAACAAATAACAACAAACACTAGATTTTGCAACTTCGAAACGAAGGACCACTGGCACAGGATAAGGCAAAAGGTGTCGGCTATGGGGGCATGTTGCTCATCATCAGGCTGCTACGGTGTCAGCAAAATATCGTGAAGTGTCAGGATTTGAAGCTCTCAATCCAGATGACGTCAAGTCGGAGCGTGAACCTGAAACGCAGGCGGCAGAATTATCGGACCAGGGGAGAGAATGGGTAAAAAGTTCTGAAGGACCGAGTTTTGCAACTCTTTCGTCCTGGCTCACATTCAGACAATGCAAAATCTATATGAAATTCGTCTTGAAATATGGAGGGAAGCCATTGCCTAATGCGTATTGTAAATACTATTGTGGTGTAGTTTGCTTTAATTACAGCCTAAGCTGTCAGTCAACGGATTTTGAATGAAAAAGGGGATAGTACTTAGTCATCGTTGATTGAGTTCGAGCCATGCTGCCTCACTCATCTTCATCAATGGGCAAGGACCAAATCGTCCCCCGAATTTGTTCATGACAGTGACTCACCCCAAAACTCAATCAGACTCTCAAGGTACTGTTTTGTCTCCTATCTAGTTCTCTAACCTCTGAAGACGACTGGGACCCTCCTGAGAAGGTGCAGCCTCCTCCGAGTCTAAGCCCAGTTGCTACTGCCACGCAAGCTCCCAAAGCAAAATGAATGCACACAAACCATGACTTGAATACCGAGACCCCTTCTGTATCCTATTTTACTTTGAATATGCATACAACCAAGCAATCAAACAACTCAAAATATGACCAAGGCCAATTTCCTTTTTCATTCAAAATCCGCGCGTTGAGGTTAATCCTTTATCTGAACACGCTACATGTGTTTGCATTCATCCTTGCAGAATCGCCAAGTTGGCTTAATGCCCAGGCTTCAACAATACACGTACTGTGAGGGTCTCGGAGGTAAATCATATATCCGGGCGCAAAATTTTCGAGAAGAAACCCTTCAAACTAGTACTGGAACCTGGCTAGTCGCTCAGAGGCTTACTGGAATATAAATTCAGACGGGTGTTCAATTTCAGGTTGTTACCTTCGTTTCCAAAGGCCGCTCACGTCTGGTTCGGTAAGGTCTCAGACTATAAATGTTTGGATCTGATCCTGTCTAGCCTGTTTTCTAACTTTTCTTGCATTTGTGTGAACCATCCTGATGAACAAGGTTCACTGCACGGGACGGCCTTAACTGATAAATAGTTTAGGGAACCGACGGGAATTAGGAATAACGAGAGCATACTTGCCGGTGCACCACATGGGCTATTGAGAAATAATATCCATCATGATTTTTGCCTAATCAGTGATTGAAGTGCCCAAAGGGGTCTGAGCCACCGGTCAGGTATAAACACTTACTCGTAACCATCGTACGTTGTGTACCAAAGAATCAAGCGCTGCGAGCGTGACATTTTGGGAGAGAATCTGGTGTTGGGTGGTCATGGTGAATGAGAAACGAAATGGATGATCGGAGTTTTGTCGGAGTTCTCAGTGGAAACCGGGGAATTTGCCGAGTCAGTACTCTAACTTCCTATAATTAATATTTTCGATCTTGATCAAAGGCTCAAATTGGACGTCGGAGTACTAGTGACGTCGGACATCAAGCATCAAGCTCAAGATGGAAGTCGTGCCACGACTGTCATCGTAGTCCTTTCATTCAATATAGTAAGGTGCCGGGGCCCGGTACCCAACAATGAAGGGTACTCGATCACCGACCAATCAGCTCCAATCTGTCAGCAGTATGGAATCTTCACACATTGTACCCTACTACCAACAAACGCCCTCAAGAACAATTTCTTAACCGGGACGTTCGCCATGCTGTGTTACACCGGCACACGAACCTTGTCCATTGTAACAAGGGCATCGTATCATGCAACAACCCAGTCTAATCCTTGCTGATTTTCCGTCGACTCTTTTATCGAAATTTCGGCTATTCAAAGTTACAGTCAGAAATGGTGCGAGATATGAATCCTTCCAAAGTCGGTATATGCCGTTGGGACCACATCTTCTCCGAGTCACCCACGAAAGAGGGTGAGTGTATCCCTGACATTCGATCGGTATCTGGATTCGTACCAAATATACGCTGTGTGGGTGGTATGGCAGAGGAAAGAGGCAGCTGTCGTTTCTGCACCGTGACCCTCAATGAACGAGGAGGAAGGGAAGGGCCCGGAAGTTATATGACACTCGTAGCCGTTCTTACCCTTCGAGGCCGCAGGTCTAGGACTTTTAGTACAACCTCTGTTGCCGCTACTGTCGCCGAAGGAGGGTCGATCCGATCCGCCCCGAGGAATGCTGAAGATATGATTGCAATTGCTAGGAGTGGGTGTTGATCCATGAGGACTTGTAGGAAATCTGGTCGGTGATATCCGAGGAAGCTGTCTGTAAGAACGGACTCGAAACATTGGTGGACGCAGTATAGAAAGGGAGCGCACCCTGTGTCTGGAGGTTGTAAAAGTCGACTCTTTCACGTTGATCGCTCTTCCTGAACGTGAACGTGTCCACTACCCATATAACCAACCCCCATTCACACAGAATGAATATCAAGAAAATAACAATAGGTAATACGCACCAACATCGTATGTGGGCTCCAGAACCGTCACACGAGCCAAATCACCGAACTGCGCCGAAATTTCCATACGCGAGGCCACACCCCGGCACTTGCACCAACATCAGAGAGTTTTGTTGCAGCTTCATAGATGTCCACATCAATGTCAGGATATGCCGACAACGCTACAGCACAAGCCTGTCCGCCAATCCCGCCTCCGCTACCACTATGGTAGCTCATATCCATAATGGTGCCTGCATTGACAACGTAAAATCCACGATATCGCCACTCGGAATTTATTTTCTACCATGAAGAAACGATAGCAGAGTGAACATCACTTGTGCGAGGCATTAAAAAATTGGGGATTCGAAGAAGGAAGTAGATTTAAACGTCTTGACCAAAATCTGGAAGTTGACATGCCAGTGAATGGGGATGATCCCAGATGTGATCCCAGATGTTTGAATCACCCGCATAGTAGGGATCACCAGGTCGGAAGTGACTGATGGATTCAGGGAACCTATTGGGAACCTAGTCTGTGAAAGTCGACTCACTGGCAGCGTCAGAAGTTGAGCTAGCCAAATGAACAAGTTGGGACGATGGCGGAAAGTGGTAGGGTCAAATCGGGACCGGCAGACGATCCACTATTACACATCAAAGTAAAGAATTGATTATATAATAATAAGTATTAATTACGTCACGTGGTCTGTCGATCATCACCCCACTTGTTGAAAATAAATATAACACTGGCAGGTGCTCCTTTCCCCACTAGCCCTCACTTCAGAGACAGGTCGTCTACATCCAATGACCGCATGACTGAAGACACAACTCGTGCACTCTTTTGTCTCGTTGAAGGTGATTCTGCAGGGCCGTTCCGAGTCAACGTCTCAGTTTTTGTTTATAGCCAAATATTCTGTTTGAAGAAACTCGTCAAGGAGAAGGGAAAGAACGGTGTTTTTCGCAATTTTGATGCCTGTGAACTGGTGCTTTGGAAGGTGAGCCATTTCCAATGCCTAGCATTCATTTTGTCGTCCACCGCGTGCGCAGGACATTCTTTGTAGTGTCCATGGGCGTGTAATCAACCTGTTTACCCATGCCAACACGTCATCAATTCGCAGTGATGCGCTTCTTCAACCTTAAGGTTTCTTTCCATAAATATTGTAAGGAATTCAGGTGAGTTCAAGTAGCTGGGTTGTGAGGGATCGGAGTGATACTTGGGATTTATCTGTGTTGGTAAAAGTACTGTATAGCCCGAGTATCTGTCTAGTATAGCCAGACAGTAAAATTGAGAATATTGCAGACCAAGTACAGGGGTTACGGAAAACGGAACATGAGAGCCTATGAGGATAGTACATGCATGAGGTTATACCAATCAAATGATAGACGAGTCAAGGAATAACAGCTAACTTGAAACTATGTACATGAATACTTGTCAATCCCCCCAATGGAACCTCCACGAAACCTCCTTTCCATGCAGCTTCATTTTTCCTCAGGTCATGACTACTTTTTAGGCAGAGGGAATGTGTGGTAGGCAGTGAAGCGCTGCCAGTCCTGTTTCATCAAGAGTGCTACTTGCTTGGCTAGCTTGCAGTCTTTCTTGTGTCCGTCATCTGACCAGTCAGCAACCTGACAATCCTAGATCCCCGAAAGAAACATTAGCCCAAATGTTTGCTTTCAGGAATTTTCAAGAATACTTACTTTATTGCAATACAAGGCGAGGTAACAGCCAGTGCAACGCTGAAGATGTGCAGCTGTTGCTCCACACTTGTCACAAGCCTGATCACTCTCCAATCTGACACCACCGCGCAAAATCTGGTCGCTGAGACTGAGCAGTTTCTCCAGGTTACAGGGAAAAATCTGTAAGAAAAATGGAACTCGTCAAGTCAAACCAATCGAATTAGTCTTTGTGGTCCGCACCTGCACAAAATCCGCATCCTCGATCCTGAACCCGGTCGTCCCATCGGCGAAGAAATGTTGCTGAGCATAAAGAACAGCAATTGTGTTTCCGTTATCGATGAGGTCGTGGGGTAAATTACGGTGATCTGGTTTTTCTTCTATTCTGCTGGGCTCGATGACTCTGAATGCCGGTCGGTCCCGATCGAGATGAAAAGCCACTGGAACGGTCTCGCCCTCCTTGTCCAACACTGAAAGGCGTAATCGAAACAGGGCGGAGTTGTCTATTATTTCACCCAGGAAGCACCAATGGCGTGATGGAGAATAGACGCCATCTCTACTCTCGCGGTAGTAGACATCAGGAACATCGTTTTCGTCGGGACATGACCCAAACGAAGGAAAGGCTCGTGTATCTCGAAGATCGGTATATGTGGGTTTGGATCGTGCTGCCATGGCTAATGACTCAAAGACGACTGCGGAGGGCTGATCGATTGAAAAGCCTGTAATAAGAACACATGTTTATTGGTTTTGAGGGATAGTGCACCATTTCGACCAGATGTTCGCGGATTTTTAATGTTCAATATATTTTTAACCTCGATCTCCAATCGGAGACAAAATCTGGGGTGAAACCTTATTTTTTTAACTCAGATCACACAGACCATTTCGTAGTCAACTCTCTCAAAATATAGTCTTACCGCTACCTTCGTTGATTATCTGGTGAAAGACTCCTTTCGCTCACCACACAGATCATTGGATAGATCGTTGGCCTATTGATTATAATACCTTCGGAGTTCGGACACTCCTGAATTTGCGCAAGGCGAGCGGTGGTTTAGGGATGAGCCGTTGGGGTCGACGAATACCTTCTGTGCTCGTTTGGAGAGCGGGGGTACTGGTGAGGGACTAGCGAAAGCCGTTTACGCTCGTTTGAAGAGCGGCGGCAGTGATGGCGTACGTGTGTGATAGGCAAGAGTTCCCGGTGCTTGTTTGGAGAGCGATGGCTCAGGGTGAGCCGTTCGGGGTCAAGCAAAACCCGTCGCGCTCGCTTGGAGAGCGGAGGTGGTAGTGGGGTGGGTGTGGGCGGTGTGGGCAGTTACCAAACACCCCTCACTCATTTGGCAGGCAGACGGGGTGGTGAGGCGTGTAGTGGGGCGCGTGTGCGTGGTGGTAGGGTGCACGTGGGCTCCGTAAAAGTCCCTGGCACCGGCTT
>Ga0210387_10003185_pt1 | contig 12617 bp, 10 predicted proteins | sample IncBWC7OmetaG_FD_160108 | JGI IMG/M metagenome (GOLD analysis project Ga0210387, IMG submission 160108) | Forest soil microbial communities from Barre Woods Harvard Forest LTER site, Petersham, Massachusetts, United States - Inc-BW-C-7-O ... | reverse complement strand
GTCTTCGTCGACATCGATCAGGTCAAGGCGCAGAAGCTCGGCGTGCCGATCCAGGCCATCACCGATACGATCGAGACCTATTTCGGCTCGACCTATGTCAATGACTTCAACCTGTTCGGCCGCACCTATCACGTCACCGCCCAGGCCGATCTTCCGTTCCGCAAGGAACAGCCCGATCTTGCGCGTCTGCGCACCCGCAACGCCAATGGCGACATGGTGATGCTCGGCAGCGTGGTGGACTTCAAGGACGTCTCGGGCCCCGACCGCGTGGCGCGCTACAACCTGTATCCGGCGGCGGAACTGCAGGGCGAGGGGTTGCCCGGCACGAGCTCGGCGACCGCGATCGCCGTCATGAAGAAGCTCGCCGACGAGACGCTGCCGAGCGGCTTCTCCTATGACTGGACCGACCTGTCCTATCAGCAGGTCAATGGCGCCAATACCGGTCTCTTCGTGTTCCCGATCTGCGTGCTGTTCGTCTATCTGGTGCTATCAGCGCAATACGGCAGCTGGAGCTTGCCGTTCTCCGTCATCCTGATCGTGCCGATGTGCCTGCTTGCCGCCACGATCGGCGTGCGCATCATGGGTCAGGACGTCAACATCCTCACCCAGATCGGCTTCATTGTGCTGGTCGGCCTTGCCGCCAAGAACGCGATCCTGATCGTCGAGTTCGCGCGCGACATCGAGCTCGAAGGCAAGGAGCGCCTCGAAGCCGTGATCGAGGCCTGCCGCTTACGCTTGCGGCCGATCCTGATGACGTCTTTCGCCTTCATCCTCGGCGTGCTGCCGCTGGTGGTATCGACCGGCTCGGGCTCGGAGATGCGCCAGGCGGTCGGCGTCGCCGTGTTCTTCGGCATGCTCGGCGTCACTTTGTTCGGGCTGCTGTTCACGCCGATCTTCTACATGGTGGTCCGCAACCTGGCGGATCGCTCGAGCGCAAAGAAGAAGACGGGGGCGGTGGCGGCGTGAGCCCCGCCATCGTCATCCCGGGGTACGCGCATTGCCGCATCGCGCCGGCCGCGGCCGAAATAGATGGGCACGTGCAGGGTTATCAAATATACCCAAAACGAAGCGAAAATGCTGGGAGGCGCATAATGAAATCAGTCTGGATGGTGGCCGTTGCGATAAGCGGCCTGCTCGCCGCAGTGCCCGCTTCGGCGCAGGGCGTCAAGATCGGCGTGTTGAACGATCAGTCCGGCGTCTACGCCGACTATGGCGGCAAATATTCGGTGGAAGCCGCCAGGATGGCGATCGAGGATTTTGGCGGCGAAGTGCTGGGCCAGAAGGTCGAGATGGTCACGGCCGACCACCAGAACAAGCCGGATCTCGCCACCTCCATCGCGCGGCGTTGGTACGATAGCGACGGCGTCGACATGATCACCGAGCTCACGACCTCTTCCGTTGCGCTTGCGGTGCAGGAACTGTCGAAGGACAAGAAGAAAATCGATATCGTGGTCGGTGCGGCGACATCGGCACTGACCGGCAGCGCCTGCTCGCCTTACGGCTTCCACTGGGCGTTCGACACCCATGCGCTCGCGGTCGGCACCGGCGGCGCACTGACGAAAGCGGGCGGCGATACCTGGTTCTTCCTGACCGCGGATTACGCCTTCGGCTATGCCTTGGAAAAGGACACCAGCGATATCGTCGCCGCGAATGGCGGCAAGGTGCTGGGCTCGGTGCGCGTGCCGCTGAACTCGTCGGACTTCTCCTCCTTCCTGTTGCAGGCGCAGAGCTCGAAGGCGAAGATCGTCGGTCTTGCCAATGCAGGCCAGGACACCGCCAACTCGATCAAGCAGGCCGCCGAGTTCGGCATCGTCAAGCAGGGCCAGAAGCTCGCAGGGCTCCTGATGACGCTGGCCGAAGTTCACGGCCTCGGCCTTGAGGCCGCGCAGGGGCTCGTGCTCACCGAAGGCTTCTACTGGGACCATGACGACCAGAGCCGCGCCTTCTCCGAGCGCTTCTTCAAGCGCACGGGGCGGATGCCGAGCATGATCCATGCCGGCACCTATTCGGCGACGCTGAGCTATCTGAAGGCCGTGAAAGCCGCCGGCACCAAGGACACCGAAGCGGTCGCGAAGAAGCTGAAGGAATTGCCGGTCGACGACGCCTTTGCCAAGGGCAAGGTGCAGGAGAACGGCAGCATGGTCGACGACATGTATCTGTTCGAGGTGAAGAAGCCCTCGGACTCGAAGAAGCCGTGGGATTATTACAAGCAGCTCGCCGTCGTCCCCGGCGACCAGGCGTTCTTTTCAGCAAAGGACAGCGGCTGCCCGCTGACGAAGTGATCGCTTGTCGTCATCGCGAGCGAAGCGAAGCAATCCAGACTATCGCCGCGAAGGCGGTCTGGATTGCTTCGTCGCTTTGCTCCTCGCAATGACGACAGCTTGGTGATTATCCATGCACAATCCGCCACACGATCGCCCCCAGCGCACCGAGCAGCAGCACGCCCGCGGCCAGCGCCTGTACGCCGAATCCCGGACCGCGCTTTGCTGCGGCCTGCGCGTAGCCGACCAGGTAAACGATGCGGCCGGCGATCCAGATGAGGCCTATCAAGGCGGCAATCCAGTCGCTGACATAGATCGCAAACAGCCACAGCGACGGCAGAAAGATCGGCAACCATTCCAGCGTGTTCATCTGCACGCGGAAGACGCGCTCGAAATCGGGATTGCCCGATATCGCCGGCACCTTGACGCCAAATTCGGCGCGGGCTTTCGAAACGCGTGTGGTGGTGTAGAAATAAAACAGCAGCGAAAGCAGCGTAACCAGCGCCGTATAGTGATACATCGAAAGCGTCCCCCTCGGATTTCCTACTCGATCACCTCGTCCGCGAGCGCAAGCAAGGTCGGCGGAAATTCCAGGTCGATCGATTTCGCGGTCTTGAGATTGATCACGAAAAGATAGCGCGTCGGTCGCTCGAACGGCAGATCGCCCGGCTTGGCGCCCTTGAAGATGCGATCGGCCATCGCTGCCGTGCGTGCGAACGATTCCTTCAGGTCGGCGCCATAGGACATCAGGCCGCCCTCGCGCACGATCGAATCGAATTCGTAGATCGCGGGCAGGCGGTGTTTCGCTGCATAATCGAACACGCGCTCGCGGTTCAGCATGGTCAGCGAGTCCGACACCATCAGGATGGCGTCAGGCTTTTCACGGTCCATCACCGTGAAAGCATCGTTGAAATCGTCGGGCTCGCGTACGCCGACCGCTTCGACATCGGCGCCGATCTCGCGGGCTGATTGCGCCGACGCCTCGTAGCGAAGCGTCATACCGAGATCGTCCTTGTTCCAGAGCATCGCCACTCGCTTGAGCCGGGGCAGCAACTCCTTCAGCAGCCCAAGCCGCTTGGTGCTGAGCTCGGTAGCGACATCGGAGATGCCGGTGAGGTTGCCGCCCGGCTCGGTCAGGCTCTTGACGAGACCCGTGGCGACGGGATCGCCGACGCCGAAGGCGACGACCGTCGGAATGCCGGAGGCCTTCGCTGCGACCACGATCGGAAAACCCCAGACCACGATCACGTCGACATTCCGCGCCTTGGCCTGCGCGACGAATTGTTCCGGCGACAGGTTGCGCGGGGCGTCTTCCGCTGATGTCTCGAAAACCAGGTTCTGGCCGCGTACATAGCCGAGCTGGGCGAGCGCGCCGAGCAGCATTTTCCCGAAGGGGCTTGATTCCGGCACGATACCTTGCGGGCCAACCAGCGCGATGCGCATCGGCTTCGCCGATTCCTGCGCACGTGCGAGCCGCGGCGTGCCGATGGCCGCGCTGCCGAGCAGGGCAATGAATTCGCGCCGTCGCATGGCTTCTCCGAGAACGCCGGTGAATGACTCGTAGGCCGGACCGCCGATTGGATCAATAGCCCGTCAGTTCCAGATAGCCCACGCCGGTGTGGCTTCCGGCAAAGCCGATCGGGCCTTCCCAATACGCGAAGCTCGTTCCCATCCAGGCCCGCGGGTTGAGCGGGGTGGTTTCGATCGTGATCGACAGCGACGGAATGGCGATTTGCCAGGTGACTGGCAGCTTGTGGCCTTCGACGTCGATCGGCGCATGCGGCGTCATCTTGATGTCCGCGGGCGCAAGCTGCCGCGTCGTGGCGTCGGGCAGGATCCAGGTGCCGGAAGCATAATCGCGGCCGCTTTTCTCCCGCATCCGGTACAGCATCAGTTTTTCGCCGCCGGCGAAATGCAGTGCGAACCAGTCCCAACCGGTTTGATCTGATGCCAGCGGCTGGCTGCTCCACTCCCGGTCCATCCAGGCTTGTCCGGTAAGATCGATTGGCTTGCCATCGATGGTGAGGCGGCCGCTCGCCTCGAAGAACGGCTGGCTGTAATAATAGGAGGCCTGCTCGCGCTCGGATTTCTTGCTGTAGCCGGCGTCGCCCTGCAGCACGAACGGGCGATCGGCTGTCAGATGAAAGACGTAGGAAAAATCCTTGCCCGTTGCGGAGAGTTCGAGCGGCGAGATGGTTTTCGCGTCGAAACCATCAGCGCCGCGCATCGCCCATGCATCGATCCAGGCCTGGAACGGCTCTGCGGTGACGCCGGCCTGACCGACGCCGCCGCGTGCGAACGTTTCCGCGGAACGATGAATGTCGGCGCGGGTCACGGCCGCATGCGCCATCCAGATTTGCTGGTTGGCCCAGCCCTCCTGCTGCATGCCGGGCGCCAGCGCCTGCCGGAACAGCGTCCACTGCGCGCCATAGGCTGCGCCGTCCGCGTCTTTCAGATTGGCGGTCACGTACCACCATTCGATGCGGAAATCCGGATGCGGGCCATGATCGGCTGGAAAGGAAAATGCGCGGCCGGGTGTCACTTTCGCATACCCGTCGGCCGCGGTGCCGAGCCCAGCATAGCCCTGGGCCAGTGCGCGCCCGCCGAGGCCGAGCAGCGCGAGGCTGCCTGCGAATGCGCGCCGCGAGATGTGGCGATCAGCGCTCATTGGCGAAAACCCTGATCAGGCTCGCCGGCTGCATGCGGGCCAGCCGCGCCACCGGCAACAGCGACGCGAGCAGCGACGCCGCCATGGCGACGCCGAGCAGTTTTATCAGTTGCAGCGGGAAGACATGGAACGGCAGCCGCCAGCCAAACGCTTTCACATTCACGATCGCGATCAGGCACCAGGCGACCAGTAGCCCCAGCGGCAGGGCGAGCAGCGCGGTGATCAGCGCGACTGACATCGTCTTGGTCAACTCGATCGCAGCTAACTTGCGCCGCGTCACGCCGATCGCCCACAGCGGCGCGAGCTGCGGCAGCCGCGAATTGGCGAGCGTGAGCAGGCTGGTCAACAGCGCGACGCCGGCAACGCCGAGGGTGAAAGCATTCAGCGCCGAGGTGACCGCAAAGGTGCGGTTGAAGATGCGCGTCGATTCCGCTTTCAGCGAGGCCTGGTCGAGCAGATTGCGGCCGTCGAGGCTGAAGTTTTCCGACAGTACGGTGATCAGCGCGGGGATCTTGGCAGGCTCGACCCGGAGCGCCAGCCGCGTCTGCGGCGTGCCCGGAAAATGCTGGAACAGCGCTGCAGCATTCACCGCGAGCTGGCCCTTCGGGTTGCCGTAGTCGGCATAGATGCCCGCGACCGCGAGCTGCCAATCGCCATCCGGCGTCGGTAACGCGATGCGATCGCCGGGCGATAGGTTCATCCGCCGTGACAATTGCTCGCTGATGAAGCAGGTCTCGCCGCGCGGAAGCTTTTGCCAGGCATCAGTATCCGATTGCAGCAGCGGCCAGTGATCGCGATAAGTGGCATCGTCGGGCAGGCCCAGCACTTCGAGCGGAGCGCCGCCGATCTGCGTCTCGGCGCGGCCGCCGGCGAGCACGGCCTTTACCTCGGGACGGTCACGCAACCAGGTCTTGATGGCCTCGGTCTGTGCGTTGTCGGAGGCGCTGAGATAGACATCGGCGGTGAGCCGTCCATCGAGCCAGGTCAGGAAGGTGCGGCTGAAGGTCTCGACCATGGTGGCGACGCCGACGTTGACGGCGAGGGCCAGCAGCAACGCCATCAGCGCCAATGACAATCCCGAAAGCTGCTGGCGGCTGTCCGCCCAGAACCAGTTGGTGAGCGCCGAGCGCGCGCCGCGTTCGCCAAGGACGAGGAAGATTTCGAGGAAAGCCGGCAGGATCAGCGCCGCCCCGAACATGAGTGCGGCGAGCACGCCAAACCCCGCGATCAGCGAATTGCCGGCCCAGAGCAGCCACGCTGCAACGGCGAAGGTCGCGAGCGCTGCCGCGCTCTGCAAGAGAAGCCAGCGGCGCTGTGCCTGCTGCCACGCTTGCGGCTGCGCGGCTGACAGCACCGGCAGCCGGATCGCCTTGGCAAGGCTGGTCGCGGCCGCAATCAGCGCACCGGCAATGCTGATGATGACGCCCGCGATCCACCATTCCGGTTTCAGGCTCAATTCACCCGGGATCGGCGCGCCATAGAGGCCGCGCAAGGTTGCGGCGACATTGGGCAGAAGCTCGCCCGCGATGAAATAGCCGCAGACGAGGCCGATGATCCCCGCAACCAGCGCCAGCGACACCAGCTCGAACACCAGCACGGTATTCATCAGTTTCGCGGAGACGCCGCAGGCGCGCAGCGTCCGCAACATCGGCAGGCGTTGCTCGTAGGCGAGCCCGATCGCCGAATTGACGATGAACAGGCCGACAAAGAACGACAGCAATCCGAAGGCGGTCAGGTTGAGATGAAAACTATCGGTGAGCCGTTCGAGATCGCTTTCGGCATCCGGCTCGACCAGACGCAGCGTGTCGCCGGTGACGCTTTCCAGCGCCGCACGCGGGCCCTTGTCCTTGCCGACCAGAAGCCGCGACACCTGATCGGGCTTGCTCAGGAGTTTTTGCGCAATCCCGATATCGACGACCAGCACATCAGGCACGAGCTGCGCCTGTGTCGCGAGCGGCGGCAGTGTCGCGCCGTTGCTGGCCGATGGTGTAGCGCCCTCGGCGAGTTGCAAATCATTCAACGTCTCCGGCGCAATGAGCGTCTGTCCGGGCGGCGTCATGAACGCCTGCAGGCTTGCGCGTCCGATGGTCGGTGCATTGCCGACTTCGGCCGGCAGGGTCACCGGCTCGATGCCGAGCAGGCGATAGGAGTGCCCGTCGATCTGCACGCGGCCTTCCAGCACAGGCGAGACCGGCCAGCCGGCGCGGCGGAGTTTCACGAACATTTCTTGCGGAACGGTCGCGCCATTCCGCGGCACCAATGTCGGCGTGCGCACACCGCCGAAGATCGCAGCCGCGCGGTCATAGGACTCGCGCGCCTGCTGGTTCAGGGCCTGCACGCCGCTCCACAGCGCGGTCGCGGAGATCAGGCCGATCAATAGCGTCGCGAGCTGCATCGGGTGCCGCCGCCAGTGGCTCAACAGCACGGCCAGGATCCAGACCGCGCGGCTCATGTGACCCGTCCCGCATGCAAGGTGACCTGCCGGTCCAGTGTGGCGGCAAGCCGGGCGCTATGGGTCACCATCAGGAAGCCGCAGCCGGTGCGTGCCACGAGATCGCGCGCCAGCGCCAGCACGCCGTCGGCGGTGTCCTCGTCGAGATTGCCGGTCGGCTCGTCCGCGAGCAGCAGCGTCGGCTTGGTCGCGAGCGCGCGCCCGATCGCGACGCGCTGCTGCTGTCCGCCGGAAAGCTGCTCGGGATAACGCTTGAGCAACGCGGCAAGGCCGAGCCGCTCGATCAGCTCTTTCTGCCAGGCCGCATCATGCTTTCCGGCGATGCGCGACTGGAAGGCGAGGTTGTCCTCGACAGATAAGCTCGGGATCAGATTGAACTGCTGGAACACCAGCCCGAGCCGGTCACGCCGCAGCGCCGCGCGGCCGGCATCGGAAAGACCCGCAACATCCTCGCCATTGAGCCTGATCTCGCCGCCATCGGCGGCATCGAGGCCGGCGATCAGATGCAGCAGCGTGCTCTTGCCGGAGCCGGATTCGCCGGTCAGCGCCACGCGCTCACCGGCGGCGAGTTCGAAATCAACCCCGCGCAGCACGGCGATCTCCTCGCCGGCCGTGCGGTAGCTCTTTGTCAGGTTGCGAACGCTCAGCACGATCCCTTGTTATCCGCCATGCGCGGCGTTGCAAGCGCTCAGATCGGCTTCTGGTATTTCAGAACGAACTCGTCGACGGGAATGGCCGGCTTGAACACCTTGTCGTCGCGGGGGTCTTCGGGATGGTGCAGGAAATCGCCCTCGGCAACGAGCTTGAAGCCGGCCGCCTCGATCTCCTGCTGCAAGGTAGCCTCCTCGATCCGGTGCAGGGTGTGGGCCACATTGATGCCGTCGCCCTTCTTGGCGGAATGATCGGCGATGATGAGATAACCGCCCGGTTTCAGGGCCGCGAACATCTTCGCGTTCATCTTGGCGCGGTCGACCGGCATATAGGTCACGTCGTGATAGGCAAAGAAGAAGGTGATCATGTCGAGGTTCGACACATCGGGCGGGATCGGGTCGTCGAAGTCGCGGACCACATGCACGACGTTCTTCATCGCAGGATTCTTGGCGCGGTTGTCGAACTTGTCTTTCACGAATTTCTCGATGATCACAGCCGGGTCCTGCGCATAGACCGTGCCTGATGGCCCGACCGCGCGCGCCAGAAGCTCGGTCGAATAGCCGGCATTGGCTTCCATATCGAGCACCTTCATGCCTTCCTTCACGCCGGTGAAGGCCAGCATCTTGGCGGGCTCGCGGCGCTGGTCGGTCTGCCGGTCGGCATCGCTGCGGTCGGGGGCGGCGACAATGGCCGCATAGTCCGGCGTCTTGCCTTCGTCGGCGAGTGCCATTCCCGGGATGAGGAGCGAGAGAGCGAAGAGGCCGGCGGCGGCAGTGCAGCGAGCGGGGCGGGTCATGATTACTCCCTGATGTTTTGGGCAGGATATCAAGGCCGTGGTCGCAGATCACCGTCTCAGTGATGTGACGACGCGATCGTGATCGCGTGCAGGGTGTGTTCACAACAACGTCAGGCGGTCGCTTCGCTGCAGCGCACGCGATGCGGCAAAATCGCCGGGTTGCGCTTGCGGGTCGCTCACGCGTAGCATTGTAGCTCACGCCCGGCCGTAACCGGACAGAGGATACATCACGGGGAAGAAACATGACCGCGCAAGCGACGTCCAGCGAAACGCCGAAGGACGCCTGGACCATCACGTTCCTGCTGTTTCTGTTCATGCTGGTGAACTTCGCCGACAAGATCGTGGTCGGCCTTGCCGCCGTGCCCATCATGAAGGAGCTGCAGCTCGAGCCGGCACAGTTCGGCCTGCTCGGCTCGTCCTTTTTCCTCCTGTTCTCGATCACGGCGATCATCGTCGGCTTCATCGTCAATCGCGTAGAGACGCGATGGGTGCTGCTGGTGCTGGCGTCAATCTGGGCGCTGGCGCAGTTTCCGATGGTGGGCACGGTCGGGCTCACCCTGCTCATGATCTGCCGTATCATCCTGGGTGCGGGCGAAGGGCCCGCGGCTTCGGTCGCGGCGCACGCGATCTACAAATGGTTTCCCAACGAGAAGCGCACGCTGCCGACCGCGATCCTGTCGCAAGGCTCGGCGTTCGGCGTGATTCTCGCGGTGCCGGCGCTGAACTGGCTGATCGTCAATTACAACTGGCATTACGCCTTCGGTGCGCTCGGCGTGGTCGGCCTGATGTGGGTCGTGGCCTGGTACTTCCTCGGCAAAGAGGGACCGCTGGTGGATGAGACTGCGGGCGCGGGTGGAGAAGCCAGGATTCCCTATTTCAGCCTGCTCACCTCGCGCACCTTCATCGGCTGCGTGGCCGCGACCTTCGGCGCCTATTGGGCGCTGTCGCTCGGGCTCACCTGGTTCACCTCCTTCATCATGCAGGGGCTCGGCTTCTCGCAGCAGCAGGCAGGCTATATTTCCATCCTGCCGTGGATCTTCGGCGCCACCATCGTGCTCCTCACCGGATGGATCTCGCAGATCCTGGTAGCGCGCGGCGTCTCGACCCGCGTCGCCCGCGGTGTGCTCGGCGCGGCGCCTCTGATCGTCGGCGGATTGGTTCTGGCCGCGATGCCCCACGTGAGTGGCCTGTGGCAGCAGGTCGCGTTGATCGTGATCGGTCCCGGCCTGTGCGGCTCGATCTATGTGGTCTGCGGGCCGATGCTCAGCGAATTCACGCCCGTGTCGCAGCGCGGCGCGATCCTCGCGATCTATGGCGCGATCTACACGCTCGCCGGCATCATCGCGCCTTACGTCATGGGCAACATCATCCAGGGCTCGGCGAATATGCTCGACGGTTACATGAAAGGCTTCACCATCAACGCCTGCGTCATGATCGCCTCGGGCGTGGCCGGCCTGTTGCTGCTGTGGCCCAACACCGAGCGCGCGCGGCTGATGGGCAGCGAGGCCGCGCAACAGCCGAAATTTGCGTGAGATTGGAATCAATCGATCGAAATTTTCGCTTCGTGCGCGACCTTGATCCAGCGTTCGGTTTCCGAGCGCATCAGGTCGCCGAATTGCTGCGGGGTCATGGTGGCGGCTTCGGCGCCCTCGGCTGACAGGATTGTCTTGAGCTCGGGCGAATCCAGTTGCTTGCCGATCGCCGTGTTCAGCGCATTGACGACGTCAGCGGGCATTCCGGCCGGGCCGACAATGCCCCACCAGGACGACAGGTCGAAGCCTGGTATCCCGGCTTCCTCGAGGGTGGGCACATCCGGCAGCAGCGCCGTTCTTTTCGCGCTGGTCACTGCGAGCGCGCGGGCCTGGCCGGTTTTGGCAAGCTGCAGCACCTGCGGCAGGCTTGATACGTAGATGGCGACATGGCCGCCGAGCAGATCATTGAGTGCCGGTGCGCCGCCCTTGTAGGGCACGTGGGTGAATTTGACGCCTGCCGACCACGCGATCAGCTCGGCCGAAATCTGGTTGATGCTGCCGGGACCGGATGACGCATAGGTGATCTGGCCGGGTTTGCTTCTCGCAAGCGCCAGCAACTCGCTGGCGGATTTTACCGGGAGATCATTCGATGCGGTGACCAGAAGCGGCGAGCGGGCGATGAAGGCGACCGGAGTGAAGTCCTTGTTGGTGTCGAACGGCATGTTCTTCTTGATCGCCGGGTTGATCGTAAACGTCGACGACACCAAGAGCAGGGTGTAGCCGTCCGGCGACGCCTTGGCGACGTCGGCGCTGCCGATCACCCCGCCGGCGCCGCCGCGGTTGTCGATCACGACCGCCTGGCCCCAGGCCTCGCTCAGCTTCTTGCCGAGCGCGCGGGCGATGATGTCGTTCGAGCCCCCGACCGCGAACGGCACGATCAGCGTGATCTGCCGCGCCGGATAGGTTTGCGCTCGCACGTGCGAACCCGTCAGTACAAACGCTGCGGCAAGCAAGGCTGCAATCCGGATCATGGGGGTTTCTCCCGGCGCGATGTTATGGTCACTTGTTATCGTTGGTTACGCGACCGTCGTTTTGACGAACATCATCTCCTTCACGCCAGGGACAGGCAATGGATTTTCAACTCACCGCAGAGCAGCAGCGCATGGTGGCCACGGTGCGCGAGCTGGCGCAGGGGGAATTCAAGGCCAACGCGCTGAAATACATGGACGGCACCTTTCCGTGGGAGAACATGAAGAAGCTTGCCGAGATCGGCGTGCTCGGCATGTCGGTTCCCGAGGAATATGGCGGGCTTGGCTTGCCGGTGTTCGATACCGCGCTCTTGCTCGAGGAGATCGCCAAGACCTGTTACGTCACAGCCATGGCCACCCTTGGCGAAGCCGGCGTCCAGACCCGAGTGATCGCGACCTATGCTCCATCAGCCATTCGCGAGCGCATCCTGCCGAAAGTCGTCTCCGGCGACTGCATCCTGGCGGTCTGCATGACCGAGCCGCACGCGGGCACCGACGTCGCGAATTACCGGACCAACGCCGTCATCAAGGGTGACCATGTCGTCCTCAACGGCACCAAGACGCTAATCAGCCGCGCCCGCGAGGCCGGCATGTTCGTGATCTTCACCCGGATCGACGGCAGGCCCGGCCGCGAGGGCATCGGTTGCGTGCTGCTGGAGCCCAACACGCCGGGCTTCGAGGTGACCGGGACCTATCACACCATGGGCGGCGAAAACCTGCACGAGATCCAGTTCAACAATTGCGAATTGCCGCTGGAGAATCTCGTCATCCGCGAAGACGGTTTTCGGAAACTCCTGACGGCCTTCAACACCCAGCGCTGCCTCAATCCGAGCATCTCGCTTGGGCTTGCCGAGGGCGCCTTCGACGAAGCCCGCAACTATGTCCGGGAGCGCACGGTGTTCGGCAAGCCGGTTGCCAATTATCAGGGCGCGCGCTGGAAGCTCGCTGAGATGTACCGCGAGATCGAGACCGCCCGCAGCATCCTCTATCGCGCCTGCATGACGGCCAATCCGTTTCCCGATCCGTTCATGGCGGCAGTCGCCAAGATCACCTGCAACGAGATGGCCAACCGCGTCACCGGCGAGGCGATCCAGCTCCATGGCGGCTTCGGTTTCACCGATGAATACGCGGTCTCGCGCCTCTATCGCGGCGCGCGCTACGGCACGCTCGGCGGCGGCACCACCGAGACGCTGCGCGACCTCATCGGCAAGCGGATCGTGGATGCGTCGGAGACAGGTGCGGAGCTCTTGGCGTATGACATGATGAATGGGGTGTGACTGCAACTGCGT
>Ga0210387_10003184_pt1 | contig 12621 bp, 13 predicted proteins | sample IncBWC7OmetaG_FD_160108 | JGI IMG/M metagenome (GOLD analysis project Ga0210387, IMG submission 160108) | Forest soil microbial communities from Barre Woods Harvard Forest LTER site, Petersham, Massachusetts, United States - Inc-BW-C-7-O ... | reverse complement strand
CGCCCCCTGCACTATAATTCCCAGACCGGCACCGACGCCGCCGAGCCGCCGTCCATGCGTCCATCCCAATGTCGTCAGCACCAGCGTCACCCCAATGGCGATGCAACCCACGTCGAGCCCGGTCTCGAACCGCATGTGTTGGTCGAGCCGCGTCGCCGCGCTCAAGTCCCGAAGGACGAGACCCCACAGCGCCACAGACGCGACCGTCGCTTCAAATACCCCGAAGGCGATCGTTTGAATCGCGAACGCGCTCAGCAGCGCCGAGGTCCACCGCCGCACGGTGAGCACCGCCAGCACGGCGGTTCCGGCGAGGACGCACGTGAGCGCCCACACCAGGACCCGAATCAGATGCGCTTTCTCCGCGGCCATCAACGTATCCGCCCACATGCCGGATAGTTTACAGCGCTGGGCTGAGACTGCCGAGGCGGTACGCGCGACGACCAAGCGTCTCGAGAAGAGCGCGTTCGTCGAACGCTACCTGGCTACACTGGATGGCGAGTCGCTCGCCATCGCCGCGCGATTCTTTTCAGGGATCGTGTTCGCCCGGCACGACGCGCGGACCACGCAAGTTGGCGGCTCGATCGTCTGGGAAGCGCTCGGCGCCATCACCGGTCATGCCGCCGACCAGCTCGGCGCTCGCTATCTCGCACATGGCGATCTCGGCGACCTGACGGGCGAGCTGCTCGCCGATCGGCCACCCTCGGGCACGACACTGGAAGCCGTCGCCGCACGCTTCGCGCAGCTCGCTGCGGCGAAGGGCACGAACGCCCGTCGGGCACTCATCCGCGAGTGGCTCGCCACACTCGGCGGCCTGGAAGCTCGATTTGTCGTCAAGCTCCTCGGCGGCGAGTTGCGCATCGGGCTCAAAGAAGCCCAGGTCGAGGAAGCCCTCGCCCGAGCGTTCGGTCGGCCGCTTGTTTCGATTCGCCGAGCGAACTTGCTGCGCGGCGATATCGGGGAAGTCGCGCAAATGGCGCGCGACGGGACCCTAGAGCACGCGGCGCTCGCGCTATTTCATCCCATCGGATTCATGTTGGCGCAGCCGCACGGCACGCCGGAGTTCCCCTGCGCGATTGAGAATAAATACGATGGCATTCGCGCTCAGGCGCACCTGGCCAATGGTCGTGTCGCGCTGTTCTCGCGCACGCTCGACGACATCACGCGAGGGTATCCCGACGTGGTGGCCGCTCTATCGCCGCTGACGTCCGCCGCCGGCCTTATTCTCGACGGCGAGCTCATCGCGAACTCCTTCCTGGCACTGCAACAGCGCTTGGGGCGAAAAGCGCCCAGCGAAGCGATCATCCGCGAGGTGCCCGTGAGGTTCATGGTGTTCGACATCCTCGCTCAGGACGCGGCGCTCGTCATCGACGAGTCATACACCGAGCGACGCCGTCGCTTGGAAGCACTCGGATCGATCCAGCTCGCGCCGATGGAACGGGCAGAGACCGTGGACGATATCGAGGCCGCATTCGCACGAGCCCGAGAGGCGGGCAACGAGGGCCTCGTCATCAAAGACCTGGGCTCCCCTTACACACCTGGCCGTCGCGGCAAGACCTGGATCAAGCTCAAACGCGCCGAGGACACGCTCGACGTTGTCGTCACGGCCGTCGAGCGCGGACACGGTAGGCGTCGCGACGTACTCTCTGATTACACGTTCGCCGTTCGCAAATCAGAAGACGACCCAACGCTGCTCGACGTCGGCAAAGCCTACAACGGCCTCACCGACGCCGAGATCGCGTCACTCACGAAGACGTTCGAGGCACTCACGATCACGAAGCACGGTGGCTATCACGTCGTCCGGCCCGAGATCGTGCTCGAGGTCACGTTCGACATCGTGCAGCCATCAAAGCGCCACGCCGCGGGCTATGCACTGAGGTTCCCCCGCATCGTGCGCGTACGCGATGACAAAACGGTGGCCGAGATCGACACGCTCGATCGGGTCCGCGCGTTGGCGTCTACCGCCGCGGAGTGATGGGCGCCGAGTCAGAGTCCCACAAGACAACGCCGGCGAGTCGCCTGCCGGAGCTCTTGAGGCTCTCGACCGAGGTGCTGAGACGTTCGAGCGATGTGTACGCGATCCGCGCACACATAACGACCGCCGCGCCGGGAAGAACGCTCGCCGGTCCGATCTGTGACACGCTCTCAGGCGCAACCACGATCATGAGATCGTACCGTCGCGCCAAGCGCGCGAGATCGTCGCGCAACGCGTGACCAGCGGCCGCCGGCGGAGAGCTGACGGGGATCTCAGCGCTACCAGCCGGAATGACATCGAGCCGCAGATCGCGCCCGATGACGACCGTCACGATCGCGTCGGCCCAGGCCACGAGCCCGCCGAGCACGTCAGCGACGCCTGGCGCGATGCGAGCCCCGACGATATGCGTTGCCGGAGCAGCCGCATGCTCGGCGTCCACGAGTAGCGTGTTTCGTGAGTCATAGACGGCCGCGACCGCGATGTTCGATGCGACCGTCGCGACGACCTCGGATTCGTCGCCGGCGATCGTCACGATCGGCAACTCGGACGCCTGGCGATCGCCGACGAGCTCCAAGTACAACAACCGATACTCGGCCGATGTCGCGTCGATCAACGGCGAAAGCGCGCTATCCGTCGAACGACGCATCCGCTCCGGATGGGGTCGCGGAGGCGACAGCACCGCGAGCGTCCGCGCACCGGTCAACCGCTCGGCTTCGTACCGATCCGCCACGCGCGGCTGCGCCACCTCGATGCCGAACGTCACCGCAAACCCGACGGCAGCACCGAGCACGAGCGCCGCGGCGAGCAACGCAATCGGCGGCGCGCTGACGTTGGCGAGCTCGCGCGCGCGTTCGGCCCGCTGATCGAGCACTCCGATGTAGACGCGCGCACCGCCGAGGGCGATCTCGGCCGCTGAGTCGACGGCGAGAAGCGAATCGAGCCTCCGGTGAGCGCGCAACGTCTCCGCCGCCACTGCCGGCGCCGATGGCAGCGAGCCACCGAGCACGGCGACCTGATTGCGCAGCGACGCGCGCTTCGCCTCGGCGACATTGAGCAACGACCGTCCAATCGCGTTCATCCGCGCGGTGAGCGCGACGTAGATCGGATCGACGCCGCCGCTGGTCGTGCTGAACGCTTCTCGAGCCCGAATGATGTCGTCGAGCGAATCCCCGAGCACCTTGACTCTCGGATCGCCGCGCAGCGCGCGCGCCTGGGCGACCGCGCGATACGACGCCGGCAGTGGCGAGAGCTCGGCGTGAGCGGTAACGCGAGTCAGCTCGGCGATGCCGGCCGCGAGCGAATCACGTCGAGCCGCAAGCGCGGGCGGCAGCGTATCCGCCGCCGCGATGCGTAGCGCGCGAGTGCGCGTGCGGCCGAGCGCCGAGTCGGCGGCGCTGACGCCATCGTGGGCGGCCAATGCCCGGCGAATGAGCAGCGTCGTGTCGGGATAGTCTTCGGGCCGCGGCGCAAGGACACGCGCGGCCCGATTGGCCTGCCGCGGGATCAACACGAGCGTCACGAGTGCGATCAAGAAGACCGCGATGCTCACGCCCCCGATGCGCAGCGGGCGGCGGAGCGCATTCCGCGCCCGCGCCGCCAGCCATGTTGGACGCACCAGACGAGTGGTGGTCCTACTGGACCGTGATCACACCCTTCATGCCGAGCGCCAGGTGCGGCGTGCAGTAGAAGTGATACGCCCCAGGCTTCGTCCCCGCGAACGAGACCGTGTACGTGTCGTTCGCGTTGATGAGCAGCGGACCCGTCAGCGGCGAGGTCGTATTCGGCATGTTCGCATTCAACGCCGCGCTCGCACCAGCCGGGATGCTGTCCGCGAAGAACGTCACGTTGTGCGGACCGCCGGTGACGTTGGTGAACTTGATGCCATCGCCCACCTTGACCGTGATGGTCGCGGGATCGAAGCGATAGCCTTGCGCATCGCCGATCATCTTCACTTCGACGGTCTTGCCCGTAATCGGCGCCGCAGCTACGGTCGCACCCGCGGGCGCTGCTGCGCCACCGGCAGGCGCCGCCGTGGCAGTGGCTGCCGCCGTCGTATCGGCCGGCTTGGCCGCGTTGTTGTCAGCAGTCTTGTCACCGCCGCCGCACGCACCGAGCGCCATTACGCTCGCCGCGAGCATCAGCTTGTTTCTCAGCATGTTAAAAAGCCTCCAGTGTCGTTCACTTTTTTGCCCACATGTAGCGCTTGTGAAGCTATTCACAAATGACTAGATTTTCCAGCCACCGATGCAAACGACGCTCCGGCACCATCATCACGCGCATAGCCACGGCCCGACGGGTCGCGGCGCTCTGGTGCGTGAGTGGATGATGGGCTAGCGCCCGACACTTCCAACCTGAGCAGCCACGCGGCCCGTCCATAAGGACGGGCTTTTTTTATGCTCCGAATCGCTTTGCCCAACAAGGGTCGATTGGCCGACGAAGCGCGCGCTCTTTTCGCTGAGGCTGGCCTTGGCGTGCGCGCCCTGGGCGACCGCGCGCTCACTGCCTCACTCGGCGGCGAGTTCCAGGCGCTCTTCGTGCGCGCTCAAGATGTCGCCGAGTTCGTCGCCGACGGCGCGGCTGACGCCGGTGTTACGGGGTGGGATCTCGTGGCCGAGTCCGATCGCGCGCTCGAGACGTTGCTCGACCTCGAGTTCGGTCGATGCCGACTCGTCGTCGCATCGCATGAGGAGAGCGGCATCATGTCGCTGGACGACATCACCGATCATCGTGTGGCGACCGTCTTCCCCCGGTTGACTCGCAACTACTTCGAGTCGCTCGGCCGCCCGGTCTCGATCGTCCCGGTCTCAGGTGCCGCCGAGGTGGCGCCGCACTTGGGGATCGCCGACGTCATCGTCGATCTCGTCTCGACAGGGTCGACGCTCAAAACAAACGGCCTTCGCGAGCTCGCAACGGTCCTCGAATCGACCGCCCGGCTCGTCGCCGGGAAGCAGCGTGCCGATCTCGAAGATCTCGTGACGGCGCTCGACTCGGTCGTGCGTGGCCGCGGCAAGCGGTATCTCATGGCCAACGTCCCGCGGACAGCACTCGACCGCGTCACCGCCGTATTGCCCGGCCTCAACGGCCCAACAGTCATCGACATCATGAACGGCCACGACATGGTGGCCGTCCACGCCGTCGTTCCAGCAGACGGTATCTATCGCACGATAGCCGCGCTCAAAGGTCTGGGCGCCGAGGGCATTCTCGTCACTCGCATCGAGCGTCTGTTGCCATGACGATCGCACCATGACGATCGCGACTGACACCGCGGCCATCATCGCGCGCGTGCGCGAGGACGGCGACAAAGCCCTGTTTGCTCTCGCTCGCGAGCTCGACGGCGTGACGCTCGAAGCGCTCGAGATCCCGCCCGGCGCCGAGATCTCGGCGTCACTCCGGCAAGCGATGTCACACGCCATCGCGAACCTACGCACCGCCCACACGGCATTCGCGCCGAAAGCGGTTGAAGTCGAAACAGAACCAGGCGTCGTGGTCGGCCGGAGACCCGATCCATTGTCGCGTGTGGGGATTTACGCGCCCGGAGGGCGCGCAACATATCCCAGTAGCCTGCTGATGGGCGCGATCCCAGCGAGAGTCGCCGGAGTGCGCGAGGTGATCGTGTGCTCCCCGCGACCATCGGCCGCGCTGTTGGCGGCAGCCGAGATGGCCGGTGTCGACCGCGTCTTCGCGGTAGGCGGCGCAGGCGCGATCGCCGCCATGGCCTATGGCACAGGCACCATCCCGCGCGTCGACAAGATCGTCGGCCCGGGCAACGTGTACGTGGCCGAGGCTAAGCTGCAACTCGCTGGTGTCGTCGCGAGCGAAGCACCCGCGGGCCCGAGCGAGCTTCTCGTCATCGCCGACGAGGCTGCCGATCCCGCTGTCATCGCGCGGGAGGTGGCGGCACAGGCCGAACACGATCCGCGAGCGCGGGTAGCCGTGGTCACGGTCGGCCGCGACGTGGCGTCAATCGACGACGCGATCGCGTTCGCGAATGAGTGGGCCCCTGAGCATTTGCTATTGGCGGTCGCCGATCCGATGGCCGTGTTCGCCCGAATCCGCAACGCCGGCGCTGTATTTCTCGGCGAGACGAGCTCCGTCACGTTTGGCGACTACCTGACGGGCGCGAATCACGTATTGCCCACCGGCGGGTGGGCGCGATCGTACTCCGGTCTCTCGACGCAGGATTTCGTGCGGTGGACGAGCTACACGCGCGTCGATCGCGCGGCCGCCGCGCGATTGGCCGCTGACACCGCCGTGTTCGCCGAGGCCGAAGGGTTGAGCGCGCACGCGAGTGCCGCGCGGGCCTGGGCGTGGGAGGCGCGATGATGAGGCGTGCCTATCGCGACGTGCACCTGTACGCCAACGATCGACAGCCGTGCGCGATCGATCTTAGCGACAACACGAACTTGTGGGGCATGCCACCCGCCGCATCAGCCGCTGCAGCGGCCGCTGCGGGCATCGCGACACGCTACCCAGGCGTCTACGCGCGCGAGCTGAAGTCCGCGATCGCGGAATATCTCGGTGTCACACCCGACATGATCGTGACGGGTTGCGGCTCAGACGATGTTTTGGATTCAGCCTTCCGCGCGCTGGCCGAGCCGGGCGAACGAGTCGCGCATTCGGTGCCGACCTTTCCCATGGCAGGGACGTTCGCTCGAATGAACGCGCTCGTTCCAGTGCCAGTCTCAATGAGCAATTGGGACATCGATCCCGAGGCGATGCTGGCACCGCACGCGCAAGTCACATATCTCTGTTCGCCCAATAATCCAAACGGTCGTTCGCTATCGCGGGGCGCGGTCGAGGCTATCGTGTCCGAGTCACCGGGATACGTGATCATCGACGAGGCCTACGCCGAGTTCGCGGACCGAACGGACATCGATCTTCTCGTACGCTCTGATCGCTTGGTCATCACGCGGACGCTCTCGAAGGCGTTCGGACTCGCCGGGCTTCGCGTGGGGTATGCTGTTGGCGCTCCATCGGTCATCGCCGAGATCGAGAAATCGCGCGGCCCTTATAAAGTCAACCGCGTCGCGGAATGCGCGGCCATCGCGGCATTGACTGACGATCGGGCCTGGGTCGCCGAGCGCATCGGGCTCGTCCGCCAGAATCGTGAACGGTTTCGGGGTGAAATCGCCGCGCTCGAGAGCGACGCGAACTTCGTATTCGTGCCGGCGTCGAATGCGACAGAGATCGCGCGGCGACTGCGCGAGGGCGGTATCGCGGTGCGGGCGTTCGACGACGGGTACCGGGTGACCATCGGACCGTGGGATCTCATGCAAGCGTGCATCGATGCGATTGGCCGTCTTTGATTACGGTGCAGGCAACCTGCACTCCCTCGGCAAGGCGCTGTGCGCCCCCGGCATCGACGTCTCCATCGAGACCGACCCGCTGGCCCTGCTCTCGGCCGACGCCATCATACTGCCCGGCGTCGGCGCATTCGGCACGGCCGCTTCGCGGCTCGCGCCTGCCCGCGCGGCCCTCGCCACCGCCCTCGCCACTGGCCTGCCGTGCCTCGGCATCTGTCTCGGCATGCAGCTGCTCTTCGACACGAGCGACGAGAGCCCTGGCGTCCTCGGACTCGGCATCATCGCCGGCCGAGTCACGCGGCTACGCGCTTCGCGCGTGCCGCACATGGGGTGGAACGCTGTGGACTGGTGCGATAAGCGCGCAGCTACGCCGATCGTTCCTGGTGTACACTTTTTGGCGAGCGAGGCGAGCGAGGCGAAGCCTCGATCAGAACCAGATGTCGCCTACTTCGCGCATGGCTACGCGTGCCGCCCGGTGGACGAGGGCGTTGTGACCGCCTGGACGGTCGAAGATGGCGACCGGTTCCCCTCGGCCGTCCGATGGCGTAACGTCGTGGGTGTACAATTCCACCCCGAGAAGAGCTCGGCCCCTGGCGTGCGCTTCATTCGTGAATTTCTAGGAGCCCTATGATCGTGATCCCAGCCGTCGACCTCCGCGCTGGCGCGTGTGTTCAGCTCGTAGGTGGCTCCTACGATGACGAACGCGTGCGACTTGGCGATCCGGGCGCGGTAGCCAGAGGGTGGGAGGAGCTAGGATTCCACCACCTGCACGTGGTAGACCTCGATGCCGCCACCGGCCGCGGCTCGAATGTCGGACTCGTGCGCGAGATCCTGACGACGTCCGACGCCGAAATCCAGGTCGGCGGCGGCGTACGCGAGTTCGACCGGATCGAAGAGCTACTGACGGACGGCGCCCGGCGCGTCATCGTCGGCACGCGCGCGTTGGAAGATGCCGAGTGGCTCGACGAAATGACGTCGAGGTTCCCGGATGAGCTGGTCGTGGCCGCCGATGTCTTCGACCGGCGCGTCGTCACGCGCGGCTGGAGCCGATCGCTGCCGGTTGACGTGCTCGATGCCATCGAAGAGTTGAACGCGCTGCCGCTCGCGGGACTCCTCGTGACTGCCGTGCACCGCGAAGGCCAACTGCGTGGAGCGGACCTACCGCTCATGGAGGATGTGGCCGAGGCTGCCGCGTTCCCGGTCTACGCCGCCGGCGGGATCGCGACCTTGGCCGATGTCCGCGCGCTCGCCGATCGCGGCGTAGCGGCCGCGATCGTCGGCATGGCCCTGTACACTGGCGCCATCGACCCGCGCGCCGCGGCCTCGGAGTTCGGCGAATGACCATCGTCACGCGCGAAACCAAGGAGACGCGGATCCAGGTGCGGATCGAGCCCGCGAAGGACCCCACAGCACCCGAGACCAGCATCGTCACCGGCGAGCCGTTCCTGGATCACATGCTGACGACATTCGCGCACTACGCCGCGCTCGATCTCCGCGTCACCGCCGCCGGCGACCTCCGTCACCATCTGGTCGAGGACGTCGCGATCGCCCTCGGCCAATCGATCGCGCTGCTCGCTCCCGCGGGCGCGGCGCGGTACGGCGATCGGACCATCCCCATGGACGACGCGCTCGTACAGGTCGCGCTCGACATCGGCGGCCGCCCGTTTTATCGCGGCAAGTTGCCGAGCGGGCTGTATAACCACTGGATGCGATCGTTCGCCACGAACGCGCGTACGACGCTGCACGTGCGCGTGCTCCGGGGACATGACCGGCACCACATCGTCGAGGCCGCGTTCAAAGCGCTCGGGCTGGCGCTGCGTCAGGCGCTCGTCGACACGGGCGCCGTCATGAGCACGAAATGATGCGGCGCATTGTGGTATGCCTTGACGTCGACGGCGGGCGAGTCGTGAAAGGCGTGCGATTTGAGTCGCTGCGCGATATCGGCGATCCGGCCGAGCTCGCCGAGCGCTACGAAGCGCAGGGCGCTGACGAGATCGTGTTTCTCGACATCTCGGCCAGCGCCGATGGGCGAGCGACGTTGCTCGACACGGCTCGCCGAACCGCCGAACGGCTGTTCGTGCCGCTGACCATCGGCGGCGGGATCCGCTCGGTTGACGATATCGCGCGGACGCTCCGCGCCGGCGCCGACAAAGTCAGCATCAACTCGGCCGCCGTCACACGCCCAGCCTTATTGACCGAAGCCGCGCGGCAATTCGGCTCACAATGTGTGGTGGCGAGCATCGACGCAAAAGATGGGCAGGTCTACACGCACGGCGGCCGCACGCCGACAACGCTGGACGCCATCGAGTGGGCTCGAACGTGTGTCGAACACGGGGCAGGAGAGATCTTGTTGACCAGCATCGAGCGCGATGGTTCGCGTGAGGGATACGACCTGGAGCTCACGCGTGCGATCGCCGCATCCGTGAGCGTGCCGGTTGTCGCGTCCGGCGGAGCCGGCAATCCCCAACATGTCGCCGACGTACTAGCGGACGCCGACGCGGCCCTTGTCGCCGGGATTGTGCACGATGGCATCACAACCGTCGGCGAGATCAAGGCCACCGTCACCCGCGCGGGGATCCCATGCCGCCTGTGAGTCTGTTGCATGCGGTGATCGAGCTCGCCCAGGTCGTGGGCGACACCGCCATGGAGTACTTCGGCTACCCCAAGCTCGTCGTCGAAACGAAAAACGACGGATCCCCGGTGACCGTCGCCGATCGCACGGCCGAGGCGCGCGCCCGCGAGTGGCTCGCGCAGAAATTTCCGAAAGACGGGATCGTCGGCGAGGAGCTCGGCACGGAACGCCCTGATGCTCGGCGGCGGTGGCTCATCGATCCGATCGACGGCACGAAATCCTTCGTTCGCGGCGTCCCGTTGTGGGCGACACTCGTCGCGCTCGTCGAGGGCGACACCGTCTTGGCCGGCGCCGTCAACTGTGCCGCCGCGGGCGAGATGGTCGGCGCCGCGATCGGCGAAGGCGCTTGGTGGAACGGCTCGCGTTGCTCGGTCTCGAAGATCGACACTATTGCCAATGCGACTGTGTTGACGAGCGACGATCGGTTCCACAAACGCCCCGACCGCCGCGCGCGTTGGGATGCGCTCGCCGATGCCGCAAAGGTCGCGCGAACGTGGGGAGACGGGTTCGGTTATGTCATGGTCGCAACCGGGCGCGCGGAGATCATGGCCGACGAGGCATTCGCCATCTGGGACGCAGCGGCTCCGTACATCATCGTCACGGAAGCCGGAGGCCTCTTCACGACATGGAACGGCCAAGCCACGATCAGCGGCGGTGAGGGCATCGCGACGAACATGTCGATCGCGCCCGCCGCGCGTGCGGCGTTATTCGACCCATGATCACCGTCATCGCGCAGGACGCGACCACCGGCCGCGTGCTCATGGTCGCTGGCGCCGATCCTGACGCCGTCGAGCTCACCAAGACCACGGGCGAGATGCACTACACCTCTCGTACTCGCGGCCTGTGGCACAAAGGCGCCACCAGTGGCAACCGCCAGCGTGTCGTCTCGCTGACGCCAGATTGCGACGGCGATGCGCTCCTCGCGCTCGTCGAGCCGCTCGGCCCCGCGTGTCACACCGGCGCCGTCTCATGCTTTGACGCGCCGCCGCAGGATGCGCTCTCGCAGCTCGATGCGACCATCGCGGCTCGCGCCACGGAAGGCTCAGATTCGAGCTACACCCGGCGATTGCTCGCCGACCGCAACATGCGACTCAAGAAGCTCGGCGAGGAAGCCGCCGAGTTAGCGGTTGCTTGCGCGGACAACGACGCCGAGCGCGCTGTCGAAGAGGCCGCCGATCTACTCTATCACTCGCTTGTCGCGCTGCGGGCGCTTGGCGTGGGACTCGACGACGTCCGCCGAGTTATTGCGCAACGACGACGTACGGCGCGGTGAGTATGCGACCGCCACGCTTGACCTGCACCCAGACGTAGTAGCGCCCGGCCTTGGGAAACGCATAGGGAAACGACACGGTGTCGCTCAACGCGCCCATGGACATTGGCTGCCCTCTCGCCAATACCATCTGCGCCGCGGTCGAGATGGTGCCCATGGGATGCAGATGAATAAACACGCTCCCGTCGTCGCGCACGACGACCGCGTGACCCGCCATTCCCATGTATGGCTGGATGCCCGACACCACGAACCGGAGACCTGCAGGGGCGCCGACTCTTACAGTGTCGGAACCGAGCTTAAGAATGGCTGAGCCGCCAGCCCCAGAGAACGCGTCGTCTGAATCACTCGGTACATAGGGTGACGGAGAGTCGGCGAGATCGACCGTCGTGACGAGCGTATGGTCGAACCCACTCCCGTGCACGATATCGGCGAACACCCGATAGCGACCTTTGGGCAACGGTGGGATGGTCGCGCGAAACGTGTCCGTGTCGGTCGTTGCCGGATGCAGGTGCGCAAACGCGAGCCCTGAGTCGGCGACGAGAAAGAGGTGCATGAGCTTCCCGTGGTCGGGAATGAGCGGCGACCACTGGGTCCGCCCTCGCTGATTGACATACGAGGAATCATGCCGCTCGAGCCACGCGCTATCGGTGATCGCGAACGTGAGCTGCCCGGGCTGCGCCTCTGATGCCCGCACCGTGAACGGCCGATACATCCGCTGCTGAAACTCGGCGTCGGTGTCGTTCCACCACGTCCACCCGCCAAACAACATGGCGGCGACGAAGACACCGGTGCCAGCCATCGCGAGCCGCGCGCGGCGCCGATGCGCCGCGTCGGGTACCTGGCCAGGCTCCAGCGTCGCCTCTCGAACAGCGGCGCCACCAATCGACACGGCGCCGACGAAGAGGAAGATGCCAATGGCGCCGAGGATGACACCGAGCCACCGGTAGAGAGGCAAGCGGCGCGTGGCGACGGCGACAACCGGAACGACGGCGGTGCCGGTGCCCTTACTGCCGTGCACGCCCACGGTGACACTGTTGGACCCGCCGGCCATCACCCACAGCTTCCCGACGAAAGTCGCCGAGTCCCCGACTGCACGCGCAGCGTCTTCTGGCGGCGGCGCGGCGGTCGTGGCATCGTAGCGATTGACGAAGAGCGTCACCCGGTCCACCGCGGGCCCGGTGACGTGTACGGTGACCTCGGCCACGCCCGGCACGACGCCGGGAAGGCGCACGATGACAAGAACGGGGTACGGCCCCGCGTTCCCCTCGTAGTAGACGTCCGGGCTACCGACGTGCGCCGAGCATACGAGTACCGCCAGCGCCAGGCCTATGGCCCGTCTAATCATCGCCGGAGTCGCGCCATCCCTTCGCCCCACCACAGCCCTAAGCGGGCCGAGATGATGGCGAACACGGTCGCGTATCCCAGGCCGCGCAGGATGTCGCCC
>Ga0210387_10003183_pt1 | contig 12621 bp, 11 predicted proteins | sample IncBWC7OmetaG_FD_160108 | JGI IMG/M metagenome (GOLD analysis project Ga0210387, IMG submission 160108) | Forest soil microbial communities from Barre Woods Harvard Forest LTER site, Petersham, Massachusetts, United States - Inc-BW-C-7-O ... | reverse complement strand
CCCGCATCGGGGCATCGAAACCATCACGTACGTGCTCGCCGGGTCCGTCGAGCACGGTGATAGTTTGGGGAATCGCGGGAGCATGTCTGCCGGCGACGTCCAATGGATGACCGCCGGCAGCGGTATCTTGCACCAGGAGATGCCGAAGGGCGACGCGCAGGGTCGCATGCACGGGTTCCAATTGTGGGCGAACCTGCCGTCCTCGCTCAAGATGACGGACCCGCGGTACCAGGACATCCCGGCCGCCGCGATTCCCGAGGTCGTCGAGGATGATGGCACTCGCGTGCGCGTCGTGAGCGGGGCGTTCGGCGGACAGCGGGGACCGGTCGACGGAATTGCCGCCGATCCCAGCTACCTCGACATCTCCGTGCCGCCGGGCCATCGGAAGCGGCTCGCCGTCGAGGTCGACCGGAACGCGTTCGCGTACGTCTTCTCCGGGAGTGGCACGTTTCGCGATGCCTCCGAGCCCCGGGCTGTGCTCACCGAGTCGACCGACAAGCCGGACGCACCACCGGTCTATACCATCGCGAACCACTCGCTCGTGCTGTTCGACCGCGGCGATGAGATCACCGTGCAGGCTGGACCGGAGGGTATTCGATTCCTCCTGGTCTCCGGGCGGCCGATCAAAGAACCAGTCGCGTGGCACGGGCCGATCGTCATGAACACGGAGCAGGAGCTCCGCCAGGCAGTGTCGGAGTTACGCGACGGGAGCTTCATCAAGCACCGCTAGTGGTGCTTCGTGGCCACCCGCATCGTCTTGTTTTCTCTCGACAAAGGCAACGGGTCGCCCGTCACGCAGTATCCGTACAATGGCCATCGGCGCATACATCGCGGCGTCGCGACAGTCGGGCATCACGTGCACGCGGGTGAGCACGTGTACGAGCAGCGTGTCCCGTCGCGCGTCCACGCGCTCGACGCGCCGCCGAATCTCGAATCACCGCGCGCGTCCAGTGCGGTAGAGAGGGCTGCGCATAAGATGCCGACACCATCGCGCGCGCCAATAGCAAGAATCCTGTGATGGCACACCGCATGATGGGGGTTACCGTCCGGTGAGTTGCTCCATTTCCTCGGGATAGCGAGGCTGTTGCACCTTCGCCGCGGCGCTGTCGATCTGGCGGAGATCGTCGGCCGAGAGCGCGATGTCGGCCGCGCCGTCGTTCTCGTCCAACCGCGCGAGCTTCGTGGTACCGGGAATCGGCACCATCCACGGCTTCTGCGCGAGGATCCAGGCGAGCGCGATTTGCGCGGGCGTCGACTTCTTGCGCGTGCCGATTTCGGCGAGCAGGTCGATCAGCGCCTGGTTCGCTTTGCGCGCCTCGGGTGTGAAGCGCGGAAGTTGATTGCGAAAGTCGGAGCTGTCGAACGAGGTATTCTCGTCGATCTTTCCCGTCAGGAATCCCCTGCCGAGCGGGCTATACGGCACGAAGCCGATACCGAGCGCCTCGAGAGTCGGGATGATCTCTTTCTCGGCCGCACGAAACCATACCGAGTACTCGCTCTGGAGCGCGGTGACCGGCTGGACCGCGTGCGCGCGGCGGATCGTACCGGCGCCGGCCTCGGACAGGCCGAAGTGTTTGACCTTGCCGGCTTGGATCAAGTTCTTCACCGCCCCCGCGACGTCCTCGATTGGGACGTCCGGGTCGACCCGGTGCTGATATAAGAGATCAATCCGGTCAGTCCGGAGTCGCTTGAGCGACGCGTCGGCCATGCGCTTGATGGTCTCGGGGCGACTGTCCATGCCGAGCCGTTTCCCATTCGCATCGAACTTGAAGCCGAACTTGGTCGCAATGACCACCTGGTCACGAACTGGCGCGAGCCCTTCGCCCACCAGCTCCTCGTTCGTGAACGGCCCGTACAACTCGGCCGTGTCGAAGAACGTGACGCCGCGTTCGACTGCCGTTCGCAGCAGCGCGATCATCTCTTGCTTGTCGCCGGCCGGACCGTATGCCCAGCTCATGCCCATGCAGCCGAGTCCGAGCGCGGAGACCTCCAGCGTACCCAACTTTCGTTTCTGCATCATTTGAGAGACCCCATGTCGATGGAGAATCGATACTTCACGTCGGACTTGAGGAGTCGATCATACGCTTCGTTCACCTGCTGAATCGGGATGACCTCGACGTCCGCCGTCACGTTGTGCTTCCCGCAAAAATCGAGCATCTCCTGCGTCTCGGGCAGACCGCCGATGGGCGATCCCGACAGGCTGCGCCGGCCCATGAGCAGGCTGAAGGCCGCGACTTGGAGCGGCTTCTCGGGCGCGCCGACAAGGGTCAGGTTGCCGTCGCGACGCAGCAGGTGAAGATAGGCGTTGATGTCGTGATCGGCCGAGACTGCGTCGAGAATGAAATCGAAGCTGCCGGCGTGCTTCTGCATCTCGTTGGCGTTGCGCGAGACGACGACTTCGTCGGCACAGAGTCGGAAGGCGTCGTCTCTCTTGCTGGGCGATGTCGTAAAGACCACGACGTGGGCGCCGAGCGCGTGGGCGAACTTGACGCCCATGTGGCCGAGTCCGCCGAGGCCGACGATGCCGACCTTCTTGCCCTTTGTAACGCCCCAGTGGCGCATCGGCGAGTACGTCGTGATGCCCGCACAAAGGAGAGGCGCGGTTCCCGCGAGATCGAGGTTCGACGGCACGCGCAGGGCGAAGCGCTCCGGGACGACGATGCTGTCGGAGTAGCCGCCGTAGGTGACGCGATCGGTGTACTTGTCCGGCGCGTTGTACGTGAACGTCGCGTTCGGGCAGAACTGCTCGAGGCCAGCCTGGCACTCGGGGCAGGTGCGATCCGAGTCGACCAGGCAGCCGACCGCGGCGAGGTCGCCGGGCTTGAACTTGGTGACCGCGGAGCCGACCTTCGCGACCCGGCCGACGATCTCGTGGCCGGGAACGCAGGGGTAGGCGGTGGGCCAGAAGCTGCTCCACTCGTCGCGAACCGTGTGGAGATCGGAGTGACAGATCCCGCAAAAGAGGATCTCGATCTGCACATCGTGCTCGGTCGGATCGCGTCGTGGGATCGTGGAGGGGGCCATCGGCGAGGTGGCGCTGGCGGCGGCGTAGGCTTTGGCGTTGTACATGTTTCTTCGATTGGGTAATTAGGCCCGATACTGTTCGTCGCTGACCGGCTCCAGCCAATCGACGACCTGGGTGTTGAGCTTCTCTTGAACGGCGATATGGGTCATGAGGGTCGCGTCAGTTGCTCCGTGCCAGTGTTTCTCGCCGGGGGCGAACGTGATGACGTCACCTTCGCGTATCGTCACTTTGGGGCCTCCCCAGCGCTGCGCCCAGCCTTTTCCAGCCGTTACGATCAGGGTCTGACCGAACGGGTGCGTGTGCCACGAGTTGCGGGCGCCGGGCGCGAACGTGACGCGGGAGCCGACCGCACGCCCTGGCTCGGCGGCTTCGAAAAGCGGCTCCATCCAGACATCGCCAATGAAGTAGTCCGGTGATCCTTTCTGCATATCGCTCTCGAAAAAAGGAAACGGGTCGAGGACGTTGGCTCCAAGCGCGTTTCTGCGGAACTATAGCCTAATCCTACGGGATAGTATTCGCGTATATGAAACCGACCCGATTGGCTGAGCTGCTCGATCGCCTCGCGGTGCGCGAGGGCATCCAGCAGACGTCGGTACCGGGTGTGCTCGTGTCACGCACCTCGTATGGAAGCACGCGATGCCCGGTCATCTACGAGCCGATGATCTACATCATCGGCCAGGGTCGGAAGATCGGCCATCTGGGCGACGAGGAATTCCGCTACGATGCCGACAACTATCTGGTCTTGTCGGTTCCGTTGCCTTTGCAGTGCGAGTGGGAAGCGAGTCGCGACGAGCCGCTGCTGGCGGTCAAGATCGCGGTCGAGCCGCCGCTGCTCGTCGAAATGTTGATGGACTTGCCCGAGCCGGTGCATGCGAACGGCGCAGTCCCCAGGGGCATCTACGCGACGCCGCTGACGACCGAGCTCAGCGACGCAGTCGAGCGGCTGCTGGAGTGTCTCCACTCGCCGGTCGATAGCCGCGTGCTGGGGCGGCAGACTGTGCGGGAGATCATCTATCGCGTGCTACGCGGCGAGCAAGGTGGAGCGTTGCGGGCGATGGCGAGTCGGAACGATCAGTTCATGCGCATTGCGCGGGTCCTGCAGAGTATCCACTCGGATTATGCGCGCACGATGAGCTCGGAGGAGATGGCGAGACTCGCGGGCATGAGCGTGTCGACGTTTCATCACAACTTCAAGGCGGTGACGGCGACCACACCGCTGCAGTACGTGAAGAGCGTGCGCTTGCATCGCGCGCGGATGCTCATGGTGCAGTCCGATCACAACGCGAGCATGGCCGCGGCAGCCGTTGGCTACGAGAGCGCTTCGCAGTTCGGGCGCGAGTTCAAGCGATTCTTCGGGGCCTCGCCCGGCGAGGAGGCGGCCAACATCCGCGCCCGATTCGGCGTCAGTAACGAGGTCGCCAGAGCAGTGGCGCCGGATCATCGCGAAAGATCCGACTGGCGAGGCGCGGCCAGAGGACTCTGAGCGCGCGGCGACTGAGGTCGGCGAGCGGCGTGTGTACCTCGATGTGCGCTCGCTCGATGGGCTCCTCGACGCAGGAGAGCTGCAGCGCACCGGCGCATCCATCGAGAAAGACGACCTCGCGAATTCCGCGGTCGATGAGCGCTTGGATGAGTGAGGCTCTGAGCACCATCGACAGGGACAGGTGGGGGAGCCCACCGTGGTTCATCTGCGTCGCGATGAATGCCCGCTTGCCATGCTGCCATCCCACCAGCACGCTCAGCCAACCGTCCTCGGTCGAGTGCAGCCCGACCCGAATCGCGTCGGGCTCGCCGATGCGCAGATGGCGAGGATCGACGCCATCCCAGCGATTGGCGTGGGGTCTGATGGACTCGAATGCAGAGCGGAATGTCGCGGCGTCGATCTCTGGCTTGAATGCGATGCCGGAGCGCGCCGCGCGCCGGGGGTAGCGCCGCAGGTTGCGCCGTGTGTCGGGCCCGAGGGTCGAGAGGAATTCGTCCCAGGTGCTCTGTAATTGCAGACGATTCGGCAGGGTGTACTGGCTGTGCCGTGTGGTGGCCTGATGGTCAGTGGCAACGTCAGCCACGGCGCGCGCGAGCCCATGCTCGCCGAATGTCGTCCCTACGGCATTGACCTGGACCGTATGCACGCGACCGAGGGACAATAACGCGCGTAATCCGCGCTGGAATACCAATCGTTGGTGCGCTGGTGCGGCCAGCATGACGCCCGCACCGGTGCGGTCGCCGATCGAGAACATGCCGGATCGCGCGCCACGAATGCGATCTTCGATCGCGTACAGGCACCCCACCGGTTGGGCGTGCTCGTAGACCACCACCGCGAGCGCGCCGCGGCGCTTGGCGGTGGCTCGGAGAAAGAGGTATGCGGGATCGACCCGCGGATCGCCGTGAGCGAGCGCGAGCAGGGATGGCGCGCGCTCCAACGCATCGCTCAGCTCTGACGCCCGGTACACGATGCGCGTAGCAACATCGGCCATACTCCTGTATACGGTATGGCCGAGTGCTACCTGCCACTATACAGCTTGGGACGATTCCGGCTCAGGACGGGACGGGGTGTCCCGCTTCAGCCGAACGTCACGAACGAGATCACGTTGCCATCGGGATCGCGCACGTGGAAATCCGTCCCGCCCCACGGTTGCTTGACGAGCGTCTGCGCGAAGTCGAGGCCGCGCGCTTTGAATTCCTCGAACTGACCTCGCACGTCCGAGGTTTCGATCGTGGCCAGGATCAGCCCTTCCTCGCGCGCGGCCCACTGCGCGAAGTTTGGCTCGTGCACGAAGCGCAAATGCAGGCGCACGCCGTCACGCGAGACGGCGCCATAAAACGGCGGCTTGCCGTAGAGAAAATCGATTGCGAAGCCGAGCATGCCTTGGTAGAACGCGGCGGCCGCTTCGACGTTGCGCACGAAGAGGATCGGGACAACGTCCGTCAGGACAGGCGGTCCGGCATTCGCGCGTGGCGTCTTCGCCTCGTTAGCAGCCGCGCCCTTGAGGTCGGCCCAGGTCGCATGGCCGGCTTCGATCGCGACGATCTCTTGAGCCATGGTCAACGTGAACTTGAGCGCCAGCACGTCGCGGTCGGTCAGTGCGGAAAAGCGCTCGAGCCGCCGCACTTTCTCGCCAATGGAATAGTTCCCCTCGCGGTGCCAGCGAAGGAGAAGCTTGGCTTGCTTACGATACGTCTCTAGGATAGGCATAGATGGGCGCACCTCGCTGAGAGTTTTCAGCGGGCGGGCCTAGCCCTTTCGGCGCCATTCGCCGAGGTGCCCCGCGCGGAACACGTTCAAACTACTTTCGAGTGGCCTACTTCGCTACGAATCAGATGGCCCGCTTTGCCTGGTTGGGCGCGACGCTCATGGCGCTGAGCAGGGCGGCCGCCGCGCAACCGCCGAATGTTGCCGCCGCCCAGGTGGAGCTGCTGACGCTTCGGACCGCGGTGCCGCACCGCGTGCCCGTCCGCCGCGATAGCCTGTGGCTGGAGACCAGCCCCGATCCCGTGTCGCTGGACTCCGCGGCGCGCGCGCTGATGGCCTTGTCGAAACCCACGGTGTGCGGGGCCAAACCCGAGCGCGCGATGATCCGCGTCAAGTGCCAACGACTGCAGGATCTGTCAGCGTATGACATCGGGGGCGCGCTCGTGGTACGGTATGGCGGAGAGTTCGGCTCCGTCTCCGGCGGCGGCGGCTTACTCGGAGATGTCCGCCGATACCATCCCTCGGGTATCGACACGCTCCGTGCGATGTGCACGGGCCGGGACACGCTTATCGTGCCGGTCGTGGCCATGGAAATCTGGCAGCGCGACTACTACGAGCCAATATTCGATACGAGTGCGTTCCCGTACAACATGTCAGGCAGCGGCGATCTCGAACATGACGGACAGAGCACCGCCTTCACCCGACAACATGACATCATATCGACGTTCAAATTTTCGGCATCGTTCAATGACACGACGAGTTGGGCGACCATCATTTCTCGCGATCGCTCGGGTGGCCCGCCGTCCGCCAAGGAAGAGTTCCAGATGTCGCAGCTCGTCGGGATAGCTCAATCCTTGATGCTCGGCGCCGATGAGGCCGAGCTCCGCCCGGCGCTCGCGAAGATCGCCCAGAAGTTCGAAGAGTATTGGGCCGGCCACGGCACGATGCCCCCAGAGGCGATCGCGTTCCTCAACCGCTACGGTCAGTAAAACCGAGCCATGCTCCGCCTCCTACCCGTTGAAGAATCCGCCCGGCTGGGCGAAAAGCTCGGGATGCTCGATTGGCTGGCCACGGCGAACATATTCCGTGGCTTACTCAACAGCCCCTCGGCCGCATCCGCCGTCTATGGCGTCCTCGATGCCCTGTTCTTTCACAGCACCGTCGCGGCTCGCACGCGGGAGCTCGTGATCCTGCGCATCGGCTGGCGCACCGGCTCAGAGTACGTGTTCTGCAATCACGTGCGCATCTCGCGCGAACTCGGCATCGCCGACAACGAGATACTCGGCGTTCGCGACCCGGAGCGATGCGCGGCCTACAGCGAGACCGACCGGCGAGTGATCGCACTCGCCGACGAGTTGCACGAGTCCACCCAAGTGACGCCGTCGACGTGGGCTGCGTTGGAGAAAGTCTTCACGCCGGAGGAGCTCGTCGAGCTCGTGGTCATTGCCGGGTGCTGGAGAGCGATCGCCGGGTTCGTCAAGACCGCGGGGATTCCGCTCGATGACGACACCCCCAGTTGGCCCGAGGGCTAGTCGAACGCGATGGGCTGGGCGCCCTGGTACAGCACACGCCGGCCGATCTCGGGCAACTGCTCGATTCCCTCACCAATGGTGAGAAAGTGATTGCCGGAGAGCGGCCCACACTTGGCCGCGAAAGCGGTGATCCCATACGGCAGCAAGATCTCCGTTTCGCTCTCGGCCGCGGGATAGAGTAGTAGCTGGCCGGGCGATGGCCTATGCGTGAGATTCTCCTGGCCGACACCGACATCAAGATCGCCGAGCGGGACCCATGCGGCTTCGCCGCTCCAGCGCGCCTGGATCAGTTGCGCGCGCAGCGGTAGCAACTTCATGAATGCCGCACACGTGGCCGGCGCGCGGTCGTGCTCGAGCACACCCGTGAGTATCAGGTCGCCAACCGTGATCCGAATGCGGCGCGACATGGTCATGGCAGTCCGGCTCCGGGGATCGCGACGCGCTCGACCTCGATCCGTCCGCTTCGCAATGCTCTGGTCTCGGACGGGACGTAGGACCGTGCGGTGCAGATGTAGAGATCGCGGCGATCGGCGCCGCCGAGCGCACAGGCGTAGGAGTCTCTGCCAGGCAGCGCGATCGTGTCGGTGATCGAGCCGCCGTCGATCATGCGAATGATCCGGTTGGCACCGAGGCAGGCGACCCAGACGCCGCCCTCCGCGTCGAGGCACAGGCCGTCCGGTACGAAGCCACTGTATCCGCCGAAGACGCGGCGATTCGACAGCACGCCGTCCGCATCGATGTCATACGCGGACAGGCACTCGCCGAATGTCTCGGCGACGATGAACGTGCGTCCATCGGCGGTGATAGCCGCGCCGTTCGGAAACATGATCCCATCTGCCGCCACCGATACTCTCCCATCTGGCTGCACGCAAAATACCTGCGTAGGCCGCGGCGGATCGCCGCCATTGAAGTCGCAACCAAATGTACCGATATACGCTCGCCCAACCCGATCGATCACCATGTCATTGATTACGTAGGGCGAGATCGCGCTCAGGTCCGCGACGACCGATACGCCTGATTCAGGCGACAGCCGGAGCAGGCGCCGGTCTTCCATTGAGACGACGCACATCGACCCGTCCGGCAGCCAGCCCAGACCCGACGGCAAGGTGCGAATCTCGAGGATTTTCGTCGCGGCTCCATCCGGCGCGAGTCGCCAGACGATGCCATCGTGCATATCGGAGAAGTAGAGCGCCCCGTCGTGCCAACGCGCGCCTTCGGGAAACGCCAGTCCATCGAGCACGGTGATCAAGTCAGCGACCCCCTCGTGAGAGCGCCCGGCGTGGCATACCTTATCCCCATGGACACTCGTGATCTTCATCGATACGCGGTGCTCCTGGCCGCCGTTATCGTTGGCTCGTCAGCCAGCGCCCAACGTACCACAACCGGCAAGACGCCGCCGAGCGACAGCACGACGCTGGCGCTGCCCCACGGGATCGAGGCGCGAGGGATCGGCCCGGCCGCGATGGGCGGCCGCGTCTCGACCATCGCGTTCGACCCCAAGCGCCCGAGCCGCTACTACGTCGGCTTCGGGATGGGCGGCGTCATGAAGACGTCGGACAACGGCATCACCTTCCGCCCCGTCTTCGCCCACGAAAAGGTCGCGACGATCGGCGACATTGCCGTCGCGCCGTCGGATCCGACGGTCGTCTGGGTCGGCACCGGAGAGGCCAACGACCGTAATTCCGAGACGTGGGGTGACGGCGTGTACCTCTCCACCGACACCGGCACGACGTGGAAGAATGTCGGACTTGCTAACAGCAAGGCGATCGCGCGCATCGTCGTCCATCCGACCGATCCCAAGACCGCGTACGTCGCGGTCATCGGCGACCTTTGGATGCCGAGCACCGAGCGCGGACTGTACAAGACTACCGATGCTGGCGCGACCTGGCACAAGGTCCTCGGTGCCCAGGCACCGTACGACGATCGCGTGGGCGCCGGCGATGTCGCGATCGACCCGTCGAACCCGAGCGTCGTCTACGCCGCGCTCTATGCGAGACGCCGGCGGCCGTGGGCGTTCACGTTTGGCCCGACGGCGACGGACGGCAAGGACTTGGGCGGCATCTTCAAGAGCACCGACGCCGGCACGACGTGGCATAAGCTCGCGGGCGGCTTGCCGGCGGAGACCGGGCGCATCGGCCTCTCGCTCGACACCCGCGATCCCCACATCATCTTCGCCGTCGTCCAGAGCATTACCGGCGGGACGGGCGGTCTGAGCAACAACGAGAGCAAGTCCGGCGGCGTCTTCCGCTCTGGCGACTCCGGTGAGCATTGGACGCGCGTGTCCAACCTCGACCCGCGTCCATTCTACTTCAGCCAGATCCGCGTCGACCCCGCCGACTCCCAGCGCGTCTATCTCCTCGGCTTCGTCCTCGTCGTCTCCGAAGACGGCGGCGTCACGTGGCGGGAGGACCTCGGCAAGCGCCTGCACCCCGACAACCACGCGCTCGCCATCGACCCAACGGATCACGAGCATGTGCTGATCGGCAACGACGGCGGCTTCTATCAATCGTTCAACCTCGCGCACGCCTGGGATCACCTCGAGAAGCTCGGCGTCGGCGAGTTCTATCGCGTGAACGTCGATCGCTCGACGCCCTATCGCATCTGCGGTGGCTTGCAGGACAACAACAGTTGGGTGGGACCAAGCGAGGTCCGGAGCAAGGAAGGCATCCGTAATGCCGACTGGCAGTCGCTGGGCGGCGGCGACGGCGCCTACTGCGCGTTCGATCCGGCGGACTCGAATATCGTGTACTACGAGTCTCAAGATGGCGACATGGTCCGCATTGATCTCCGGAGCGGCCAGACGAAGAGTCTCCGTCCCGCACCGGGCGAAGGCGAGCCGGCATTCCGATTCCACTGGCTCGCCCCCCTCATCATGAGCGCGCATGAGCCGGGCACGCTGTACTTGGGCGGCAACGTCGTCTTCAAGGTCACCGATCGCGCCGAGCACTGGAAGGTTGTCTCGCCAGATCTCTCGACCAAAGATCTGGCGAAGTTTCAAGCCGTGGGGAGCGGCGCCGAAACGTGGGGCGTGGCGTATACCTTGGCCGAGTCGCCGGTTAAGGCAGGCGTATTGTGGGCCGGGACGGATGACGGAAAGCTCTGGCGGACCACCGATGGCGACGAGCACTGGACCGACGTGACGCCGACTGTACCAGTGCCGGCGCGCGGGCACAAAGTGAGCCGAGTCGAGGCGGGACATAGTGACGCTAACGTCGCGTACGTCGCTTGGGACGGACAGCACGACGGCGACTACGCGCCGATCATCTATCGGACGGCGGACGGCGGCGCGACGTGGCAGAGCATCGCTGGCAATTTGCCGGCGAACGAGCCCGTGCGGGTCGTGCGCGAGGATCCCGTCAACGGCGATGTGCTCTATGCGGGAACCGAGCACGGACTCTGGCTGTCGCTCGATCGTGGCAAGACGTGGTCGACGCTCGGCGAGCTGCCGACCGTGGCGGTCGACGACATCGTGATCGAGCCGAAGACGCACTCGATCGTGCTCGCGACGCAAGGCCGCAGTCTCTTCGTCATTGATCGCGCGCGGCCGCTCACGCAGATCACGCGACCGATACTCGCGGAGCCGTTGCATCTCTTCACGCCCGACACGGCCGTCGAGTCGGAGCCGTTGCCGAGTTATGACGAGTGGGAAGGGAGCGCTCAGTTCCGGGGCGCCAATGCTCCGGACGGCCTGATACTCACCTACTGGCTCAAGCAGGCTACCGGCGACACGGTCGGCGTCGCGATCATCAACAAGGACGGTCGTCCCATCGCGCACCTGAGCGGCGCCGCGCTGAGCGGTCTCAATCGGATCGTGTGGGATTTGAAGCCGACCAAGGATCTCCTCGCCTCGTACGGATCCGGCGAGTCGAAGTTCGTGCATCCGGGCACGTACTCGGTGACGATCACGTACGGAAAGGAGAAGAGCAGCGCGACGTTCGAGGTGCGGGCGGTTCCGGGGTTAGAGACGTATTGAGCCGTCGGCAGCGCGGTCAGCAGACGGGTCATATCTGTCGCGTGAGGTCGAGGCACCGATCGATTTCGTCGGCCGTGTTGAACAGGGCGGGTGCGATGCGCACCTGGCCGTTCCGCACGGTGACATCGACCTTCGCCGCGTGAAACGCCGAGCGAACATCGGCCATCGGCTTCGATGTGTAGATCGTCACGATCGACGACCGGTTGTCGGGCGGCGTGAACAGGTGGTGACCTTGTGCACTGAGGCCATCGTAGAGTCGCCGCGCGAGGCCGACGGTGTGTGCTTCGATCCGGGGCACGCCGACCGTTTCGAGGTAGGCGAGCCCCGCGCTCAGCTGGTGGACCGCGCCGAACGCACGGCTACAGTAGTCGAACTTGCGCGCGGTCGTGGCGAGCGTGAAGTGGTGGTCCGGGAGCTCGTGGTCGACCTGGAACTCGCCGTACCGGTCGATGGTCAGCCGATCGATCAGCTCGCGCCGAATGAAGAACGGCGCGACGCCGAAGCCGGCGAGCATCCACTTGTACGATCCGCAACAGATCGCGTCGACACCCGCCGCGCGGACGTCGATAGGGATCATCCCGACCGCTTGAATCGCGTCGGCGTAGAATACCGCGCCGACGCTGTGGGCGAGATCGGCGATCGGCCGCATGTCGTGCCGGAAGCCGTTCTGGTGCGACACCCAGGCCACGGAGACGATCCGCGTGCGCTTGTCGACGTGCGGCGCGAAGTCATTCGCGTCGACGGCGCCGTTCCGGTGTTTCACGATCCGGAGCTCGATTCCCTTCGAGGCCTCGAGCGCGCGGTACAGCACGAACTCCGTCGGGTAGTGGAGCTCGTCAATGACGACGTTGTCTCCGGCCGCGAGACCGAGGCCGTTGGCAATGATGTTCTCGCCTTCGGC
>Ga0210387_10003180_pt1 | contig 12621 bp, 8 predicted proteins | sample IncBWC7OmetaG_FD_160108 | JGI IMG/M metagenome (GOLD analysis project Ga0210387, IMG submission 160108) | Forest soil microbial communities from Barre Woods Harvard Forest LTER site, Petersham, Massachusetts, United States - Inc-BW-C-7-O ... | reverse complement strand
ATCTTCAGCAAAAACAGACCTGCTCTTCCAAATGAACTGTTCCGATTTTGACTTTGATGTAAAGCCATTAGACTACCACAACCAAACATGCAGAATTACGCGCGAGTCATCACCGATGACCCCACGGATAAAGAACTGGATTACTCCATTCCTCCGTCGTGGGCGGGCAAAGTTCACATCGGCTCTCGGGTGAAAGTTCCGCTACGTTCACGCGAAATATTAGCAACGGTTGTCGCCCTCGTCGATACACCGTCTGTACCAGAGCCAAAAATTATATCGTCGCTGATTTCGGAGAGCCCAATTCTGAACAAATCGCTGTTGGCGTTGGCGCGCTGGATGGCCGAATACTATTGCTGTCCGGTGGAGTCGGCCATCCGATCCCTTTTGCCCGAGGTCATCAGAAAAGCAAAGCTTGGGTTCAAGCGTGAGCGGACTGTTTCGGTCGACCGCGAAATTTCAGAAACCGAGCTCACGAAGCTTGAGGACAAAGCCCCTCGTCAGGCGCAAGTGTTGCGATTTGTCATTGAGGTGGCCGAACCAATCCGTTGGAGGGAACTGCAACAGCGTGCGGCGACGACAGACCGTACGATTCAGCAACTAGTCGACCGCGGTCTGCTCCGGCTGGAGCTCGAAACGGCAGACCGTGACCCGTACGCGAACGACCGGTTCGTCCCAAGTGTGGCTCTCCAACTGAATACGGATCAAAAAGAAGCGCTGAAGATGGTCGTTCAATCGGTGGACGCCAGAGACAACCGCCCAATCCTTCTTCACGGAGTCACTGGAAGCGGCAAAACAGAGGTTTATCTTCAGGCAATCGATCATTGCCTCCATCAGGACCTTGGCGCTCTGGTGCTCGTTCCGGAGATTGCCTTGACGCCACAAACGGTTGAGCGCTTCAAGATGCGTTTCCAAGTGGACCTGATCGCTGTGCTCCACAGCCATCTTTCGGCGGGAGAGCGTCACGATGAATGGCACAAACTCAACAGCGGAAGAGCACGCGTCGCAATAGGCGCCCGCAGCGCCGTCTTTGCGCCCGTTGGGCGTCTTGGGTTGATCGTCGTCGATGAAGAGCACGAGACCTCTTATAAACAAGAGGAAGCGCCGCGGTATCACGCGCGTGATCTGGCCGTCGTCCGCGCTCAGATCGATCGATGCGCAATTCTGCTCGGCAGCGCGACCCCCTCCCTGGAGAGCTATCAGAACGCCAAAACAGGAAAATATCGACTCGCCTGTTTGACCTCCCGGGTAGATGACCGACAACTTCCGTTGATCCGCGTGATCGACTTGCGGCAAGAGTACCTCAAGCAGAAGCATGTGCCGTTGATCTCGGGCAACCTCGCGAACGCCATCGAGGCCCGATTGGCCGCGAAGGAGCAGACAATTTTATTTCTCAACAGACGCGGATTCGCCACTTCCCTGGTCTGCAATCAATGTGGCTTTGTCTGCGAATGTCCGAATTGCAGTGTCGCGCTCACCTTTCACCAAGGTGAAAATCGGCTTAAATGCCATCTGTGCGGCCATACCGCGCTCGCTCCAAAAAAATGCCCGAAATGCTCTGATCCGTCGATTCGCTACGCAGGGTATGGAACCGAGAAAATCGAAGGCACCGTTCGTAAGCTTTTTCCGTCCGCCACAGTCGCCAGAATGGACGCTGACTCGATGGCACGCAAAGACGCCTATCGCGAGACGTTGCAGGCGTTTCGAACCGGTAAAATCGACGTTTTAGTCGGCACGCAGATGATTGCCAAGGGCCTCGATTTTCCAAACGTCACGCTGGTAGGCATCATCAACGCGGATGTTGGCTTGCATATGCCCGATTTCCGGGCCGGAGAACGGACCTTTCAGTTGTTGACCCAGGTCGCCGGTCGCGCCGGTCGAGGCGACATGGCTGGAGAAGTTTTCGTCCAGAGTTCCACCCCTTTCAGTCCATCGATCCAGTTCGCGCGCCACCACAATTTCGAGGGATTCTGGGAGCAGGAAATTGATTTCCGGGAGCGATGCGAATATCCCCCTTTTCTTCATCTGCTCATGATTCATATTCGCTCCGAGCATCAAAGGCTTGCGGAGTTCACCGCTGAAACGATCCACCGCCGGATCAGTGAAAAACCGGACCCGAGCGTAACTATCCACCCGGTGGTGCCGGCACCAATCGAACGATCCAAAGGATTTTACCGGTACCAGATCCTCCTTCGGGCAAAAGCCATTCGCCGTCTCGGCGGCATCGTCCGTTCGGTCATTCAGAAATTGACATTTCCGGACGAAGTGCATGTCTCGGTCGACGTCGATCCCTACCAGGTCCTGTAGGCTTCCTTCCCAGGCTTTGCCAGAGCGAACCAAGTTAGTTATCCTGCAGTGAGCAGTTCTCCAGGCTCGCCCACACGGGATCTCTCAGACTCTTTGCTGGTGATGAACGATCGCCCGAATCGAAGTCGTCCGGTAGCGAGTCAGCTTTTCGTTTTGTAAGAAGGTGAACTCCATCCGGCCGCCACAGAAGAGATGTCCGGGCTTGAATGCATGCGAGAAACCAAAGCCGCACCCTGAAATCCTGACGCTGCCTGAGGGTCGATCCGACCGCGAACATTGCAAGCGCGCTTCGTGATTGTCGATCACGGTAAAGAGATAGTTCGTGTGTTCCGTGACGACTCGAAGAATATCACCGGGATTAAGCTGGCTGAGGGAAAACTCTTCGGCATCCGATTCCCCGTAGCGATAAGCGAATTGCTCCCAGTCTGATATCGCTGCTCTCATGCGTCTGCGGCCAACCAGGCACTTATTCTGCCTACTCGTTAGATGAGAAGAGAATTAGCCCAAAGTCAAGCCGCTAGCCCGGGAATCGCGTGGCAACACGCTCGCGAGATTCCAAGGCAGTCTACTCAAACCTCAGCGCCTTGACCGGATCCAGCCGAGCCGCGAAATACGCCGGCACCAGGGCAGCGATGGAACAGATCAGAAAGCCACTAACGCAGATGACAAAGACATCCCGCGGCACAATCTCGGCCGGGATCTCCGAAAATTGGTAAACAGCCGCCGGGAACAGTTCGATATGGAACGTTGCGGCCAAAAAATCGCGGACCTGGTTTCGATATTGGACCAGAGCAATTCCGCTGGAGAGTCCGATCAAAGTACCAAAAAAACCGACGATCATACCCTGGGCGAGAAAGATCCACATGATTTGGGTCATTTGGGCTCCGAGCGCTTTCAGCAAGCCGATCTCGCGAGTCTTTTGCACCGTCGAGGTGATCAAGGTGCTCATGATTCCAAAAGCTGCGACGATCACCACGAAAATTAAAACAAAGAACATCGTGGTACGCTCGATGCGAATTGCGTCGAAAAGCTCCCGATTCTGATCGATCCAGGTGACCGCTTGGAACGGTGGTTCAATAAACCGGTTGAGGCGGTCCCGCACTTTGTCCGCGGTAAACGGGTCGCTGGTCCGAACCGCAATTCCATGGACACCGCCACCGAGGCTGTACGCTTCCTGCATGATGTGCAATGGCACAATGATGTAATCGGAATCGTAGGCGTACCGGCCGGAGTTGAACATCCCGGTGATGGTGATGTCCATCGGGAGAATAAGTTCGCGCACCCGTTTCAGCTGCTGATGATTGTCCGGCTTGCCTTCGGCCTCATCGAGAGCTTTCTGGAGTTCTCCCATGTCGTGCGGCGAATAGATTTCGACGGTGTCCCCGATGCTGACGCCAAGCGTCGAGGCCAATTCCGACCCGATGATACCGTTGTCTCCGCTTAGATCGAACTCGCCGGCCACCAGGAATTGCTTCAAATTCGCAACCGACTGTTCCAGTTCCGGATCGATCCCGCGCAACCAGGGAACGGCACGATGATTTTGGAATTGAACGACGACTCGGCCTTGCGCAAACGGCGCGGCGGCGACGACGCCCTGGGCTTTCCTGGTGCGATCCAGGATCTCCCGCCAATTATTCATGACTTCGTTGCCGCTGATCAGCACGTCGGCGTCAAAACCGATGATCTTCCGCTGAAGTTCGCGTTCAAACCCGGTCATTACCGAGATCACAATGATCAACACGCTGATCCCGAGCACCACCCCAAAAATCGAGATCAACGTGATCAGCGATAGAAACGTGCGCTTCGGCTTTAAATAGCGCAGCGCGAGAAAATACGTGAATGGCAAGCGGATTTTCCCTGGCACCGGCCGAAAAGAACTCTCGACAGTTTTATCGGTTGAAGAATCTGCCATAAAGCTTCAACCGGGCCAGAATGACGACATCGCGAACGGCGGTATCGAACGGTTTCCCTTTCTTTTCGACAAGTGGCTTGGCCAGGAAAAACGTGACGATCCCCAGCAGGGAAAGTAAACCGAAGTAAGTACTGAATCGATTGACCTGGAAAAATCCGATCGAAAACTCGTTTTTCCCCAACGTGTCGAGAAAGACACCCCAAAAAATCGGCGCCAGCCCGAGGCTCAGCGAGGCAAAAACGGTGAACAACGCGAAAAAATGATTCCGGCCCATCACCGGCATGGTGTCCATTGCGATGCGCGTGTTGGCGATCGAAAACAGCCCGCCGGCGATACCAAGAATAAGATAATTTAATCCGACGAGAAGATAGTGTGCAGGAACGATTCCGCTGGTGACGACAACCCAGAAAAGGATGCCGATGAGATAAAGCGTCATGGCCAGCCTCAAGAGCGGCTTGCTACCGGTCCGTTCCAGAACGAGACCAAAGAATGGAACACTTGCGAACGCTCCAACCGATGCGGCCAGACTTACGGCAAGGACTTGTCCCGCGGTGTATCCCGCCCTCCCTTCAAGAAAGGCAATCACAAACGCGGCGAGCCCGCCCACGACCCAGTTGTAGACGACGTTAAAAATCAGCAACTTGGTAAAAGGAGGATACTTCAATATTTCCAACCACGGAACCGGTTGGCCTGAGGACTTGGCTTGTTCGCCGATCTCGATATCCGGAATTTTACGCACAAAATGAAGGCTCATCATCCCGGCCAACCCGCTGATGGCAAAGAGCAGAGCGAATTGCCAAGACTGACCGCCGGACCAGAGGACCAGGGTGGAAATGGCGACGGCGAGCATCCCGCCGCATTGCATATGGAGTTGATCAAAACGGAGAAAGGTGCTGCGGGCATTCGCCGGGACAAGCGCGGTCAGCCACGGAAGCCAGGCCCCGGTCGAAATACCTCGAACGACGTTAAACAGGAACAAACACGTGAGCATCAACTCCACCTGCACCGTCGAAGGTAGAAAAACGAGTAACGGCAGCAGCGCCAGGATGAACAGCAAAACCGCTCGAATCGACCATCCGAACAAGACGAATCCTTTGTAACCGACTTTAGGAATAAAATAAGCCGTCGGGAGCTGAAGTACGGTCATGAGCGGCGCAAGCGAAGCGACAATCCCGATGGTGGTCGCGCTACCTCCCAAGGCCTTCGCGTACAAGATCATCGGCGCGCCAAGCGTGATTTGGAAATTCACGGCGTTGAATAAACTGAACCGGAAAGAATTCGTTGCTTGGGGCGGAACCTCCGGAATCGTTGGGACTGCCGAAGTGGTGGTCATTCCTGCGATTTTGGTTTCAGATGCGGAAACAGAATGACCTCTCGAATCGAATCCGCACCGGTAAGTGTCATCACCAGTCGATCAATACCTACCCCAATCCCACCTGCGGGCGGCATACCATGTTCCAGCGCCAGCAGAAAATCTTCGTCTAGATTCTGAATTTCCTCACCAACCTGCTCCAGGAGCCTTCGGCGTTGAACGACCGGGTCGTTCAATTCCGAATATCCGGGGGATATCTCCTGACCGTTGATGATCAGTTCGTAAACATCGACCAGGTCTGGATTCTCCACATTCTGCTTCGCTAATGGAACCAGTTCCACCGGCAGGTGCGTAACAAAAAGAGGATCGACGGTCCGCTCTTCGACGAGCTTCTCGAACACCTGCTGAGTAACCTCAAACTCCTGCATCCCAGGGTGCACTTCCACCCCCAGTTCCTGACAACGCGTCAGCTTCTGAGCATGACTGCGCTCATACCAGGCATGGTCCACCTGCCGAATCAGCTCTTCATAACGAGCCCGGCTCCAGGGCCGCGATAGATTGATCCTTCGTTTGACGTTTCCCGCACTATCCTTGTGCGCGATCAGAAGAGACCCTGTCACGCGCTCAGCCAGAGCACAGATCATATCTTCGACCAGATTTGCCATCACCTCAAAATCGGCGTAGGCCCAATAGACCTCCAGCATTGTAAACTCCGGATTGTGCCGCCGGGAGATCCCTTCATTCCGAAAGTTGCGATTCAGTTCAAACACTTTCGTAAAGCCGCCTACCAACAACCGTTTCAAATAAAGCTCCGGGGCGATCCGGAGAAAAAGATCCATGTCCAGCGCCTTGTGATGAGTCTTGAATGGCTGGGCTGCGGCCCCTCCTGCAACCGGCTGCATCATCGGGGTCTCGACCTCCAGAAAACCTCGTTCGTCCAGGTATTGGCGGATCTCGCGGATGATCCGGCTTCTGGTGAGAAATATATCGCGTGACGCCGGATTCGCGATCAAGTCGAGGTAGCGTTGCCGGTTGCGAATCTCGATGTCACTGATCCCATGCCACTTATCCGGCAGCGGTCGTAACGTTTTCGACAGAATTTGAAATTTATCGACCCGAACCGTCGGTTCTCCGCTCTTCGTGACAAAGCACTCCCCTTGGACTCCAAGAAAATCGCCAATGTCCACCAGTTGAAAAATTCCGGCTTGTTCAACCGGCAACTCTTTCAGATTCAGATAGACCTGCAGGCGACCACTCAGATCGCTGAGATCAAGGAACTGGCTCTTGCCCATATTGCGATGGGCTGTGATCCGACCCGCCACGCGAACCTGCTCGCCTTCTGCAAAAGCTTGCCGGACTTCACCAAGGGCACCGGAGACATCGAACCGGCCTCCAAACGGGTCCACCTTCTGCTCGAGCAATTGCTGGAGCTTCTGACGGCGGAAGGCAAGAAGATCGTTTTCTTCCATGGAACGTTGAGTCAAGAGTTCACGAGCAGGAGTTCAGGGGCTTTCGGAGGTTGGTCAAACCACCTTCGGAAGGAATCTGCGAACTCCGAAGGGCGACGAACAGGAAATCAGTGGTCGCATCCTGCAACCCCTGACTCCTGCAATTCCTGCGACGGTCGCGAATTTCTACCCCTCAAACTTGCCGTGCCGCTCGTCAATGATGATGTCCCGATAGGTTTTCCCAGATGGGATCATAGGCATTACGTGTTCGGTGAACGGAGTCATGACATCGAGGACATAGCATTCGTCCGAATCCAACATGCGCTGCAGGGCCCCGTGCAAGTCTTTCTTTTCGATCACGCGCTCGCACTTGACTCCGAATCCACGACAGAGCTCGACATAATCAGGATAGATTCGCTCTCGATCTCGCGGATCGCCCAGGAATGTATGACCCCGATTGGAGTTGTAAAACCGATCTTCCCACTGCACCACCATGCCAAGATGCTGGTTGTTGATGATGATGACCTTGGCGGCGATCCCTTCCACATGGGCGCAGGCTAGTTCCTGGACGTTCATCAAGAACGAACCGTCGCCGTCAATGTCAATGACCTGGCGATTCGGAAACGCCACTTTCGCTCCCAGCGCAGCAGGGAACCCGAATCCCATGGCGCCTAGCCCGGCGGACGTGAGAAACTGTCGCGGTTCGCTAAAGTCATAATATTGGCCTGCCCACATCTGGTGCTGTCCGACGCCGGTCGTAATGATCGCGTCGCCGTCTGTCAGCTCATACAGGAGCCTGATCACGTGCTGCGGTAAAATCGCCTCGTCCGTGTCCTTGAAATCCATCGGATACCGCTTTTTCCACCCGTGAATCTTTTCGAGCCAGTCCGGAAAATGGTCGAATTGCTTTGAACTGCGCTGATACCCCCCTGCCGCAAGCAGGCGGTTCAATTCGCCGAGAGCGAATTTGATATCGCTGAGCACCGGCAATTTGACCACCTTGTTCTTGTTCAGCTCCGCAAAATCGATGTCGATGTGAACGATCGTGCCATGCTCCGCAAATTTCTCGACCTTACCGGTGACCCGGTCGTCGAAGCGAACTCCCAAGGCAAGTAAAAGATCCGATTCATTGACCGCACAGTTGGCATAAACCGTTCCATGCATCCCAAGCCATTTCAGGGAGAGCGGATGCTTTTCCGGAAAACCGCCGATCCCCATCAGCGTTGTGGCCACCGGGATCTGGCTTCGCTCGGCGAACTCGAGGAGTTCATCCGCTGCATTCCCGGAAATGATCCCGCCTCCGGCGTAAATCATCGGCCTTTTTGCCGATTTGATCAGCCCGATGATTTCATTCAGTGCCACCGGATCCGCCTTGGGCGGTAGTTGGTATCCACGCAAGGTCAACTCGCTCGGGAAAACCGGCTGAGCCAGCTGGTTCTGAATGTTCTTTGGAATGTCGATCAGCACCGGACCGGGCCGACCCGTCCTGGCGATATGAAACGCTTCTTTCACCACCCGCGGAATTTCGTGGATATCCATCACGAGATAACTGTGCTTGACCACCGGCAACGTCATCCCGAACACGTCCGTTTCCTGGAAAGCGCCGCGTCCAATCATCTCCTGCGGGACTTGGCCGGTAATCGCGACAATCGGAATTGAGTCCATGAAGGCGTCCGCAATTCCTGTCACCAGGTTGGTCGCTCCGGGCCCGGAAGTAGCCATGCAAACACCCGGGTTCCCCGTAGCCCGGGCGTATCCCTCGGCGGCAAAGCTTCCACCTTGCTCGTGCCGGGGAAGAATGGTCCGGATTTTGGTAGACCGCGTCAGGGCCTGATGAATCGGCATGCTGGCGCCGCCCGGATAAGCGAAAATTACCTCTACGCCCTCTCTCTCCATGGCGGCGACGAGGATCTCGGCACCATTCATCGTTTCGCCTCGCGTGGAGGCCGGACGTGTCGTGGCGGGTTCAGTGGCGGTAGAGGTCTTCATAAAAAGAGTCGGATATTATAAGGGGTGCGGGCCCGGTGATCAAACCTTAACAGCAAATGCCGAAAAACGGCCACCAGTTCGCTTCAAAAGTGGCTACGGCATTCTTTGAATGTACAATAGGATCTATGATGACGCGACGCGAAGCAATCAAAGCCGTTGCCCTGACCGCCGGTGCTTTAGCCGTAGCTCCCTCCTTTCTTGAGGGAGCGGCTTCCGATGCAAGTGCCAGCAGCTCGGCATACCCCTTTAAACTACCTGAACTCGGTTATCCTTACGACGCGCTGGAACCGTACATCGACGCGCAGACGATGCAGATTCATCACGACAAACACAATGGCGCCTACGTCGAAAATCTGAATAAGGCACTCGCGCAGGCTCCGGAATCGGTCCAAAAAATGACCCTCGACGATCTATTGCTGAACTTGGACAAAATTCCCGAGCATATCCGGACCGCAGTGCGCAACAACGCCGGCGGCCAGTACAATCATTCCTTTTTCTGGAAAATCCTGAAAAAAAATGACGGGGGCAAGCCGAGCGGCGAACTCGCCAAGGCGATCGACGAAACATTCGGCGGCTATCCGGCGTTCCAAACAAAATTTGACGAAGCTGCTACGACAGTATTCGGGAGCGGCTGGGCTTGGCTCGTGACAGACGGTAAAAAACTCGCGATCACCAAGACACCCAATCAGGACTGTCCAATCTCGAACCCCGAGGCCAAACAAATCCCGATCGTTGGCATCGACGTTTGGGAGCACGCTTACTATCTGAAGTACCAGAACCGCCGTCCGGAATACGTGAAAGCGTTCTGGAATGTGATCAACTGGGATTACGCCGCCGAGCAGTACGCAGCCGCTTCGAAGCAGGGTTGAGGCGGCTGACGGTCGGCGTTCGGGGCGACCAGCGGAGCTCTCGATTTGCTTATTCGTGCAAACCGGTGAAGGATCGCTGACCACTTACGCCGACACGCCCACCCGCCGATACGCTCTCCACACGTGCGACTTTTTGATCTGAACCCTCAGCAACTCGAAGCGGTCAGGGCAACCCGGGGACCTGTTCTGATCCTGGCGGGCGCAGGGACCGGTAAAACCCGCGTTATCACCGCCCGAATCGCTTACCTCCTGAGCGAAGGAGTTTCCGCAGAGAAGATTCTCGCTGTCACGTTTACAAACAAAGCTTCCAACGAGATGCGCAGTCGGGTGGCGACTTGGCGGGAGAACGGCAAGGGTTCCAAGCTAACTATCTGCACCTTTCACGCACTGTGCGTGCGAATCCTTCGCCAGGATATCGAGAAGCTCGGTTATAAGACTAACTTTTCTATTTACGATGAATCCGACCAATTGGGATTGATCCGCAAGATCATTACGCGGTTGGCCGCAGCGCAGGAAAAGTTGGATCCGAATCTGGCGCGGAGCTTTATTAGCCAAGCCAAAAATCAGCGTCGGAAAATCCTCCCTTCTGAGCAAACTTTGGCCTCGGCCGTCTTCCAGCGTTATCAGGAAGAATTGAAGACCTTTAATGCAGTGGACTTCGACGATCTTCTGATCCTGGCCGTGCAATTATTAGACGAATATCCTGACGTCCGGAGCAAATGGGAGAATCGCTATGAGTATGTCATGGTGGACGAATTTCAGGATACCAACCGCCTGCAATTCGATTTAGTGCGGCAACTTGGGGGAACGCACCGAAACGTGTGTGTGGTTGGTGACGATGATCAAAGTATCTACGGGTGGCGCGGGGCCGAGGTGTCGAACATCCTCGAGTTTGAACACTACTTCCCGCATCCTAAGATAGTTAAACTCGAACAAAACTATCGCAGCACTAACGCGATCCTCGGCGCCGCGAACAGCATCATCCGGCATAACCCGCGGCGACGGCCAAAATCGCTCTGGTGCGAGAACGGCGACGGCCAACCGATCCGCCTCGTTGCGACGCCAGACGATCGGGAAGAAGCCAGCTATGTCGTCAGCGAAATACAGAAACAGCAGCTAGCTGAACAATGTCACTGGGCGGAATTCGCAGTGATTTTTCGCATGAACGCCCAATCGCGTTTAGTCGAAGAGAACTTGCGACGTCTCCATATCCCTTACCGAGTCGTCGGGGGCCGCAGCTTTTTCGAGCGGCGCGAAGTGAAAGATTTGCTGGCCTATTTGTCGTGTCTAGTTAACCCACAGGATGACGTGTGTCTGTTGCGGATTATTAATACTCCCGTCCGAGGGATAGGAGCTTCTACGATTGAGTTAGCTATTCAGGAGAGTAACAAGAGTAAGCAGAGCGTCTTTGAGACCCTGGTCTCAGAGGAATTCCAACAACTGCCGGCTCAGCGAACTCGCGACGCGATCCGTAAGTTCACGGAACTGATCGACGAATATGAGACTAAGCTCGTTCAACCGCTCACCAATTTTGCCAAAACAATCGAAGAATTGCTGCTCCAGATCGACTATTTCCAGGATCTACGGCGTGGCTGCAAGACTCCCGAAGAATCGCTTAACCGCGAAGAAAACGTTCGGGAACTGATTCGCGCCATTTCAGACTATCAAACAAGATCGACCGACGGGTTACCCGGTTTCCTGGCCGAGACGGCTCTGGATCGGGAACACGAAGAAGAGCCCGATAAGAGCGCGGACGGAGTGACGCTGATCACGTTTCACGCCGCGAAAGGACTCGAATTTGCCCAGGTCTTCTTGATTGGCCTGGAAGAGGGCCTTCTGCCTCACAACCGATCCAAGCTCGAAGGTAACCTGGACGAGGAACGGCGTCTTTTTTACGTCGGGATTACCCGGGCGAAGCGCAACCTGACCGTCACGCATTGCACTAACCGCCTGAGGTATGGCAGTCCGACTCCCTGTCATCCCAGTTCCTTTTTGAAAGACTTGGATTCACGCTTCACCGAAATAGTTAACTTTCACGAATTGACAAATAAACAAGCCGGCGAAGTAACCGCTCGGTCGCACTTTGCCAAGATGCGCGAACTCTTGGGAGGAGGCTGAGAATCCCGAGCAAACCGCGGTCGGCGGGACCGCTTTTATCCTGGTTTTAATTCCCAAGTAGAACAGTCAAAATTTGCATCCAACTGATCAATCGACGACCCATGGTCGTAGGGCAATCCTTATGAGTCGGATCTATCTTCTTTTTACTTTCTCGCTCACGATGCTTTCGCCACTCCAGGCGGAGAGAATCGATCATCGAAATTTTGCGATCGATACTTGTTTTCCGACCCCAAATGAAATTCGACTGGCGGAGGGACGAGCCAGGGCTTATTGGGCGAAACACGCGTCGCGCTTTGGAGCAGAACCAAAGTTTTTGGCGGTCGAGACTTCAAAGATATTCCCGGGCGAGGTGCAAGACCTTTGGCCAAAACTGATTAACTCGGAGACGACCGCCAGTTTCTTTTCTCACGGACTCAAGGGTAACACCTACAGCAATTTGCAACTCCTTGGTGTAATGATCTTTGACACCGGAACGGGACGCTTCGTCAGTAATCAGGGCTACATATCCGTCGATACTCCTCAGCGCGGAAGCGTGGCACGATTCGGGCCCTACATCGCACGGTATATCGGCTGGGGATGATGGCACTCCAATCAGTTGTCGGTTGTCGGTAGTCAGTTGTCAGAGGGAATTTGAGGTTCGCTAGTGGCACTAAATAACGGCAGTTTGGG
>Ga0210387_10003179_pt1 | contig 12624 bp, 15 predicted proteins | sample IncBWC7OmetaG_FD_160108 | JGI IMG/M metagenome (GOLD analysis project Ga0210387, IMG submission 160108) | Forest soil microbial communities from Barre Woods Harvard Forest LTER site, Petersham, Massachusetts, United States - Inc-BW-C-7-O ... | reverse complement strand
CCCGGCATCGCGGCGCTCTCGATGCGCGCGGTCACGGGCAAGCCGATCAAGCTGATCGGCACCGGCGAAAAGACCGACGCGCTGGAAGATTTCTATCGGAGCCGCATCGCCGGCCGCATCCTCGGCATGGGCGACATCGTCTCGCTGGTCGAGAAAGCCGCTGCCAATATCGACGCCGAGAAAGCCGCGCGCGCCGCCGAGAAGATGCGCAAGGGCCAGTTCGACCTGGGGGACATGCGCGAGCAGCTTTTGCAGATGGCCAGTATGGGCGGCATCTCCGGGCTGATGGGCATGATGCCCGGCATTGCCAAGATGAAGAACCAGATCGCGGCCGCCGGCCTCGACGACAAGGTCATCAAGCGTCAGGTCGCGATCATCGACTCGATGACGCGTCAGGAGCGCAAGAACCCCGACATTCTCAAGGCCAGCCGCAAGAAGCGCATCGCGGCCGGCGCCGGCCAGAACGTCGAGCAGGTCAACAAGCTGCTCAAGATGCACCGGAACATGGCCGACATGATGAAGGCCATGGGCTCGGGCAACAAGCGTGGCCCGATGGCCGGCATCGCGCAGGCGATGGGTTTTGGCGGCGGCATGCCTGCGCCGTCGCCCGAGCAACTGAAGGCGATGCAGGAGAAATTGCAGAGTGGCGGCGGCCTTCCAGGCGGCCTGCCAAAGGATCTGCCGCCCTCGCTGCGTCAGGGCCTGCCGACTCTGCCGGGCCTCACCGGGCTTTCCGGCAAGCCAAATCTTCCCGGCCTCGGCTTTCCGGGGAAGAAGAAATAATCGCCCAATCAATCGAACGACACATCAGGCTTTTGAAGGAGAATTAAATGCCAGTCGTCATCCGCCTCGCTCGCGCGGGCACCAAGAAGCGTCCGGTCTATCACGTCGTCGCCGCCGACTCGCGTTTTCCGCGCGATGGCCGCTTCATCGAGCGGCTCGGCCATTTCAACCCGCTGCTGCCCAAGGACAACGAGGCGCGGCTGAAGCTCGACATGGACAAGGTCAAGTCCTGGCTCGCCAAGGGCGCGCAGCCGTCGGACCGCGTGATGCGCTTCCTCGATGCCGCCGGCGTCCAGAAGCGCGAGAAGCGCAACAACCCCGAGAAGGCCGTGCCGCGCAAGGAGCGCAAGGCGCAGGCCGAAGCCGCTGCGAAGACGGCGTAATCAGCTTTACGGCGCGCCAAAGTGTCGGCACAGGTCTGCGTCGCCAGGATCGGTGCCGCGCATGGCGTGCACGGTGCCGTGAAGCTGTGGACCTTCACCGAAGACCCGTTCGCGGTGACGCGCTACGGGCCGCTCTTGACCAAGGACGGCGCGCGCCACTTTGAAGTGGCGCACGCCCGCGCGGCCAAGGGCTTTCTGGTCGCAACGCTGAAGGGCGTCACGACCCGCAACGAGGCCGAGCGCCTCAACGGCCTCGAGCTCTACGTCGCGCGCGAAAATCTGCCCGCGACCGATGATGACGAATATTACCACGCAGACCTGATCGGGCTTGCCGCGGAGACTATCGCCGGCGAGCCGCTCGGCAAGGTCATCGCCATCCATAATTTCGGTGCCGGCGACATCATCGAGATCGCGCCGCCAGGCGGCGCAACGATGCTGCTGCCGTTCACCAACGCGGTGGTGCCGACCGTCGATCTCAAAGGCGGCCGCGTCCTGATCGAATTGCCCGACGAGATCGAAGGCGACGATCCGACCGCCGCCTAATCGCTTGCGAAGATGGGAGCGAACGAGATGGCTCAGACCCACAAAGCCTGGCGACTACACGCCCATAACGATCTGCGCTTCGACGATGTCGAAACGCCAAAACCCGCGCCCGACGGCGTTCTCGTCCGCGTCGAGGCCGGCATGGTGCTGTCCTATATGGGCCGCGTGCTATCGGGCCAGGTGCCTTATAGCCTGCCGCCGATGCCGTTCGTGCCGGGAACCAATGCGATCGGCCGGGTGATCGCGACAGGCGAGAACGTGTCGCACGTCCAAAGCGGCGATCGCGTTTTCCTGAGCCCGCATCTGCGCGGCGACGTGCCTGACAGCGACCCGCCGCAAATCCTGATCGGCCTCACCGCAACGGTGACGACGCCGGCCGCACTCGCGATGCAGATGCGCTGGCGCGATGGCGTGTTTGCGGAAGTTGCGCATTGGCCGGCGGCCTGCGTCACGCCGCTTTCCAACCTCGACGACAAGCCGGCCACCGAGCTGATCGGCCTCGCCAAGCTGATCGTGCCGTTCGGCGGCATCCAGCGCACAGGCCTCTCCGGCGGCGAGACCATCCTGATCAATGGCGCGACCGGCTATTTCGGCTCGGGCGCGGTGATGCTTGCCGCCAGCATGGGCGCTGGCCGTGTCGTTGCGGTCGGGCGCAAGCGCGAGGCGCTGGAAAATCTCCGTGATGTCTTCGGCCCGCGCGTGATCCCAACGGCCGTGACCGGCGATCCCGCACAGGATCTCGACATCATCCGCAAGGCTGCGGGCGGTCGCGCCGATGTCGCGCTCGACCTGCTCGGCACCGCCAAGAGCACATCGACCACGCTGTCCTGCCTGCGCGCCTTGAAGCGGGGCGGCCGCCTGGTGCTGATGGGCAGCGCTGACGTGCCGCTGGAATTGTCGTTCCGCGAAATGCTGGCGAATGACTGGGAGGTCGTCGGCCAGTTCATGTATACGCGGCAATCGCCCGGGCAGTTGGCAAAGCTCGCCGCCGAGGGCCTGCTCGACCTGAAGAAAATCGTGGTGACGACGTTCAAGCTCGCCGATTTCAAACGCGCGGTCGAAGCCGCCGCGCTGATGCAGGGCCTCGATCTCACGGCCGTGGTGCCGTAACACGTACCTCATGACCGCACCCTGGCGCGCCACTGTCCTCACGCTATTTCCGGAGATGTTTCCGGGCCCGCTCGGCATTAGCCTCGCGGGCAAGGCGCTGTCGTCCGGGCTGTGGGCGCTGGAAGCCCGCGACATCCGCGCGTCGGCAACCGATAAGCATCGCAGCGTCGACGACACCCCGGCCGGCGGCGGGCCCGGCATGGTCTTGCGCGCCGACGTGCTGGCCGCAGCAATTGACGCCGCCGACGCGCCGCCGGCGCTTCCCCGCCTCCTGATGAGCCCGCGCGGTCGGCCATTGACCCAGTCGCTCGTACGGGAACTCGCCACCGGTCCCGGTGCGCTGATTGTCTGCGGGCGGTTCGAGGGGGTCGACCAGCGCGTGATCGAAGCGCGGGCGCTCGAGGAGGTCTCGGTTGGCGATTATGTGCTGTCCGGCGGCGAAATCGCGGCCCTGGCCCTGATCGACGCCTGCGTCCGCCTGCTGCCGGGCGTGATGGGCAAGGCGGAATCCGGGACGGAGGAAAGCTTTTCCGATTCCCTACTAGAATACCCTCAATACACCCGCCCGCAGCTCTTTGAGGGCCGGCCGATCCCCGAAATCCTCATTTCTGGCGATCACGCCAAGGTCGCGGCCTGGCGGAAGGCCGAGGCTGAGCGGCTGACTCAGGCGCGGCGGCCGGATTTATGGGCCATTCGGCCGGGAATGCGAAAAAACACGACAGACGGGTGACAAAGCTCCGCTCATGCCGTATAGGAGCGGCCAAATCCGCAAGTAATGGCAGGATCGAGCGCGGCCCCCGTACCGGCTGGGCGCGCCGCGATGGAGATTTCCAATGAACCTCATTCAGCAGCTCGAAAAAGAGCAGTTCGACAAGCTCGCCGCAACCAAGGAAATTCCGGAGTTCGCGCCCGGCGATACCGTGATCGTCAACGTCAAGGTGGTCGAAGGCGAGCGCACCCGCGTGCAGGCCTATGAAGGCGTCTGCATCGGCCGCTCCGGCTCGGGCCTCAACGAGAGCTTCACCGTGCGCAAGATCTCCTACGGCGAAGGCGTGGAGCGCGTGTTCCCGGTGATGTCGCCGATGATCGACTCGATCAAGGTCGTGCGCCGCGGCAAGGTCCGTCGCGCCAAGCTCTATTACCTGCGCAACCTGCGCGGCAAGTCGGCGCGCATCGTCGAGAAGACGGAGCATGCCAAGGCCGTTGGCGAGTAAGCGCCGCGACATCGCCGGTTTGATGAAAAGCGCGGGATCACCCCGCGCTTTTTTGTTGCGCAGCACTATCTGACTAGTCCCGCGTATCGATTGATTGTCGCGGCAACGAGCCCTGTGATAGAAATTTGGAATGGTTCTGGATTCAACCAGCAAGGTCTGCCGGCGCGTCGTGATCGACGATCGCTCGCGCCTGCCCGGCCGTTTCTTCGGACGGTTCGCGACCTCCGCGACGTCGGAGCTTACCAGCGCGCGTTAAACCCGCGCTGACATCCTTAACCGGCGCTCGCGCGCCGAACCGCTCACAAATTTCTCTTCGGAGCTGACGCTCATGTCCAAACCCACAACGCTGTACGACAAAATCTGGAACGACCATCTGGTGCACGAGGCCGAAGACGGCACCTGCCTGCTCTATATCGACCGCCATCTGGTCCATGAGGTGACCTCGCCGCAGGCCTTCGAAGGCCTGCGCGCGACCGGCCGCAAGGTGCACGCACCGGAGAAGACGCTAGCCGTCGTCGACCACAACATCCCGACCACCGATCGCTCCAAGCCGAACCCCGATCCGGAAAGCATCGAGCAGATGCGGGTGATGGCGGAGAACGCCAAGGAATTCGGCATCGAATATTACAACGAGTTCGACCGGCGCCAGGGCATCGTCCACGTCATCGGCCCCGAGCAGGGTTTTACGCTGCCCGGCACCACCATCGTCTGCGGTGACAGCCACACCTCGACACATGGCGCGTTCGGCGCGCTCGCGCACGGCATCGGCACTAGCGAGGTCGAGCATGTGCTGGCGACGCAGACGCTGATCCAGAAGAAGGCCAAGAACATGCGCGCCGTCGTCGACGGCAAATTGCCGGAAGGCGTGACCGGCAAGGACATCATCCTGGCCATCATCGGCGAGATCGGCACCGCCGGCGGCACCGGCTATGTGCTGGAATACGCCGGCGAGGCGATCCGCTCGCTGTCGATGGAAGGCCGCATGACGGTCTGCAACATGTCGATCGAAGGCGGCGCACGCGCAGGGTTGGTGGCACCTGATGGAAAGGCGTTCGACTTCCTGCGCGGCCGACCGAAATCACCGAAGGGCGCGGCTTGGGATGCGGCGGTGCGTTACTGGGAAACGCTGCGCTCCGACGAGGGCGCGCATTTCGACCATGAAATCCGGCTCGACGCGGCAAAACTGCCACCGATCGTGACCTGGGGCACCTCGCCCGAGGACGTGATTTCGATCACCGGCGCCGTGCCCGATCCCGACCAGATCGAGGACGAAGCCAAGCGCCTCTCCAAGCATCGCGCGCTGAAATATATGGGCCTGACGGCGGGGACGAAGATCACCGACATCAAGCTCGACCGTGTCTTCATCGGCTCCTGCACCAACGGCCGCATCGAAGACCTGCGCGCTGCGGCCAAGATCGCCGAGGGCAAGACGGTCAACGCACACGTCAATGCGATGATCGTGCCGGGCTCCGGCATCGTGAAGGAGCAGGCGGAAGCCGAAGGCCTCGACAAGATCTTCATCAAGGCGGGCTTCGAATGGCGCGAGCCGGGCTGCTCGATGTGCCTTGCCATGAACCCGGACAAGCTGGCGCCGGAAGAGCGCTGCGCCTCGACCTCGAACCGCAATTTCGAGGGCCGGCAGGGTTTTAAAGGCCGCACCCATCTCGTCTCGCCGGCAATGGCGGCGGCCGCGGCGATCGCGGGACACTTCGTCGATGTGAGGGAGTGGCGGTAAAACGCCGCTTGCCTCAATCTCAACCGTATTCGGCAACGGGCCGTTAAGTCTCGGGGCGCACACTCATCACTCGCGTACGCGTGTGGTGAGGAGCGTGCCATGGCCAACAAGCCGGAATTCGTCGACCTGGTTTCTGCTGCGACGCGGCAGAAATATCGCCGTCCGACGAAAAGCGCTGCCGCTGCTCCGCAAGAAAAAGAGGAGCGGCGCCTCAGCCACTGGCCGCCCGACCACATGGAACAATGGCGGCTGGTCAATCTGACGCCATGGAAAATGAAGCTGCGGTCCTGGAAGTTCAAGGACTGGGTTTAGACGAAAAGGGCGCCCTTAAGAGGCGCCCAATTCATGTCGGCTCTGGCTCGCAGCTCATCAGTAATAGCGGTGCCAGCGATGCCAGTGGTGCCAGCCGCAGACACGGCGCGGACCGTAATAGGTCCGGATGATCCGACAGTGGTGCGGATAATAGGTGTAGGGATAGTAGTCGCCGTAGAAGAAATGCCGGCGGTGGAAATGCGCAAAGCGATGGCCGCCGAAGTGACGGAAACCGCCACCGTGCCAGCCTCCGCCGCCATGGAAGGCGTGGAAGCCTCCACCATGAAATCCACCACCATGAAATCCGCTGCCATGGAAACCGCCGCCGTGAAAGCCACCACCGCCGTGGCCGCCGCCGCCGCCATGACCACCGCCTCTAACCTGTATCAGCTCGTCGGCTGCGGCGTTGGCGGAAGGTGAAGCGCCCGGCGTGATCAGCGACATCGGTTGCGCGCGCTGACCGGGCAAAGCGAGAACGAGCGTCGCAGCCGCGGCGATGGTCAGGCTGCGAACAAGTCCCATCATCGAGATTGTTTTCATTCGTTGTATCCTCCCTTTTGGGTGCAGACGTCTTGGGGTGCAAACAAGGGCACGCGCGCAAGCATTCGCGCGCTCCACCTCGTTGGTCCCTGCTGCATTCGTCCCTGATATAAAACTAGTGAGTGTGAGCTGAACGCGGCATGAATAATGCGCGTTCCGACGCGACGTTGTCGCATGCGCTTCGCGACGAAGGATCCGGGCCCCGCGGAATAACGATGCGCGCGTGGTGTTATGCACTCCACGATCGCTTATGCGCGACCACGTTCAAAAAGCTTGTCGCTGTAAGCCTCGCGTCAGCACGATCCACGCAAAGCCGTCGCGCGACTCACCACGATCCCCAGCCGTCATCGACGAGCGATGGAAACGGAAAGAACGGTCCCGGCGAGTAATAATAAGGGCGACCCAAATAATATGGATAATAGGGATGATAGACGTAGTGAGAGTGCCGATGACGCCGGGGCGCGTCGACATCGGTTGCGCCCGATGCGGTCACCTTTTGCCCTGCGGCCGGAGCTGCCTCGGCAGGCGAAATCGCGGTTGAGACTGAGAGCGCCAATGTCGCAGCCAGCGCAGCAATACCGATCCGCCTCGTCATCGAAACCTCCCTGTGTTCGAAAACCCGGATCGGAACCAACCTAGCATCGGTTCATGCCGGCGCGAAGAAAAACGGGCCCGCGTGAGCGAGCCCGTTTCGATCGCTAATCCAGCTGGACTTTTCACCAATGGCGGTGATGGTGCCAACGGTGCCAGTGCCCGTGACGATGCCAATGGTGGTGCCACCGATGGTGCCCGTGATGATGCCAATGCCAACGCACCTCGGTGGTCGGCAGCTTCGCATCCTCTTGCACCGTTGCAGCAGCGCCTGGATTGATCAGCGACATCGCCTGCGCGCTTCCGACTGGAGCTGCCATGACGAGAACCGCGCCGACAGCCGCCAAGCCCAGAACTTTCGTTCCGTTCATTCCTCTTCTCCTTCTCAAGGGATTTCACGCCAGCGCCGTGCGGCTGCTCCTGTTGCAACTGCCTCGCCGCGACGCAGAGAAGAATCTAGAGTGGGTGACGTGAATGTGGACTGAATGACTGCGCCGCAAAGATGAATGCGAAGCGCACTCCACCGTTCCGCAAGCCGATGAAATTTTCAGAAGGCGTGTCTTGTGTGCAACGCGGCTCAGCAAACCGCGTGTCCGCATCCGCGGCGCTAGCCGATTTTCAGGTCGTCAATCCGCAACGGCTCGGGCGCGCGGGTCGTTGGTCCAGACGCAATGCATCTTCGGCACGATCACCGTGCCGCTCGGGCGGTATTCCTGCTCGTAATGCGCATTGCACACCCGCACCGCGTTCGGTCCGGGATTGTAGTGCGGCACGACGCCCTGCTCTTCATAATAAGGCGTGACGCGAAGGCGAGGCGCCCGGCGATAGCGCGGCGGCGCGGTGGGATCCTGCGGCGCAGCCTGAGCCAGCTTGACGCCGGCGGACGTCGACTGCGCATTCGCGCTGGTCCCGCTCAAAAGCACGGCTCCCGCCAGGGAAGCCACAACTGCCGCAATACTGATCCTGATCATGACGCCCACCCAAACCTGTTTTCGGATCCAATTCTAACATTCGCCTCATCCGCCAGCTAGCCCCGTCACAAAACCGAGATGCACTGTGGCAGAACTGGCGCTAAAAGGTTTTTCGATGTGGACCGATCTGAAAGCCCCCTCGCTCGCCGAGATGGAAACCATGGCGCACGAGATTTTCGAGCGCCTGCCTGCCCGCTTTCGCGAACTTTGCGAAGGCGTGGTCATCCGTGTCGACGATTTCCCGACCGACGAGGTGCTGGACGACATGGAGGCCGAGAGCGAGTTCGACCTGCTCGGCCTGTTCCAGGGCACCGGCCTGCCGCATCAGAGCCACAGCGACGTCGCCCGGCTTCCAAACATGGTCTGGCTCTATCGCCGGCCGATCCTGGACTACTGGGCCGAGCATGAGGAGGCACTGGGCGAAATCGTCCGCCACGTGCTGATCCATGAGATCGGCCATCATTTCGGGCTTTCCGACGACGACATGGCCGATATCGAGGCCGAAGCGGACTAAACCTGCATATTTGGCCTTGGAGCGGGGCCGCGCTCGCGCTAAAACATCGGTTCCCAAAGTACCTTAACCGGAAGCTAGACCGATGCAGAAGTTCGACACGCTGGAAGGCGTCGCGGCGCCGCTGAAGATCATCAATGTCGACACCGACATGATCATCCCCAAGCAGTACCTCAAGACCATCAAGCGCACCGGGCTTGGCAAGGGGCTTTTCTCCGAGCAGCGCTACAAGGATGACGGCAGCGAGAATGAGGACTTCATCCTCAACAAGCCGGCCTATCGCAACGCAAAAGTGCTGGTCGCGGGCGACAATTTCGGCTGCGGCTCGAGCCGCGAGCACGCGCCCTGGGCGCTGCTCGATTTCGGCATCCGCTGCGTGATCTCGACCTCGTTCGGCGACATCTTCTACAACAACTGCTTCAAGAACGGCATTTTGCCGATCCGCGTCAGCCAGGAAGACCTCGACAAGCTGTTCGACGACGCCGAGCGCGGCGCCAACGCGACATTGAGCATTGATCTTGCGAAGCAGGAAATCCGCGGTCCCGACGGCGGGACGTTGAAGTTTGAGATCGATCCGTTCCGCAAGCACTGCCTGCTCAACGGCCTCGACGACATAGGGCTCACCATGGAGAAGAAGTCGTCGATCGACGCCTATGAGTCGAAGCTCAAAGAGCGCGAGTGGGCGTAAGCTTGCGCATAACGGAATATTTTGAGGTTTGACGCGTTTTCTTCACGCGAACCGGCGTCCACTTCGCTTGAAAACGCTATGACGCTCCCCGACGTCGTCACCTTCTGGCGCGGTCCGCTCGACAGGCTCCGGCAGACCTGCCTGCGGTCGCAGGTAGCGGCCGGCCACAAGGTCACCGTCTATAGCTTCGATGCGATCCCGGGACTGCCCGAAGGTGTCGGCCGTGCCGACGCCGAGGCAGTGCTGCCCTGTTCGTTCTCGGAAAAATTGCGCCCCGCCCAGCCGGACGGCTCGTGGCGCGACTGGACTACGCTGCAATTTTCCGATTTTTTCCGCATGCGCCTGATGGCGCAAGGCGCCGGCCTCTGGCTCGATGCCGACGTGCTGCTCTTGAAACCCATCGAGATCGATCCGGCGAAGCCATTCTTTGCCTGGGAGCGGCCGCGCCAGATCGGCAATTCCGTGCTTTATTTGCCGCCGAACGACCCGATCGTACGGGCGTTCGAAGACCTGATGGAGCAGGAGGAGCTGACGCCGGACTGGCTGTCGCTCCGCCACCGCCTGACCTTTATGCTGCGGCGCATGCGCGGCGGCTCCAACCGCCTCTCCGACATCCGGGTGGCGATCTATGGCCCGGCCGCGCTGACCGCGCTCGCCAATCGCGCGGGCTCGGCGCGCGATGCGCTGCCGAAGAAATCGTTCTATGCCGTGCATGCCGAGCCGAAGCATTTCTTCGAGCCGGCGGATGTTTCCAAATATCTTGATGACCCCGAGATCATCGGCCTGCATATCTCGCCGAAAGGACGTGGTAATTCCGTGCCAGTTCCAGGAAGCCTCTATGCCTGGGCAGCAGAGCGGTTCTAGATTCTTGTTTGCGCATGATCTCCGCGCAAACGCGTTCCGCGTTTGTCGCGAGGGAAAACCGCTTCACACTTTTCCGGATCATGCTCTAGCCTATTGACGAACTCTTCGAACTTGGGCGCTATGAAAGCGACGAGGGGTAGTTCGTTTCCAATTTTTCTTGAGACGTTTTTGCCATGTCGAGCAATTCGACTGAGGCGGTTGTTTTTCGTCCGCCTGCCCCAGCGCCGCCGGCGAGGCGGCTGGGGCCGATCGGCATTTTGCGGGCCCTGCGGCGCAACCCGCTTGAATGCTGGAGCGAAGATTTCTTCCGCGAGCCGATTTCGCGCGTCGGTCTCCCGATCGGCCAGGTTTTCGTCCTCAATGATCCCCCGGCGATCAGGCAGGTGCTGGTCGACAATACAGCCAATTATCGGAAGGACCCGCTGCAACGCCGCGTCCTGAGCGCGGGCCTGGCGGACGGGTTGCTCAGCGCCGAGGACAAACGCTGGGAGATCCAGCGTCGAACCCTGGCGCCGTTGTTTTCCGCCCGCACCGTGCGCAGCCTCGCCAAGGACATGCTGTTTGCAGTCGATCAGCTCACGAAGCGCTGGCTGGCGCTGGGTTCCGGAGCAACGGTCGATGTTGCGGCCGAAATCACATTGCTGACGCTGGATGTGCTGGCGCTGACCATCTTCTCGGACGGTCTGCAAAGCGACCCGGACGAGTTTCGCCTGTCCATGACCGAATATTTCCGCACGGCAGGCCGTATCGGGCTGTTGGACCTGATCGGGGCACCCGACTACATCCCCCGTCCCGGCCGGTCACGGATCAAATCGACCCTGAAGTATTTTGAAAATATCATCGACGGCCTGATCGAGACCCGCCGCAAGGCACTTGGGAACAAAGCGCCTGAGAACAACGCCGTCGGCCGGGACGATCTGCTCACGCTGCTGTTGCGCGCGCTTGATCCCACGACTGGCCAGCCGATGACGCTCGCGGAGGTCCGCTCGAACATTCTCACCTTCCTGTCGGCTGGCCACGAGACCACTGCGAATACGCTGACCTGGTCGCTGTTCCTGCTGTCGCAGTCCAGCCACTGGCGAGAACGCGTGCGGGACGAGGCCGAGCGCGAGCTCATCGGGCCTGAAGATGGGCTGGTCGACCGGCTCATGGTGACCAAAGCCGTCATCGAAGAAGCCTTGCGGCTCTATCCGCCCATCGCGGCGCTGAGCCGCTCCGCCAAGGGACCGGACCGCCTCGGTGACCACGACGTCAAGGCCGGATCGCTGATCGTGATCGCGCCTTATGTGCTGCATCGGCATCGGCAGCTCTGGCATCAGCCTGATGTCTTTGATCCCGCCCGATTCATGGGTGACGCCAGGCGCCAGGTCGGACGCTTTGCGTATCTGCCGTTCGGCGTCGGCCCCCGCATCTGCATCGGCTCGTCGTTTGCCTTGCAGGAGGCGACCATCGCTCTCGCTTGCCTGATCCAGCGATTTGAATTTCGCCTCGAGGAGGAGTTCGAGGTGTGGCCGCAGATGAGCGTCACGGTGCGGCCAGCCAACGGGCTACGGATGCATATTGCGCCTGCGGCGAAGCCGGCCGAATACGAGCGTGATCTCATCGCCGGAAGCGCCGCCGGGTAGAGCTCGGCTAGAAGGCTCTAGCCCATGGCGGCGATCGCATTCGCAATCGCAATGGTGCGCTTGGCCATCTCGGCATGCAGCCGCTCGACCATGCGCCCATCGAGCTGGATCGCGCCGCGCGAGGCGTTTTCCGGCAGTGCAAAGGCGGCGATGATCTTGCGCGCCTCAGTGACTTCTTCCGCGGGCGGCGTGAAGATCGCGTTGCAGGCGTCGATATGGCTCGGATGGATCAGCGTCTTGCCGTCAAAGCCGAGGTCGCGGCCCTGGGCGCATTCCTCAGTAAAGCCGTCGAGATTGGTGATGTCACCATAGGGCCCGTCGAGCATTTCGAGCCCATGGGCGTGTGCTGCCAGCACGCAATGCGTGATCATCGGGATCATCGCCGCACGGCCCGGCATCATCCTGATCCGCGTCTCGCGCGCGATGTCGTTCGGTCCGAACACGAAACCCGCGAGCCGGCTCTTGGGATCGCGCGAGGTGGCGCCAAGCTTGTCGGCATCGAGTACCGCGCGCGCAGTTTCGATCATGGCCCAGACCTTGATCGTGGAAGGTGCGCCAACCTCGCTCAGCCGCGCGCCGATCTTGTTCAAATCCTCGACCGTCGAAATCTTCGGCATCAGGATGCCGTCGGGAACCACCGCGCCAACCATGGCCACGTCGTCGCTCCACCACGGTGAATCGAGGCTGTTGGTGCGGATCAGCACCTCCCGCTTGCCAAAACCCTTGGCCTGCACGGCCTGGGCGATCTGCTCCC
>Ga0210387_10003177_pt1 | contig 12631 bp, 10 predicted proteins | sample IncBWC7OmetaG_FD_160108 | JGI IMG/M metagenome (GOLD analysis project Ga0210387, IMG submission 160108) | Forest soil microbial communities from Barre Woods Harvard Forest LTER site, Petersham, Massachusetts, United States - Inc-BW-C-7-O ... | reverse complement strand
GAGCAGAAGCGACGCTATCTGCCGTCGCTCGCCCGCGGCGAGACCATCGGCTGCTTCGGACTCACCGAGCCCAACCACGGGTCCGATCCGGGCAGCATGATCACGCGCGCGCGCGAGGCGAGCGGCGGGTTTCGTCTGACGGGATCGAAGACCTGGATCACCAACAGTCCGATCGCCGACGTGTTCGTCGTATGGGCGAAGACCGACGACGACGCCATCCGCGGGTTCATTCTGGAGAAGGGCGCCAAGGGCCTCACGGCACCCGTGCTGCACGGCAAGGTCGGCTTGCGGGCATCGGTCACGGGACAGATCGTCATGGACGATGTGTTCGTTCCGAAGGACTGTTTGCTGCCGGGGGTGAGCGGCTTGAAAGGGCCATTCACCTGCCTCGATTCGGCGCGCTACGGCATCTCCTGGGGAGCGCTCGGTGCGGCCGAGAGCTGCTGGCACACCGCACGCGACTATGTGGTGGAGCGCAAGCAATTCGGCCGGCCGCTTGCCGCCAATCAGCTCGTGCAGAAGAAGCTCGCCGACATGCAGACCGAGATCACCTTGGGGCTGCAGGCGTGTCTGCGGCTGGGGCGCATGAAAGACGACGGCACGGCGGCGGTGGAGATCACTTCCATGTTGAAGCGCAACTCTTGCGGCAAGTCGCTGGACATCGCGCGCACCGCACGCGACATGCTGGGCGGCAACGGCATATCGGACGAATACGGCGTGATCCGTCACATGGTGAATCTCGAGGTCGTCAATACTTACGAGGGCACGCACGATATCCACGCGCTCATCCTCGGCAGAGCGCAGACCGGAATTCCGGCATTTTCTTGAAGCGCTAGCTAGCGCGGGTCGCTGCGCTGGGTTCCCTGGGTGATGAGACAGGCGCCGCGGGTGCCCGTAAGGTAGATCCACAGCCAGTTGAGCGCCACGGCCAAGCGGTTGCGCACGCCGATCAAAAAGTAGATGTGGGCGAGGCCCCAGATCCACCAGGCGATGTAGCCGCGGACCTTCAGCCAGCCGAAGTCGATGACCGCAGCGCGCTTGCCGATGGTGGCGAGATTTCCGGCATGCCGATAGCGGAACGGACGCGGCGAGGATTCGCCGGCGAGCCGGCGCTTGATGGTCTCGGCGACGTGCGCGCCTTGCTGCTTGGCAGCCGGAGCGATGCCCGGCACCGGCCTGCCATGCCAGGCATCGATGGTGGCGGTGTCGCCGATGACGAAAATGTCGGGCCGGCCCGGAGCCGTGAGGTCCGGCGCCACCTGGATGCGTCCGGCGCCGTCCGCAGGTGCGCCCAGCCAGGCGGCAGCGGGCGAGGCGCGCACGCCGGCCGCCCACAGGATCACCTTGGCGGCGAGCCGCTGCTCGCCGAACACGACGCCCTGCGCCGAGCATTCGCTCACGGGGATCCCGAGCTGGATTTCGACCCCGAGGCGCTCGAGTGCGGCGTGCGCATAGGCCGACAGATCCGGCGTGAAAGTGGGCAGGATGCGCGGTCCGGCCTCGATCAGCAACACCCGCGCCTTGCGCGTATCGATGTGCCTGAACTCATCGGGCAACGTCACGTAAGCGAGGTCGGCGATGGCACCGGCGAGCTCGACGCCCGTGGCGCCCCCGCCGACGATCACGAAGGTGAGCCACGCGGAGCGCAGAGCTGCGTCGCTTTCTCGCTCGGCGCGCTCGAAGGAAAGCAGGATGCGGCGCCGGATCGAGGTCGCATCCTCGAGCGTTTTCAAAGCCGGGGCGAAGGGCTCCCACTCGTCGTGGCCGAAATAGGCGTGGCGCGCGCCGGTCGCGAGCACCAGAGAGTCGTAGCGGATTCTCCCGCCGTCCTCGAGCAGCACCTCGCGCGCGGCCGTATCGACTCCCGCGGCCGCGCCGAGCAATGTGGTGATGTCCTTGCGCCGGCGAAAGAGCTGACGGATCGGCCAGGCGATTTCCGAGGTGGCGAGCGTTGCCGTCCCGACCTGGTAGAGCAACGGCTGGAACAGGTGGTGGTTGCGCTGATCGACGATGGTGATGCGTACGCCCGTGCCCTTGAGTCCCTGTGCGACGGCGAGTCCGCCGAAGCCGCCGCCGACGATCACCACATGATGCGCGGCGACCTCGCTCATGGGTGAGCCTCCTGCGCGCCATCGACGGCGTAGCCCGCCTCGATCCAGGCATCGAGACCGCCGTACAGGGGTCGAACTTCCTTGAAGCCGTGATTGATGAGCAGCTTCGCGACCCGCGCCGCCGAAGCCTCGCTCGGGCACGTGCAATACACGACGATCTCGCGATCCCGGGGCAGCTCCGCGAGGTGCTTGGCCACATCGTCCACCGGCACGTGAATTGCGCCGGGTATCCAGCGCGGCTGGAGAGTCCGCGCCGTGTTCGAGCGTACGTCGACGACGATGGGTTGGTCGCCCGCTTCAATGAGCTCGTAGAGATCGGCGACGCTGATCCGCGCCATGCGCAGCTCCTTGTAGAAGCGCCGCCGGTCCCACCATTTGTAGAGCACATAAGCCACGAGCGCCGTGGCGACCACCGTGCCGGTGACGCTGCCGATACGGTCCAGGTGTACGAGCGCCAGTTGAATCTGTGTCTTGAAGAGCACACCGGCGGCCAGCCCGCTGCCGACCCAAATGGAACCGCCGATCGCGCTCAGAGTCAGGAATCGAGGCCAGCCGATGCGTATGGCACCCGCGAGCGGCGGCGCAATGATGGCAAGACCGGGAACGAACTTGGCGATCACCAGCGAATTGACCCCCCAGCGCTCGAAGCGCGACTGGGTCTGGTTGACGCACGAGTCGGGCTCGAGGGAGATACGGCACAGCGTTTTCAGCACGCGCATGCCGTAGCGCCGTCCGACGAGGAACCAGACGCAGTCGGGCACGATGCAGGCGAGCACAGCCGCCGCGAACAAAGACGGGAGGCCAAGCGCGCCGGTGGCGGCGATGGCCCCGGCCAATATCAGCGTCGGCATGGCTGGAACCGGCAGGCCGATTTGATCCACGAATACGTTGACGAACACGATGGGCAATCCGTACATCGTGATGAGCCAGATGAGATTCTGGGTCATGCAGGGCTCCGCACGCCGCGCTGCTCGATGTTGGGCAAGAGCGCTGCCGCGGCGCCGAGCAAGGGCAGATAGGCACACAGCCGATACACGAACTCGATGCCCTCGCGGTCGGCCAGCACACCGAGCACCGCGGCACCGATGCCGCCCAGGCCGAAAGCGAAGCCGAAGAACAGCCCCGACACGGCTCCCACGCGGCCCGGCATGATCTCCTGCGCGAACACGAGGATTGCCGAGAACGCGGAGGCCAGGATGAGTCCGATGATCACGCTCAAACCTGCGGTCGCGGCGAGACCGACGTGCGGCAATAGCAACGTGAACGGCGCCACTCCCAGGATCGAGAACCAGATGACGCGCTTGCGCCCGATGCGATCGCCGACCGGGCCGCCGACGAGCCCGCCGACTGCGACGGCGAGCAGGAACAGGAACAGATACATCTGCGCCGATTGCGTCGACAGTTTGAATTTCTCGATGAGATAGAAAGTGTAGTAGCTCGAGATGCTCGCGAGATAGAAATACTTGGAGAACAGCAGCAGGAGCAGGATCACGACCGACCAGACCGCACGTTGCCGTGTCAAGGGACCCGTCGGCCGCGGAGGCGCTTTCGCCGCGGCGGGGCGGTCGAGATGATGGCGCTTGTACCATCCGCTCACCTTCGAGAGGACCGCAATCGCGAGGATGGCGGCGAGCGCGAACCAGCCGACGCTGCGCCGTCCGTGCGGAATGACGATCAGGGCCGCGAGCAGAGGTCCGACGGCGCTGCCCGCGTTGCCGCCGACCTGAAAAATCGACTGCGCCAGACCGTGTTGCCCACCCGAGGCCAAACGCGCGATGCGCGAGGATTCGGGATGAAAGACCGCGGATCCGGCGCCGATGAACGCCGCCGCCACCAGCACGCAGGCATAGTTGGGCGCGAGCGCCAGCGTCACGAGCCCGATCAGGGTCGAGGCCATCCCTAAGCTCAGCGAATGCGCTTGCGGGCGCTTGTCGGTATACGAGCCCACCAGCGGCTGCAGCACCGAGGCGCAGATCTGGTACGTCAGGGTGATCGCGCCGATTTGCGCGAAACTCAGCAGAAACTCGCCCTTCAACAGGGGATAGATCGCGATGATGAGCGACTGGATGAGGTCGTTGAGAAAGTGCGAGAAGCTTATCGCGCCCAGTACCTCGAAGCGGGTGGTCTGCGGCAGTCGGGCCGGCGCGGAGGCGGCGGGAGAGGGCGTACCGCGGCGGGCGGTCGAACTGTTCTGCATGATTGCTCGGAGATGTATGCCTCGAGAGGCGGTCCGGCACGGAGGCCGCACCCGTCGCTAAAGCATGACATATTGCAGGACTTCCGGCGAGCCGGTACTTAGTCGTGTAACAAAAAAGCTCGCTTCGCTATGGTACAAGTTCCGCTGAGCGCGTCGAGATCGCGGCTCGGATTTGACAGTTGACGATTGGGACAGTGATGCGGCCCGAGGCTCGGGCGTCGCCGACTGCATATATTCCAGTCTTAGCCCTATGAAACATCGGCAGGGGATGTCATGACATCGATTTATTCGCGCGGCGCCGTTGCGCGGCCGCTGGCCGGCCTCGTGCTCATCGCGGCGCTCAGCGCCTGCGGCTCGTCAGGAGACGGCGGCTCGATTGCTTCCAAGCCGCCGCCGACCGCGACGCCGCTGTCGGTATCCACGAGCTCACTGCCGCAGGGTCAAGTGGGCGCGAGCTACAGCACGCCGCTCGCAGCCGCGGGCGGCACGCCGCCCTATCATTGGACGCTCGCGAGCGGAGCGCTGCCGGCGGGCCTCATGCTCGCCGCGAGCGGCACGATTGCGGGAACCCCCTCCGCGGCCACGAATGCGAATGCGGCATTGATCGGTTTGAAAGTGACCGACTCCGGGAGCCCCGCCCAGTCGAGCACGCGCACGCTGAGCCTCACCGTCGCACCGTCTGCCCTCGTCGTGACCACGACGTCGCTCGCCGGTGCTCAGGTGGGCAAGGCCTATACGGCGACGTTGACGGCCACCGGCGGCACCCCACCGCTGACCTGGTCGGTTGCCGCCGGCTCGCTGCCCGCGGGGTTGTCGCTCACGCCCTCGAGCGGCGTGATCGCGGGCACGCCGCAGGCGGCGGTGAATTCGGATGCGCTCACCTTCGCGGTCGCCGACAGCAGCGTTCCCACGCAGCAAAAAACCGTGAATCTCGCGCTGACCGTGGCGTCGTCGAACATTTCTATTGCCATCTCGCCTCGGTCCGCGGCGCTCACGCTGGGTCAGACGATCAAACTCTCCGTCACGACCAATGATCCCGCGGGCGTGACCTGGAGCCTGACTCCGGCCGGCGGCTCCTTCGCACCCGTGCAAAGCGCCAACGGCACCAGCACGACCTTCACGGCGCCCGGCACGGCGGGCACCTACACCATCACGGCGACGAGCATCACGAACCCGGCGCAAAGCAATACCGTTGCGCTCGGCGTGACGGACCTTGCGGGCGTTTTCACGTACCGCAACGATGGCGCGCGCGACGGCGTCAACGCGCAGGAATACGCGCTGACTGCTGCCGGCAGCGGCGGAACCGGCGGCAGCGTCGGCACGGCGACCTTCGGCAAGCTCTTTACCTGCATCGCCGACGGCGCGGTCTACGCCCAGCCCCTCTGGGCCGCAAATCTCACGATCAACGGAGCCGTGCACAATGTGGTCTTCGTGGCGAGCGCTCACGACAGTCTGTATGCCTTCGACGCCGACGCGAATCCTTGCGTGCAGCTCTGGAGCGTGAGCCTCATCGACACCGCTCATGGGGCTAACTCCGGAGAGGTCACCGTGCCGTCCGGCACCAGCGGTCATCTGGTGGGCGTGGGCTACGGCGACATCACGCCCGAAGTAGGCGTGATCGGCACACCGGTGATCGACTCCTCGAGCGGCACGCTGTACGTGGTGTCGAAGTCCATGGATCCGACCGGCACGAATTTCTACCAGCGCTTGCATGCGATCGACGTGACGACGGGCAGCGAGAAGGCCCACTCGCCTGTCCTCATCCAGGGCACTTTTCCCGGAACCGGGGACGGCACGTTGACGACCACGTTCAGCGCGCGCCAAGAAAATCAGCGCGCGGGCCTCGCGCTCATCAACGGCACGGTGTATGTCGCGTGGGCGGCTCACGAGGACGCGTCGCCCTACTACGGTTGGCTCATGGGCTACACCTACGGCTCCTCGGGCTTCACGCAGGTATCCGCGCTCAACGTTACGCCGAACGTGCAGTATGGCGGCATCTGGATGGGCGGCGGTGCGCCCTCGGTGGATGCGAACGGACACCTGTACGTGATCACCGGTAACGGCGGCTTTGATGCGACCAGCTCGAGCGCCCCCAACAACGACTACGGCGATTCGTTGCTGCAGCTCTCGGCGGCGCCGAACCCGACCACGCCGAGCGCCGCCTTCACCGTCTCCCAGTATTTCACGCCGGAGGACCAGGCGACCGATAACGCCGACGACCACGATTTTGGCTCAGGAGGCGCGGCCGTGCTTGCCAACGTAACCTCGGGTACGGGGACCGTGGGAGTGGTGGTAGGAGGCGGCAAGGACGGATCTCTGTACATCTTGAACCAGGCCTCGCTCGGCGGATTCAGCAACAGCGATGCAACCGCGTGGCAAAAGATTGCGACGGGCTATCTCATCTTCTCGACCGTCTCGATGTGGAACGACACGATTTATCTCGGACCCTTCAACGGCCCGCTGACTTCCTACGCGCTGCAAACCACGACGACCCCGTCCCGGTTCGTTCAGCAAGCGCAGGCCACCGATCCGGCGAAATTTGGATTTCCGGGGCCGTCACCCGCGATTTCGGCGACCGGGACCACGAACGGTGTCGTCTGGGCGCTCGACAACAGCCAATACTGCACGAACCAATCGCAGGGCTGCGGACCGGCGGTGCTGCATGCCTACGATGCGACGAGCCTCGCCGAGTTGTGGAACAGCTCGATGGCCGCGGGCGGTGTGGACACGGCGGGCAACGCCGTGAAGTTCACGGTGCCTGCCATCGCGAACGGCAAGGTTTACATCGGCACTCGCGGCAACAATACCGGCGGCGCGCTCGGCTCGACGAGCGTAGCGGGAGAGCTGGACGTCTACGGCCTGCAGCCGAACTGAAGCGCGCGGCCGCGCGCGCGGAGGTGGCAACCTCACGGTCTGTCCTGCGAGAATGCGTCGATGAAACGCTTCGAGCCCTACGTCTTCCTCAAGGGACTGGCTTCCCGCTGGGACGTGCTCGCGTTCATCGTGGTCATCGGCTTGATCGCTTTTCTCGGCGAGACCGCGCACGGCTTGTTCGATCCGCTGGCCAAGCTCGAGGCCGTGCCGTTGTCCTTGGACCCCGTACACCTGCCCGAATACGCCGCACGCACGACGTTTCGGATGCTGGCGGCGCTGTTTTTCTCGCTGGTGTTCACGCTCACCTATGCGACCTGGGCGGCGAAGAGCGAGCGGGCGGGCCGCTTGCTCGTGCCCATCCTCGACATTTTGCAGTCGGTGCCGATCTTGGGTTTCATCTCCATCACGAGCGTGTTCTTTCTGTCGCTCGCGCCGGGCAGGGTGCTCGGCGCGGAGTTCGTGGCGATTTTCGCGATATTCACGAGCCAGGCTTGGAACATGGCGTTCAGCTTCTACCAGTCGCTGCGCACCGTGCCGCTCGAGCTCATGGAGGCGGCTGAATCCTTCCGACTCTCGCCGTGGATGAAGTTCTGGCAGCTCGAGACCCCGTTCGCCATGCCGGCGCTCGTGTGGAACATGATGCTGTCTATGTCGGGCGGCTGGTTCTTCGTGGTCGCTTCCGAATCGATCACCGTCGGCCACTCGTCGGTGGCACTACCCGGGATCGGCTCCTACATCGCGCTCGCCATCGAGCAGAAGAATCTGCGCGCCATCGGCTGGGCGATTCTCACCATGGCGGTTGTGATCCTGCTGTATGACCAGCTGCTGTTCCGGCCGCTCGTGGCGTGGGTCGACCGTTTCCGCGTGGAGCAGGAACCCAACGAGCGGGTGCCGGAGTCCTGGGCACTCACCATGATGCGCCGCTCGCGCATCATCCAAGCGGTGACGCTCGCGTTCCACAAAACGGTATTCTGGACCAGCCGGTTGATCAAGCGCACCGACAAGATCGAGGTCGAGGAGGATCGTCCGAAGCGGCGCAGCCTCGATCTTTTATGGGTGGCGCTTCTCGTGGTGGCGGTCGCGGCGGGCCTCTGGCACATCCTCGCCGTGCTGGTCAACCACACTCCGCTCAAGGAAGCGCTGCACGTGTGCGGCCTTGCGTGCATCACCATGGTGCGGGTATTTGTCCTGATCGCCCTCGCAAGCGTCGTCTGGGTGCCCATCGGTATCTGGGTGGGGATGCGCCCGCGAGCGGCCGAGATCGTGCAGCCGATCGCACAGTTCATGGCGGCGTTTCCCGCGAATCTGTTGTTCCCGATCGCCGTTTACGGCATCGTCGTCTGGAAGCTCAATCCGGACGTGTTCCTCAGCCCTCTGATGATCCTCGGCACGCAGTGGTACATCCTGTTCAACATCATCGCGGGCGCGAGTACCATTCCGGCGGAGATGCGCTATGCCGCGACCAATTTCGGCATCAAGGGGTGGCTGTGGTGGCGGCGGGTGGCGCTGCCGGCGGTGCTTCCCTTCTATGTCACCGGCGCGATCACCGCTTCGGGCGGGTCGTGGAACGCTGCGCAGGTTTCCGAGCTCGTCTCCTGGGGGCACACGCAGATCCGGGCGAAAGGACTCGGCTCCTACATCGCGGATGCGGCGGCGAGTGGTAACTTCCATCAGATCATTCTCGGCGTGGGTGTGATGAGCCTGTTCGTGGTGGTGATCAATCGGCTCTTCTGGCGTCCCTTGTATTACTACGCCGAGCGCAAATATCGGATGACCTAACGGGACAGCGCCATGAACAACAGCCCATTGCTCCAGTGCAGCCAGGTACGCAAGGCATTTCCGAAGCCCGACGGCGAGGAGCTGCTGGTGCTCGACGGCATGAACCTGGAGCTGCGCGAAGGACAGATCATGGGGCTGCTCGGGCGCTCCGGATCGGGCAAGTCGACGCTGCTGCGCCTGATCGCCGGTCTCGCCGAGCCGAGCGCGGGTGAGGTGCAGTATCTCGGTCACCCGGTCGTGGGACCGGCGCGCGGCATCGCGATGGTGTTCCAGAGCTTTGCGCTGTTTCCCTGGCTCACCGTGTTCGAGAACGTCGCTCTCGGCCTGGAAGCGCAGAACATGCCGCGCGCGGAGATCCGTAAGCGCTCGCTGGCTGCCATCGACTTGATCGGTCTCGACGGGTTCGAATCCGCCTACCCGCGCGAGCTCTCCGGCGGCATGCGCCAACGGGTCGGCTTCGCACGCGCGCTGGTGGTCCATCCCAACATCTTGCTCATGGACGAGCCGTTTTCGGCGCTCGACGTCCTGACGGCGGAGACGCTGCGCACGGACTTTCTGGATTTGTGGGCGGAAGGGCGGATGCCCATCAAGGGCGTCATATTGGTCACGCACAACATCGAAGAGGCGGTGTTGATGTGCGATCGCATCCTGGTGTTCGGCAGCAATCCGGGCCGCATCTTGAGCGAAATCAAGGTAACGCTCCCGCAACCGCGCAACCGCCTCGACCCGAGCTTCCGCGACTTGGTGGAGCGGATTTATGTCGAAATGACGGCGCGACCCAAGGGCGCGGGTCCCGGCGGGCGCCAAGAGCGCTTTCCCGGACTCGGAATCGGCAGCGTTTTGCCGCACGTCGGCTCGAACATCCTGTCCGGCCTGATGGAGGCGGTCGCCGCGGCGCCTTTCAACGGCAAGGCGGACCTGCCGGAAATCGCCTCCGACCTGCAGATGGAGATCGACGAGCTATTCCCCGTCGCCGAAACGCTGCAGCTGCTGCGGTTCGCCGAGCTCGAGGGCGGCGATCTGAAGCTCACCGAGGACGGCATGGCCTTCGCCCACGCCGACATCGACGAGCGCAAGCGCATCTTCCTGCGCCACCTGCTTGCCTATGTGCCTCTGGCGGCGCACATCCGCCGGGTGCTCGATGAGCGGGTGAGCCATTCGGCGCGCAAGAGCCGTTTCATCGACGAACTGGAGGACTTCATGAGCGAGGACGACGCGGAACAGACCCTGCGGGCGGTCATCCGCTGGGCCCGGTACGCCGAGGCTTTCGCTTACGACGATGAGAATGCCATGTTCAGCCTGGAGAATCCGACGTAAAATGAAGGCCGCCATGACCGATGCGGCCGCACCTTATTTGACATTGCATGTGCCGCCAGACGAGATGGTGCGGTACATCCAGGAATTGATGACCCTGCCGCAGGAAGAGATCGCGGCGGGCTCGGCCATGACGCTTGCCCGGCGTCAGTGGGGCGGCGACACCCCGCTTGCCCGCGCCGCGTTGCTGCGCTGGGGAGCATTGAATTTAGCCTTTCAGGACAAGCGCTTGGAGACCTGGACGGTGGCCCGGGAGCGCGACCGGATTCAGGTGCCCGCCGCCCTGGTGGCGGCGGCGGGCGTCGCGCCGCTGATCATGGACAACGAACGCGCCGTCTTCGACATTCCCGCGCTGCTCGACGCGACTCTGCAGTTCCAGCCGCCCGCGGGTCGGGCCTAACAACGTGGCCGAGTCCCAGCATACCGCGCCCCTGGCGCGCTTTGGGATGCTGCGCACCATTGCGCTCTATAAGCTGCTTAAAGTGATCATTTTGCTCCTGGCCGCCTGGGGCGAGGTCCGCTTGCACGATGCGACGCTGGCGGCGCGGATTCTGTCCTGGGTATCGGCTCGTCCACACGGACTCGAGCACGATCTGGTCACGCGGGGGATCGAGTGGTTCAGCGGCCTCTCCGAGGAGCGAGTCCATCAGGTGCGCCTGATCACACTCACCTACGCCGCGGTGTTCGCGGTGGAGGGCACCGGTCTGTGGCTGCAGCGCCGCTGGGCCGAATGGTTGACAGTCGTGATCACGGCCTCCCTGGTGCCGCTCGAGCTGTGGGAACTGATTCATAGGCCCTCGCTCGGCGCGAGTCTCGTGCTGCTGGCCAATTGCTTGATCGTTGGGTATCTCATCTGGCACGTGTCCACCCACCATAAGCCTGCGCCGCCTCTCTTGGACAAGGCGCCGCGCGAAGGATCGTGAAATGATCTTCATGTCGGATGATTTCCCCGGATCGGGCGTATTCTCTGCATCGCTCGTAAAACCCTTTGTTGGAGACCCCATGATTAAGTTGATCGCCTCTGCTCTGTTGTCCTTTGGCATCGCCGCTGCGGCGATGGCTGCCGACACTCCGAGTTCCACCACCGGATCTTCCGCCAGCGCACCGGCGGCAGGCTCCTCCACGTCCAAGTCCTCGCACAAGCACAGCGGTAAGAAGAGCAAGAAGTCCACCTCTGCTCCCTCGAAGAGCTAAGACCGTTTACTCGGCGCCCCGTCCGGTCATCGTGCCGGGCGGGGCGTTTTAATTTAGGCGCGGCCCGATGGACGCGTTCCACCCCGCCTTCGATATCGCGCATCTCATCCAAGTTGCGCTCACCCCGATCTTCCTCATCTCCGCCATCGGCGTCACTCTGAACGTCCTGACCAGCCGCCTGTCGCGCATCGTCGATCGCGCGCGCACGCTCGAGGAGCGCCTGCTGCTCGAGCAGCACTCGCCAAGTGCGCGCGACTGGCACCAGCAGCTGCCGGTGCTCGAGCGGCGTGCCGGATATATCAATACCGCGATCACTTGCATCATCCTGTCGGCGCTGTTCATTGCGCTGGTGGTGGTGATGCTGTTCGTGAACGCCTTTCTGCGCTGGGACTTGTCGGGATTCATCGCCTGTATGTTCATCCTGTCCATGTCGGCGCTCGCCGCGGCGCTGCTGGCATTCTTGATCGAGGTGCGAATCGCCACCAAGTCGCTGCGCATCGGGATCGAAGAGGCCTCGCGCCAGGGCTAGGGATCTTCTAGAATCGCCGCATGAAGACCATCCTGCTCCTAGTCGCCGCGGTCGCTCTCTGCGGCCTGCAGGTTCGAACCGCCGATGCCCAAGGAATGCCGGGCGGCATGCCGGGCGGAATGGGCGGCGGCAGGGGCCAAGTGCCGCCGGGGGCGGGTGGCATGCCGGACGAGGCGCCGACCCCGTCCGAAGACAAGCCGGACGTCGCAGTGAAGAAAGCGCTCAAAGCGGCCAACAAGGCGCTCGACAAGGCGAAGGCGCTCGAGGCGGACGCCGCAGCCACGAAGGATCCCGACAAGAAAGCCAAGGACATGGATCGGGTGAGCGATCAATACAACTACGCGCTCGATGCCTTTACCGACGCCTTGAGCCACAAGAGCGACCTGGTCGAGGCCTGGGATCAGGTCGGCTACATTCACCTGCGCCTAGGCGCTTACCGCGAGGCGATCGACGACTACAATCACACCCTCGCGCTCAAGCCCGAGCTGATGGAGGCTATCGAGCACCGGGCGGAAGCGTATCTCGCGATCGATCATCTCGACGAGGTGAAGGTCGCCTACATGGATTTATACAACCACACGCCGGATCTGGCCGCGCAGCTGATGGCTGCAATGCAAAAGTGGCTCGCCGCGC
>Ga0210387_10003175_pt1 | contig 12634 bp, 9 predicted proteins | sample IncBWC7OmetaG_FD_160108 | JGI IMG/M metagenome (GOLD analysis project Ga0210387, IMG submission 160108) | Forest soil microbial communities from Barre Woods Harvard Forest LTER site, Petersham, Massachusetts, United States - Inc-BW-C-7-O ... | reverse complement strand
CACTACGGCCAGATTACCCTCCGAATGTATTGGCATTGGCCGAGGCCCTGACCAAGACCGGAGACGCCCACGGCGCCCAGGAGTCATATCGACGTGCGCGCGACTTGATCCAGGCATTGCCGTCGAGCCAGGATCGAGACGACTGGCTACACGAGGCGGATCAAGCGCTTGGCAAGACTTCTGCTTCGCATTAGATGGCATACAAGGTGGTACCCAAAAAGAGTCGCCTAACGGATCTTGAGGAGGCCCGCTTTGGCGCCTACTCTGGTGCTCCATGCAGCAAAGAAATACTGAAGTACTGAGCGCTATTTTTCTCGGCGGCCTCATCGCGGGCGCCATCGACATCGGGTCCGCCTCGCTGATCTCATCCCGCAGCCCGGCGTTCATCATGCAGGCAATCGCCGGCGGCCTGCTTGGCAAGGCATCTTTCGGCGGCGGGATCGCGACTGTGATCTTGGGGGCAGTACTCCAGGAACTCATGGGCGTTCTGATTGCCGCCATTTATGTCGCGGCGATGAAATTTCTCCCCGGATTGCTGCGACGTTGGATCTCAAGCGGGTTGGTCTATGGGGTGATCGTCTTCTTCGTGATGAACTACGTCGTGGTTCCGCTTTCGGCTTGGAAGTTAGCGCCGCACTTTACGCCGCTGAAATTTGCGGCAAACATGGCAGCGATGCTGCTGTTCGGTCTCATCATCGCATTTTTCAGCCGTCGTCTTACGATGAGCAAGCCGCTGGCGCAAGATAAAGCTGCGACCCCGGCATAACTTCTAGAATCGCCGGCCGCGTCGCGGCGTGCGGGGCTCCAATCGCTGATACGATTGGTGTTTCGCGCGGATCTTACTGGCGACGTATGGTGACTCACACGAGCGCAGGCGAGGGCTTGTCTCCTCAGATGAAAGGCTCGCCCGTCGAGGTCTTGCGGGTGTCGCTGCACCTCGGCCTGACATCCTTCGGCGGCCCGATTGCACACCTCGGCTACTTCAATCGCGAATACGTTGAGAAGCGTCAGTGGTTGAGCGCCGGGGAATATGCCGCCCTCGTCTCGCTGTGCCAGCTTCTTCCCGGTCCCACGAGCAGCCAAGTGGGCTTTCTCATAGGTCTTCGCAGAGCGGGGATTTTCGGCGCGCTGGCAGCTTGGATCGGCTTCACGCTTCCCTCGGCGGTTTTCATGTATGCCTTCGCGGTACTTGCGCCTCGAGGCTCGGGACCGCTCATGCAAGCCGTGTTGCATGGTCTCATGCTGACGGCATTTGTGGTTGTTGGGCAGGCGGTATGGAGCATGGCCCGCACCTTGTGTCCGGATTGGCAACGCGCGACCATCGCGCTCGCCGCCGCGACAATGCTTGCGCTTCACAGCAGTGGAGCGCTTCAGTTTTTAGCGCTGGTGGGCGGCGCAATCGCGGGCAGCATCATGTGCCGGAACGTGAGGCACGCGGACATCGAGCTGTCTCCGGCGACCGACCATCGGATGGCATGGGTCGCCCTGGCCGTCTTTTGCGGCCTGTTGATCGCGCTGCCGGCCGTAGGTGAGTTCGCGCCGCACGGACCCATCGCGCTGGCGAATATATTTTACCGCGCAGGCGCGTTCGTCTTTGGAGGCGGTCACGTGGTGCTGCCCCTGTTGCAAGGTGCGCTGGTACCGGGCCACTGGATATCGGACGAGGGGTTTCTTGCCGGCTATGGCTTTGCCCAGGCGATGCCAGGACCGTTGTTCACTGTCGCGGCTTATCTTGGTGCGGCAAGCGCACCGACCCATGCCTCACTCCCGTGGGCTGCGCTCGCTCTGGCCGCGATTTTTCTGCCAGGGCTGCTCTTGAGTTTCGTAGGGCTGTCGCTCTGGTCGCAGCTCGCACGCATCCCAACGGCGCTGGCGATCCTGGCGGGTATCAACGCGGCGGTTGTGGGCCTCTTGGGCGCCGCACTCTACAAACCGATCGGCCTCACCGCGATTCATGGCGCCTTCGACGTGGGACTTGCCGTCGTCGGATTCGTATTGCTGCAATGGCGGCGGCCTCCTCCGATTCTCGTGGCCGCGCTCTTGGTCACCGCGAGTCTCGTGCGGTGGGCCGACTAACATCACGCTCGGTCGGCCGGGAACTACCGTTGCGACAGAACGTCTATCGAAGGGAATGAACAAATTTCAAACCATTTTGTTTGCACCTCTCGTGTGCGGTGCGCTCTACGGCTGCGCCGCAACGCAAGCATGCAAAGTGGAAAGCTGTGCGGACGATTCGCAGATCACGGCAAATATTCAATCGATGTTCGATCAACGCGCCGAATTCAGGCCGCCCAATTTTGTATACGTCAAGACCGTCAATCACGTGGTGTATTTAACCGGTCAGGTCAACACCGACTTGGTGCGCGAGAGCGCGGAATCGATTGTCCGTGACGCTGCGGACGGGACGCGGGTCGTTAATTCCATTGCCTTGACCTACCCCTAAGAGTGCGTGGGCGCGGGCACATCAGGGTGCCGAACTGCTCAGGGTTCGACGGAACGCGGCGATGATTGCCGGCTGCGGCCGACGGATCGCGGGAACGTTTTGGTAGCCCTGCCATCCGCCCCCGAGACTCTTGTATAGCTGCACGAATTGCTCTCCCTGAGTGACTTGGGCCGCAGCGTACTGTTCCTGAAGGTCATAGAATTGGCGCTCGGCATCGACCACGTTGAGGAAGTCGGTGAGACCGCGGTTGTAGCGTGCATTGGCCAGATCGACCGCGCGCTGCGCCGCCACCATCGCATCGCCCAAATTCTTCAGGCGATCCTGTTGGGCGGTATATCCATCGAGCGCCGCGTCCACTTGCTGAACGGCGCTCAATATGGTTTTGCGGTAGGTCAGCAGACTCGCGTGCGCCTCCAAGTGGGCGATGTTCACTTCGGCATCGAGTGCCCCGAAGTCGAGCAGCGGCCACACGGCGCCAGGCCCAAAGGACCAAATATGCTTGGAGATGCCCGGCACGGTTCCCAAAGCCTGCGACTGAGATCCGATCGAGCCAATCAGAGCGACCTGGGGAAATAAATTCGCCGTAGCCACGCCGATGCGCGCGGTCGCCGACGCCAATTCGCGTTCCGCCTGCTGAACGTCAGGCCGCCGCTTCAACAGATCCAACGGTGCGCCGGGCGCCACGGGTGCGGGCATCGAGGGGATCAGCGTGGGCGTCGAGAGTTCGTGAACGACGCTCTCAGGGTACTCGCCCAACAGCACCGCGAGAGTGTACTCACTGGCGTTCACAGCGGCGTCCACGGGTGCGATTTGCGCCTCGAGCGTGTCGAGTTCGCGGGTGGCGAGTTGCACATCGAGTTCATTGGTGATTCCGCGCTCATAGCGAATGTTCACGATGCGCAGGGATTCGCGCAGCACCGTGCTGGCGCTGCGCAGAATGCCGGCATTGATTTGCAAGCCGCGAAGATCGATGTACGCGTGCACCACGTCGGCAATGAGCGAGGTGATGACGGCGGAGCGCGCCGCGGCGGCGGCTTGGGCATCGTAACGCGCGGCCTCGAACGCGCGCCGGTACTTACCGAATAAATCGAGCTCCCATACCGCGTCGAATCCGGCGATGGTGTTGATGTGCTGCAAGCCATTGGAGTTATCGGCTGATCTTAGGCCCTGGTCGGCGCGGCCCTTCGTCAGGTCGTTGCCCGTGCCCTTGGCGGCCGCGCCGCTGGCGTCCACGTCCGGCAGCGCGTGGCCCAAGACGACGGCCTCGTAGTTGCGGGCTTGCTGCAGCCGGGTCAGGGCAATCTCGAGATCCGGATTGGACTTGATGGCGCGCTCCACCAGCGAATCCAATTCCGGATCGTTGAGGGCGTGCCACCACGTGGCGAGATCCGGCGCGGTCGTGGTCGCGGTGGCCGACGCCGCGGCATTCGCGGAAGCGCTCGCCACAAATGCCGGTGGTGTGTCCGGCTTCGGCGCGTGGTAGTTGGGTCCTGCGGCGCAGCCGCCCAAGGCAACGACGAGGCTTGTGATCAGCCCCAACAGCGCCTTGATCGCAGTAGCGCTTTTCATCGTCCTGGGTCTCATCGCTTGGCGTCGACCGGTCGATTGGGCGCCGCGTCGCTGTCATTGGCCGTGACGCTCTGACCCGCGGCGATCTGACTGCTGATGTTGAGGACGAGCCGATCGCCCGGCTTTACGCCCGAACCGAGTTCAACCAGCGTGCCGTTATCGCGAGCTATCGTGACATCCTGAAAGTCAATTTTACTGTTCGCATCGACTCGCGCGACTTGAGTCGTCTTGGGGCGAAAAATCAGCGCAGCGGCCGGCACTTCGACCAGACCGCGCGGTTGCAGCTTGAATGCGACATTGACGTACGTGCCCGGCAGCAATGCGTGATTGGCATTCGGCATGTCGACCTCGACGCGCATGGTGCGCGCCTGCGCGTCGAGCGATTCCGCCGAGCGGGTGATGGCGCCCGTGAAAACGCCGCCGGAAGGCCCGGTCGCGCGGATCTCTGCGGGCACCCCGGGCTTCATGAGCTCAACGGCCGAGTTTTGCGGCACATCCACGAAAATGCGCAACGGATCGGTTTGCGCCATTCGATATAGCGGCGTCGTCGTCGATCCGCTGCCTGCCATCACAAGGTTGCCGATGTCGATTTTGCGCTGGGTGATGGTGCCGTCAAACGGCGCCACGACCTGCTTGAATTGGGCGAGCGCCGTGTATTGATCGACCTTGGACTTATCGAGTGCGACTTGGGCATTGGCCGCGAACAAGCGCGCATTCGCGCTTTCATAGTCGGCCTTCTTTGATTCGCGTTCCTGATCGGATACAACCCCCTTGGGCGAGTCGCGCCAGCGCTCATTGGTTGTCTTGCTGAACTCAGCTTCCGCCTGCCGCGCGGCCACTTGAGCTTCGGAGGCTTTCAATTGAGCGCGTGAGGCACTGAGCTCGGCATCGAGCTCGGGAGTTTCGATGAGCGCCAGGACCTGGCCCGTTTTCACATGGTCGCCGATGTCCACCATCCACTTTGCGACATAGCCGCTGACTCGCGCGTAGATCGTGGTTTCGTACCAGGCTGCTGTCTGGCCGGGAAGCACCAGATCCTGGCCGACCGAGGCGGGTTGAGCGGTGATGACGTCAACGGGTGGTGCGGTCGAGTAGGCGGCATCGGCTCCCTTGCGCAGCGAGTGCGCCTCGACCAGGCGAATCAGCATCACCACGCAGAAACAGAACACGAGGATTCCGGCCGCAATACCGGCGCCAATCTTCAAGGTCCTGCCGGTGCCGGGTTGAAATGCGGTGGAGACCGCACCCCCTTCGGTGCGCGACGTGTCGTCCGGCAGTGGTTCTGGGTCATGCGGTTGCATTGGCTCCACCTATAACATTTGAATCAACAACACCGGCCGGTCGACGGCGCAGCAGCCGGTACATCGTGGGAACAAAGATCAGCGTCGCAAAGGTGGCGAACAATAATCCGCCGATGACTGCGCGGCCGAGCGGCGCGTTTTGCTCGCCGCCTTCGCCTATCCCCAGGGCCATGGGCACCATGCCGAGAATCATTGCACTGGCCGTCATCAGTACGGGGCGCAGGCGCGTATAGCCGGCGGAGGCCGCCGCGCGCAGTGGATCGTCTCCCGCGGCCATGCGCTGGTTGGCAAAGCTCACGACCAAAATGCTGTTGGCCGTCGTCAAACCGATGCACATCAGCGTACCCATGAGCGCCGGAACGCTCATCGGCGTCTGCGAAAGGAACAGCATCCACAGAACCCCGCCCAGTGCAAAGGGCACCGCCAACAGCACGATCAACGGATCGATCCAACTCTGGAAATTCATGACCAAAAACAAATAGACCAGGATGATGGCCAGGGCGATGCCGGTGAATAAACCGGTGTAGCTTTCGCGCATGGTATCCACTTGACCGCTCAGCGTGACCGTGAGCGCTTTGGAGGCATCCGGCCGGTTCGCGGCCAGTACCCCATCGATGTCGTGGGCCGCTGAATACAGGTCGCGGCCTTGCACATCGGCATGCACGTCGAACACCGGCCGGATATTCAGCTGCGAGGCGACCAAGGGAACGGCATCACGGCCAAACGCCGCGAGATTCACCAAAAGTTGCCCCTGGCCGTTGCCGGATGCCACCGGCATTGTCTCCAGGTCCTGCGCCGTGCCGATGCGATAAGGCGGCACCTGCACGACCAAGGGGTAGCTGACGTTGTTGCGAGGATCAACCCAGAAATTCGGCGCCGATTGAGCGCTCGAGTTCGTGGCGACCAAAACGTTGTTCGCGGCCTCCTGTTGAGTCACGCCGATCTGTGTGGCCAGTGCCCGGTCCAAATCCACGGTCAATGCCGGCGCATTGGGGACTTGAAACACGTGCGAGTCGACCACGCCGGGCACCTTCGTCAGGTCTCTCGCAATCTTCGACGCCAGGCTGAACGCTTCCGCCTGGTCAGGTCCCGAGATCCTGACATCGATGGGTGCGGGCTGACCGAAATTGAGCACCTGATCCACGATGTCGGCCGGTTGGAAAAAGAATTGCAGTTGCGCGAAATGCGCCGGCAACGCCTGGCGCAAGTTGGCGATGAGTTGCGCCGTCGGCTTATGCTTCTCGTTCAGGGAAATCAGTATCTCGCCATCCATCGGACCCACAGTGGCCGAATCGCTCAAGGCGATATTGATGCCGCTATAGGGCAGACCGATATTATCGAGCATCACATTGATTTGATCATTGCCGATCAAGCGCCGGATCTCTCCCTCGACGTCGGCAAAATATTGCTGCGTTTTTTCCAGGCGCGTTCCGGGCGGCGCACGCACGTGCAGGCGCATCTGGCCGGCATCGACCTGCGGGAAAAAATCGCGTCCCAACAAGGGAAACAGACAGATGGAACCGATGATCAAGATGGCGAATGCCGCGATGGTCGAGACCGACTCGGACAGCGTCCAGGCCAGGACGTTTCGATATTTTTCCCGGAAAGACTCGAATCCGCGCTCGAAGGCCGCCTGGAAACGCACCAGCGGATTCCTTGGCGCGGTGGGCCCACCCAGCGGCCGATGTTGGTCTTCCGCATGAAATGCATGCACCGATCGGCGCATCAGCATGTTGAAGAGCACCGGTACCATGGTGAATGACAACGCCAGACTGGCGAGCAATGCGCCGATCACGGACAGCGACAGCGGCGAGAACAAATATTTGGCGGTCCCCTGCAGCAGAAATACCGGCACGAAGACGATGCAAATGCATAAGGTCGACAAGAATGTGGGAACGGCGACTTCGCTCGCGCCGACGACGATGGACTGGCGCAGCGGTTCGTTCAGCGCGACGTGACGTTCGATGTTTTCGATGACCACCGTGCCGTTGTCGACCAAAATGCCGATCGCCAGCGCAAAGCCGCCGAGCGTCATGGTGTTCAACGTTTGACCGGTCAGATAGATGAACAACACGGCGGTGATGATCGACAAGGGAATGGCGGCGAGAATGATCAGCGACAAGCGCATGTTGCCGAGAAACAGGATGATCACCAAAGCGGTCAATCCGGCGGCCATGGCGGCGCTCAAGCCCACGCTGTTCAGCGCCGCCTTCACGAACACCGATTGATCGAACAGCGGTTGAATGGCGACGTCGGGCGGCAGTACTTTCTTGATGTCCTTGAGCGCGGCGCGAACGCCGTCGATCACAGCGAGCGTCGACACGCCGCCGGTCTTGCGAATGGTCATCAACGCGCCCGGCGTTCCATTCACCGAAACAGAATTGGTCTGCACCTGAAATCCATCATGCACATGAGCCACATCGCGCATGAAGATGGTGCGCCCATCGACTTCCTTGATCGGAAACGCATTGATGGTGTCGATGAGGTTCGGCGAGTTATTCATCGCCAGGGCATAGTCCTTGTCGCCAATCTTGACGTCGCCCGAGGGCAGGATGACATTCTGGCGCGTCAGCGCCGAGCTGACATCGGCGGCGGACAGTCCCCGTGCCTGCAAGGCCTGGGAATCCAAATCCGCCATGATGACGCGCGGCTTTCCGCCATACGGGTATGGGACTTCGGCGCCGTGCACCACGGCCAAGGCGGGACGGATGATGTTCTGACCCAAGTCGTTGAGCTTGGTATCGGGCAAAGACTTGCTGGAGAGACTCAGCTGAATAATGGGCACATCGGTGGCCCCGTAGCGCAACACCAGCGGCGGCGTAATGTTGGGGGGCATGTACTTGAGCACCACGAGCGCACTGCTCGCCAGCTGCGAAATGGCACGCGTCACGTCGGCGCCTTCGTGCAAGTACACCTTCTCGACGCCGACGCCTTGATAGCTCACGGCCTCGATCCGCGAGATGTCATCCACCAGCGATGCGAGCTGGCGCTCGTGCAGGGTCAAAATGCGGTTCTGTATGTCCTGCGCGCTCATGCCGTTGTAGGTCCACACCACCGCGACGACGGGGATGTCGATTTCCGGGAAGATGTCGACGGGCATGCGCAGCGCGGCGCCCATTCCCATCAGGGAAATCAAGATGAGCATCGCCACCACCGTGTAGGGGCGTTTTAGCGCGATTTCGACAACGGACATTCAGTATCCTCTAAGGGGCAATTTAGACGGGCGAGGAGCGCAAGTCAGGAGCCGGAAGTCATGATTTAGGAGTGACTTTAGTCACTTTTATATCGACCTTGGACTCTTATTCCGTACGCCGTTGGCGTTGCGACAGTATCGCGAGCTCCGTCCGGGTATTGGCATGCAGCTTGTCCATGATGCGACTCACGTAGTTTTTGACGGTTCCTTCCGCGAGAAATAAGGCGCTGCCGATCTGGCGATTGCTCATGCCTTCAGCGATCAATTCGAGAACCTTTTCCTCCTTTTCATTCAGTGCCTCGGCTTCGGGCGGCGCGGCGGCCGTCAGCTCCGCGCGCATTGGTTCGGATTGTGCGGATTGAGCGAGACGGCGGAACTGATCCATGACCTTTCGGGCGATTTGCGGAGTCAGACGCGATTCGCCGCGCTTCAGCGCGCGGATCGTTTCCAGGAGTTCGTTTTCCGCAGCGTCTTTGAGCAAGTAGCCGTGCGCGCCCGCACGTACGGCTTCAAACACGGTTTCATCGTCGTCCAGCGTCGTCAAAACCAGCACCTGCGTGTGCGGCAGCGCGCGGGCAATTTCGCGGGTGGCAACCACGCCGCCCTTCAAAGGCATGTGCAAATCCATCAGCACGACATCCGGGCGCAGCAGTTGCGTCAGCTCAACGGCCTCCACGCCATTGCAGGCCTGGCCAACGACCTCCATGTCCGATTCCATCGACAGCAGCAACGCGGCGCCCCGGCGCACCAGCGCCTGGTCCTCGGCAATGACGATGCGAATTACCGGCTGATGAGCTTCTGCGGGGCTGGTCACGATGCCGCCGATCATGCGTCGAGCGCGCAGCGAAATGAAAGTGACTTTAGTCACTTGTTTGGTCACTGCCGCATCAAGGCTACATGATTGATGCTCTTGGAAGCGCAATGCGTACCCTGAGACCGTTTGGAGACCGGTCTTCAAGATCGATCGATCCGCCGTGACTCAAAACGATTGAACGCGCTATCGACAGACCGAGCCCCATGCCGGGCTGGTTTCTGCTCAATGTCCACGCCGAGCGGTAGAAGGGCTCGAACACCTTGCCTTTCTCGTCATGCGCGATTCCGCGGCCCTCGTCCTCCACCTCGATGATGACGGCCAGCGGATCGTCGGTCGTAAGCGCGACCCGCGCTGAACCACCATGTTTGACGGCGTTCGTGATGACGTTGGTCAACGCACGCATCAGCGCGTGCGGCCGGCAACGATATCGGCAGGTGGGCGCGAGCGCGAATTGCACTTCGCCGCCCAGATCGCCGACCGTATCGCACGCCGTCTGGACCAACAGTGCAAGATCGACCACTTCTTGCGGCTCCGTGTCGTCGACACCGCGGACATATGCGAGCGTAGAATTCAGCATATGTTCCATCGCCTCGATGTCCTCGAGCATCTTCGGCTTTTCGCCGGCAATACGATCGGCCTCGATGCGCAGGCGCAGCCGCGTCAGGGGCGTGCGCAGCTCGTGGCTGATGGCGCCGAGCATCGAGGTGCGATCCAATAGGAATGTTTGCAGGCGCCGATGCATGTCGTTTAGGGCGCGGATGACGCGTTGCAATTGCGCGGGCCCGCGTTGCGCCAATGGCGGTGACTGAATATCCAGTCCGACCTGTTCGGCGCCCCTCGCCACACGCGCCAGCGGCGCGTTGACCATCCACGTGAGCCACGCCCAAAGGCCGCCGATTGCGCACAGACCAAAAATCCCAAGTCCAACTTGTTCGACCAGGCCAAGGCGGTTTTCCAGGCCGATCGCAGTTTCGACTTCGAGCGCACCTCCGCGGCTCAACCCAATTTGCACACGTTTGGAATCCGGATCGCTGCCGCCCGCGGCGGGTTCCACCAGGACCCGCTCCAGCGGTATCTTTAGAGCCGCCGCCAACTTCCTGGACAGCAATTCATCTTCCGTGCTCGTCCTGCCGACCGCCGTGAGGACAGAAATGTCCGGCTGATAACGGAGCCTGAAATCTGTATCGCTCGATACGATCGCGATGTTTGGACGCTGGTCGGGCGCGGTGATTTCCAGGAGGCGGCTGACCATGACGATGCGCGAAATTGCCGATTCCGGTCTCTGCACGCGCTCCCATCGCGGCAGCAATCCAATGTAGAGTCCGGCCGCAATGAGCTGGGATAGCAACAAACCCAGCAGCAGAATGGCGGCGACTTGGCCGCGCAGGTCCGCGAATACCATCCACGACAATCGATGCTTCACACCAGACTGACGGTCGGCGCGAACAAGTAGCCTCCGGATCGAACCGTCTCAATCAAGACTGGATGTCTCGGGTCCTTCTCGATCTTGCGGCGCAGCCGGCTTACATAGACATCGATGCTGCGTTCGAACGACATGGACAGTCTTTCATGCGGGGAGTCGATGAACTGATCACGGGTCAAAACGCGATTCGGGTGTTCGCAGAAAAACACCAGCAGCTCAAATTCGCTCGACGTGAGCGGTACTCGCAATCCGTCTTTCGAGCACAGCTTGCGCGTTGATAATTCCAGCCGCCAATGCGCGAAGCTGAACACGGTGTGCCGTCCATCGCGCCGTGCCGGCCCTGCCACTTGCGATCGGCGCAACACCGCGCGAATGCGCGCCAGCAACTCATGGCTGCTGAAAGGCTTGCACAGATAGTCGTCGGCGCCCATCTCCAATCCGACGATTCGATCCACCTCCTGTCCGCGCGCGGTCAGCATGATGATCGGCATGCCGCCGGAGGCCCGCACGCGGCGACACAGGCTAAGACCATCTTCGCCCGGCAGCATGATGTCGAGAATCAAGAGGTCAACGGCGCTGACGCTCAACAGTTGATCCATTTCGCCGCCGTCCCGCGCAACGCTGACGCGCAGGCCGCTTTTCCTGAGAAACGTCGCGACCAAATCGCGGATTTCTGCGTCGTCTTCAACCAGCAATATATGGGCAATATCGCTCATCGATCGCCACGGAGCGTTGGAGGCGCCGATTTGCAAGTCCGCGGAAGCTGCCGAATGGATTTGCATAAAAAATATTCCTAACGACGTGAGAGGGTTCGCAGTCTAGCCGGGTCTGTGAAGAATTGGTAACGATGCGTCGCGGCATCGCGATTGCTGCGACTTGTTTTGCGTGATGCATGGAAGCGCGCGTAAAGGCGCTGTCGCGGCGTTCAGCGAGAGTGTGTTATTTCGCGCGCCGCGCGCCGCCCATCGGCGCATGCGCCATCACAACTGTAGCAATTCGAAACAATCGAGAAACATTTTGAAAACAGATTCAAATGCGAAACGCATTTCACTTGCGCGTCATGCAAACACGACGTGGGATGCCGGTAGAACAATAAAAAAAACGTGATATATGTACGCGCCGCTACTGAGTACGTTGATCGATTCAACAGTCAAACGCGGGAGTATATTTTGTGAATCACTTGAATTTAGTTTCCGAAAAGTCCGCAGCGAACTGCCGCGGCGGTCGCGGTGCACGCTCGCTCAAATGCGGCTTGCTGCTCGGCGTGCTATCGATCGCCGCAAACGTTGCGCATTCGCAAAGCGCGCCTGGGCCGACAGACGACAGTCTGACCTACCACGGCATCACTCTGTACGGGATCGTCGATCTCGGTCTGCAATATCAGACGCACGGTGCGCCGCTCAGCGATTACTTCCCGGCAGGCAGTTCGGACATCGTTCAGCCGAACAGCAATCACTCGACGTTGGGTGTGACGCCGAGCAACATGTCGCAATCGAGAATCGGCCTGCAGGGCATCGAGCCGCTGTACGCCGATTGGTCCGCGGTCTTCAAGCTGGAAACCTTTTTCAACCCGCAATCCGGCGAGCTCAGCGACGGCCTGAAGTCGCTGGTGCAAAACAACGGACGCACCACGGCGCAGAAAACGACCGGCCTCGATACCAGCGTGGCCGGTCAGGCTTTTCAGCAGTCCTATGTGGGACTCTCGCACAAGGAGTTTGGCACCCTCACCTTTGGCAGGCAGAACACGCTGCTTGCGGATGGGATCGCGAAATACGACCCGAACTACGCCTCGCAGGCGTTCTCGGTGATCGGCTTGTCGGGCACCGCGGCAGGCGGCGGTGATACGCAGGATCGGCGGCTCGATTCCTCGCTGAAGTACGTCGCGAACTTC
>Ga0210387_10003174_pt1 | contig 12634 bp, 15 predicted proteins | sample IncBWC7OmetaG_FD_160108 | JGI IMG/M metagenome (GOLD analysis project Ga0210387, IMG submission 160108) | Forest soil microbial communities from Barre Woods Harvard Forest LTER site, Petersham, Massachusetts, United States - Inc-BW-C-7-O ... | reverse complement strand
CTTCCGGTGGGTACCTCTTGACCAAACCTCCTCCCATGCATATACGAGAGAGTTGGAAAGATCATCCAAATAGCTATTTATCTACCAAAATCAGGGTGTCCGAGGCTCCGAGCCCAAGGAAAGGGCCTGGGATTACACACAATACGATTGACTGGGAACAGTAGCAGGAGTCAGCACGAGGTAGCACGAGGTCGAAGCAAGATACAATTAATATTGGAACAGTGGACAGCCAGACAACAAACAACCACAATGGCAGCCATAAGTTCAAGTTTGGCCTGAATCTGGATGTTGATCGGCTGGCGATGAGAAACGAAATAAAAAACGGCCTTTCAACCGCATGACAAGTTCATTGTAAATCTGTATTATAACTTATACGCACCGAATTCATGTTCAATTACATGAACACTGAAAAGCGCTGTCAGCGTCAGGGACAGTCAAAGGGACCAGTTCCAATTTTTACCTCCCGCTGAAGTCTTCAAGAACGAAGTTCAACAAACAGGTTGCCGCTCCGAGCCCGACTGCGTCCGCTGCGAGGCTCCCCTAACTCGTATACTTCATTCAGAAGAAATGTTATACATCCAATACCTTGTAGGTACATACAATAAATGCATTTGACGTAAACCATCAACAAATCCAGCCACGCGTGTTGTAGCATACAAAAGAGCTCCATCCACTATCCCATCAGTTGGGAAACATCCTCCGGGGGATACTTTGTCTGTGAAAATGTCAACAATCTGAAGCGGGAACATCCAGTCAGCGTTTCACATCCAATGGTGATATAATCAACATTAAATTTCACCGTTTCAAGCTCTGTATATACTTCCGGCTAACTTCATCATTCAACACATGTGCCACCTGATCTGAAGAGATCTTTTCGCGGGCAGACCGTTCGTGAATACTGTGAAGCTATCATCAGCACGTACTATTTCAGTATACAGGAAATCAAACTTACCCAACCATAGTAACTCCAATAGGCCAAGGTGCGTTCCCGATCGAAAGTCGGAGGTAGGAGTCATTGGCGCGTTGGTACTGTCGCTTTTGCATATGGTGCACTATTTCAGCCATGCGGGCGAGGACGTCAGCAGGGAGCGACTGGGGGCGAGGACGTCAGGAAGGTGAAAGATAGCGATTTGAAAGAAAATTGCATACTCTTGAACGTAGGGCTTTGAAGAGCGGCTTAAGATACTCAGCAGATTGCACCTGCGTAGCTGCGGCTAATTTTCCCTGAGTGGTGCGTTTTATGTGCTCTTTCAAAAGTCATCAGTCCTATTCCCGCCAAGGTAAAAAATCCACTATGCTTACCGGGCCGTTCATCCATAGCCTCCTCCCACTCCTTCAACGTCCGCTTGAGCGCATAATAAATGATGGGGTAGAGTTTATCCGGATCGCTCTTAACAAGACCCAAATCCAATACGCCACCACTCGCCAACTCGGCCGCATCTTTTCTCTTACCCTTGCTATTCTTATTCTTCATCTCCCTCTCAACATTCTCCACATCCTCTAATGCCTTTTTGAAATCATTCTGACCCCCCCGTCGATCATGGCCCTTCTCCTCTATTAGCTCGAGCGCACGCAGCCGCAGCCTGCGGTCCTTGTCCGATTCAGCAAATAGGCGGATGGGCTGGCCTTTTGAACGGAGGCGACGGATAGTCTCTTCGTTCGAGATATTAAATGAGGACTCCGGTTTTTGGGACTCTGCCTCGCCCATTGGCGTTGTGACACAGGGAGAGCTGGCAGAGGACGGTGATGGAATCTGTTCTCCATTTGAGGTTGAGGACGTAGGTAGTGGAATAACGAAGATAACTGGAACACACTTTGGATGGTTTTGCTGCAGCCACCTTGGCTTCTGCCCCTTCTTTTAAGGCCCTTACAACCTTCTCCTTGTCTTGACGAACATTGAGTTCTTCGTCTTGTTTGAGGCGTTCTATGTCGCCTCTCCGCATATATTTTGTAGGACGGGCCGCATTTACGGGGTCATCTTGGATGGCTTTACGTTTAGCAGCTATATCGGCTTTGAGAGCGTCCATATTATTCTGGTCAAATACTGGTGGTCACCAGCGAGGTCACGGTAGTTTCAAGGTCAGTTTGCTGATGTAATTAAATAGCATTATTACTAATATTATTACGTGTATACCATTCCACTCCAACCCGACACGACCATGTCCGAACAAGCCTCTGACCTGTCCAGGTACATATCATAGAAAGTTCTGCAAATTATCGTACTTATATTTCCATAGCAAATACGTCCTCCAGACTGTCGGCTTCGATGGTGGGTACATTGAACAGTGTTGACTGTCATCTACTAAATTCAGAAATATCTCAGCCCGGTTCCCCAACACCAACCAAACTAGACATTGGTATCTCAATCTGCTCTATACCTTGTTGAATTGCTATCTACAACACCCATTCTAGCTTCCAGAACTACACAGACTACTTCAAGTGCATAGCTGCCAAAGGGGAAGACTTTGCACCTTGCAAGCAGTTCAAGAGGGCCTACAACTCTCTTTGCCCCAGTGCGTTCTCTCTATATAACTCCCCTGTCGTACTGAAATCGTAACTCTTCTCTTCAGATGAATGGGTTAGTTTCATATCTATTATCTTGTTGGGCTTCTCCTCTTATCTGTTAACTAATTGTAGATCTCCCGGTTCGACGAACAGCGCGAGAGTGGCACATTCCCGGCCTCGTTGGATCCCTGAATGGCTCTAAAATTCCAAAAGGCTGTCCCTCAGGTGACCTTGGCAGTGTTGGTTACTTATGGCGCAGTCCACTTAGTCAACTGCTACCAGAACTCTAGTCACAAAATTCAGCCGATTTCTTATCCGGATGAGTTGAATCTGATGATGGCTAAGCAAACCAAGAAAGCATCGAAGATGTGCTGATTCAGTACTCAGTCAGTACTCAGTACGACACACGCTTACGAAAGCACGTCGCAGCTGATTTCACTGTGCTACACCGGTTTCACTGTGCACTGCTCATATAGCGCTCATACTTTGCAGTCTGTGCTCGTATCCATACTTACTGGCATACTATCGATATATCTCCTATAGCAATCCTATAGCTTGATCTATGTCTCGTGTTGGTGTCCAAACTTGATCTACTATCCACCATCTCCATACACGCCCCTTCCTGTTGCCAACCCAACACAAATCCTCATCCTCCTACTCAATATTCAATATTCAATACCCATGACCCTGCTCGAACGAATAACAGATGGTCTCACCAAAGTCCTCCCCGCAAAGCAGCAACCCTCCACCTCAATGTCTGGAGCCATTGGTGGCGGTGGCCACGGCATGGTTCCATTCGAGGATGATGTAAGTCCTGGTACCCCAATCCTTTCCTTTCTTCCCCTCCATTCCACCCTTCCTTCCCATACCTTCAAAAATCAACCAAAATGGCTGAGCCCGTTGATTCCATGGACTCGTTTACGTAATCCATGTTCTTCTTGCCAGGCTTGCATGGCAGAGGACGGCCAACTTGGCTTCCTTCTCTTCGTGCCCCTCCTATGGGTGATATGGCTATGGGTTCATCACGTTCATTCAACCCCTTCCCGTCTTCCCTACTGACAAAAACGCGTCTTTGTCCCTTTTTCAGATGATCGTATCAAAGCCCACAATCATCTTCCATACCTCCCAAATAGTCTTCAACTTCTTCGCCATGGCCTGTTTCGCAGGCGTAGCCAGTTTTCAAGCAAAATGGGGTGTTGGCCCATGTACGTATCCTTGCAATCCCGCCCAAATCGCGTCACTCAACAATGCCATCACGCCACTTTGCAGCCGGTTTGACAGGCTTCGCCATCTTCATATCAATAGCAGGGATGTTCCTTTCACTATTCATGCTCATGATCCCCGTCATCTACGAAAAGTATGACAAATTCGTCCGCATCGCTCGCGCACTCAAAGAAGTACGCGTCGGGTTTATTCTCACGGGCACAGGGACCACCTTCAGTCTTCTAATTGCGTGCGTGATCCTCAATAACTCCACACACCTTACCTGACCCCCCGCAGATTCATTGTGACTATCTCAGCGTGGACACAACCCGGATGCAAAGACCCCAATAACGATCCTCACGCCAAAGAAAAAGGCGACGAGTTCAGAACGGGTCTCGGGGGGTGGTGTACCACCAAGAAAGCAGGCGCGATCTTCTTCTGGCTCGCATTTGGTACGTCCCCCCTCCCATTCTTCCCACCCCCACCACTGACCCCACACACAGCCTTCTGGTCCGCCTCCCTAACCATGCTCATCCTCGACTGGCGCTCCGGTAAGCTCACCGCCCCCCGCGACCCGCCCTTCACCCACCCCCAAACCGCCGCCCAAGGAGACCTCGACTACGAACCCGACGACAACGACGACGAGGAATCCTCCTACCAACACGTTCCCCGCACCACCGCCAACAACACAAACCCAGGCCCTACCACATACGACAACTCCAACACCCTCGATTCCCCCTTTGCCGACTCCAAGGGCTACAATGCCCCATCCTACACCTCCCCCACCCCAGCAGCGTCAAGACCAAGCATGGATGCCTACGGTGCATTCTCCGACCCTGCTCCGAGCGGCTTTGGGTCTCCGTCCCCAAGTGGGAGGCCGGGGCCCCCGATTATACCAGAGCCGGATTTGGGGCCAAAGGTTAGTAGGACGATGCAGTATGCGGATCCGTATGCTGCTGTTAGGGCGACGGTCGCCGGTGGGGGCACGTCGCCCTCGTCCCCGGGTTCGGTGCCTAGTTATGAAAGCTATCAAGGATACCGGTAGCGGGAAGAATGTAATAATATTGATGGATTGATCTTTTTCTTCGTTCTTGCTTTTTCCTATATTTCGCGACTCTCACGAGATGCCGTGTACGTATGTAAGCGATGTGTATATCCATTGGATAATTTATAGCTATGGAGTCTGGGTTCGCAAATACCTCTCAGTAATATTCCTTGATAGATGAGGACTGCGGAATACAGGCTAAAATACAGACAGCAAATACGTATCGGAGTCCAGACAAAAAAGGGACAACAACAGACAACCCGAAGCAATATTCAAGACATGCGAACCAAAAATATATCCACAAATTTCGATTTACCGCTTGCCTCTCCGCTTAGCAGTCCCAGCAGATTTCCCGCTCCTCCTCTTCCTCGGCTGATATTCATCGTCATCTCCACCCCCTCCTTCATCCTCCTCCATCCCCTCCTCCCCACCCTCAACGTACCTCACCCCCGTAAATACAGGCGTACCTCCAGCACCCCCATGCGCAAGGAACCCCATTCCCTTGTTCCTCGTCCCAACCCCCACAAAAACCCCACTCTCCAGATCCGAATCTCCCTGCACAATCAAACGCTCCCGCGCATCGCGCAATTCCTCGTCCAGCGTCTGTCGTCTCATTGATCTTTTAGACCTCGACGACGTGTGTGATGCAGCAGGCGCAGCAGACGCTACACTCGGCTGTTGGGAAGCGGTAGGTTGTGCTTGTTTCTGATCATCTTGCTTCTGCTCCGGATGACCAGGGCCGGGAGGAACAGTCGTCCGGTCGTGAAGCGGTGAAGTGAATGAAAGGGACAGCGGGTCTTCATCATCAGATATCTCAATGGGTGGTGGCGGGGGCATCGTGCGAGAGGCCCGTGCTGGGGGACGCGGTTTGCGGGGGGAGTGAGCAGGCATCGGAGAGGTTGGCGGGCGCTTCGCGAACAGGTTTCCGTTGATGCGGCGGACGTAGGGTGAGATGGGGTGGCTGGCAAGAGGTGCCACAGGCGGCGGGTCGTCCATTTCCATATCAATATCTATTTCTTCCCTTAATCTTTCATTTCCACTTGGCGTCTCCGTCTGCGTCTCCCTTGGATGTGTCGCGTGGTGGGAAGGCGCAGTGGGCGGCGTAGAGGGGAGCCGATCGTCTAGACTCGTATCGTCCTCCCGTTCGATGTCATTGTCAGAGCATAAGGATGGGGTGGCAGTATCTGTGGTTGAGTTGGGAGGCCACGTCCGATGGGGAATGTGGATGCGAGATGGGCGGTAGACTTGTGAGAATGAGGATGGGCCAGACATGGTACTGGTGCTTGGAGGATATTGTGAGCTGGCAGACGTTGATGCGAAGCTGGAGTCGGAGGATGAGGCGACTGAGGGTCGTTTCATTGCTGTGTATAGAAATGGATGGTATAGGTCAGCTCTGGGCCCAGTCTGATGTGGGGAAAGAGAGGACGAACGCAGGTCTCCCTGGGACTCGGTTCGACCACTACCATCTCTCTTCCTCTTTTCGCCCACTCTCGCTTCATCCATACTCCCATCCTGTCTATCCCGATTCCCATTCTCGAATGATCTGAATGACGAGGTAGCTGAAACTGAAGCCGAAGGGGAAAAAGCGCCGAGCTTCCGCCGCAGTACGGCAGAATGATGGAACGATCCTTGACCAACTGATGCACTTCTCGCCAATTCCCCACTCCCGCTCCCGCTCGCAGACGAGCCAGCGGCTGAAACTGACCGCGACGGAACTCCACCGTTAACCTTTCTCAACCTCACAGTCTTCATCTCGCTCAAAAACGCTGCCATCTTATCAGGAGCGACACCCACCGTCGGCTGGCCTTGACGTCGTGCAGGAAGGTGTGGAGGGGGGTTTATGGGTGCTTCAGTGGGAGGAGGCGCGTGTTTGAGGGCGGCGCGGGCTGAAAGGAACAGTGTTGGTGGTTCGGAGGTGGATGTGGGGTTGCGGAGAGTGGAAGATGGCGGTGGCGGCGGTGGCGGTGGCGGCGGAGGCGGTGAGCAGGAGGCATTGTGGATGGGTCGTTTAGCGAGCTGGGGATAATTAGGTTATAACAAGAGTAAAAAATAATACGTGAAATTATGCACCTCCTCCTTCAACCTCAGAACCTCCCCCTCCAACATCCTTATTCTTTCCTCCAACCTCTCCTTGTCCGCCTCATCATCTCTTTCATCCTTGTCTTTCTCCCACCGTCTCTCGTTCCTTCTCTGTTCCTCCCTAGCAGCAACTAACTCGCGCTCCTTCCCTCTCACACGATTCTCCCCCGATGTATCCACATCGAGACACTCCAATAAAGGGTCTCTCGCACGTTGCGGTTCCTTTCCTTTGCCGCTCGAAGGGATACACGGTATATCGCCCTCCTCTGTAAGGGCATTTTCACGCATATTGATGTGCTTTCCGGTAAGACTGACATCCTCCCTAGCTTTACCCTTACCGTTTACCTTTCCTGGGGAGGTGTTGGGGCCAGGTAACAGGATGAAAGGATTGGCGTCGTCATCCCCAACGCGAAATCGTTGAACGGCCGCTTTGACTGATGGAATTGAACGTGGATGCAAGAGATATTTTTGGGCACCCAGGGCAGTCGAAGTCATGGAGGATGTGATAGAACATGAATTGAGATCCAGACGATCCTGAGAAGACCCCGCCTCAATTTCTTCATCGAAGGAGACTCTGGGGCGGGGAGGACTAAGGATGTCAGGCGCAAAGCGGACACGGCGGTCTCGATCTTCGTCGTGGTCTGCGGTAGATTGTGGAGGTGATTCTGGCTCAATGGTGGTGGAGCGAGGAAAGAGCGACCCAGGCATGGTTATTGAAGGTCGGCGTCGGAGGCCACGGTAAGAGGGTATTGGAGATGGCGAACACACACGAGGTGAATGGTCGGATATGGAAAGTTCTGCAGATGTAGATGAGGTTTTTAGTTGTGGTGCGTGGGGCGATATATGTTAGTACGTACCTTCATCGGTGTCTTGTCGAGAAGATGGTGGGCAATTTACGCGTCGTTTGATGTGTGAGATGGGTTTCGTATGGGAATGTCTCTCGGGATGTGGTCGATGAGATGTTGTGGGACGTCTATCATCTCTCTTCTCAATTCGTTTTCCCCTGGTTCCTTCATCCGCCCTCGTAATTTTTTCTCGACCATCCCCGTCGGTGCGGATAGGCCCGGTCTGTGGTTGCGCCCCCAACTTCCCGCGTGAAGTTGACGGAAGATCTGGGTCCTGGATGGGGCGGTCGGTGAGCAAGCAGGTCGTGTACGAATAGTTTGGTCGTTGAAGATGGGTGACTAACCTCGGGTGTTATTCTGCCTGTGGCATTTGCGACAAAACATTCTAGCTCGCGAGATACAAAGCTGAATACCCCTGAGAATAGGCCGGTGGACGCCGGGGGGTTGCGCTCAGCTGAAGCCATGCAGAGACAGTGGTGGTTTGAATTTGGGGACGCTGCCAAACAATGTTCATCCCCGTTACATAACAGCCTGTTCAGATTGATTCACCATTTCGTGAAAGAAAAGGTAATATACAAGTTCAGATCTGTCGAGGAAGTCCGGTACAAGTGTGTTCAGGAAGCATCTTCGATCTATTCTATTTCGTATTAACAGAAGATTAAGTCATACCCAGTTCAGAACCAGCCACACTTTTACCAAGACCCGACGCTAGTGGTTTGCTTCAATGGGTCGCGTTCCTCCACAAGATGACTGATTGCATCAAAGCCATATTTTTGATCGGGCGAGTAACGCTCATATGTGGGGCATTTTCCATACGCGATCTCAGCTGCCTTGATCTAAGACAAAAAATATATCAGATCCAAGACTAATTTCAGTGTTCTAGACCAACCAGAATGTCAGAGGTTAGACCTTTGATAGGTGAGGCCATACTACGGAAGCGGTGCATGCGATAAACCATGTTCCCGAGTGACTGTGCTGTCACATCTGATGTGCTCTGATTATAAGGGTAAGTTGCATCCAATAGGCAGGGGTCGGTTTCATCGGCCTACATGATATTCGCTGTCGTAGATCCAATCCTCACTGCCTATAGAAACCAGCGGCTCGCTTTGAGCGAGGGTTGGATCCAAAAGTGCCTCCAGGGGATGGTCGAATATATGTGCGACCTCTCCCTTTGCAGCTTTGAGATTGTCCAGAATTGTTGTATCACTCAAGAGAGCAACGATGGGGGTAACAAGGAGCCTGTGCAGCGAGAGAAAAGGCTCTAAAATGCAGACCGTGTGGATATCTGGTGAGTTGAGCGGAAGACCGACTTCTTCATAAGCTTCGCGATACTTGGAACGTAGCTCGTCATGTTAGTGAGGGCGCGGAAGTAAAATCCAAAGGGCTTACAGCAGTTTCGGCTATGTCTCCATCTGTGTCGTCGACTTTACCCCCTGGAAGAGCAGTCTGACCAGCGTGCGTTCTCAAGGCTTTGGATCGTGTGGTCAAAAGCACGCGCAATTCTCCGGCCCGGTCATAGAGAAGCACGAGGACAGCAGCAAGCTTAGAGCGAGACTTTCCGGAGCTGAATTAACAGGACGGTTGGTTTCATCTGATAGGATTTGAATGAAAGACGACTGACGGACAGATCAGGTCTCTCCAAGTCATACAATTGTAGCCGCTCGATACAGGCGCTAGATGCTTCTGATAATTTATCTAGAGCTTGCAATGGGACTTTGGGAATATTGATGGAATTCATCGGTGCGTGGTCGGTGCGTGGTGGAAAGGGGTGCAAATTCTATTTGGCCTTATTGTTCAGTAGGTGGGATAGTAAACATTGAGGTGCCTTTCTTGTGCCACATTCAACAAAGGATAGAAATGAGACGATATCGTTCACCATCCCCCAGCTGTAGTCCACATTACTCGCGCCCTTCCTCTCCCCCCAGTTCGGCACGTCTCTCACGTTCAATATCGCCCATATCGCAGTCGGGCCGTTCTCTCTCTCGCTCATGTTCTCCACGAGGCTTTACTCTGTCACGATCACCCACATCGTTTTCTGCCATATCTCATGACCATTTAGCTCGAAAAAGACCCAGACAAGACTCTGGGAACTCGCTGGGAGTTCCATCTCTTCTTTCCCCATGGGGGTGGGATCCCAATTACGGAATTGTTCATCTTTCCGGTTGCAGCATCTGCCGTTCCTATATGACGCATATGGCTGAAGCGAGCTATTCTCCCAACCAGCCTTCATTTCAACTGGCTCTCAAGGATCGCGACAACAAACATGACGCTTACTTTTTTGACGGCGTCCGTGAAGGACGTCGTCGTCAGCGGCTTGATGATGAGCGTCTCTTGGACGATCTGGAACGTTATCGAGCAGAGCGTAATGAGGCTCTCGATACCGTCGGGCGTTATAGGATCGAGTGTAAAGACGCCCATGATGAGTTATCTTCCGTCAAGGACAGATTTCGGGCCTCTCAAACCGAATGTGAGAGGCTAAGGCAGCGTGTAGAAGTTTTCAGTGGGGAGAAGCTGGATCAAGCTAACCAAGCTATGAAGTTGGAGGCATTAGAAGTGGAGAGGGTGCTTTTGAATTCTGAGACATCACCTAAAGATATCGCTCTGGAGAGTGCTTCGACGCTACAAGGCCCAGCTTCCGCGAATACTCCTGTCCAGTCACCCGGAGCCGTGGGTGTACCTTCGGTGGAGCCTTTGACGGCTCCAGTTACGAATGTACCATCGAGTGAGGACCTCCAGCGGTCTGCCTCTGCGACTTCCCTACTTCCTAACACATATGCGGCAGCCGCTTCCTCTCAGCTTGTTGTAGCTAGACAGAAGGCGACATCAGCACACTCCAACAATATCCAGTCTTCAGTACCACCCACTCTATCGATAGCCGGATATCCAACTTCGAATTTATCCGCTCGCCCTGCGGCTCCTACCCCAGGATCCGCCACCGCGGATCTTAGGACTACATCAGCTCAGGCCAACATCCCTTCAACCCTTGGGCGGAATCCAAAAAATATTCGCCAATTACAGTCGCTTATGAATGCAGCGCACAAACCGGGTAATGACGGAGCTTTAGCGAAGGTCAAAGCATTATGTGCGGAGGCTCATCAGACTCCGCGAGACCAAAAAACAGACCTTCAACGATTCCTATTGTCGAACTGGAGAAACCCGGGCCCAGCTGGAGAACATTATTCTCACCCCCTTGTTACACCTCCTCTACCAAATCAACAGCCACCAATCACGAATCCTCGGATGGAAGATCCTGTAGATGTCTGGTATGCGTATCTAAGTACTCACCCCGGCTCCTGGCCACGAGGCGTTCGTCGAGATTCTCGTGGTCGACCTAACCTTCCAGATCTCAAGGCGAGCCGAACGGTAGCTCGCCTTCGACCTGAGGTCGATGTCACTGGTAATATGGCATCCCGGTCTGAATTTATGTCGTATGTTGCCCGGTTATTCGCGGAGCCTGGAATGTACGAGCAACAACTTGAAAGGAATATGTTCAGAGTTGCACCAATCATATCCTATAAGTCGTATCATGGCCCACCCACCATTACACTTGAGGAGGTCATTCGTCACTTTGCTGACTGTGGCATCACTGTTGCCGAGGCCACTCAGGAGCTAGAACCTTGGGCACGAGAGTATCAGGCAACCGCTGCCTCCATGCCGACTCAAGCAACTAGTTCTGGTGTCCAGCAGCGCCACGGTGGGGTTGGAAGGTTCACTGGACATCCCATTGTCTTTAGAAGTACCTCCAACCTGCAAGAGTAACCAAAGTTGGATTTAGACCAATCCATGGTTTGTTCTCCAGAATTTTGTCCTGACATTCCTTGACTAAATTCTATTAGATGACTTTTTGATCATCACCATCCCATTTGCCTTTTACCTCTGCTCTGTATATCATTCACTCCCTAATTAGTTCAGAAATAATGTAAGCTAACTATGATGTCATCTATGCCAACCAATACCATTCTTAATGCAAAGATCAAACACCATTCTGTATATTACACTCCCCCACAGGTTCTTACAGACTCCTGAGGGCTCCTGAAGAGTCTGAGGAATTTGATAGTTTTCCTTATAAAATTAATAAAACACCCTCAAGACTTCTAAGGACTCCTCACAAACCTCTTGAATTAGATAACCATGTGAAGACCTACTCAGTAGTGCATAGGAAATTCTTAGATCTTAACTCAGAATTTCCATAGTTTGGGCAAGAATCTAAGTTCAGCTGGTGCTGGCAACTGTCAGGGACACAAATACAAATAAACATGGCCACCTGTGGCACTGTGTTTAGATGTTGTCAATCAACCTTATTTGTGAGGTCACATGATCCTGGGACGGCAGATCCCAAGGCAGTTGCAAAACTAAGATTCTGAGCCTCTGGCATAGCAAGGAGCACACAGAGCACGCAAGCTGTACTATACCAGAAACTGCAAGAGGGAAATGGTGGGTGGGTGAAAAGAAATGGTTGGGAATGGCCACTGTTGTGGTGGGAAGGAAGGAAGGAGGATGAGTCAACATATTGGGGGACCCAAAGTTGTGCCCCAACACGGGGCACGTGACAGGGTTATCTAACTGATCCCCACAAGTTGGGTTATCTAATCCTTAGATATCTTTGAGCCATTTGTGCCTCACATCACAGATATCATGGAAAATTATATCAAAACATTTATGTTACATATCTATAGGATACAAATTTACCCATAAATATTTACATAAAAAATCAAATAACTAATTCAAGTTTTCTTCCCCCTTGTCACTTTCTTCATCACCTTCCTCAATATCCCCAAATATATTTTTCTTGCTCATTTCATGCACACCTCAGTTTATTTCTTCATTAAATTAAACTAAATTAAACATAAATTCAATACAAAAAAGAACTATAATAACACTATCAAGTAAAGATAACAGAGGGAGTGGGGAGTCAAGGAAGGGGAGTAAAGGGGGAGGGAGGGGGGAGGGATTGGAA
>Ga0210387_10003173_pt1 | contig 12635 bp, 7 predicted proteins | sample IncBWC7OmetaG_FD_160108 | JGI IMG/M metagenome (GOLD analysis project Ga0210387, IMG submission 160108) | Forest soil microbial communities from Barre Woods Harvard Forest LTER site, Petersham, Massachusetts, United States - Inc-BW-C-7-O ... | reverse complement strand
TCGGGTTTTCGTCTCGGGAGGCGCCGCACAGCAGCGTCCTTTCGATTCGAACCGACGTGTCGGTCAGAGACCTTCACAGGCCGAGTCACGTGCCAAGGTCACCCGGCTGGCGCCGGCGGAAAGCTGCCTCTCGATCACCAGCGAACGGGCGTTCTACCGATTGGAGTCGGCCTGGCGGGAGCTCTGCGCGCAGGCGGCCGACGCCTCCCCGTTCCGGAGCTGGGACTTCACGGTGGAGTGGCTTCGGCATTTCGTGCTCGGGCGGGTCGGGGGCGCCACCGGTCGCTTCGAGATTGTGATCGCCCGGGATCGACAGGGCCGGCTCACCGGCGCCGTCCCGATGTTCGAGGAGTGCACTCTCGGCTCGGCGACCTTCGGGTCGGCGTTGCAGCCGTTCGGACGCGGCCAATCCTTCGAGACGATGACGGACGAGCCGCTGATCCTTCTGCGACGAGGATGCGAGGAAGAGGCCGCTCGGGCGATCACGGAACACGTGGCCCGGCGCCTGACCAGCGGGGGCTGGGATCTCGCGGTCGTCTCGGGCCTGCCGCACAGGGGCGCCAAGGGGCGGCGTTCGTTCGTCTGGTCGCGGCCGTTCGAGAACGTGGAGCTGATCCGGCCGACCGACGGCGCGATGGCGCTGACGCTGCCACGCTCCTGGGAGGCGTTCACCTCCGGTCTGTCCAAGTCGATGCGGGACAACATCTCCTACTATCCACGGCGGCTCAGCCGCGAGATCGGGGACTGGACGATCACGACGGCCCGCACGCCGGCCGAGGTCGCGGTCGCCGCCGAGCGCCTCATCGATCTGCACCGCCGCCGCAGTCGCTCGGGAACCGGCGTCGTGCATCGAAATCACGTCCCCGGCGCCACCGAGGAAGCCTTCCTGCGGGGATGGTTCGCGCGCGCTGCGGCCCGCGACGAGATCTCCATCGTCAACATCGAGATCGCCGGGGAGGTGATCGCCGCCCAGGCCTTCGTCGAGATGCCCGGCTGCATCTCCGTCTACTACTCCGGTTACGACGACCAGTACTACCGCTACAGCCCGCTCACGATCATCACCGCGCACCGGATTCGTTCCGCCATCGCAGAGGGCGTGCACCGGTTCGAGTTCCCCCCAGGGCCGACCGCCTGGAAATCCCGCTGGGGTGCCGAAGGCGGTGCCGTGCGCGACGTGACGACGATGTACGCCACCCGCCTTCCCGCGCTGTTGCGCGGCCTCTCGCGCCGCCTCCGCCTTCGGTTCGGGCCCGCGCCCGCCCTCTAGTCGCTCATCGGGGCGGGCGCCCGTCGAGCGGTCAGCGCCGGCGTGTCATCTGGTAGCTGCGGTAGCGCGCCCGCTTGAACTTCGGTCCCGCTTTGTCGTCACGCTCTTTGACGGGCGTGTTGTGCGCGGCGAACCGGGTGCCGGTGACCCCCTCGAACGTCACGTCGACCCCGGTTCGCACCCCGGGCGCAAAGGCTGCCGCGACGACGTTCTTTGCCACCGTCTGGGCGCCGAAGCTGAGGAGACCCTTGATCCCTCCGTCCGAAAGCGAGCTCATCGCCCCCTCGGCGAGCTGGAGGCCCAGCTCGACCTGCGCGCCGAGCAGCATCTGGTCCTCGGCGACGAGCGCCTGCGGGCCCAGGACGTTGCGCATCCCGCCGAGGATCCCGCGGGTCTCTCCGATCTGCTTGACGAAGCCGATGTCGTTGCCCGCGTCGGAGAGGGCCATCGCCGTCTGCAGGCCGGAGGCCGCCTCCCCGCGTCCGGCCAGCTCCAGCGCCCACTTGTCGGCGCCGCCCGCGTGCGGATCGTGGTTCGGCGCGCAGGAGAGGCTGAACCGCCCCTGGCGGGTGACGTCCGCATAAACGATCGAGATGGGGAGCGGGCCGCCGGCGCCGGGCGTGAACTTGAACGCCACGTAGCGCTCGTCGTTGCGCTGCACGCTGCCGAGCCGGACCCAGCTGTGCGCGTTGGCCGTATTGACATAGTCGTAGCCGAACGCGTCTTTGAGGATGCCGCCGGAGGGCACGGTCAGATCGACGTCGACGGCGCGGGCGACGCCGCTCAGCAGGGCGTTGGCGTCGCCCTGAAACAGCTGCGCGATCTCGCCGGGGTTGTCGACGTAGTAATAGTTGCCGCCCGAGGCGTCGGCCAGGCCCAGCAGCAAGAGCTCGTTGTGCTCGTAGCCGAAGCCGACCGTCGTGACGCCGACGCCGTGCTCGGCGGAGATTGCCGCCAGCGAGGTCAGCTCGGAATACTTGGTCAGGCCGCGCTCCGGGCGCCCGTTGGTGAACACCACCAGCTGATTGACCTGCCAGGGCTGAAAGGCGCCGAAGACCTCGACCAGCCCGGCCAGCAAACCACCCTCCAGGTTCCCTTTGCCGTACTGCTGCAAGCTCTGAATGGCGGCGAAGGCCGTGGCGCGCGTGTTCGGTGCGATCACCATCGGGGGGAGCGGCTCGTAGACGCCGTCGGAGAAGGCGATCACGGAGAGCCGGTCACCGTCCCGCAACTGGGTGACGAACGCCAGCGCGGCGCTGATCATTTGACCGAACTGATACCCGGAGATTTGGACCGAGCGATCGATCAGCAGAGAAACGTTGAGCGGCGCCACCGTCCCCGAGGGAGGTCGCCCGTGGACCACGACGGCGGCGTAGAGATCCGAGGTCCCGATGCTGGGGCCGATCCCGCACTGGACGTCCACCGGCGCGCGCGCCGGATCGTCAGGCTGGACCTGCGTCCAGGGAATCGGCGGCACCATCGAGAAGACCATCTGCGAGTTCAGATTCTCCAGCCGCGGCGTGTGCGGCACCTCCTGCAGCCACATCACGCAACCGGACTGAGCAATCAGCGCCGCCAGAAGGGCCAGACGAGCCAAACGAGGGGAAGGGCAGAATCTCGAAGTCGTGTTTGTCATGGGCATGTTGACCGTATTTGCGGGTGGGGGAACTTAGCAAGTGACAATGTGTGACAACCTGAAGGGCTCGCCTTCGAGGTCGCTGCGAGCGGGCAGACAGGTACAAACGCCGACATCGGGCGACGGGCGTGCCGCACCGATGTCGGCGGCGAGTCTCTACTTCTTCTTCCCTCTTTGGGGCGCGGCCGCCGGAGGCGGTCCCGCGTGTGCCGCGGGCGCGGCGTGGCCGGGAGGCGGGCCGCCCGCAGGATGCATCCCGCCAGGGCCGGCGCCAGGACCGGGATGCCCCATCTCGCGGTGCTCGGCCTCGCGGTGCTCGGCCCCCTCGCGATGCTCCATCTCGCGGTGCTCGGCTTCGCGGTGCTCCACTCCCTCGCGGTGCTCGACCGCCTCACGACGCTCCATCCCCTCGCGCCGGCGCTCGATCCGCGGCGCCTCGCGCCAGCCCCCGGGAGGGGCGCCCGGGGCGCGTCGCCAGGCCGTGCTGTGTCCGGGATCCGCGCGCCAGTAGCGCGGCTCGTACCGCGGGCGCGCGTACCAGGCCGGAGAGATCATTCCGCCGCCGCCGTAGGCGAACTCACGATAGCCGTCGGGCCGCTGCCAGAAGCCGCGATAGTAGACCGGCTGACCGTTCTCCCAGATGAACCGCGGCCCAAAGTAGGCCCAACCCGGCCGTGCTTGAATCCAATATCCGTTATTCCAGCTCCAATCGTAGCCGGTCCAATCCCAGAGCCCGTTGACCCAGGTGAACCCATACCCGGGCGCCGGCGGCCGGTACTCCGGAATCGGATCGGGAGGCAGCGTCTCGGGATACACGGTCGGCCCGGGCACGTAGGCGTCCGGCGGCGGCGGGTTGTCGTACTGCGCCTGCGCCACGCCCCCGAGCGCGAGCGTCAAGATGACGCCCGCGACGGACAGCCAAGCCGCTCGTCTCAATCGTGGCACGGTGGTCTCCATGGGGTTCGGTGGTTCTGTTCTCATCGGTTTTCCTTGTGTGGGTTGTTCTTGGAGTGAAGGGCAATAGGCGGCTGTGAGGCCGCCGTAGACTGCTGCGCAGGGGCTCTGGCTGGAGCTGGTGGCGTTGTAAGTGGTCATGCAGATCATGTTGTTCGAGGCAAGCCTGCGAGGCGCATCAGTTGGCCGGCACGACGACCTGTAACAGGATCGGCGCGTCCAGCCCCGTCGCCGACAGCCAGAACGGCGCCGGAATCAGGCTCCCGGCCAGGAGGCTCGTCAGGACCTGCGGATTGATGGTGATGATCTGGGTTGCCCCGGCCGCCATGGTGCCAAGGCTCCAGAAGGCTTCCGTACCCGCGCTACAAGTGGCGCTGCCATTGCAGTTGCCAGTGACGTCAGGTTCGGCGTCGTTTATGTAATTGAATTGCAGCCCGACCGGGACACGCAGGAATAACTGGACCGCATCCAAGGACCGGGCGGTGGTGTTCGCAACGGTCGCGGTGTAGAGCAGCCGAGTCCCCGGCGTCGCCGGACTCGGAACAGAGACCGTGAGCGTCACGGGCTGCGGCGCCGCAACCACCGAGACTGCGTAATCCGTCAGCGCGTCGACCTCGGCGCCGCCGTCATAGGTCAGCGCCGCACGTGCGTCGAGGATGGTGCCGGGAGGCGCCGACCCGTCACCGGTGACATCCACCGTCAAGCGAAGATCGGCGCCGACCGAAATGCTGCCGATGCTCCAGTCAATCTCTCCCGTGGCGGCCTGGGTACCGCCGCTGCTGATCGCGCCCACCGACAGGCCGGGCGGAATCCAGAGGCGAAGCTCGGCATTCGTCAGCGTGCTGAGTCCAATCTGCCCGACGTCCACCGTATAGGTGAACGCCTGGGTATTGGTCACCGGGTTGGCGGTTGCTCCGAGCGCGAGCTGGGCGCCTGGGCTGTTGTAGACCTGCACTGTCTTGACGACGTCGAGTTGATCGACGCCTGTGCCGCCGGTGGTAAACAGTGCGCGGATCAGGTTCCCGTTGCCGACCGCATTGGCGAGGACCTGCGGGTTTATCGCGATGCGTCTGCTGTCGCCGGCAGGGATGCTGCCGAGCGCCCAGGTCGCCTCGGTGTTCGCCGCGCAGGTGGCGCTACCCGCACAATTGCCGCTGATATCCGGCTGGGTGTCGTTCATGTAGTTGAACTGTAGCCCTGTCGGGACGCGAAGCAGCACCGTGACTCCGTCGACCGATCGGGTGCTGAGATTGCTCACTGTGATCGTGTAGGGAAACGGCCCGCCGGAAGCAGCGGGAGCTGCCGCGGTCGCAACGTCAACGGAAAGGAACGGCGCGGCGGTCACCACCCTGATCGCGTAATCAGCGGCAGCGTCGATGGCCAACCCTCCGTCGTAGGTCAACGTCGCGTGGGTCGTCAGGATCGCACCGGCCGGAACGTTGCCGTCCAACGTCAGGTCTATCGTGCGGTGAACGGCGGAACCGACCCCCAGGTTGCCGATCGTCCAGCTCACGGTGCCCGGCGTCGGTTGCGTCCCCCCATCGCTGACCGATGCCACCGTCAAGCCGGGGGCCACCGTGGCCTGGAGCACCGCTCCAGTGAGTGCATTCGTTCCAATTTGACCGACGTCGAGGTCGAGCGTGATGCGCTGGCCCGGCGTGGCCGGGTTTATCGCAGTCCCCGTCGAGAGCTGCGCGGACGATTCGCTGTACACCTGGACCGTCTTGACGAACGTTTGAGGATTGACGCCGGTCGCGCTGAGCTTGAAAGACGCCGCAATCGTGTCTCCGTCGCCAACCGTGGCCAGGACCTGCGCGTTGATGACGATCGTGCGGGTGCTGCCGGCGGCCAACGCTCCGATGGTCCACGTCGCTTGGGTGTTGGCGGCGCAAGTCGCACTGCCGGCGCAATTACCAGTAACGTTGGGCTCGGTGTCGTTGATGTAATTGAACTGCAATCCCACCGGAAGAAGCCAGGTCACGCTCACCCCTGCGGCCGCGACGGTGGCAGTGTTACCGACCGTGACCGTGTAGAGGAGCCGCCCACCGGGTACTGCCGGATCGGAGGTCGTCGACACGTCGAAGGTCAGCGAGGAGGCCGGGGGCTGGTAGCCTCCACCCGAGCCTCCCGAACCGGTCGCGCCGGCGTTGCCGCTCACGCCCCCGGAGCCACTCGTCCCCGCGCTTCCGGTCGTGCCTGCCGAACCATTCGTGCCGGCCTTGCCGCTCGAGCCCGCCGAACCATTGGCGCCGGCGTTGCCGCTCACGCCCCCGGAGCCGTTCGTCCCCGCATTGCCGCTCGCGCCCGCCAAACCATTCGCGCCAGCGTTGCCGCTCGCGCCTGCACCCCCCGCCGCGCCGGCCAGGCCGCCGTTGCCGGCGCCACCAGAGGCGCCTGCGGCGCTCGAACCGCCCGCGCCGCCGGTGCCGTGGCCTCCGCTACCGCCCGCTCCGGCCTGCGATCCGGCGTTACCGCCTTTGCCAGTTCCGATCTCTCCCGCGCTTCCGCCGGTGCCGCCGGTGCCGCCGGTGCCGCCGGTGCCGCCGTCCGGCCTCCCGGGGGGCGAACTGCTGCAGGCCGCGAAGAGCGCCGCTGTGAAAGCGATTGAAATCAGACCTTGGACTCGTGACACCACACCTACCGACATGTTCTCTCTGCCTTTCCGGCGCCACGAAGCGCCCGGACCACCACACCCCGCTTCCGCCGTGACCCACGACGCGAGGCTGACTGTGTTCGACCTCCTCAAAGCTGAAAACACTAGTTGCACCCGCCGTGCAGGGCGGCGATCTCGGGGGCGGACAGCGCCCGCGAGTACCACCGCAGCTCGTCCAAATCACCCTTTATGAATCCCCCGCCGCCCGTCGCGTTGTGAGCAAAAGAGAGCGCCCCCGAACTGTTTGAAATGGTACCGGACGTCACCACGTTCGCGTCAAAGAGGCCATCGATGTAGAGACTCGCGTTTGCGCCGTCGTAAGTCGCCGCAACGTGATGCCAAACGTTGAGCGTCAACGGGGTGGCGGCGTAGAAGTTGACTCCGGTGCCCGCAAGAATCACCTGAACGATGCCGGTGGGGTTGAGAAACACCGCCTTGTCTTCGACGTTGGAAACGATCTTGCCCATCAGGTACGCCCCCGACGAGGGGAAGGCGAGGATCTTCGTCCAAAAAGCGAACGTGAAATCCTTGGCGAGGTTCAGCGTCGTCGAGGTCGGCACCAAAACGTCTTGGGTTGAGCCGTTGAACTCAAAGGCTTGACCGCCGAACGGTCCGGTGACGAAGGTGACCCCATTTTGCAGCACCCCGTTGTTGGAGCCGACGCTGTCATTGGCGTTGCCCTCTGCCTGCCACCAGCTCACGAGGCCGTCACTCAGCGTTGAGGCGTCGAAAGTGGCAGGACAGTTCGGTGCCAGCGTCGCGTCCGCCGTGCTCGCATCAGTCGGGGGGCCGCCCGATCCTGCCGACCCCGTCGTCCCCGCGTTGCCACTGACGCCCGTGGAACCGGCCGAGCCCGCGCTGCCGCTGGCACCCGCGGAACCGACCTTGCCGGCGCCGCCGCTGGCGCCTGCGGAACCAGTCGTGCCCGCGCTGCCGCTGGCACCGGCGGAGCCTGCCTTGCCCGCGTTGCCGCCGGCGCCCGCGCCACCGACCGTTCCTGCCGCGCCGGAGCCGCCGCTCGAACCGCCTGCGCCTGCGCTTCCCGGGCCCGCACCGCCGGTCGCGCCACCGGTTCCACTCGAGCCTGCGCTGGTTCCGCCGCCGCCAGCGCTCCCGCCAGAACCGCCGTCCGGTCTTCCGGGAGGCGAGCTGCTGCAGGCGGCGAAAAAGATCACTGTCAGCACCAGTGAGCCCAGACCCCGGACCTTCGACACCGCGCGTACGGACATCTTCGTTTCCTTTCCAGCCCTACCAGGCGCCTCTGACCACGACACCGCCCGACCCCGTCGTGACCCACGACGCGAGGCTGACTGTGTTCGACTTCTCCGGAGCTGTTGCGATCAGGACAATCCCACCAACGGAGATGGCGGCGCCGATTCCCGCGACGATCCAGCCGCGCTGGTTCAGGGTCTTGCCCGCGTTGTAGTCGGGCAGGGCGGCGTCGTACTCCGCACCGGTGGTGGCGTTGGCCAGGCGAGTCTTGGCGTCGTTCTCTTGATTGATGCCGCGATAGGCGTCGATGCCTCCGACCGTCGCCGTGGCCAGGCCGGCGGCCATGACGATGATCCCGCCGATTCGTTGCCAGTTGGTGGAAGACGAGGGCGCCCGCGAGAGCACTGGCACGCCGCTGTCGCCCGGCGGTTGTTCGACGGCGGCCCGCGTCGCCGGCGTTTCGATAATTAGCCGCTCGACGACCGGCGGCGATGGAGCGGCCGGGGGCGGCGGCGCGGGAGCCGGCTCGGGGGACGGCGAGGCCGCTGCGGGCAGCGGGGCCGGCACGGCCAGCGCCTCCAGGGTCATTTCGATGGCGTTGTCCCCTTTCCCCACGACATCGATCTCGCGCGACTGCGCCGCGTAGCCTGAGAGCACGGCTTCGAGGGTGTGCCGCCCGGCGTTGAGGCGGAGGGCGTTCGCCAAGGGGGTCCGGCCGCGCAGGCCGCCGTCGACCCGGATCTCCGCCCCGTCGGGGAACGTCCGGATCGAGATGGTTCCGATCCGGGCGAGCTGTTTTTCGATCTCTGCGGCGACCTCGCGCCGCCGCTCCTCGGGGATGGCCGCGGCGCCCTGTTTCAGATAACGGTCGAAGGCGTCGACGGCCTCGACGGAACGGCCGAGCGCCACATCGACCTGCCCGATGTTGTAGAGGAGCTTGAAGGCGGGCGAGAGCTTGTAGGCCTGATCGAATTCGTCGGCGGCCTCTGCGAAGCGTTCGTCGGCGTAGGCGGCCAGCCCCTTTTGGAAGTGCTCGCGCGCGGCGGCGGTCGCGTCGGCGTCGGCGGCTCGCGCGCGCTGACCAACGGAGCAGGTGGCGGCAATCAAGGCAGTGACCAGCATGATGAGTTTCGTCATGAGCTCTCAGCAGCAGTCGTGCCAAACGGGCTAAGGGCCAAACGGGTCCTCCCGGTCGATCCTGAGTCGGTGGCTCGCCGCAGGTTTGTCGGGTGAGGGCGCGGGGTTGGAGGGATTGTCGGGAGGCGCCGCTGGCGGCACGGTTGACGGCACGCTCGGCGCGGAATGAACGACGGGCCTGTTCGAACTTCGTTTGGAATGTTCGGACGCTGTTCGAACAACCGCCGTGGCGGCAGCGGGCGAGGGCGGGGACGTGGGGCTGGCCGAAGGGAGCGGCCCACTGGTCGCCGGCTTGGGCGCGCCGGTCGTCAGCAGCGATGGAACGATCGGTGGTGGCGTCGGCGTCGCGGAGGCCGGCGTCGGCGTCACCGAGGCGGACGGCTGCGACGGCGGAGCGGCGACCGTGGAATTCAGGTCCCTGGCGCTCTCCGGCGGGCGGTGGCGCGCGACGACCAGCGCGACCACGGCCGCGACAGCGATCCCGATCAGAAGAAGCGCCTTCTTCGGCGAGCCCGACCCGCGCGGCTTGGCGGGCGCTTCGCTCACCTTGCTGTTCGCAATCGCCGCGCGTTCGCCGAGCGAGAGCTCGCCCGACCGGGTGGCAGGCGTGGCCAACGTCGGTCCGAGCGCTTGCGCGGGCACCGGAGGCTCAGCCTCCGGGCGGCCGCTCACGAAGGGAGCGAGCGCCTCGCCCAATGCCGTGACCGACGGCAGCCGCTCGGCGATGTCCTTCTTCATGGCGTGCTCGATCACCGCCACCAGCTTCGGCGGCAGATCCGGACGCAACGTGGCCAGCGGAGGCGCCTCGAAGCTCAGGATCTGGTGAATGACCTCCAGAAACTGCTCGCCCACAAACGGCCTGCAGCCGGCCAAGAGCTCATAGAGCACCACCCCCAGCGACCAGACGTCCGTGCGGGGATCCACGTCGCCCGCGCCGCGCGCCTGTTCGGGTGACATGTAGTAGGCGGTCCCGAAGGTCGCCCCCGTCCCGGTGATGACGCTGGCGTCAGCGACGCGAAGCTTCGCGATTCCGAAGTCGAGGACCTTGAGGAGATCGCTGCCGTCGCCCGCGTCGGTCACGAACAGATTCTCGGGTTTCAGATCGCGGTGGACGATGGCCGCCCGGTGCGCGATCGCCAGGCCGCGGCAAGCCTGGGCCACGATGTTCGCCGCCTGGAACACCGAGAGCCGCCCCTGTCGTCGCAACAGCTTGGCGCAGTCCTCGCCCTCGAGGAACTCCATGACCAGGTAGGGCGAGCCGTCGTCGGCGCGCCCGAAGTCCGTCACCGCGGCCAGGTTGGGGTGCTCGAGGCCGCCCGCTGCCTTCGCCTCGTTTTCGAAGCGGCGCAGGATCTCCCGGTTCGCCGCGAACTGCGGCAACAGAAACTTGATCGCGAACCTGCGCGCCAGCCGGGCGTGCCGCGCCTCGTAGACCGCCCCCATTCCCCCCCGGCCCAGCATTCGGACGATGGTGTACTTGTCGACGACCGCACCGTCGCGCGCGAGCGCAGCGTCGGCTTCACCCGCCGGCTCTCCTGCCACCCCCTCGTCCATCCCAGGCTTCCCGTTTCCCATCGACTATTTCTGGCGCAGGCCCTCCAGTGAGAAGTCCGGGTTGGCGGCGAGGAGCCGGTAGGCACGGGCGCGGGTCACGCCGACGGCCATTGCCGCCTTGGCGACGCTCCCCTTCTGGGCGCGCAACGCTTCGACGAGCGCGTCGAACGCCGCGCCGTCGTCGGTCCTCTGCCAGGCGCGCTTTTCGCGATCGGTCGCCGATGGGAGATCGGCGTCGGCGTCTTCGGACGCCCGGGGCAACATCCGATCGGGCAGGTGCGCCTTCTTGAGGACCGTTTCCCGCCCGTGAACGCCCATCAGGCGCCGGGTGAGCAGCACCAGCTCGCGGACATTGAGCGGCCAATCGTAGAGACAGAGCGCTTCGATCAACTTCGCCTCAATCTCGATCGGGCGAGCGCCGAGCAGGGGCTTCAGGAATTTCAGGAACAGCGGGGCGACGTCTTCGCGCCGATCGCGGAGCGGCGGCAGCACCAGCGTGAGGCCGTCCAGCCTGGCCAGGAGGTCGGCCCGAAAACGATGCTCGGCGACCGCGTCCGCCAACGGTTCCTGCGTGGCGACGACGATCTTGACGTCGATCGGGACGTCGCGCGTTTCACCGAGCGCGCGCACCCGACGCTCCTCCAGCACCCTCAGAAACTTGGCCTGGAGCGGCAGCGGCAGCTCCAGGATCTCGTCCAGGAAGATGCTCCCCCCCTCCGCGGCTCGAAACAGGCCGGGGCTCTGCACGTCGGCGCCCGTGAAGGCCCCCTTGCGGTAGCCGAACAGCTCCGCCTCCGCGAGATCGGCCGGCAGGGCCGCGCAGTTGACCGCGACCAGCGGACCCCGCCGCCCGCTCCAATCGTGAAGAGCCCGGGCCATCCCCTCCTTGCCCGTGCCGGTTTCACCCTGGACGATGATTGGCAAGTCGGCGGCAATCGTGCGGCCTGGGGCCACGGCGGCGGCCAACGCGGCGCCGCCGAACCAGCCGGGCGCAATCTCCTTGAAGACGTCGGGTGCGCCGTCGTCGCTCACGACGACGCCGATCCATTCGCCGCAACGAACGACGTCGCCGATCTTCAGCGGAGCGTCGGCGCGTCGCTGACCGTTGACGAACACGCCGTTGCGGCTTTGCAGATCCCGGACGGCGACGATCGGGCCGTCGACGCGAAATTCGGCGTGGCGGCGGGAGATCTCGTTGCCGCGCAAGACGCTGTCACAGGAATCGTCCCGCCCCACCACGGACTGACGTCCGAGAGGCATCACCAGCGGCGTCGGGAACACCCAGCGCAGGTGCGAGGGGCGCTTCGTCGAATGCCCCTGGTCGGTGTCGGCTGACGGATGCGTCGTCGCGACGTGGCCACCTGCGGCAGCGCCGTTCAACCCATCGACCATCCAGGAACCTCCACCGTCGCGGACAGTCCCACATGCGAGGAAGTAGACGCAAGCGGACTGGACGTGACGGAATGTAACAATTCTGTCGAGATCCCGGGCGCCCATCCGGCGCCGTGCCGTCCCCGAGGCGCCGGTCCGTGTTATGAACCCGGCGCATGTCGCCTCCCGTTCGAGTCCGCATCGCGCCTTCGCCCACCGGCGATCCGCACGTCGGAACCGCTTACATCGCGCTTTTCAACTACGCCTTCGCCAAGAAACACGGCGGGAAGTTCGTGCTTCGGATCGAGGACACCGACCGCGCGCGCTCGACCGCCGCGTCGGAAGCGGCGATCTTGCGCGCGCTCAGCTGGGTGGGGCTCGCCTGGGATGAGGGGCCCGACATCGGCGGCCCGTTCGGTCCCTACCGGCAGTCGGAGCGGGCCGTGATCTACGCCACACACGCGGCCGAGCTGATCGCCAGCGGCGGCGCCTACCGCTGCTTCTGTACGGCAGAGCGCCTGGAGGCCGTTCGCCACGAGCAGCGGCGGCAGGGCCTCTTCGTCGGCTACGACGGCCTCTGCCGCGGACGCCCGCCCGAGGAGGGCGAGCGGCGGGCGGCGGCCGGCGAGCCGTTCGTGGTGCGGATGGCGATGCCCCGCACGGGCGAGACGGTGTTCGTCGACAAACTGCGGGGCGAGGTGAAGTTCGAAAACGCGCAGATCGACGACCAGATCCTGCTCAAGACCGACGGCTTTCCGACCTACCACCTGGCCAACGTGGTCGACGATCACCTGATGCAGATCACCCACGTGATCCGCGCCGAGGAGTGGCTCTCCTCCACGCCCAAGCAC
>Ga0210387_10003172_pt1 | contig 12636 bp, 9 predicted proteins | sample IncBWC7OmetaG_FD_160108 | JGI IMG/M metagenome (GOLD analysis project Ga0210387, IMG submission 160108) | Forest soil microbial communities from Barre Woods Harvard Forest LTER site, Petersham, Massachusetts, United States - Inc-BW-C-7-O ... | reverse complement strand
CTCGAAGAACGGTCACATTGCCTGGGAATGACCCTGCGCCACTCATTTCCCAAGAATGGGTCCAGCAACCCGCCGCAGAAGAACTCGACAAAAAATTCCGTCTGGCGTGTCAGCGCGACCTCCGAGAAAGTGTTGTGAGGCTGAGGTTGTACCTAGAGGATGATCGGACGGTTGGCGTGTTGGTGGATCATGTTCAGGATAGGATCGTTGATGAGTATGCTGAGTTCAGGGATGTGATTTGGAATATGTATGCAGGGGGTTTAAGGGCAGTTGTGTTGTCCTCCGCGACGTTGAGGGGCATGTTGGCGGGAATTTGCAAGGAGCAGACAAGCGACATATGATACAATTTGCGGGGGGCATTATCTATTTGTGGCGGCTTTTACATAAGAGTTCTGGGCTGCAGCTCAGCAGAAATAATATACAAGTGCAAGAAATGGGTACAAAATCGGCAGATTTCTGTTTCTGAATTACGTCTGCGATGCTTGAAAAATGTTGCACGATCGCCTCGGAGTTGGCCCTCGTATAACCGTAGACGTGGTCGATACTCTTGAGCAAAGGTTTTCCGGGCTATCCTTCAGGCTTCAGCTCCAAAAGCTTACGCACAGATTAAGAATAGCCCAGAAGCAACAAACGCAGTAGTTGATAAAATTCACGGTACGTCTCTGGCATGTAAATAGCCTGACGTACTGTTGTGTCGAAGTTCAGCAGGTTAGGAAAGAGGTCGGGGAGAGTTGGGTGGAGTTTAGGGTTATGCATCTGGTCAAGAATTTCACCAAAAATATGGTGCATGAGCGCGTCCTGAGCGTGTCCTGAGGATCGTTAGGACCCAACCATTGAAATGCAAAAGATCACTGATGATATGTTTGCGGACTACTGATACTCGGTCTGAATTAGTGGAGTTGAATGAAGCGGTGTCGGAAGAAGGATGACCAGCTCATTCAAGGTTTTCTGCTGGACGTGTTGAAGTAATCTCTTGGACGCTGCAATCACACATTTTATTGGCAGCTTGTCTAACCACATAGATTATGAAGTCCCACATCGATCCCGTCCGTTACAGCGCGTTATGCTATTCAATCGGCGGTATCAATTGATGTAGTTCATCACTCGCCCGACATGTTACTCCAACATTTACTTGTTCCTGATTGGATGATAGAGTATGAGATAGCCAGTATGCAATGAGCGCAGGGCTTACCAGGTTGTGCAAAAATTTGTGCAAAAATATTCAACAGCGTATCTGTGGGTTTACTCTGATTTGGGTGGGATAAGGTAGAGAGGCGGATTCGACTGATCATTGCGAGGATTTTCTACGGCCAAGAAATCTCGAGGAAACGGACGGCTTGCATCCTCTACGGACTCGTCCGAAGTGGTACAGGTGGCCAAAGCCATCAGTGGGTCAGGTTGAACCACTACCACTGTTATAACCTCGACGTGTCGAACAAAAAGGGCGGCAACTATTCCGTCCTCACAACTCAGGTTCTTCCCGAGGAGCACGGCACTCAGGCTAGCCCAACCCAGGGAGAGGTTGGTTGGCAGCTCTTTATCCTGTCCTGAGGGGAGGGAGGTTTGCTCGTTATTGACGAAGCCAATGTGGAGCCACTTCTAAACAAGGTGGATTATAGTAGGGATCGTTCTGAACCTCAACATATGCTCGTTTTCAGGCATTTCGGAGTGACGGCGAGTCCAAGGAGTCCGCATAAAGAGATGGAAGTAGGACTGTGCATATATGTCTAGCAACGGTAAGATCTAGTGAGAGAGGAAAGCCTCTACACATCGATCGTGGAGAGGTTGAACGATACACCTTGAGACTTGACTCGGACCGAGTCGGACGAGCAGTTTTGTTGACTATTGCTTGGCAGCTCCGAGGGTAGGTCAGGGTAAGGTCAGGGTCTGCATGCCTTCCAACCTTTGAAGTTGAATTTGAAGTTCATATAGATGCTTGTTGTGAATCTGTGCGTTGTATAACTAGTATAACCGAATTGACCAATATTCACCATCGAATATTCACCTAGTAGAGACCTTGTCGATGCCTCCTGGCGGGAGGTTTCGAATTATTGCTTGACGAGGCTGGTAGAAATGGTCTATCCGTAAATCTATGGTGTGGTTTTGCCTTTCTAATCTCTTCAGGAAACTCTTGTCCTTATCTATAGCCTAGATTCCGCCAACGAAATTTCAAATTAGCGGCCCCGCCGCACACGTGTTATACTGAGCGCTAGATTGCATATACAAGGCGACCTATTTCCGCCATTTCCCCTCAGACCCATATATCTTATACAAAGAAACACTATCTTGTCTGGCCTACAGCATGTCCACATCATTTGGAGAGTACACCGCGCCCACGGACACAATCGCAGCCATTCTGGCCAGCTATCCGTTCTCCGTCGGCATATTTCGCGAACTCATTCAGAATTCCGACGATGCAAAAGCATCCAAACAGGTCTCCAATCTCGACGTTCCGCGTCTTCCACCGTGACAAGCTAATGTGCTCCATCTCCTTCAGATCTTTCTCTTGGATTCCCGAAGGCATCCTACAGAATCTCTCTACCATCCGAAGTTGAGAGAAACCCAAGGGCCCGCCCTTCTAGCATTCAACGATGCTTTGTTTTCGGAAGATGATTGGCAAGCTCTCCAAACTATCCACAGATCCTCAAAGAGGACTGATACCACGTATGTTTAATTCGTCATCCTCCACGTTGCATTTCTTATCGCTTCACGATTGAAGAAAAATCGGCAAGTATGGCATCGGCTTTCGATCGTGTTACCATGTATGTCTCTACTTTCTGTCATGACATGCTTTGCCAACTGTCTTCTCGACTTCAACTAGGTCACCGACAACCCACAAATTCTTTCCGGGCCGTCCCTTGCCATCCTTGACCCCCACCACGAATTCACTGCCTCAGGGGGCGCAAAATTTGACTTCGTCCAACCGTCGAACAAGTACGCTGATCAACTGTCATCGTTTGACTGGTTCCTACCGGACGGTAGCCCATCAGAACCATTTTCGGGATCGATCATTCGACTTCCCTTGCGGACTCCGGACACCACGAGCATCATCAGTACCAAGATCGTTGATGCAGACGAAATTCATAAACTGTTCGAGGATTTTGTCATGGAAGAGATCGACATATCGTTGCTTTTCCTGAAGAATGTTTCCTCGATCGAAGTGCACGAAATCGACGGAGATGGTAATCGCAAATGCCTTGCCAAAGCTCATATCACCCGGGATCCAGAGGATCTGTTCGATATGGATGATGAATCACATAGAACGCACCGATCTACTGTTGTAGTTGACACCCTAGGATACGGGTCCGTGGAGAAAACTTGGCGCATTTTGCACTCTACTTTCCCACAATCCCAAGTCATCACCCATCTCTTAGAATGTAACCCAATCTCCATTCTTTCCAAACACAAACTACTCCCTGAAGTTGCGATCGCGATGCCTCTCTCGATTCTCACTGAAGCAGAATACGGAGGACGGCTGTTCACGTATCTCCCACTGCCCCTCCGAACTGGGTTTCCGGGACATGTACATGGGCTATTCGCACTCACGCAGTCTAGACAAAATCTACGGAACAGCGGTGAAATCGGAATTGCTCAAGGTTCAGACGACAGGTTCGTAGGCTTCCTGATCGCTTATGTTTTGTGCTGATTAAGTTCTTTTCGTGACTCATTTCTCTGTTACAGTGTCCTTGTGAAATGGAACAATCTGCTATTTGAACTTTTTCTTCCCAGGGCATGGACAATCTTCCTCCGCCTCTTAATCAAGGAAGATCATCTTCCTGATGTATTCCGAGCGTGGCCGCGTTCACAAAACGCTGTCGAATGTGGGGATAGCACGTATTGGCAGTCTTTCCCATCAAATCTTCTGGTTGAGATAGCGAAGTCGGGCTCACCAGTGTGGCCCGTCGTTGATCGTGTTGATTCGAAAATCAGCACGGAATTCGCGGACTTTGAGTCGGTTCTGGTTGCCTCACCAGACGCAGAAAGCGAAATTCTACGAGCATTTGGGAACGCGGGCCTGAAGATCACCCAACCACCAGACTATATCATTCAGCTACTTCTTGCTTCACCTGACATAGCGTACACGTTGTTGACTCCAGATATCGCGCACGAAAAATTGCTTGTAAGTCAATGAAATCCGCATACTATCTGCACGTGATCTTATATTAATGTTGGTCCAGGATCACATCAGTCAACTGGATAGTCTTGGCACCTCGGATCGTGCTCTCATTACGAAATTTCTTCTGTCTAATCAAAATCTGATGAATATCATCCGCTTACCTCTTGTCCAACTTGTCAATGGTCAATATGTGGCGCTCACGTCTAATGAGTCTTCTCTTATGACTCATACGATGCTGGATCGACGAGACATTGATGTCTTTGGCCCGTTCGACGAAACGGCGATCCCATTGTATATGCTTCGTTCGCAAGAGGCGGATCTTTTCCGTACTAGCGGTGAACACATTCTCAATCTCAGGCCACTGACCCCTGAGCGGGTAGTCGAGTATCTTAGCTTGGATACTCTCGTCAAAGGCTTTCAAGAAAGGATCAGTGACGCCCTCGTCGGATGGTTTTCGTCATTTTGGGAGTGGTTGGGCGACTGGCCAGCTCGAGAGAGGCTATATCCTTCCATACGCCAGCTTTACCTTCTGCCTTCCCGGAACGGTGTGAAGTCCGCCGATAATGGGATATTCTCTGAAGTTGGAGTAGATCCTAACTTATTGGATATTCTTGAAATATTGGATATCTGTGTCGTTCACATCAAATTCTCCGGGTCCGCACGAGCCGCTGTAAATGGATATGACGTCCGTGTCATAAAATCACTATGCGACATCCATGAACTCCTCGAGCAAGTGCAAATTGATCAGTATCGCGAAATTGACCGGGATGCCGCTGAGGAGATTTTAGACCACGTTGTACGCTGCATTCCCGAATCATTTCGCCGCAACGGACAATTAGATGAAATCCAACGAAGGAAGCTCCGCGCATTACCGATTTTCCCACTCCTTCGACCTTCGACTACCATGATAGATGGGAGTAATGCACTACGAGCCTGGGAATGTATTCCTGAAGGGAAGGTGGTCAAGGGCATTACTAATATGGCCATCTTGCCTATCATTCGCGACGTCGTGTATCTCGATGGCTCACTCGTTGATCTTGCCCTCCTACCACATCTGGACCCCGGTAGTCGTCCACTGTCAGAACTCGGTGTCTTACACCTAGCTTTGGACCAACTTCCTGAGCAACCCGAGCATCTCCAGAACGCATTTGTGAAATACATGTTTCAAAATCACGATCACCTACCCCCTAGCCTATTACAAGACCTGCAGAAAATCCGGTTTGTTATTTCGGCAGATGGGACTATGCAATCACCCGGAAATATGGTTGATCCGAACTCAGCACTTGCTGACATTTTCACTTCGGGCGACCATCGTCTTCCCTGTCTCTCACGGCCAGGGGACCTTGTCCGCGATTTAAGCTCCCTTCGATTGTTCAGGAGTGAACTTACAGCCGACATTGTCCAAGAGCGCATCCAGTTCATTTCGTTAAATAGCTCTTCCGTGGATGGCATTCGGGGGATCGCACGTAATCTCCTCAGTCTCCTGTACAGCTCTAGATTCGATTGTACTCAGCTTAATATTCCACTGGAGGCGAAGTGGTTGCCAACTGACAACGGAATTCTGGGACCACAAGGATGTCGCGATCACGGATCCAATACTCCAGAATTATTTGACGAGATTTTGAGTCTGGTTGACAGGGATATTGCTATTTCATCGTCGCTTCGGAGGAGCCTTGGGTGGGATGCACAGATACCTCTCAGTATCTTGAGCAAACAACTCGCACTTGTAATAGAGAGCCATGGCCAGAACCGTTATAAAAAGCTCAAAGCCCTCATCAAGGAATTCGGCCGCCGGCTACTCACCGATGAACAAATACATGACCTGCGTATCATCACGTCCGACTCGCCATGGATTCCGATTTCGTCTGGATTCCTTGCGACAACCTCTCACGCAATTTTCTTGTCCGCTTCTACCTTTCCGGGTTTCCACCAAATATCACCAACCTCGGCCGAGCCAACGCGCAGGTTCCTCTTGCGTATGGGATGCACTGACAGGTAAGAAACAAAAAACCCAGGTCGAAACTTACAATGCTGATCACGCGGCGACTACAGGCCATCACGGGCCGCACTCCTGACTGAAATCAAAAATTTGGGCCAACAGCCACCATGTGCGGAAATCGCGGAGCAGACCATATGCATTTTACAAGAACTACCCAAAGATTTGACTGACGAAGAGCGGGCAGGTATCATAGTCCCTGATAGTCACGGCGAACTATATCCCATTGCCCGCCTTCTTTACAACGATATTGGGTATCGTCATCTCTTAGTCACCCATGATGGATTTTTCCTTGCGCACCACAAGGTGGACGAAAAAATCGCGGACAAGCTTCGAATGGACCGTCTTGGATTCAAATGCCTCGGCTTGAATGATCCTCACATTGATATGGGAGAGCAGCTCACTACTAGGATTCGTAATGTCCTCGCGCAGTACACTGAACAGCAAATCTTTACAGAATTTCTGGCGAATGCAGCTGATGCTGAGGCCACGGAATTTGGAATCCTTGTTGATGAGTACCTAGCTCCTAATGCGAAGCTCTTGTCGTCTGCAATGGCACCATTCCAGTCATGTCCTTCTTTGGTCATTTACAACAATGGGACCTTTACAAAGAAGGACTTTGAGGGCATTTGCCGCATTGGTACAGGTGGCAAAGAAGGCAAAACCAGCACCATTGGTCAATTCGGACTCGGCGTGCTCTCGATGTTTCACTTCACAGAGGTTAGTCGGCATTAAATTTTGACAGTTCATCAGTTTCTGACCCGCCATCTCATTAGATGGCAATGATTGTTTCTGGGGATCATGTATTGTTCTTGGATCCGTCAAAGACACACCTCATTCAAAATTGGGCATCACTCCTTGTCCCGCTTGGAAACATTAAACGGTCTGTTACAATTGTTTAAAAAAACAGTGACATCTACTTTGCCCATATTGACTTATTTACTGCACATAGATTTTATTCTGATCACCTCGCTCCACTGGACGGTTTGTTCGGTTTTCATGAATCATTGACTTTCTACAAGGGTGTAAGTTCATTCGTAGTCTGACAGCCGTAGATTTGACTTATCCCCACCAATGTCCAGACTCTCTTTAGACTCCCATTGCGAAACACCTCGCACACCAACAGTGATTCCATCCTGGACTTGGAGGTTCCTCGAACTGCCCACGATGTATGGAATAACATTGTAAAACCATACCGCAAACAAGCTCAACAATCCCTGCTTTTCACTAAAATTAAAAGCATCAAAACATGCCATCGCAACAGTGCTGGTTTTCATACACAAGGCTGGTCGCTCTTCGTCAGCCATGATGCACCACATCTTGATGGTGACTATAAATTTGAAGTAATTCACATCTCTGGCCACCTCACTCCTAACATCATCAAAATTAACGAGGATTGGAGCATTGTGTCGGTGGCCGTCCAAGCTGCTGAACTTCCGAGTGAGTTCGGGTCCCTCGTCGGTCTTCGGTCTCCGATTGTGGTCGGATTGGCTGCTCATATAAACGCAGCTGAACCAGGCGGTGCTGCTCATAGCCTCTTTTCAACTTTACCCCTTCCTATTGAAACCACACTGCCAGTTCATTTGACAGCACCATTCATCCTGGCTTCAGACAGGAGGAATATTAGGTTCGACACCTATGGGAATCTAGAGTCAAAATACAATCAGTGGTTGTTGTCTTGCATAGTTCCACCACTCTATCTTTTCCTTCTCCAAGAAATCCTTCGCCATCACGGCTGCAACAAGAACTGGTGGCCTGGCTGCAACAAGAAATGGTGGCCAGGCTCTCATCAGGATAACATCACTTGTATCAGTGTGGATGAGTTCTATTCCACCCATCTAGCCAATGCCGAAAGACGCATTTACTCAAGTTTACTCGGCTCGCAGCCTTTACGTCTAAAGGACGCAGTTTTTTTGGGCAACTTGAAGCGCCCGATTTCTGCCGCGGTGACCAAGGTTCTCGAAGCCCTCCGACCTCCTCAGGTCGTGGAGCTCCCTTTCCCGGTTCATTTATGCCCTGAAGGAACGATTAAGTTTGTGGACCCAGCATTTGTAAGGGCCGAGATATTGCGGACGGCCATTAAATTTGTGTCAAGAGTTGGATCAAGTGACCCAGGTCCATCGTGTTGCCTTGAGATGGAGGAGATGGAATGCCTCGTGCGTTTTATGCTCAGAAACCAAGTGCAGGACCTCGTCGGACTTCCGTTGCTACCACTTGCGGATGGTTCCTTCACGACCTTCGAACGAGCCAGATCCCAAAAATTGTACTATGCATGGAAGCCTTTGGACGCCAATCACCTTTTTTTCCGTCATCGTCTCATACATCCTGATTTCTTTGCTCACCAACTTCTTGACCTGGACCTCAATGTGGCTAAACTGACTGGTTCCGCGATTCGTGAACTTCTCAGGGACTGTATTCCAGAGGTCAAGGAGCGGTATGCAACACCTGCTGAAGAAGTGTGGATCTCCGCCTTTTGGGCGGAGTATGAGCATTTCAAAGTCGAATATGAGTATATATCGACCTTTCCTTTGGTGCGCACCATGAGGAAGTCTTTTTATGTCTCCCTAGAGCAGTGCAAGCTCTCCTCCGTGATCCAGATTGATAATTCGCAGCCGAAATGGCTGTTGGGCTGCTTGGATAAGCTTGGAGCCACCATTGTCGATAGTCGAAATAGCAGCGACTTCCCCCCAGCTCTTCGTAAAATCCTGCTGGTATATTTTCCATCATTTCACTTCGGACAAGTGCTCTCATTCTTTGAAACGGTAAAATTCTCGATTTCTCGGCGCTTCAACGGCCTCGATAACGCCACCCACCAACAATTCGCTGATTGGGCGCGACGAAACATCGTCTACACACCAAAGGATTTAGTTGCCACTGCACGAAGTTTGCCGATCTGGCCCGAACCGCACGCGAGCCACCCCCTCTGTTTTAGATCGGCCTCGGAAATTACGATGCTGCCCATCGGAGTCACACGAGATATTGCAAATCGGTTCATGAGAGACCGGTGTGTGGAGTACCAGCTGGGTCTTGCTTACTTGGAGGTCCAAACCTTGAATTTCCGTCAATTCCGGGATCGACTCAGACTGCCGAGGATACTTGATCCAAATGAGCTTCCAGATTACGAACGCCTGCTAAACATGCTGCTGTCCAATCGCGCCTCCGATCCCCGCGATATCCTTGTTCCGAATGGCAACCGCGTACTCGTCCAATCAAGCACGTTATATGCCCGAGATCCTCTGTTTGTCGCTGCCTTTGGAGCGAACACCGAATGCTTCGTTCTCGAGGCATTCCGACACCTAGAAACCAGCTTCCATTCTTTTGGATTAAAGCGACAAGTGAACTTGAATTTGGATATGTTTAAAGCTTGTGCTGCGGCCATACACAACGACCTATTTGGGATGGACAGAGTAGCGAGAGCTGGTATAGTATTCCAGGCATACGGCGAAGACCTACCCATGCACATCAGGTCGAACGAGCAAAGTTCGTGGCGTCAACTTGATTCATTGTGTTTCATTCCCCGTGATTATGTACGACAACGATCAATGATGATTCTGAATGACTCGGAATATGTGGAGCACCTGCCGACTGTCATCGCTCCTAACAAGGTCGTTCGTGCAGAATTTGAGGCGATCGCATGGACTCAAAGAGCCCTCTTCCTGATACCACCTGATGAAAGAGTTTTACTTGCTAACAGAGACTTGGGGAAACCATCAATCCATGAAGTGGTTAGTTCACGTACTGTTTCAAGGTGTCCTTTATTGATTTTTGTCACTGCAGGTCTTACATCTTCGCACCCTTGCCCTTCGAGTTGCAATTGATAACCCTTCAAATGAACATGTACTCTCCGATCTTGAAGCAACCTATAAATGGCTTAATACCCAGGTCAGAGACGCTGGGAACATCATGATTCAGCACCATGCCCAGCCTTTGTTCCTTAACGTCGATGACCCATTGCACGATGTCTGGACCTGGCACTGTGCAGACGAGCTATTCTTCAATATTTCCGATTCACGCGGCTTGTACGCCGTCCGAAAATTCTTGGAACCCTTCAAGGACCTTCTACGTGTCTCCGGAGTGGAAGAGATCTTAAACCCACCATGTCCAGAGACGCAGGTTTCATCGGCCGACATGCAATTGACTTCGTTGCGTTTGGCTTTCGATTCTATGCGTCAAGAACGAACATTGACCGACGTGATCTTTTTGGCTTTGAACGGAGATGAGTTCCCTGCTCACCGTTCACTATTGGTTTCTACAAGTGAATATTTCCGGGATTTGTTCTGCGGCAGTTTCCGTGAAGCAGGTCCGGCGTCAGCAGAAAATCCGGTTGAAGTTTCTGTGAACCATTCGAGTTTGTGTTTGAAATCTACCCTCGGTGAACCTTTACCTTTTCTTTTCTTGCGCTTGACCATTAACACGAGATATAGACTACATTTACGTTGGCAGGATGCCCGACGTCGAAACACTAGGACTAACAGAACTTATCGAATTCATATCCCTTGCAATCTACTGGGAAATCACGGAATTCAGCGAAGCGATCCAAGCCAAGATCATCAGCAAAAGGTTAATCAATCAGTGCACGCTTGAAGAAAGTGGGTGAACATCCTTCGTTTGACACTGCAAAGGGCTGATTGCAGTTCTTATCACAACAGTTCGAGAATGGGCTGAGGAAGTCCAGGCGAAAATGCTGATTGAGGCTTGCCAGATTTTCGAACAGGCCAACATGGGCGTCATTCGTAAGGTAAACATAAGAAACAGTGGTGGTTATTGATCACGACGAATCACATTTAACGAGTACAGTACAACGGCTCGGTTGTAAATGATTAAGAATAACAATTCGATCTGGGAAAGAATTCCTCGCAATTGAATCAAGTGCCGGCTACTACCTAGGGTCGGGTTTTTTTCCAGCTCTCAGGACGGATAGACAGGTGGCGTGATCCCGTCCACCTCGAATATTTCCAATTCGGGATGACTGTTCCCAGTCTGTTTGGATTGCACTCCTAGGCCAAATAAAGGTTCTTTTTTTGGCAGTGGCATTTACGATGCTTGTCCACGGATAGCAACTATGTATTTTCAGCAATTTCTGGCTTAATCGATGACACATGTCGGATTGGCCACCCTCTATGCCAACCCACTGGAGCAGGCGGCTGCCCGAACAGAACCGCCGTACCATTATAGACCATCTACACTCTGATCCACGCTGGGGCAATATGGTTTTACTGGCATACTGCCCTCTATCTCCTCTTACCCGTTCGGAACCGTGAGCGGAAATTTTCGACTTATGGAGTCGCCGAATATTATACTCAATCATACATCCGTGTTGATCGTTGATCCTCGCTCGTGGTATCGCCTTGGGACGGGTTGAAGAGTCTACACAACGTGACCTGGCTATATCCTTTGATTTATTGCCGTTCTGAGACGATCAGTCTAGATACACTGAGATATTGTATACCGTCAGTATCTGTACCTATTACTCAACTATTACTCAAGCTAATTTCAGTCCAAGTCTGGCAGGATTCTGACCCCTCACAATGGAGAGCCTCGCTATATTAAGTTTTGTCAGCAATCCTATCGCAGATATACGCAAGGTGGAGAGTTGAAGTTTCACTTGAGCACTGAAGACCTTGAAGATCCGAACTGGGATCTTCTAGGCGAATGTTATCACAGCCGTTCTTGACGTTGCCAGAATTGAATTTCGTCGTTTGGAACCACTCGATACCAAGTCGGGAACACAATCGTGGGCAAGCTACCTGAATGGAATGCACGACATAGTCTTTAACTTACGATTGATTAGTTCCGCCACTCGTGAAGTTCATTGGTGAGCATGTTGTCCACTCCTGGGCCTTCACTCTGCTATCACCCATTGAAAGCTCCAGGCCAATTACCGTACAGCTTCCCGAATTTTAGAACTCGAACCGCTCCATTGGAACCCTTGGTATCGCTTAAACTCTTGCTTGGACGGATGAGATTTGGGGCGGCAACCTTTACGCGTGATAAGATTAATGGAGCTAGTCACATGGACGAGTCGATACTCGAAAGATACTTCTCTTAAAGCACCCCGGAAAGGTGTGCTCCATGATTAACACATGTTCAACCATTGTAACGCATAGGTTTGATCTGAGTGACCCCGAACTTGAGAACACAACTTCGCTGCCGAAGGCTGCACGCGACCAATTTCTTTACGTGTACGTTTTCTCGCCACCCAATCAGCATCCCACAGCGCTACTGTAGGTTCATTCCCCGAAAATTTCGGACAACAAATCTCCAGTTGGGTTCTGATATCAATTTTTACATTCAGTACTGCAATCGTCGGCCGAGGCCCTTCGTCACCTGTCCATGAAAATCAATTGCAACTTCCCACCTCCGAGTCGTTAAGACATCTCAACCAACTTGCGTCTAGACGGGTCAGGCACTGAAGTACGCAATCGAAACTTGAATGTGAGATCGATCTTCTTGCTGTAGTCAATCATGATCAGTTTGCAATCAGTATACAGTGATTAACTCAGTTGCCAGAATTAAATTGTCT
>Ga0210387_10003171_pt1 | contig 12637 bp, 10 predicted proteins | sample IncBWC7OmetaG_FD_160108 | JGI IMG/M metagenome (GOLD analysis project Ga0210387, IMG submission 160108) | Forest soil microbial communities from Barre Woods Harvard Forest LTER site, Petersham, Massachusetts, United States - Inc-BW-C-7-O ... | reverse complement strand
GGAGCCGCTGAAGTTGGAGGGCAAAGAGGGCATCTCTCTGCTGAATGGCACGCAGGCGATGCTGTCGATTGGATGTCTGCGGCTGAAGGAATTGGAGGGCCTCTTCTTTGCGGCGCAAACTACGGCGGCTCTGAGTATCGAGGCGTTGCGGGGAACGCCTGCTGCGCTTGATGCGCGGCTGCACGCAGCGCGGGCGCATGCGGGACAGGTGTTGAGCGCGCAGCACCTTTTGCAGTTGCTCGAGGGGAGCACGATTCCGCGGACGCATGGCGAGGGCAGCCGGATTCAGGACGCTTACTGTCTGCGCTGTATTCCGCAGGTGCATGGTGCGGCGTGGGACACGATGCAGTTTGCGCGGGGAGTGTTTGAGATTGAGTTGAACAGCGCTACAGATAATCCGCTGGTCTTCGAGGATGCGATTGTGTCGGGCGGAAACTTCCATGGAGCTCCGCTGGCGTTGGCGTTGGATTATCTGGCGATCGCGGTGTGCCAGCTTGCGGGGATTTCGGAGCGGCGGACGGAGCGGTTGATGAATCCTAGTTTGAACGAGGGTCTTCCGGCATTTCTTGCGTCACAACCGGGTATTGAGTCGGGGATGATGATGGCGCAGGTGACGGCAGCGGCGCTGGTGGCGGAGATGCGGGTGCTGGCCTCGCCGGCGTCGACGGGGTCGATTCCGACGAGCGGCAACCAGGAAGATTTTGTAAGTATGGGTATGACGTCGGGTTTGAAGCTGGAGCAGTCGGCGGACCTGGCGCGGATGGTGATTGCGATCGAATTGTTGGCAGCCGCGCGGGCGCTCGATCTTCGTGGAGACACGAGTACCCCGGCTCTAGAGGAAGCGCGGTCCCGCTTCCGCACGCGGGTGCCAGCCTGGAAAGAAGATTGCGTGCTGTCGGTTTGGATGGAGGAGGCCGCGAAGTTTTTAGAGGATGATCGATGGAGAGACCAGGAAGCTGGGCAGGTCGCAATTGAGGAGGCGGTTCGATGAGTGAGGGATATTCTCCGGTTCGTGCAGCACGCGGTAGCACCAGGACAGCGAAGGGCTGGATTCAAGAAGCCGCCAAGCGGATGCTGATGAACAACCTCGATCCTGAAGTGGCAGAGAAGCCGGAAGAGCTGATCGTGTATGGCGGACGAGGGAAAGCGGCGCGCAACTGGGAGTGCTTTCACACGATCGTCGAGACGTTGGACCGGTTGGAGAATGATCAGACGCTCCTAGTGCAGTCTGGGAAGGCGGTGGCGGTATTGAATACGCACCGGCTCGCGCCGCGAGTGTTGATTGCGAACTCCAACCTGGTGCCGCATTGGGCGACCTGGGAGGAGTTCGACAAACTGGATGCTGCGGGGCTGATGATGTACGGGCAGATGACGGCGGGGTCGTGGATTTATATCGGCACGCAGGGAATTCTGCAGGGAACGTACGAGACGTTTCGTGGTGCGGCGAAGCTGCACTTCAACGACACGCTGGCGGGGACGATCACGGTAACAGCGGGACTAGGGGGTATGGGAGGCGCGCAGCCGCTGGCGGTAAAGCTTGCCGGCGGCGTGAGTATCTGCGTTGAAGTGGATGCAAAACGGATTGAGCGGCGATTGGAGACGCGCTACCTGGACAAGGCGACTCGCTCGCTGGAAGAGGCGATTCAATGGGCGCAGACAGCGAAGCGGGAGCGGGAGGCGGTGTCCATCGGGCTGCTGGGGAATGCGGCCGAGGTGCTGCCGAAGATGGTGGAGTTGGGATTCATTCCTGACTTGGTCACGGATCAGACGAGCTCGCATGATCCGCTGTGGGGATATCTGCCGCCGGCGAAGGCGGATGAAGATTTGAATGCTCTGCGGTCGATGCAGCCTAAAGGGTATGTGGTGCGAGTGCAGGCGGCGATTGCCCAGCACGTGAGGGCGATCCTGGAGATGCAACGACGCGGTGCCGTAGCGTTTGATTATGGAAACAACTTGCGCACGCAGGCGAAGATTGCGGGAGTGACGGACGCATTTTCGTATCCGGGATTTGTGCCGGCGTTTATTCGCGATTCGTTTTGCGAGGGGCGCGGGCCGTTTCGTTGGGTGGCGCTGTCGGGTGATCCGGCTGATATTGCTGCGACAGATCAGGCGCTGCTGGAGTTGTTTCCTGCCGATAAGCGACTGACGGAATGGTTGACGTTTGCCTCGAAGCAAATTGCGTTTCAGGGACTGCCCGCGCGGATTTGCTGGCTGGGGTACAGGGAGCGCGATCGTGCTGGGCTGCTGTTCAATCAGATGGTGCGGGATGGGCGACTGAGCGCGCCGATTGTGATTGGGCGGGATCACCTGGATGCAGGATCGGTGGCCAGCCCCTATCGCGAGACGGAAGGGATGCTGGACGGATCGGATGCAGTTTCCGATTGGGCGCTGCTGAACTTTGCGACGGGTGTCGCAAGCGGAGCTGGATGGATGAGCTTTCATCATGGAGGCGGCGTGGGGATGGGGTACAGCCAGCATGCGGGCCTCGTCGCTGTTGCGGATGGAAGCGATGAGGCAGATGAGCGGCTGAAGATGTGCCTGACCAACGATCCGGCGATGGGTGTGATTCGGCATGCAGACGCGGGCTACGAATTGGCGAAACAGACGGCTGCGAAACGAGGGCTGGATCTGCCGAGTGTGCGATGAAGACAGAGTTGCTCATCACGGGAATCTCACAGCTTGCTACCGCTGAAGGTGCGTCGGCAAAACACGGCCGGAGTATGAGTGAACTCAAGGTCGTGAAGGATGCGGCGTTGGCGATCTCAGGAGAGTCGATTGATTGGGTGGGTGCGAGGAGTGACTGGACGGGTGAAGTTGCAGCGACGCTTGATCTGGGTGGCGCTGCCGTTTTGCCGGGCTTGATCGATCCGCATACCCATGCGGTGTGGGCCGGCGATCGGTTGGGAGACTTTGAAGCGCGCGTTGCGGGTGCGACGTATGAGCAGATTCTGCTGGCAGGCGGTGGGATTCGTAGCACGGTGCGAGCGACGGCGGCGGCTTCGATAGAGGAACTTGTTGCGCTGGCAAAGCCCAGGGTGGAGACGCTGCTTCGCTCCGGCGCGACGACGATCGAGGTGAAATCGGGATATGGGTTTGCGATCTCCGCTGAGATTGCGATGTTGGATGCGATTGCAAGGCTGGCGGCTGAGTCGCAGGCTCGGATACTTGCGACGCTCCTGATTCATCTTCCGCCGATGGAGTCAGCTGAGCGTTTGCGGTATGTTGAACAGGTGTGCGCGGAGCTGATTCCGGAGGTTGCTCGACGAAAGCTTGCCAGTGCTGTGGATGTGTTTGTTGAGCGAGAGGCCTGGCATCTAGCGGAAGCGGAGCAGATGTTTGTTTGCGCGAAGAATCATGGGCTGTCGGTGAAGCTGCATAGCGACCAATTTCATAGCATCGGCGGCGTTGAGATGGGTGTGCGGATGGACGCGCTAAGTGTCGATCATCTGGAGGCCGCAGGCGAGGTGCAGATCGAGGCCATTGCACCTAGCGCAACGGTGGCAACGATTCTTCCGGGAGTGTCGCTGCATCTGGGAATTCCTGCGGCTCCGGGACGGCGGCTGATCGATGCGGGCGCAGCGGTAGCTGTCGGTACAGACCTGAATCCTGGTTCAAGCCCGCTCTATTCGGCTGCAGCCGCGTTGGGGCTTGCGGTTCGCATGAATGGATTGACGGCGCGTGAGGCGATCGCTGCGGGAACGGTGAATGCGGCTTGTGCGTTGGGTGTTCGTGATCGAGGTCGGTTAGAGGCTGGATGCATGGCGGACTTCGTGGTGCTGCATAACGAGGATTGGCGCGAGCTGGTGTACGTGCTGGGTGCGAGTCCTGTTCGCGAGGTGTGGGTGGGCGGAAAGCGGGTGGTGGGATGAATACTCTTTATCGACCAGAGTTGCTGTATGTCGACGGCAGATTCGTTGCGGGTGGTGAGCTGCTGGTGAGTCCCGAAGGGTTTGTTTTGAAGCGTGACGACGATCTGGATCGCTCGCCGGCAACGGTTGTCGAGATGCCGGGCAAGGCGTTGATGCCCGGATTCGTAAATACTCACTCTCACTCGTTTCAACGATTGATTCGCGGAAAGGCAGAGTCGCGCGTTGTGAGTGGACGAGATTTCTGGTCGTGGCGCGGAACAATGTATTACGCCGCGAGCCAACTTGATCCGCAGCAGGTATATGACGTTGCGCGTATGGCGTTCCTTGAAATGGTGCTTGCGGGCACGACGGCCGTAGGTGAGTTTCATTATCTGCACAATGCTCCGGATGGAAAACCTTATGACGATCCAAACCTGCTGGGCAAGCAGGTGATTGCCGCGGCGGAGTCGGTGGGGATCCGGATCGTGTTGCTGCGAACCGCGTATCTTCGTGCGGGATTTGAATTGCCGCCAGAGCCGGGGCAGAGTCGCTTTTATGAATCGGCGAAGGCGTTTCTTGAGAACATGACGGCGCTGGTTAAGGAGGTTTCGGCAGATCATCCGAGCGTTCATTTTGGCGTTGCTCCCCATAGTGTTCGGGCGGTGCCACTGGGTGAACTTCACGAGATCACTGCGTGGGCGCGGGCGAACGGGCTTCCGGTGCACATGCATGTCGCGGAGCAGGTTGCGGAGAATGCAGCGTGCGTTCGCGAGTATGGATCGACGCCGGTCGACTTGCTCGCTGCAGAGAAGATTCTTGGGCCGGACTTTACCGCGGTGCACGGGGTGCATGTGACGGCGGAGGAGATAGCGATGTTGGCGCGCGCAGAGACTACGATCTGCTCGTGCCCGACGACGGAGCGAAATCTCGGCGATGGATTTGTGCGCGCGGATGAGATGCTTGGGGCGGGGATCCGTTTTGCGCTGGGGTCGGACAGCCAGGCGCAGATTGATCCGCTTGAAGATGCGCGGGAGTTGGAGTATCACCTGCGGCTGTTGCAGCAGAAGCGAGCAATTCTGGACCAGGTTGGCGGGAAGACGTTGGCGGCGCATCTTTTTGATTCCGCTACAGCAAATGGAGCGCGCGCGTTGGCGGTGCCAGCGGGTACGCTTGAGCCGGGCAGGCTTGCGGATTTCATTACGATCGATCTCGAGGACAGCTCGATTGCAGGGAACTCGGCCGGGGATTTACTGTCGACGCTGGTGTTTTCGATGAGCCGGTCTGCGGTCCGGGACGTCGTTGTTGGGGGGCGCTTCATACTTCGGGATCAACAACATGCAAACCACGAGGAGATCATCTCGCGGTATAAAGAGGTGCATGAAGCGATTTGGTCTGAAGCGGGTGGACGTGGTTAGTGCCTGTTCGGAGCGCTAAACGTTTGCAATTTTCCTTGGGGGCTTCGACCTGATTTCGGGTTAGACTAGCTCATCTACCTCATGTCCCAGTGTGTGAAGGCTACCCCATTGCCAGTCGGCATGGAGTTCTTGAATAACTGTTTGAAGACCACGTAAGAATGCAAATTGGTGTTGCTTTAGCGGCTTGACCACAGGGGCTCCTGCTGCTTGTTGGGACCCCTACATCTGGACTGTCTACTCGTTTTTCTGAACTGTCAGCAGATTTGAATTCGCGGAGGGTATCATGGCGGACGTACCTGCAGTCGAGATGAAAAAGACACTGGGCCTTACTGGGCTCACGAGCAATGCGATGGCGTTGATTGCGCCGGGCGCTTTTCTTTGGTTGACCTTCTTCATTCAGGCGGGAACGGGCGTTACCGGACCTTCGATGTGGATGGGGGTCGTTGGTGCGTTGCTGCTCTGTCTTTCCACTGCGGTGTGCTATGCGGAGATGGCGAAGCTTTACCCCGGAACTGGGAGCTCTTATTATTTTGCGGAGCAGGCGTTTCTGAACCGTGAGCGCGCCTGGAAGTATGCGCGTATCTCGAAGTTTATCGTGGGGTGGGCGTCGCATCTTTATTACTGGATCTATCCAGGGGTGATGGTGGGGACGATGGGGATCGTGTGCGGATACCTGGTCGGAACGCTGTATCCGAACTTCATGAGCGCGTCGAATCCTGGAATGCTGTTCATGATGAGCGTGGCAGTGGTTTTCTCGTTTGCCGTGGCGTATATCGCGTATCGCGGTGCGAATGCTTCGACGGCAATCAATCTTGGCATCAACGTGATTCAGATTACGGCGCTGATGATCTTCAGCGTGCTGGCTTTGGGGTACCGGATGAATCATCCTCCGGGGTCGGTGGCATTCCAGTTTGATTCGACGAGCGGTGAAGCGTACACCTACGAATTCAAGACGGCGACGGCGATGGTGGGCGGAGTTTCGACGGACACGATCGTGCGCGACCCGAATGGAGTGCCACTGCCGCAATTGGATGCGAGTGGCAAGCCGGTTCCGTATCACGTCAGCTATCCGGAGCACGACGCTGCGGGAAACTTCCTTACCCACAAAGACGCGAAGTCGGTAGTGAGCCCGCATCGTTGGAGCTGGGTGTTTATCCAGGCGACGGTCGCGATCCTGATCCTGGTGGGATTTGAGTCGGTGACAACGATGGGAGGAGAAGCAAAGAATGCGAAGAAAGACGTGCCCATTGCGGTGATCACGTCGCTGCTGGTGCAGGGGGTGGTGTTCTATTGCTTCGCATATTTTGCTGAGAATTATTTTCTGAATAGTGGCTACACGATGCAGAGCGCGACGGGATCGGCGGCGCCGATTGGCGACATGATGGTGATGGTGGGGGATGCGCTGTTCGGGCAAGGACATGGACGCACGTTCATGCTTGCGGAGGCGGCGACGGTGGTGCTGGCGTTGATTGGAACGACGCTCTCATGTATGAATACGGGCGCGCGTGTGACCTATGCGATGGGTAAGGACCAAGAGGTTTCGAATCGTTTTGGCCTGCTGCACAAGAACAACCTGACGCCGCATCGTGCGGTGTGGACACTGGCTGCGATCTCGGCTGTAATCGGGTGCATCGCGGTGATGCTGGTGTTTGGAGATAGCAGCGCACCAACAGCATCGGCGATCGCTTCGATTCCGCACGGCATCTTTTCGAGCTTCGGTTACACGACGCACGACAAGATGGCCGCTCTGCCGAACAGTCTTCTGACGGTAACGTTGGCTTCTAACTTTGGCACGTTTCTCCTGTATGCGCTCAGTTGCACGCTGTGCATGGTTGCTTATCATAAGCATCCGAAGTTTAGCGCGGTGCGGCATCTGGCGATTCCGCTGTTTGGATTGTGCGCCAATCTTGCGTGCATGGGTTTTTATCTTGTGGGGCCGTTCATGGGCTACGGCACGAAGATGGAGCCGCTGCTGGCGCTCGGGATTGCGGCAGTGTGGGGCATTTATGGCAGTTTCCACTTCCTGAAGACGGGTAAGGCAGCAGGGAAAACGGCCCTGATCGAATCGCGGCCGACTTCGGCGTAGACTGAGGTCGCGGGGTTGGATTTCGTGATTCTGAACGGCGTATAGACTCTCTTATGCTCGATCTTGAGTTCGCAGAACGAACCGACCCGGGAAGGGTACGGTCGAACAACGAAGATGCTATCGGCCATGTGCTGCCCATGGGATCGGCGCAGGTGCAGTCGCAGGGGTGGTTTTTTGCGACGGCCGATGGGATGGGCGGTCATGAACAAGGAGAGGTTGCTTCGGCGCTTGCGTTGACGACGGCGCTGGAGGGCTTCCGCAAGATTCCTAAAGGCGTGATGCATGTGTCGTTGCTGCCGCGACTGGTGCAGGAGGCCAATGCTGCGGTGTATGACGCTGGGCTGGCTACCGCGCTGCGGGGTGCGCGCATGGGAACGACGTTTGTTGCGTGTGCGTTGCGGTTCGACTCGGCGGTTGTGTCACATGTTGGCGATTCGCGTTGCTACCTCTTTCGCAACGGCAATGGAACGCAGCTGACACGGGATCATACGATGGCCGCTGAGCAGGTGAGGCTGGGTATCCTCACGAAGGAAGAGGCTGCGGCGCATGACGGACGCCACGTACTGACGCGGTCCCTCGGCAATGAGTTGTTTGTCGCTGCGGACACCATCACGGTAAATATTCTTCCGGGCGACGTGCTGTTGCTCTGCACGGACGGGTTATATGGATACGTGCCGGACACTGCGATCCTTCAGATCATTCTGCGCAACCGCGATCTGGAGAAGGCGGCGGACGCGCTGGTGGCGGCGGCCAATGAGGCCGGTGGCCAGGATAATGTCAGCGTGCAGTTGATTCGTGTAAAGACGATAGAACGAATGGGGCTTTATCGTGGTCGACCGTACAGGTTGCTATAGATGATCGCGCCGAATCTTACACTTCGCCCCGGCGACAAGCTCGACGGTTATGAGCTGGAGGACGTTGTTGCGACCAGCGGCATGGCGACGGTGTTTCGCGCGCGCGATCTGAAGAGTGGGCTGCAGGTTGCGATCAAGGTGCCGCATCCTGAGGTGGAGAGCGATCCAACGATGTTCGATCGCTTTCGTCGCGAGGAGGAGATTGGCACGCGCATCGATCACCCGGGCGTGATGAAGGTCTTTGCGAATCCTGAGCGCACGCAGGTGTATATGGTGATGGAGTGGCTGGATGGCCGGCTGCTGCGCCAGGTGTTGAACGAGGAAAAGAAGCTACCGGTAGAGCGCGCGGTGAAGCTGATGATCGGCATCTGCGATGCGTTGGATTACGTTCACGCAAATGGTGTGGCGCATCGCGATCTAAAGCCTGAGAACATCATGGTGGACGATGACGATGAGATTCACTTGATCGATTTCGGCATCGCTGCGAGTGCTGGTGCGCGAAGGCTCACGTTTGCGCATTTTTCGCAGAGCATGGGGACGCCTGACTATATTTCGCCAGAGCAGGTGCGAGGCAAGCGTGGCGATGCGCGCAGTGACATCTATGCTCTAGGAGTGATGATGTACGAGATGCTGACGGGTGTAGTGCCGTTTTCGGGGCCGAACCCGTTTGCCGTGATGAATGACCGGCTGTTGAATCAGCCGGTGCCACCGAGAGAGCTAGAGCCATCGATTTCGCCGCAGCTGCAGGAGATTGTGTATCGCGCGATGGAGCGCGAGCCGAAGAACCGGTATGCCAGTGCGCGGGAGATGGCACACGATCTGCGGCACCAGGAAGAAGTGGGAGTGGCTGCGCGCCCGGATGCGGAGCGCTGGAGGACGCGGCGATCGCCCGAGCGACGGCGAATTCTTTTGTATGCGGGATTGGCGTTGATACCGGTGCTGTTGTTCGGGTTGCTGTTGCTGGTTTCGCGGCATCACTAAAAACGATGAGGTTCGCTAACGTGGAACGAACTCGTCGGCATGAACGACGAACTCGGGGTAGGCGCCGGCGCCCAGCTCGCGGATGTCCATGCCCTGCCAGTCGCCGTCGGCGTCTATGCGGAAGGGAATGAGCTTGTTGAGTAGTCGGTGCAAGATGTGGATGAGGGGGAACATCACGCCCAGCAGCGTCGCGATTCCAATGAGTTGCGTGAGGATGAGGGCTGGACGCGAGCCGATGGTGGGGGCGAACAGGCCGAAGGCGAGAATACCCCACAGGCCGGCTCCGAGGTGGACGGAGATGGCACCGCCGGGGTCGTCGATGAAGAGGCGCAGCTCGAGGGTCTCGACGAGCAGGGTGACGAGCGCGCCGGCGACGAGGCCGATGAGGATGGTTGCGAGGGGAGAGAGAAGGCCACAGCCGCCCGAGCCGGCGACGAGGCCGGCGATCCAGCCGTTGGCGCTGAGGGAGGCGTCGGGCTTGCGGTAGCGAAGCTGGGTGGTGACGACTGCGGCCAGGCAGCCGGTGGAGGCGGAGAGGACTGCGTTAATGAGGGTGAGGAGGATTTCGGGATAGGTGATGCGGTAGAAGAGGATGGCTGCGGCGCAGTCGAGGCCGATCCAGCCGATGAGGGCGAGGATGCAGCCGAAGAGAACCTGGACGATGTTGTGTCCGGGGATGGCGGTGGCGATGCGGTCGGCGTACTTGCCCTGGCGCGGGCCCAGGATCCACGCGACGGAGAGAGCGGCGAGACCGCCGAGGACATGAAGGACTGCGGCTCCGCCGAGGTCGACGAAGGGAGGGAGGCCGAAGAGCGGGGAGAGCTGGGCGAGCCAGCCGTTGCTCCAGTCCCAGTGGGCGAAGAGGGGAAAGATGATGGCGGCGAAGAGGGCGCTCGCGGCGCAGATGGCGGCGAGACGCCAGCGGTCTGTGCCAGCGCTGATCGGGATGATGGAGGCGAGGCCTGCAGCGAAGATGCCAAAGGCGAGCACGAACGCTGGGTAGGAGCCGTGAGTGCCGTTGGAGGTGAGGCCGGTGGCGAAGAGCGGCTCGGCGCCGAGCCAGTCGATGGATTTGCCGGCGAGGTGGAGGGTGTGAGCGAGACCTCCCGAGAAGCCCATCCAGGAGGATCCGATCAGGACGAAGACGATCGCGGCGATGGCCAGGGAGCAGAGCGTGGCGAGCATGGCGTGCGCTGCACTTCGGGAGCGACCGAGGCCCTGATGGATGAGAGCAAGGCCAGTTGCGGCGAGCGGGATGAGGATCATGCAGACGAGGCAGAGGTCAGGGGTCATTCGGGGCCTCTTTGCAGGGAGCGATAGCGGAGAGCGATGAGGGTGAGACCGAGGAGCTCGACCAACAGGCCAGCGATGACGAAGGTGAAGCGTTGCCCGAGGCCGCCGAGCAGGAAGAGGGACGCCACGACCAGCAACCAGCCGGAGACCATTAATAGATAGCCGATCAATATCACGTACAGCTCCTCTGGCTCACGGATCGTTCCGCTGGCTTGGGTTTGGTTGGTGTGAGTCACCAGTCTATCTGTATTTGTATGCAGGTGCGATCGCCGGGTTGAGGCGAGAACGCTGCGGTCTAGTAGACTCGGACGCATTCCAGAATATTTGCGGGTGAGGAGAAGTGCGATGAAGAGCGTGCTGAATCAGATGGTGTCTTCGCCGTTGGGAGCGTTCGTGGTGCTGGTGGTGGCGGCATCGTTGGAGGTACTGGGGGATTCGTTCTTCCAGTCGGGTCTGTATCGCTCGTCGGGTGCGCAGCGGGCGTTGTGGTTTGTGGCTGGCGTCGCGGTGCTGGGGTTCTATGGGCTGAGCGTGAACCTGCCGCAGTGGGACTTTGGCAAGCTGCTGGGAGCGTATGTGGCGCTGTTCTTCGTGGTGGCGCAGGTGGTGGCGAAGGTGCGGTTTCAGCAATCGCCGACCGCTCCGATCTGGGTAGGGGGAAGCCTGATCGTGGCGGGCGGTTTGGTGATCAGCTTCTGGAGAGGATAGGGGACGGATGTAATGCCGTCCCCGATCGTGGGACGGCACGTCATCAGCACTCGGTTCTCGGCGTGGCTCTGCGCTAGACTACAGCCGCCTATGGAGCCGGCTGATATGTCCGAGCCGACTTAGGGAAGGATGGTTGTGGCGTTGGGGGCACCACTCCCCCCGGTACTTTTTGGCCCAAAGTATTCCGTTCGCAACAGTTAGTCAGCGTATTTATTACCCTTATGGAAGTCTGCCTTCCTGGGAGGACTGGATGTAGGGGGATGGGGCAAAAGTTATGCCGCCCCACGTGCTGGCGACGGCATCGACCTTGGGCATATAGAGCTCGGCGTAGCCCGTCTGTTCAACCAATGTATAAGATTGCACACCGATGTCTATGTGACGCCTATCACCTTGGCGCCCAAATAATTGAACTGTCTCCAAAAGGGAATTCCGTGTGTCTTGGGGAGCATTCCGGCTGTTTCAAGACGATGCGCTAGTTCCATTATCGAGAGCGGCGGGGGTAACTATGCCAAGTTTCCTGGAACTCTATCGGCAGTGTTTTCATGGAGTTATGCCAGAAGGGGAGGGCGTGGGGCTTGACAAGGTTGAGGCGGGCGAACGAGTCGGCCAGGACCCAGGCGGCGCCGAAGATGGTGAGATCGAGAGCGAGTTCTGTCCGATTGAATTGGATTTTGTGATCGGCGAGCAGCATGCGGATGTGGACGAGGAGGGTAAAGGACGCGAGGTCCTGCGCAGACGGCGAGAGGCTTTGCGTGCCAGCGATGGGCTTCGCGTGGATAGGAGTGCTGCATGGTGCAACGTATGGGGTGAAGGGTGACATCTACCTTGAGACACGTACGCGGTGGAAAACATCTCTAACAGGCGATTGAGGTGCATTCGAGGCTTTGTCGCCTGTCATGGAGATGCTATGAAACGGTCGTCTGCACCCTGCTTGCGTCTTGCTGCGCAACCCTCAAATTCTTCCACGCAACGCGTACGCTCGTCCGCGCAAAGCTTTATGTCCGGGATGCTGATTGCCTTGCTGTTGTTGGGGTGGATGCCGAGAGCGCGGGCGGATGCGATGCCGGTGCGGTATGTGCAGGGAAGCTTTCACGGATTTCTGGAGCTGCGTTCGGAGGGCGGGAGCGTGGTGGCTTCGGGAGACAGCCTGCAGTTTGTGCGTGGCGACCGGATCACCTCGGAGACGATCTTCCACTTCAAGGATGGTTCGGTGGACGATGAGACGACGGTGTACACGCAGCATAGGACCTTTCATTTGATCAGCGATCGTCATGTGCAGAAGGGGCCATCGTTTCCTCATCCGCTGGATGTGCTGATCGACGCAACGAGCGGCATGGTGACGGTGCGGTCGAGCAATAAAGATGGCAAGGTGGACGTAACGAGCCAGCACATGACGCTGCCAACGGACCTGGCGAATGGGCTGATTCCGGTGGTGATGGAGAACATGCAGGC